>Ga0315281_10000081_pt1 | contig 109464 bp, 84 predicted proteins | sample YL17G07_0_MG_FD_204540 | JGI IMG/M metagenome (GOLD analysis project Ga0315281, IMG submission 204540) | Sediment microbial communities from Yellowstone Lake, YNP, Wyoming, USA - YL17G07_0 | ecosystem: Environmental > Aquatic > Freshwater > Lake > Sediment | place: USA: Wyoming | collected...
ACCCGAGCGTGCCGATCGCTGCGTGGAGACGTGGGCGGCCGAAGGCCGAACCACGAGGGTCCGCGCGGCGAGCGGCACTGCTCGGTCGCATGCGCAGGCGGGTCGGAGGGCTGCACTCGATGCGCAGCCCGAGCGACCGCTCATAGCCCGCGGGGCAAAAGAAAACCTCCACGGAGTGGAAATGTATCGAGGGCCGCGCACCCGCCTGGCAATAAAGAAGCCGTCACGGAGTGAAAAGAGCAGAAACTCCGCCCGCTTGGCAAAACAAAAGCCGTCACAACGTGAAAAAGAAGGAGCTCCACCCTCGGGGCAAGAAGAACCACCGCGCAGTGAGAAGGGCACGACCGAGGTGAGCGGCACCCGGATACACTACGCAGGTGAGGGTTTCTTGATCGACTCGCACGCGCACCTGGCGATGTTCCCCGAGCCCGAGCGGCGCGCGGCTCTGGAGCGCGCCGGAGAGGCGGGGGTGCACGCGGTCCTCGTGCCCGCAACGGGAAGGGAGGATCTCGAGCTGGTGGCCGAGCTCGCCGGCCTGCACGAGAGCCGCGTCTTCGCCGCGATCGGTTTTCACCCCCACGAGGCCGCCAAGTGCGACGCGCCCTGGAAGCGGAGGGTGGAGAGGCTGCTGGAGTCCCCGGGGGTTGTCGCGGTGGGCGAGATCGGCCTCGACTACCACTACGATCTCTCTGCGCGGGAGGACCAGCGTGCAATTTTCGCCTGGCAGCTCGGCCTCGCTCGTGAGCGTGGGCTGCCTGTGGTTCTGCACCACCGCGAAGCATGGGAGGACTTCCTCGCCGCCCTGGACGCGGTAACGGGGGTCCGCGGGGTGGCGCACTCCTTCACCGAGGGTGAGGGGGGCGTCATCGAGGTCACCGGCAGGGGCCTGTTCGTCGGGATCTCCGGGATGGTCACCTTCCCGCGCGGCGACAACGTCCGCGAGGCCGCCAAAGCGGTGCCGACCGGGCGGCTGCTGGTTGAGACCGACAGCCCCTACCTGGCGCCGGTGCCTCACCGCGGCAAGCGCAACGAGCCGGCGTACGTCCGGCTGGTCGCCGAGACGGTCGCACGCGTGCGGGAGCTCGCCGTCGAGGCGCTCGAGGCAGAGACCGACGCCGCCTTCCGCGAGCTCTTCCTCGCCGCCCCCTGACCAACTGCGGCGGTCAGGGGATCCAGAGCGCGATGCCCGTGGGGTCTGTCGAGCTGCCGTCCACCACCGTGGCGTAGGAAACGATGCTCGCCCCGGCCGCCAGCGTACGAACCTCGGCGAACGCACTGGCGTACCCGGAGGGTAGGGCGAGAGTCTTCTGCACCCAGCGTTGGGGGGGCACGACCACGGTCAGCGTTCCGATCTGCGTGCCGGCGTTGCTGAAGAAGCGCACCTCAACAGCGGTGGATACCTGGCTTGCGTTCAGGATCTCCAGGTTGGTCCTGTACTGGCCGTCGCTCCGCAGGGAGCCGAGGTACCCGACCTGGTTGAAGGCGAGGCCCTGGCTCGCTTCCGTGCCCACGTAGGCCTGCCCGTACGTCTTGACCGTGGTTGCGTCCGTGACCTGGGAGTAGGTGCGGGAGAGCGCCAGCACCTGCTCGGTGCTCTCCACCGCGATCATCCCCTTGTCTTTGGTGATCCCGAAGAGGGTGGCCAGCACGTCCGTCCAGGTGATCTGCTGGTAGGGGCCGAGCGTGAGCGTGACCGGGGGAGGGAAGCGGCTTCCGTAGAAGGTCAACCTCAGGGAGGCGGACGCCGCGCCGGCGTTGAGCACGGTCAGGTCGGTGTACCAGTAGGCGGGAGGGAAGCCGGGGGTGCGGGCGGCGCCCGAGACGTAGTAGGTGCGGCCGTAACTGACCGGGCACGCCGGGGTGTAGCTCACCTGCACCGCCTGCGACCAGCCGGATGAGGTCCCGCAGCTTGTGGTGGAGCGCACCCGCAGATAGAGCGTCGCGGGGCTTGTCTGGGTGCTGGAGTAGGTGAGGTTCGTGCTGGAGGTGGCGTACGAGGAAGGGCTGCTGAAGGATGGGTCGGTCGCCACCTGCACCGTGTAGGAGGTCGCCGCTGCGACCGCGCCCCAGCTCAGCACGAGCTGCGCCCCGGAGCACAGGGAGCTCACGTTGGACGCGACGTTTCCGGGCACGTCCGGAGCCGTGCACGCCAGCTGGGTCAGCGCCTGGTCCGCGAGCACGAGGTTGCGCGTGATGTCGTTGCGGGTGTCCGTGACGGGCTGCCCGCTTCCCCTGATGGCTTCACGGATCGCGGCGGCGGAGGCCGAGGGTTGAGCCTGGGCCAGCAGAGCCACGATGCCGCTGGCGTATGGAGCCGATGCCGAGGTGCCGCCGAGGCAGCTCTCGTAACCGCCGCCCATGAGCGGGGCGATGGTGCAGTGGGACGGCGCCCAGACGTCCAGCTTCGTTCCCGAGTCGGAGTAGCAGGCCACCTGGCCGGCGCCTGTCACGAACTGGCTGCACCCGGACGAGCCGTTGCACTGCTGGGAGTCGGGGAAGTCGACCTGGCCGTGTATGGAGGAGCTGAAGACGGCGCCCACCGCGAGCGTTGTGGAGATGCACGCCGGCCACGCCACGCCGTTGGTGCACCCGCCGTTGCCGGCCGAGACCGCGGGAACCACGTTGGCGTTGAGGAGCTGCCGGAAGGCGTCCACCAGCGGCCAAACGGTAGGATCGTCGCAAGGCTGAGACGGCACGGCGTCGGAGCCGGAAGCGCTGCTGTCGTAACCGCCCAGTGAGAAGTTCGCCACCCGGATGTTGTACGGGTTGCCGCCGGCGATGCTTGCGAGGATCGCGTTGATTCCGCCGAGGATCTGCGAGTCGTTGCCGCTGCCCTTGCTGTCGAGGACCTTCACCGAGAGGATGGTGGCGGTGGGAGCGACTCCGATGGCGCTCGGGTTCACCCCGATCGCCGCCGCGACACCAGCGACCTCGGTTCCGTGTCCTTCGTCGTCCTTGGCATAGTTCGGGTCGCTCGTGTTCCGGAAGGCGTCGTAGAGTGCGATTGTCTTCGTCCCCAGCGGCGCCAACTCCGGGTGGGTGAAGTCAACACCCGTGTCGAGGATCGCGATCCCGATGCCGGACCCGTTGTAGGGCGGCTGGATCGCGCCGACGTTCATGACGCCCCGTCCGGCGACGTCCAGCTTGTGCACGCGGTGGTTGACGGCGATACCCTCCACGCGGGGATCTGCCGCGAGGAGAGCGAGCGCCGATGCGGGGGCGGCGGCGTAGACAGTAGCTAGGTGCGAGTAGCGCTGGAGCACCCGCACCCCGGCGGACGCGTGGTCGCGCTCGAGGCCGTCGCCGGTCTCCGCGATCCACTGCAGCCGGGCCGGGGCCCCCGGTGAGGCCGCCGACAGCGGCGCCACGTCGGGCTGGTGGAAAGAGATCAGGAAGTCCAGGTTCCCACTGCTCCCGGCCGCGGCTGCCAGGAGCTCAGGGGCGACCTTACCGGCCCAGACCCGATCTTCGCCCGCGTCGCGCGCGAGAGGCGCGGATTGAGCGCCGGCCTGTCCTCGAGGGGAGATGGCTTGCGGTAGAGGTGCGGCCGGCGCGAAGCGAACGGTCGCGGCCGCGACGAGCAGCGCCAGTATTGCTGTCTGGATCCTTTTCCGGTTCTTTCCGTTCATCGTAACCTCACGTCGGCCACAGCTTACTCTCCGTCCCGGCAACTTTCAGCGGGAATGGGCTATTCCACAGGTCCGCGACACTGAGCTCCGACGATGCAGCGGCGGCCGGCCGGTTCGTGACGCAACCCGTGCCGAAGAGCTATTTGAGGGACTCGAGATCCTTCTCGTCCAGCTTCTGCTGCCTCAGCCTGAGCAGCGCAGCCTTTACCTCGGCCGTGAAGCCGCTTGCGATTCCCTCGGCGGCAACCTCCACGGCCTCGAAGTCAAGGGTACGGATTCCCGCGCTGCTGATCGGACGCCAGCCGCTTCCGCCCACCGCCCCGGTGCTTGCTGCCTCAACCCGGTAGGCGACGCCCTCCCCACCGGGGCGGGGCAGGAGGGTCACGCGGAGCAGTTCCTCGACCCCGAGCGCACGCAAGCTCGCCGACCCGGGCTCGAGTCCCTGGAGCCTGGCGGGATCCAGCCGACGCACCTCGACGCTTGGAGAAGCCAGTCGTCCTTCAAGCGCCGCCACCAAGGCGCTCACGAAGGACCGAGCCCCGAGGATGTTGGCCGCCTGCGGTGCCACGACCGCCACGATCACCTTGCCGTCGGCGAGCGGGCTGACGGCGCGGGTGGCCGGCCCGACCGAGCCCCTCCGGACGGCCACCGTCACTCCAGCGGCGCCGGCGAGGGCGGCCGCCAACACTCCGGCCGCCGCCAGGCGTTTCAGGCGGGACCGGGTGCCGCCGATGCCCGAGATCCCACCCCCCTGCGAAGCGCGGGTCAGGTCCACCAGCACCTCTTGGGCAGTGGCGGGGCGCTTGGCTGCGTTCGGCTCGGTCATCCGCAGAACAAGCTGGCCGATCTCCCGCGGGAGGCCTGGTCGGCTCTTGCATGGGTCGCCAACCCGGGAGCGCACGTGCTGAAGGGCGACCGAGAGGGGCGTGTCGCCCTGGAATGGTGGCCTGCCGACGAACAGCTCGTACGCGATCACGCCAAGCGCATAGACGTCGGAGCGGCTGTCTGCCTTCCGTCCCTCGACCTGCTCCGGCGCCATGTAGTCTGGGGTTCCCAGGATCGTGCCGGTGACCGTGAGACCTCTGCTTTCCTGCGTCTTGGCGAGGCCAAAGTCCAAGAGCTTGATCTCTCCGGGGTCGGTCACGATTACGTTCTGGGGCTTGAGGTCCCGATGCACGACCCCGGCGGCGTGCACCGCGGCGATCGCCGAGGCGAGCTGCAGCAAGAGGTCCTGCGCCTTCTCAACCGGAATGGGGTGCGTGGACACGATCAGGTTCTTGAGGGTGTTACCTTCGACGAACTCCATGGCCAGGCAGTAGAAATCCTGGACCTCGTGGAGCTCGAACACTCGAACGATATTCGGGTGCCGCAGGTCGCGGGCGAGCCGCAGCTCCCGCCGCATGCGCTCGACCAGGTTCTGGCCCGCATCGCGCGAGGCCAGAAACTTGAGCGCTACGGTTTCCCCTGTCTTGCGGTCTTTTGCCTTGAAGACGTAGCTGAAACCGCCGCGGCCCGCAAGACCCAGGATCTCGTAGCGGTCTGCAAAGAGATCACCTGCCCTCAGGTGTGCGGGCTCTGCATAGGCGGCGCTGGAGGAGTCCGAAGCCGACTCGGTGGGGGCTATCTCGGTGGGGGATGTGCGAGGGTCGCTCCCGCTGCGCCTGCCCGAGTCTTCGGAAGGGGGTGTCGCGGCGGTTTCTCTTTCTTCGTCCGCCGGCAATGTGAGCTCTCCTCACCTGAGTCTAGCCTTCCGGTGAGGCGTTCTCAACGGAAGCGCTCCCCCGCACGCCGAAGTGGGGTTCACCGGCTGGCACGTCTCCTGCAAACAGCCTGGGCGTAAACCCTATGAGATCCGCCCCACACCTCGCCGCTCGGGAAGCCGCGTACCTCCTTCGGGTGCTTGCCGCTGCGCGCTCTCGGGGCCTGCCGCTGCTGCCCGCGGTCGACACGACCGCCGACCTCGCAGGCCTGCGACAGCTGCGCCTGCTGCTGCCTGTGCTGCGCGAGCGGGGTGAAGCAAACCTCCTGGACGAGGTCGTGGCGGCGCTCGGGAGGGGCGTGGACGCACCGGCGGCCGCGATGCTGGAGGCCCTTCGCCGGGCAGGGATCCCGGCTGCGGGTCTGCGGGACCTTGCCGACTGGTGCAGCACTCGTGCCTCAGACCGCAGCAAGCTTTTCCGGGCGGTCTCCTACCCGATTACGCTCATGATCACGGTCGCGGTCGTCTTCGTGCTGCTCTTCCACGGCCTCGCGGCGCCCTACCTGGTGAATCAGTTCAAGGAGATGTACGAAAGCGCGGGTGCGCAGCTCCCATGGCTGACGCGGGCGACGATCACGGTGTTCGGCCCTGCGATCGCGGCGTTGAGCGCACCCTGGTCCGCTGCCCTTTATCTGGCATTTGTCCTGGTTGCCGTCTACTCACTCCTTCAGTACGGCAGGAACCTGCCGGACCGCAGCCTTGCGCTGTACCTCCCCATGGTGAGCCGCTACGTGCGCTTCGAGGCGGCGAAGAACTTTTCCGACACCCTCGCCCTGCTGCTGAAGAACCAAGTGGCGATGCCGACCGCGCTCGCCCTCGCCGCGGACGCCGTGGGCAACGAGAAACTGCGCCGTGGCCTCGCGGCGATGATCCCACCGGTAATCGCCGGGGAGAGCCTCGGGGAGGTGCTGCGACAGGCCAGGGAGCTGCCGCGCAGTCTCAGCTGGCGGCTGTGGTCGGCCTACTTTCGGGCGGACTTCGTTCCCGAGCTGGAGCGGGTCAGCGCGACCTGTACCCGCGAGCTCGCCTTCCGTGAACGGCGGGTCCGCAGCCTTGCCACGTTCGTCGCCTGGATCATCGTGTTTTTCTTCCTGGTGCCCACGGTGGGATCTCTCGTGGTCGCCATGTACCTGCCGCTGTTCGACCTGGTTTCGAAGATTGGCTGACAGGACACGACCATGAACTATTTCCCGACCTTCACCGCTTTCTTCCGCAACCTCAAGCAACTGCCGCAACGATTTCCGCGACTCACCAGCGGGCGCCTGCTGCGCTTCGACCCCAGCATGCTGTTCCGTCAGTTGGCCTCGATGCTGCACTCCGGCGTGCCGCTCCCGCAGGCGCTCGCCTTCCTGACCGACGAGTTCTCGGTAAAGGTGGGCCGCCGGATCGAAGCCGTCCGCAGCCGCGTCGAGCAGGGGGAGCCATTCTCTGCTGCCCTCGAGGAGCTGCCCGAGGCGTGGGTCTCCAGGGCGTGGCGCGCCACAGTGGCAGCCGGCGAGCGCAGCGGCCGCCTCCCGGAGGTTTTGGACCAGCTCGCCGAGGAGGGGGAGCGGCTGCAGGAGATCGGCCGCAAGCTGCGCTCGGTGCTCGTCTACCCGTTGAGCGTTCTGCTCTTCGCGGGTCTGCTCGTGAGCGTCATCGTCTGGAACACGATCCCGGTGTACGCGGCACTCTACCGCTCGCTGGGAGCGAAGCTGCCGTTCGGTACCGTCCTTATTGAGCAGTCCTGGGGCTACCTGCGGGTTCCTTACTTTGCTCTGGTGTTTCTGCTCCTCGCCCATATCGTCGCGAGGACGCTGTTCCCCAACGCGCGACTGCCACTGAGCTGGCTCGGAGCGATGGTTACTCCCTACCTTCCGATCGCGCGAGGTTTGCGGCAGTCCGCGATCGAGGTGCGGTTCGCCCGCACACTGCGGCTGCTCCTCGACGCCGGCCTCACACTGCCCGAGGCGCTCGACCTCTGCGAGGACGTGGTGTCCGATACGAAGGCCGGCCGCCAGATTGGTGCGGCGGCGCGTAGGATCCGCGGTGGCGAGCTGCCCTCGCACGCGTTGGGCGAGGTGGACGCGGTCGCGCCCGCCTTTCTCTGGTTTCTGGCCGGGAGCGAACAGCGCGGGGACTTCCTCGACGTGACCGCGGCCATGGCCCAAGCCGCCGAGGAGCGCTTCGCCACCCGGCTCGACCTCGCGGAGAGGGTGCTCGAGCCCGCGAGCATCGTCACCATCGGCGTGATCATCGGCTTTGCGGTCGTGCACTTCTACTGGCCGATGTTCCGACTCATCGGGGTCGTGGGGAACAACTAACCCATGAGAGTTCCTGCCCCCATCGCCGACCCCGCCCAGGGGCTCCTCGAGCATGCGGTGGATCTGCGTGCAAGCGACATTCACCTGGATCCTGCCCCGTGCGGGCTCGGCATCCGGCTCCGGGTGGACGGCCGCTTTGTCGAACGCGGCGAGCTCGAAGCCGAGGAGGGGCGACGGCTCATCGGCCGGCTGAAGGTCATGGCGGGTCTTCTGGTCTACCGCTGCGACATCCCGCAGGAGGGGCGCGTAGAGCTCCCGGGTGGGCGCGAAGGTCGCCTGGCAATCATCCCAACGCCCCACGGGGAGAAGGCCACTTTGAGGCTGTTCGACCCGGAGCGGACGCTTGCGACGCTCGAGGACCTTGCCTTCGACCCGCACGCCATGGCCTGGCTGCGGTGCAAGCTTGCGCTCGACCACGGGCTGCTCCTGGTTGTCGGCCCGTCGGGTTCGGGGAAGACCACGACGCTGTACGCGGCGCTGGGTGAGATCGTGGCCCGGCGCGGTGAGTTCTGCCACGTCACAACCATCGAGGACCCCGTGGAGCGGCACGTTGAGGGGTGCACCCAGGTTCAAGTGGACCCCCTGCGGAACCTGGACTTCGCGGCGGGCCTCAAGTTCCTGCTCAGGCAGGACCCGGAGGTCGTGATGGTGGGCGAGGTGCGCGACAGCGAGACTGCCAGGATCGCGGTGCGGGCAGCGATGACCGGGCACCTCGTGCTGTCCACCCTGCACTGTGGGCGCGCCACCGAGTCCCGCCCACGCCTGCTGGAGATGGGGGTGGAGCAGTACGCCGTGGACCTCGCTCTCTCCGGAGTGATAGCCCAGCGCCTGCTGCGCCGGCTGTGTGAAGCCTGCGGTGGGCAAGGGTGCGGCGAGTGCATCGAGAGCGGCTACCGGGGCAGAGCTGTGATCGCCGAGTTCCTGGACGGCGATCGGAAGCAGTGCCCGCGTGCCCTCGCGGAGTGCGCCGCAGAGTTGGTCGAAAAGCGCGTCACCAGTCGGGATGAGGTGGCGCGGGTCCTGGGAGGGGCGTTGTGAGTGCGACGACCGAACGCGGCATGACGCTGATGGAGTGTGCGGCAGCCCTGGCGCTCATCGGCATGGCGATTCTCGCTGCAGGCGCCTTTCTTAGCGTCCAACCGCAGCTGACGGAGCGCCTCCGGGCGCGGCAGGAGGCGCTACGGGCGCTGGAGTACACGCTCGAGAGTGTACGAGCCGGTGCGCTACCGCTGGTTGGCGGGGCTCAGGCGGTCTCCCTGCCCGCCTCACCAGAGGCAGCGCGTGACCTCACGGTAACGCTGCGGGTGAGTCCCGGAGAGCGGCCCGGGCTCTTCGTGGTCGCCGCGGAGGCAATCTACTCGGCGGGCGGGAAAAGGTGCCGGCGTCAGCTCGTGACCATGGTCTGGAGGCCGTCATGAGCGCCCGATGTTCGCGAGGCTTCACGCTTGCGGAAACCCTGGTGGTCGTGGCGTTGCTTTCGATGATTGTTTTCTCATCCTGGCCGCTGTGGGACCAGACCCAGCGGGTGCTGCAGCAGATTTCCGTGGCGCTACGTCAGTCGGATTTTGAGCTCGCGGCCGCTCGGCTGAGGGCCGATGTGCAGGGTGCGCATGCGCTCGCCGCGGGTCGCTCCGAGTGGTCTGCTGAGCCGCTCGAACTGCGTGAACCGGAAGGCCGGGCAGTACGCCTCGGGTTACGCGATGGGGCTTTGGAGCGGCTGGAGCTGGGCCCCACCGGCGTTGTCGTCGCGCGACGGGTCCTGTTCACCGGCCTCTTGGAGTGGCGGTGGCGCGCCGTTTCCCCGCGTCTCGTGGACATCGAGGCAACTCACGCGGCGGAGGCGGACATTCGGCCCGCGGTGCCTCACGTGCTCGGCAAACCCAGGACCGCGCCCCGGGTCACCGTGCGCCTGCGGCTCGCTCTCCGCGGCGCAGGCGGAGGTCGGTCATGGTGAGGCGTTTGCGCGAAGGCGGACACGCGCTGCTGGTCGCGGTCGCACTGATGTTCATGGTGGCGCTTGCAACGCAGCTCTTCCACGGGGTTCTCACGAGGCGTCTCTCGATGGTGCGCGCGGAGGAACAAACCGTGGCGCTGGTCGCGATCGGGGACGCGGGCCTCGCTGCGACGATGGCCGGGCTGGCCGACGATGGCAACTTTGCCGGGCTAGGCAAGCGCTCCTTTGGCGGCGGGACCATGGCCAGCACGGTGTCGCCGGGAGGCCCGGGGCGGGCCCTCGTGACCGTGGCGGTGTGGTTCGGCGGGCGGGGGAGCACCGTGCGTGCCGAGGTCGATCTGGGTGTCGGTGGGCCACGGGTCGCGCGTTGGGAAAGGCACGGTGGCACTCCCGAGGGCCGGGAGTGGAAGGGAAGGCCCTAAGCGAGACGGTCGGGGTCACCCGGCATCAGCCGGTTGTTGCGCAGGAAGTCCAGGAGCTTGCGGTAGCGGTCCTCGACGTGCAGGTAAGAAGCCAGCCGCTTCACCGAGCCGCCGCTCTCGTCCCACGCCTGCGCCACCAGCCTCTTCAGCACGGCCCGCGGGAGCTCGCGCGCCACGAACGGCCGGTGCACGTCGTTCCAGAAGTCGGCCTCACCGGTTACCACGGCCCGCAGCAACCGCCCCGCCTCGCGGGTCGCGTCATCTCCGACGACGGGCCGCTCCACCTCTGGCAGCACAACCTCGGCCGCCTCGATCACTGCGCCGTTCGCCAGGAAAGCACTGCGCCTGACGATCATCTCGAGCTCCCGCACGTTGCCCGGGTAGTCATAGCGTTGGAGTATCTCGACGGCCCCCGGCGAGAGACGCTTTCCCGGCGCGAACCGCGCCATGAACCAGTCCGCCAGAGGGAGGACGTCCTCGCGGCGCTGCCGCAACGGTGGGAGCGCCAAGGTCACACCCGCGAGCCGGTAGTAAAGGTCGGAGCGGAAGCTTCCGGAGGCGATGGCGGCGTCCGGGTCCTGGTTGGTGGCGGCGAGCACGCGGGCGTCCACGCGAATCGCCTTCCGGCCCCCGACTCTCGTGACGGTCAGCTCCTGCAGGAAGCGCAGCAGCTTGGCCTGGACCTCGGGAGGGAGGTCGCCCACCTCGTCGAGGAGGATGGTCCCGGCGTCGGCCTGCTCGAGCAGGCCCGGCCTCGAGCTCACACCGGTTGCGACCCCGGCCTCCACGCCGAACAGCTCACTCTCAACCAGGGTAGGCGGTAGCGCCGGGCAGTTGAGCACCTGGAACGGACCGGCGTGCCGATGCGAGCAGGCGTGGATGTGCCGGGCGAGGAGCTCTTTACCCGTACCGCTCTCGCCCACGATCAGGATCGCCAGCTCGCTCGGCGCTACTTTCTCGGCGCGCTCGAGCAGCTCCGTGAAGGCCTTTGAGATGCCGACGGGGCGCACTGCCACGCTGCCGGGCGGGAGCTCCACGGTGGCATGATGTCGCCGGCCCTCCGGTTCGGGAACTCCGGCGCGGAGCCGCATGACTGTGCGTCCTGCGCGTATCTCGTCCTCCGGCGCGAGGGACAGCCGGCCCTCGACCCGCGTGCCGTTGAGAAACGTTCCGTTCCGGCTTGGAAGGCACTCGAGCGTGACGCGGTCGCCGTCCACCAGCAGGGCGGCGTGCCGGCGCGAGAGCGCCGGGTCGAGCGGGGAGAGCCAGCTTCCGCTCTCGCGCCCAATGACCAACCTCCCGGGGGGAAGCTCCCGCACCTCTTCCGTTCCGTCGTGGTGCCGAATGACAACGTAGAGACGAGGCATCGTCATGATTGTGCCACACCAAGCCGTGCGGTGCAGCCGGTTTCCTGCCGCCACCGGGGCCTCTTCCCGGCGGTGCCGCTATCCTCGAAACACAGTATCATTCTGCGGCCAAGCGATGGGGACGGGCGGCGTTTCGGCGCCAGTCGCAAGAGCTGCACTCGCCGTAGGGGGGACGTTGCACGAGCTGTCGATCGCGCAGGAGATCTACAGGACCAGCCGGGCCGCCGTGACGACGCACGGGCCGGGGCGCCTGGAGCGCGTGAAGGTCGCCGTCGGCGAGCTCACCGCCATCGAGCCCGACCTGCTCACCTTCGCCTGGGAGGCGCTCACCGGGGGCGGGCCCGACGCCGGGAGCCTCCTCGAGGTGGAGTGGCACCCCGCCCGCCAGTTCTGCGCCGCGTGCAACGCCGACAAGCCCAGGGCGCAAGGGACATGGCTGCGCCTCTGCCCCGACTGCGGCCAGGCGCTGCAGGTCTCCGGGGGCCAGGAGCTGGACGTGCTGCAGGTGGCGTTCCTGCCGGATGGCGCTGGCGGCGGTGAACCGGAAGATGGGAAGGGTGGTCATGGCTGAGGTCGTGGACGTACGCGCGCGGGTGCTGGCCGCCAACGAGGAGGAGGCGGCGCAGCTTAGGAAGGGCTTTGCGGAGAGCGGCGCGCTGGTGCTCAACCTGATCTCCTCGCCCGGTTCGGGGAAAACGACACTGCTCGAGGCCACCGTGCGCGCATTCGGCGGGCGCCTGCGCCTCGCGGCGATCGAGGGCGACATCGCCACCGAGCGGGACGCCGACCGCCTGCGGGCGCTCGGCATCCCCGCGGTGCAGATCCTCACCGGCGGCGCCTGCCACCTTGACGCGCGGCAGGTGCGGAAGGTCGTGGACGAGGCGCACTTTCCCGGCGTCGACATCCTCTTCATCGAGAACGTCGGCAACCTCATCTGCCCGACCTCCTACGACCTGGGCGAGGACTTCAAGGTCGCCCTGCTCTCGGTCGCGGAGGGTGACGACAAGCCTTTCAAGTACCCGGCGATCTTCGCCCGGGCCGAGGTGACCGTGGTAACTAAGGTGGACCTGCTCCCTCACGTGAGCTTCGACGTCGCGGCGGTCAGGGGGCAACTTGCCTCTCTGAACCCCGCCGGCGAGGTCGTGCTCACTTCGGCGCGCACCTGCGAAGGGATCCCGGAGTGGTGCGCGCTGCTCGAGCAGCGGCTCGCGGCCAAGCGCAGGGCGAGGGCGTGACCACCAGCGAGCGACGGCGGCTGCGTCTCGTCTGCCGGGGCGTCGTGCAGGGCGTGGGCTTCCGGCCGGCGGTGCACCGCCTGGCCTCCTCGCTCGGCCTCGGCGGGTTCGTGTTCAACGGCCCCGAGGGGGTCGTGGTCGAGGTGGAGGGGCCGGACGAGACAACGCGAGCGTTTGCCGAGCGCCTGCCGCGCTCGCTGCCGCCGCTCGCGCGCATCGACGAGATGGAAACCGCCACGGTCGAACCCACGGGCGAGACCGTCTTTGCCGTGCTTGCCTCCCAGGAGGGGCGCCGCCGCCGGGCGCTGGTGCCTCCCGACGCGGCGATCTGCCCGGACTGCCGGGCCGACATGGAGGACCCGGGCAACCGCCGCCACAACTACCCGTTCACGACCTGCACCAACTGCGGGCCGAGGTTCACGCTCGTTCACGCGCTCCCCTACGACCGGGAGCGCACCTCGATGGCGTGCTTCCCGCTCTGCCCATCCTGCCGGAGCGAGTACGAGGAAACGACCGACCGCCGCTTCCACGCCGAACCGGTGTGCTGCCCGGCATGCGGTCCCCGGCTGTGGCTGCAAGACCAGGGGACAGGGCACAGAGCACAGGGGACAGAGGCCATTCGGGAAGCGCGGGAGGCGCTGGAGCGCGGCGTGATCGTGGCGGTGAAGGGGTTCGGCGGATTCCAGCTCGCCTGTCGGGCCGACGACGAGGCGGTGGTCGCGCAGTTGCGCGAGTGCAAGAGGCGGCCGACGAAGCCGTTTGCGGTGATGGTCCGTGACCTCGCGACCGCCCGCAGGCTGGTCGCCCTCGAGGCGGGGGACGAGGCGCTGCTCGCCTCACCCCGGGCGCCGGTGCTGCTCGCGCCGCGGCACCCGGGCTCCGGGGTCGCGCAAGGGGTCGCGCCGGGGCTTGCCGACCTCGGCATCATGCTCCCGACCACCCCGCTGCACGTGGAGCTGTTTCGCGGCGCCGGTTTCGACGTGCTGGTCATGACCTCGGGCAACGTCAGCGACGAGCCGATCTGCCGCGGGAACCGGGAGGCGCTGGCGCGCCTCGGATCCATCGCAGATCTGTTCCTCCTCCACGACAGGGACGTCGTCCGGCGGGCCGACGACTCGGTCGTCCGCACGGGTCCCGGAGGGCCCGCGCTGGTGCGCCTGGGCCGCGGCTACGTGCCCGAGGCGCTTCCGCTGCCGGTCGCCGCGCCGCACCCGGTCCTGGCGCTCGGGCCTTTCCTCCAGGTCACCGTCTGCCTAGCCGTTGGTGAGGAGGCGTTCTGCTCCCAGCACGTGGGGGACCTGGACAGCGAGCCGGCGCGGAGGTTCCTGGCGGAGGCCGCGCGAGGACTGGAGGAGTTCCTGGAGGCCACCGGCGAGCTGCTGGTGGTGGACCCCCACCCGGACTACCCGAGCACGTGGCTCGGCACGGAGTTGGCCCGTGACCGGGGCGCGCGGCTGCTCGCCGTCCAGCACCACCTGGCGCACGCGGCGGCGGTGCTCGCAGAGCACGAGCGCTTCCCCGAGCCCGGGCAGGCCGCCGCGGCGGTGGCCCTGGACGGCACGGGGTGGGGTCCCGACGGGGTGGCCTGGGGCGGGGAGTGGCTCCTGCTGGACGGCGAGCTTGGGTGGCGTCGCCTGGCAAGCCTCGAGCCGCTGCCGCTGGTCGGCGGTGAGGCGGCCGTGCGCGAGCCCTGGCGCGTGGCGGCAGCGGCGCTCGTGAAGGCGGGCGCTGCGGAGCTGCTCCTGCGGCTCCCGATGGCTGGCCAGGTGTCGCCCGACAACCTCGCCCAGGTCGCGGAGCTGGCCGGCCAGGCAGGTTGGCCGCGGGCCACCGGGGCGGGGCGGGTTTTCGAGGCGGCCGGGGCGCTGCTGGGGCTGGCACCGGTCAACGGCTACGAGGGCGAGGCCGCCGCGCGCCTGGAGGCGCTGGCCGCGAGGGCCTCGGGCCCGGTGGGGACGTGGCCGGAGGTCCGCCTGAGCGACGACGGCCCGCTCCCGAGCGCGGCGCTGCTGGCGGAAGCGGCCCGACGGAGGGTCGCTGGCGAGGACGCGGCCCTCGTGGCGGCCGGCTTTCACGCGACGTTCTGCCGCCTGGCCGTGGAGCTGACCGAAAAGGTGGTACCGGCCGGCGTCCGGGTGGTAGCCTTGGGCGGGGGGTGCCTGGTGAACAGGCTCCTCCGCCGTGGCTTGGGGGAACAGCTTGCCGCTCGCGGCTACGAGCCGCTCCTGCCGGTGAGATTGCCGGCCGGTGACGGGGGGCTCTCGTACGGACAAGCGGTGGTGGGCGTGGTCGCCGCCGCGCGCGGCGTCGAGCCGCAGCTGAAAGGAGCACACTGATGTGCCTGGCCGTGCCGATGAAGCTGATCGAACGCCGTGAGACGCTCGGCGTCGCCGAGATCGACGGGGTTCGCCGCGAAGTATCGCTGATGCTGCAGCCCGACGCGCAGCTGGGGGATTACGTGCTGGTCCACGCCGGCTACGTGATCGGGACGGTGGACGAGGCGGAGGCGCAGGCGACGATCGAGCTTCTCCGCCAGGTGGCCGACGCGACGGGGACCTGGTGAGCTCGGGCTCCCCGTACGGCGACCCGAAGGCGGTGGCGGGGCTCGTCGGCCGCGTGACGAAGGCGGCCGAGACGCTTCCGCGCCGCGTCACGCTCATGGAGGTCTGCGGCACCCACACGAACGCCATCGCCGCCGCCGGTCTGCGACGCCTGCTCCCGCCGAAGGTGCGGCTGATCGCCGGCCCCGGCTGCCCGGTGTGCGTGACGCCCGTGGGGTACGTGGACCGCGCGGAGGCGCTCGCGCGTCGTCCGGGCACGATCGTGACCACCTTTGGGGACCTGGTTCGGGTCCCCTCCAGCCGCGGCAGCCTGGAGCGGGTGCGTGCCGAGGGCGCCGACGTGCGCATCGTCTACTCGCCCCGCGACGCCCTGCAGATCGCCCGCGAGAACCCGGGAAGCACCGTGGTGTTTCTCGGGGTGGGTTTCGAGACAACGGTGCCCACGGTGGCCGGGGCGCTCGCGGAGGCGGAGAGCGACGGTGTCCGCAACTTCCTGATCCTCTCCGGGCACAAGATCATGCCGCCCCCGATGCGGGCGCTGGCCCGCGACCCCGAGGTGCAGGTGGACGGCTACCTGCTCCCGGGCCACGTCTCCGTGATCACCGGCTCGAACGCCTTCGCCTTCGTGGCCGAGGAGTTCGGTATGCCGGCCGTCGTCGTGGGGTTCACCCCCACCGACGTGCTGCGGGGGGTGGAGGCGCTCGTCGGGTGCCTGGCGGCCGGGAAGCCCGAGGTCATCAACCTCTACTCCCGGGTGGTCAGGCCCGAGGGGAACACCACCGCGCAGGCGCTGGTGGAGAGCTTCTTTGTGACCGCCGACGTCGTCTGGCGAGGTCTGGGCAGCATCCCCGGCTCCGGACTGGCGCTGCGCCCCGGGTTCGCCCACCGCGATGCGGCGCTCCTCGAGGTCGAGGTGCCGGAGCCGGTCGAGCCGGAGGGGTGCCGGTGCGGGGAGGTTCTCAAGGGCAGCATCGACCCGCCCGAGTGCCCGCTCTTCGCCACCGCCTGCACGCCGACCTCGCCGATCGGGGCCTGCATGGTCTCCAGCGAGGGCACGTGCGCGGCCTGGTACCGGCACGAGCGGCTCGCCACCGGGGGAGCGCGGTGAAGGGCCCCGAGAAGATCCTGCTCGCCCACGGGGGCGGGGGAAGGCTCACCCAGGAGCTGGTGCGGGACGTGTTCCTCCCCAGCCTCACGAACCCCGCGCTGGCAACGCTCTCGGACTCCGCGGTCCTGGAGAAGATGCCGCCCGGGCGCCCGGCGCTCACCACCGACGCGTTCGTCGTGGACCCGCCGGTGTTCCCAGGCGGCGACCTGGGGTACCTCTCGGTGTGCGGCACCGTCAACGACCTGGCTGTCGCGGGGGCGCGCCCGTTTGCGCTCACCTGGGCGCTGATCCTCGAGGAGGGGCTGGAGGTCGAGCTGCTGCGGACGTTCGTCGCGGGCGCGGCACGCGCCGCTGCCGAGGCCGGGGTGGCGATCGTGGCCGGCGACACCAAGGTCGTGCCGCGCGGCAAGGGCGACAGGGCCTACGTCGTCACCGCGGGGCTCGGCGTTGTGCCGCCGAAGCGCGACGTCGGCGACCACCGCGTTGTGCCCGGCGATGCCATCCTGGTCTCCGGGCCGCTGGGCGACCACGGCGCCACCGTGATGGCGTGCCGCCACAAGCTGCGGGGCGAGGGGTTGCGGTCCGACTGCGCGCCGCTCGCCGGCCTGGCGGAGCTGGTGCTGGAGTCAGGCGCCGAGGTCCACGCGATGCACGACCCGACGCGCGGCGGCCTCGCCACCACCTGCCACGAGGTCGCCTCCCGGGCAAAGGCGCGCGTCGTTCTGGAGCAGGCGGCCGTGCCGGTGCGCCCCCAGGTTCGCAGCGTCTGCGAGCTGCTCGGCCTCGATCCGCTCTACGTGGCCTGCGAGGGGCGGATGGTGATCTTCCTCGCCGGGAGCGACGCCGACCGGGTGCTCAAGGTGCTGAACGGGCATCCGTTGGGGGCGGGGGCCGCGAGGGTTGGCCACGTGGCGGCGCTGGAGGCGGGCGGCGCGCCGGTGGTGCTGCGAACGCTCTACAACACCGAGCGCCCGCTGGACCTGCTCGCGGGCTCCGAGCTGCCGAGAATCTGCTAGTCACCCCGGCACGACCGGAGCGTTGCGGCTCTTCTCGCTGACAGTTCAAGGTTTAGCCTGGACTGCCGTACAATGCACCCGTGCGGGTGCTGGTCTCTCACTGCGACCACCGGCCTTTCGAGGTCGAGAGGTTCGGCGCCGCCTGGGCGCGGGCGGGCGGGGAGGAGGGAGAGCTCGTCTTCGTCACGCCGTCCACCGTGGCCGGCCCCGCCCCGCCGCAGGCAGTGTTCGACGGGCTCCTGCTGACCAGCGGGCCGGACGTGGAGCCTTGGCGCTTCGGCGCCGAGCCGGAGCCCGGCGTGGAGCTGCACCTGGACCCTCCCCGCGACGCCCTCGACCTGGAGCTGCTGCGGCGGGCCGAACTGGACTCCTGGCCCGTGCTGGCGGTCTGCTACGGCTGCCAACTGCTCGCGGTCTCGGCGGGCGGAACGGTCATTCAGGACCTCGATCGGGCCGGCAGGGCCGGGCACCGGGTCCCGGAGCCCAAGGACCACCTCGCCCACGATGTGATCGTGACCGGCGAGGCGCGCTTCCTCGCGCCGGCGGGAGGGCGCTTCGCGGTGAACTCGCGGCACCGCCAGGGGGTTGGCGTGCCTGGTGACGGCATGGCGGCGGTCGCGAGCGCCCCCGACGGGGTGATCGAGGCGATCGAGCCCGAGACGGGCGACCGGTTCGTGCTGGGGGTTCAGTGGCATCCTGAGAACTTATCTCAACAAGTCCACGTCGCCCTCTTCCGGAGCTTCCGCTCCGCGTGCCTGCAGCGCGCCGGCGGGAGAGGGTAGGCGGCATGCCCCCCACCGTCGCGATCGTCGGCCGCCCCAACGTCGGCAAGTCCACGCTCTTCAACCGCCTCACCCGGGCGCGGCGCGCCATCACCCACAATCTCCCGGGGGTCACCCGTGACCGGGTGGCGGCCGATGCCCCTCGCCCGGCAGGCGGCGTCCTGGTGGTGGTGGACACCGGGGGGTTCGAGCCCGAGAGCGAGGCGGAGATCCCCGCCATGGTGCGGGAGCAGGCGCTGCTGGCGGTGGCGGGGGCCGATGCCGTCGTGCTGGTGGTGGACGGCGCCCAGGGGCTGTTGCCGCCCGACCGCGAGATCGCCGCCCAGCTCCACAAGGCCGGCACGCCCGCCGTGGTCGCGGTGAACAAACAGGACCGCAGGGACGCCACACACGCCTCCGGGGAGTTCGCGGAGCTCGGCTTCCCGGTGGTGGAGGTCTCAGCGGAGCACGGCCTCGGGATCGGGGAGCTCTGGGAGGAGCTCGAGAAGGTGTTGCCGGCCCCGCAGGAGGAGACCCCGGAGGAAGCCGAGCTGGCGGTCGCCATCGTGGGTCGCCCGAACGTCGGCAAGTCCTCTCTGCTCAACCGCTTACTGGGCGAGGAGCGGGTGCTGGTCTCCGAGGTGCCGGGCACCACCCGCGACGCGGTGGACACGCTTGTCGCGTGCGGCGGCCGCACCGTGCGTCTCATCGACACGGCCGGGATCCGCCGCAAGGGGCGCACGGACAAGGGCCCCGAGGTGCTCTCGGTGATCATGGCCACGCGCGCCATCGAGCGTGCCCAGGTCTGCCTCGTGGTGGTTGACGCGGGGGAGGGTCTGACGGCCCAGGACACCCACGTGGCGGGGTACGTCTCCGACGCCGGCCGCGGCGCCGTCGTCGTGATCAACAAGGCGGACCTCATCGCCGAGGAGGGGCGCGAGGGGAGGGAGCGCCTCAAGCGGCGGGTCCTCGAGCGCCTCAAGTTCCTCAAGGACACGCCGGTCCTCTTCGCCTCCGCGGCGACAGGGGCGGGGGTCGCCCATTTGCTGCCCGCGGCGCTCGAGGTCGGCGAGGCCTTCAAGACGCGCGTCGCCACCGGGGAGCTCAACCGGGTGCTGCGCCCGGCCTGGGAACGCCACCCCCCACCCGGGGGCAAACGGCCGCCGAGGCTGTACTACGCAACGCAGACCGCGAGCGGGCCTCCTCGCTTCGTGCTGTTCGTGAGCGGCACGGGAAAGCTGCACTTCTCCTACGTCCGGTACCTCGAAAACACGGTGCGGGAAGCGTTCCCGTTGGCAGGAGTGCCGATTCGGTTTAACATACGTGGGAAACGAGATCGGGCCGGTTGATGGTCCAATTCCGACCGCGAGCGCGCGAGATCATCGCCAAAGTCGTCTATTACGGCCCCCCGCTGGGCGGTAAGACGACGAATCTGCGCACGCTCTACGCCGGCTACCCCGTCGGGACGCGGGGCGAGCTTGTCGTGGTGCCGGCGGGGGGCGACCGGACCATCTTCTTCGACTTCCTCCCGGTGGAGGCGGGCACCCTGCGCGGCATGCGGATGCGGGTGCAGCTCTACACCGTGCCCGGCCAGGTGCACTACAACGCCACACGGCAGGTCGTCCTGCGCGGCGTGGACGCGGTGGTCTTCGTCGCCGATTCCCAGCGCGAGCTGCTGCGCGCCAACCGGGAGGCGTGGGAGAACCTGAAGGACAACCTGGCGCTGCAGGGGCTCTCGCTCACCGAGCTGCCCCACGTGCTGCAGTACAACAAACGGGACCTCCAGGACGTCCTGAACATCGAGGAACTCGACGAGCTGCTCAACGAGTTCAACGCCCCGTTCTTCGAGGCGGTGGCGACGAACGGTGTCGGCGTCGAGGAGACGCTGCAGGGCGTCGTGAAGCTGGTGGCGCGCTCGCTGCGCGACCGCTTCAAGATCCCGGCAGAAGCAGCGGGCGCCGAGATCGTCGAGCCGGTGCGGGCGGTCCCGACCGCCGTCCCGCCCCCGTCGCCGCCGCTGAGGAGCGCCCCGCCGTCGCCGGTGGAGCTCATACCGCCGGCGTCCATCGCTACGCCGCCGCTCGATCTGAGCACGCCTCCGATGCCCATGACGCCGCCGCCGGCGTTCGACCTCAGGCCGCCGCCGGGGGCTTTCGGACGACCTCCCGCCGCGAAGGTCCCGCCCCGCGCGGACTTCATGACCTCGCCCCCACCACCGGCTTCGGCGCCACCGCCGCCGGCGTTCGTCATGCCTCCTCCACCCGCCCACGAACCGGCGCCGCCGCTTGATCTGAGCGAGCCTCCCGTCGCCGCGACGCCGCCCGCGCGGGTCTTCCCGTTCGGCCCGCCCGCTCCCGCACCGGAGCCCGAGCAGCCGGAGCCGACCCCGGTCGAGGGCAGCGAGGTGTTCGAGGTGGAGCTGCCCGAGCCTGTTTCGGTGCAGACCGGCAGGGTGATGCTCCCGACCGCGATCCTCACGCCCGAGGAAGAAGTGGCCGCGGTTGTTCCACCCGCCGAGGAGCCGCCCGCGCTCAGTGCACCGTTTGAGGAGCTGCCGGCGTTTGGAACACTCGCCGAAGAGCTGCCTGCGCCTGTCGCGCCGGCCGGCGAGCTTGCGGTGCTGGGGGACCCTTTCGAGGCGCCGGCGCCGAGCGGCGGCGCGAGCGGCGACGTCTTCCAGCTCGAGCCGCCTGCCCCGCCAGCCAAGGTGCCGGAGCTCGAGTTTGCAGCGAAGGCCCCGCCTCCGCTCGAGCTCTCGCCGGAGGCCAGAGGCGCTCTGGTGCAGCGTGTCGTCCCGCGCGCGCTGGCGCAGGTCGGGGAGGTGCGAGAGCTGGAGCTCGAGGTCCCGGTGCCGGCGGCGTGGACCGGCGGAAAGCGGCTGACTCTCCAGCTCCGTCTGACGCTGGTTCCCGAGGAGGACACTTATGCCGAGTGAGGCCGCGATCCCCGACAAGGACGAGTTCAAGATCGGCGAGGTCTGCGAGATGGCGGGGGTGAAGCCGTTCGTGCTGCGCTACTGGGAGACCGAGTTTCCCGAGCTGGCCCCTGCGAAGGGCGCCGGCGGGCAGCGCACGTACACGCGCGCCGACGTCCAGCTCATCCTGCGCATCAAGCAGCTGTTGTACGAGGAGCGCTTCACCGTGGCGGGCGCGAAGAAGCGGCTCTCGGAGGAGATCGCCGGCCAGGCGCCGAAGGCGGCGAAGCTTGACACCAAGCCGGGAAACCAAGTAGAAAGCCTCCGCCGCGCGCTCAAGCACACGCGGCGCGAGCTGGAAGACATCCTCGCGCTGTTGAAGTGACCCGGTCGGGACGTGGCGCAGCCTGGTAGCGCACTTGAATGGGGTTCAAGGGGTCGCGGGTTCGAATCCCGCCGTCCCGACCAAACAAAACAAAGGACTTACGAGCCACCGAGGGGTGGCTCTCAAAGTCTCTGAGGGCCATTTGCGCCCCGTTTGCGCCCCTCACATTTCAGTACCGTTCGCTCCGCTGAATTCGCTAGGTAAGGCTTTGCAGGGTCGAACGGTCTCGAACTCGGTCTGACTCCGGATCAGAAGGTTGGGGGTTCAAGTCCCTCTCGGCGCGCCACTCAATCGCCCCTGGCTAAACAAGATAGGAGACCCTCAAGGAGCCGCAAGACGATATCTAGCATCATGGGTACCCGCTGGGTACCCACCGGGCACAAGCTCGCCCTGCACGCGGAGGACTGCGTACCCTCCGCTTGTCGCCCGGTGTACCGTTCCAAGCGAACGGGAGTGGGCAATGTCACGAGTTCCTTGTCCGGCGTGCCGGTCGGCCGAGGCCGACGTGTTGCCAACCACGGAATCGACGACCTATTTCCACCGTCCTCGGTGTAAGAGATTTGGTTGTAGCTTTGACGCCGAGACCGCTATCCTTCGAGCAGAGATGCCGGATTGAATGCCCTAGGTGTCACTGCCTCCTGCCGCGTGGCCGCGGCGCTGGCGGTAAGAGGCAGATGATCCGCTGCAAATCCTACCTTGCTGTTGGCGAATCACCCGCTTGACGGAAGGCGTTCTGCGGCCCATACTAGCGATGCCGGTTCTTGACCGGCCTGAGGCACGACGAAACGCGCCCAAAGGGAGAGTCGCCAGGCGTAAGCCTGACGCAGGTTCCTGGCGGGCGCATTTTCTTGCCCCCGCGGGTGCTCTGAGGACAGCCTATCCGGATGCCTCGCCCAGATACGCGTCCGGGTGCTTCACGAAAGGCAAATAGACCTGGAACACGCGATAATGCAGATCGCGTCTCGTCTTCTTCGTCAGCTTATTGCCGTATCCAGGTCGTGCATTCGTCACTCGATGCTTCGGATCTAGTGTGTCCAGGAAAGCATGGAGCACCACTCCGTACCGCAGCACTGCTTGACGCACGGAAGGCGACCCCGCGTCAGCGAACAAATACTCGAGTGGCTCAAACCATCGCCTCAGCGTGCCCTCGGCCCAGTACAGCTCTGTGAACTCGCCAAAGGTAAGCGTATCCCAGTACGTCCGCCGGAGGCGTAACACCGATTCGCCCATGAGTCTCTCGAAGGACCGCTCGACGATTCGAACACGCCGGCTCTCCAGCGTCTTCATGAAACCGAGGAGCTTCCTTCCCTGGTGTTGCGCCGACAATTCGACGAAGACCCCCTCCTTGCGCAGGATCGCGAGGCGTGCCCAGAAGCGCGCGAACAGATACATCAGATTCGCCAACTCCACTTGCTTTTCCACGTCGCTGTCGGTGTCAACCTCGATGTAGTGCCCAAGGGAAACGAAATCCTCGACCGCGAGGGAGCGCAGCTTTCCGTACAGCTCATCGGCCGTCTTCAGAATCGGGTCGAGATGCCGGCTTAGAAGTGCGCGGGCGCTCTTCCCCGACCGCCGCCGTTGTGCAATGGCACTCCACACACGGTCCACGACCTTTGAAAAGAGCCCACCACCAGCGGCGGCGGCAAGGAGATCGAGCCAAGACGCGGCCATCACCGGGACTCGCTGGCGCGAATGCTAATACGAGCGAACTGCTTCATGCAATCCCTGCGCGGCCCGGGCCTGAGCGCAGGACCACACGCGCAACCAGCTAGCGGAATATCTCTCCTTTCTCAGCGCGGGCCGTCGAAGGCGGCGTGCCAGCGACGGATGGCGAGGTAATACCAGACATGCTCGCTGAACGGGTCTGGCTTCTTCTTGCGGCCGCGTCTCACAATCATTGCCTCCGCTCGCTCTGCTCTAGTCTAAGACGACGCTGCCCGTGTTGCGGAACCGATCAGGGGAGAGAACCTTTTCGAGCGGCGGGCGCGCCTGGAAAAGAGTGGCATGGCTGATCCAACGGGGAGCCATAGCGCCAGCAAACTTCCAGCCGCACAGCCCAAAGTGAACGACCCGGGCGGCGAAGCCTCACGCTGCTCCGCTTTGGAACAGCGTGGAGGGGACTAGAATACACACCAGCGCGCAATGCTGGACAAAGTCACAGATCATGCGGTTTTCTGCGGTACGGTCGTTCATGTGTCCTGCGGAATCGTGACGCCTCGCATGGGGTATTAGCCAAATGACAAAGCTTGAGCAGCTTCAGCCCAGCACGGTGGTGCGCGGTATCTTGCCTGACGCGCTCGTCACTGTGGTCAATGTCCAATGGTTCGGATCCGAGGCGCTGGAGCTCACCTACAAGGATCCGGCCGGGCGCGTGGCGAATCAACTCCTGTACCGCCACGATGAGCCGCGGATCGAAGTGGTCGACGAAGGCCGGCCCTGGAGCTTCGATGGCGACGGAGCGAGGTTTCGCCTGGTTTCCGAGGCCCATCGAATCCGGCTGGCGCACCTGTTCGACCCTGTGCTCGCGGTCCACACATCCATGGTCGATCCGCTACCCCACCAGATCACAGCCGTGTATGAAGCCATGCTTCCCCGCCAGCCGCTGCGGTTCCTTCTGGCCGACGACCCCGGTGCTGGCAAGACCATCATGGCGGGACTCTTCATCAGGGAGCTGATCGCCCGAGGGGACCTCCAGCGCTGTCTGGTCGTTTGCCCCGGCAACCTCGTTGAGCAGTGGCAGGACGAGCTGTACCGTAAATTCCATCTGCCCTTCGAGATCATGACCAACGACCAGTTCGAGGCCGCCCGCACTGGCAACTGGTTCATTGAGAACGACCTCGCTATCGCGCGGCTCGACAAACTATCACGCAACGAAGACGTGCAGGCGAAGCTGAAGGCGCCCGACTGTAGATGGGACCTGGTGGTCTGCGACGAGGCTCACAAGCTTTCGGCGACGTTCTTCGGTGGCGAGGTCAAATACACGAAGCGGTACCGCCTCGGGCAGCTCCTCTCGGGCCTGACGCGGCACTTCCTGCTCATGACGGCCACACCCCATAACGGCAAGGAGGAGGACTTCCAGCTCTTCATGGCGCTGCTCGACGGGGACCGGTTCGAGGGACGGTTCCGCGACGGCGTGCACACCGTTGACGCCTCGGACCTCATGAGGCGAATGGTCAAAGAAACGCTACTGAAGTTCGACGGAACGCCGCTCTTCCCCGAGCGCATCGCCTACACGGTGCCCTATAAGCTGTCAAGCGCCGAGGCCCATCTCTACAAGGAGGTTACCGACTACGTCCGCGAGGAGTTCAACCGCGCCGAGGCGCTCCAGAACGAGAAACGTGCCGGCACGGTCGGTTTTGCCCTCACGATCCTGCAACGACGGCTGGCCTCGTCACCGGAAGCGATTTTCCAGTCGCTCCGGCGCCGGCGCGAAAGGCTGGCAAAGCGTTTGCGCGAGCTCGAGCTGCTCCAGCGCGGCGCAGCCGTCTCGGACTTAGAAGCTATCGGCCGCGTACTCGACCCCGACGATGTCGAGGACCTTGAAGACGCTCCGGAGAACGAGGTCCAGGAAGTCGAAGAGGAGGTCCTCGACCAGGCGACTGCCGCCCGCACCATCCACGAGCTGAAGGCGGAGATTGCAACCCTCGCCAGGCTCGAGTCGATGGCACTGTCCGTACGCCGAAGCGGAGAGGACACAAAGTGGCGCGAACTCGGGGGCCTGCTCGCCGAAGTCTTCACGGCCGCCGGGCTTGTGGGGGGCGTGCGAGAGCCGGTGAGCCGCTACGACACCGGCAGGGTACCTGGCCCGACCTCCTCGGTTCGGCAAAAGCTCATAGTCTTCACCGAGCACCGGGACACGCTGAATTACTTGCAGGATCGGATTGCGACCTTGCTCGGGCGCCCAGAGGCCGTGGTCATTATTCACGGCGGGATGGGACGGGAGGAGCGCAAGAAGGCGCAGGAAGCGTTCCTGCACGACCCGGAGGTGCAGGTCTTAGCCGCAACTGACGCAGCTGGCGAGGGAATCAACCTGCAGCGTGCCCACCTCATGGTGAACTACGACTTGCCGTGGAACCCAAATCGCATCGAGCAACGGTTTGGGCGCATCCACCGCATCGGCCAGACCGAGGTCTGCCATCTCTGGAACCTCCTGGCCGACGAGACGCGCGAGGGTGATGTCTACCGCACCCTGCTCGAGAAACTGGAAGAGGCGCGCCAGGCCCTTGGCGGGCAAGTCTTCGACGTGCTCGGCAAGCTCCAGTTTGAGGGTAGGTCTCTGCGCGATCTGCTCATCGAAGCGATCCGCTACGGCGAGCTGCCCGAGGTGCGCGCTCGACTGACCCGTATGGTAGAAAACGCAGTCGACCAGAGCCGACTGCAGGAACTGATCGACGAGCGTGCATTGGCGCACGATGTCATGGACTCGAGCCGCGTGGCCCGTGTCCGAGAGGAGATGGAGCGGGCCGAGGCTCGTCGGCTGCAGCCGCACTACGTTGAGTCGTTCTTTGTTGAGGCGTTTCAGCAGCTCGGCGGCACCATCCGGCAGCGGGAGCCGCGCCGCTACGAGCTCACGCACGTCCCGGCACCCCTTCGCAATCGCGACCGGCTGATTGGCACTGGCGAGCCGGTGCTCGCGCGCTACGAAAGGATCGCGTTCGAGAAGGATCTCACGGCGCCCCCAGGGCAACCCCTGGCTGCCTTCGTGTGCCCCGGCCATCCCCTGCTGGACGCGACGCTCGACCTCACCCTTGAGCGCCATCGGGATCTCCTCCGCCGCGGCACTGTGCTAGTCGATGATCGCGACCCGGGATTGGAACCTCGCATGCTGTTCTACCTTGAGCACGCGATCCAGGACGCAAGCGTGACGCGGAGCGGAGAACGCCGAACCATCTCTAAGCGCATGCTCTATGTGGAACTCAACGCCGCCGGCGATGTCCGACACCTCAACTACGCACCCTACCTCGACTACCGTCCGCTCGCAGCCGGCGAGCCAAGCGTTGAGGCGCTGCTCGAGCGCCCCGAGTGCGGCTGGATCACCCGCGACCTGGAGCACCAGGCCCAGGCTCACGCCATCGCCCATGTGGTGCCCGAGCACCTGGATGAGGTCCGCGGCCACCGGCTGGCATGGATCGAGAAGGCGCATGCGGCCGTCAAGGATCGCTTGACGAAGGAGATCAACTACTGGGACCACCGGGCGGAGGACCTCAAGGCGCAGGAGCAGGCCGGCAAGCCAAACGCGCGGCTCAACTCGCAGGAGGCGCGCCGCCGGGCTGATGAGCTCCAGGCCCGCCTCGAGCGGCGCATGGCCGAGCTGGAACGCGAGGCACAGGTCTCGGCCCTCCCGCCGGTCGTCCTCGGCGGAGTGATCGTCGTGCCGTCCGGCCTGATCGCCACGATGACTGGCCAGGCACCCAGGCAGCCCGAGGCCCCTCGCGACACACTCGCTTCCGCGGCTCGCGCCCGTGCGGCCGTGATGGAGATCGAGCGCCGACTCGGATTCGAGCCGGTCGACCGGGAAGCGGAGAAGCTCGGCTACGACATCGAGAGCAGCGTTCCCGGCACGGGCAAGCTGAGGTTCATCGAGGTCAAGGGCCGCGTCGCCGGCGCCGCCACGATCACGGTGACCAAGAACGAGATCCTCTACTCCCTCAACAAGCCCGAGGACTTCATCCTGGCGATCGTCGAGTTCCTCGAAAGCGGTAATCACCGCGTGCACTATGTGCGCCGGGCGTTCCAGCGCGAGCCGGACTTTGGAGTGACCAGCGTGAACTACGACTTCCCGGAACTGCTGGCGAGGGCGGACCGACCACGATGAGCGATGACCGAACCCGCATCGATCCAGCCGAACACCGCCACGGCAACGTCTTCCACGGGTTTGCAGAGCGCTATGAAATGGTCGTACATTGAGGCCCCGGAATGGCCGAATGTGCCCTTTGGATGAACCTCATCGAGACCGCCCTAACGGTCGAGGCCATGCACCAAACCCTGAAGCAGACGGTGTAGGCGTCACCGCTTGTTGCTGGAGGAGGGACGCATGAGCCTCTTTGAAGATACCAATCCCCGCGCGCTCAAGGACCTCCTGGCCGAGATCCACAACTGCACGACGGTCCTGCCGGACTTCCAGCGAGATTTTGTCTGGGAGCCCGGCGCGACGCAGGAGCTGATCGTCTCAATTGCCAACAACTACCCGGCAGGAAGCATCCTGCGGGTGCGGGACGCGAAGCGCCTCTTCGCCGCGCGGGAGTTCGAGGGCGCCCCGCCGCTCGACGGCAGGAAGCACACGTTCCTCGTCCTCGACGGCCAACAGCGGCTCACCTCGCTGTACCAGGCGTTCTACGGGGTCGGCGAGCACAGGTACTACCTCAACTTGCGAAAACTGATCGAAGGCGCGGATTTCGAGGAGGCGATCTTCCACGTCCGGGCCGCCACGAAGTGGGCCAAGGCCCGGGAGGACTTTGCTCTTCAGGCCCAGGAGCTTTTGCTCCCGCTCTCGGTCCTCAAGGGGGGCGCCGGGGGGTTTCTAGAGTGGCTGCTCGGTGTCACCAACCCGATGGCCACGGACGAGCGCACCCGCAATCTCGATGCGCTCACCAAGATCAACAATGAGTGGATCAAGAGCATCGACGACTACCACTTCCCGGTGGTGACGCTCTCGGACACCACGGAGACGGACGCTTTGTGCACCATCTTTGAGACGTTGAACCGGACCGGCGTGAAGCTCAGCGTCTTCGAGCTCCTCACCGCGCGTTTCTGGCCGCAGAACATCAAGCTGCGGGCGCTCTGGGACGAGGCGCGGACCGCCCATCCGGTGATCGAGACCTTCGACGTGGACCCGTACTACGTGCTGCAAGGCATCTCGCTCGCATGCCGCAAGACGCCCTCCTGCAAGCGCAGTGACGTCCTGAACCTTGCGGCCGATGACATCCGCGCATGGTGGGAACGGGCCGCCGACGCGCTCGCGACGGGGCTCGAAATCCTTCGCGACGACTGCAAGGTCATGCTGCCGAAATGGCTGCCGTACCAGACCATGTTGCCTCCGCTCGCCGCCACGCTAGCAAAGGCCGGCGCCCCAAAGACCGCCGAGGCCGGCGCACGACGCGAGAAGCTCAAGCGCTGGTTCTGGTGTGCGGTGTTCGGTCAGATCTACGAGAGCGCACCGAACAGTCAATCCGCCAAGGACGTCGGTGAGCTCGTGCCCTGGCTCCTCGGCGAGACCGGTCCGCCGGAGGTCGTCACCGCGTTCCGCTTCGACCCCAGGGCCCTACGCGACATCACGCCGCGCCAGCGCTCGATCTACCGCGGCGCCGTGTGCATGATGCTGGGCGCGGGCACCGGAGCGCGCGACTTCCACACGCAAGCCGTGATCACCGGCAAACTCATGGCAGAGGAGGGGATCGACGATCACCACGTCTTCCCTGCTGCATATCTCGAGCGGGCGGGCGTCGAGCCTGCACGACGGCGGGACTGCGTGCTGAACCGCACCCTCATCGACCGCACTACAAACGAGCTGATAAGCGACCGCGCGCCGTCCGACTATTTGGCCGAAATCCGCAACACACCAGGCTTCCCGTTCGAGGCCATCCTGAGCTCGCATGGCTTGCCTACGGAGCCGGATTCGCCACTCTTCCGCGACGACTACGAGGCCTTCCTCAATTGGCGACAGGAGCGCATATGGCAGGAGATCCGGCGCGTGACCGGCGCGACGGCTGCGGCGGACCTCGAAGCCGAGAACGGGAGCCTCGAATGACTCCCAAGAAGAAGCTCATCGAAGTGGCGTTGCCGCTCGAGGCGATCAACAAGGAATCCCTTCATCGTAAGGTGAAGGCACCTAAGGGATGGCCGACCTCATTCCACAAGTGGTGGGCACAGCGGCCGCTGGCGGCGGCGCGGGCGGTCATCTTTGCGCAAATGGTCGACGACCCGTCGAGTTGTCCCGACCTATTCCCCACCGAGAAGAAGCAGGAGGCCGAGCGCAAGCGGCTCTTCAAGATCATCGAAGACCTCGTGCAGTGGGAGAACACCACCAACGAGAGGGTAGTGCAGGCGGCACGCGACGAGATTTGGCAGAGCTGGCGGCGTGCCTGCGCCGAGAACGCTGACCACCCACGGGCGAAGGAGCTCTTCGATCGCAAGAAGCTGCCGTCGTTCCTTGATCCCTTTGCCGGGAGTGGGAGCTTGCCACTTTCTGCGCAGTGGCTTGGCCTCGAGAGCTACGCCAGCGACCTAAACCCGGTGGCGGTGCTGATCAATATGGCAACGATCGAAATCCCACCGAAGTTTGCTACCCGGCCGCCAGTGAACCCCGAGGCACTGAAGAAGAAGGACCTCATCGCTCGGGAGTGGAAGGGCGCGCAGGGACTCGCCGAGGACGTGCGCTACTACGGCCGATGGATGCGCGACGAGGCCGAGAAGCGCATCGGCTACCTCTACCCGAAAATCGAGGTCACGGTCGAAATGGTGAAAGGACGGCCGGACCTAAAGCCTTACATCGGCAAGAAGCTCACCGTGATCGCCTGGCTCTGGGCGCGTACAGTGAAGAGCCCGAACCCTGCCTTCGCGCAGGTGGACGTGCCACTCGCGTCGACCTTCATGCTCTCCACCAAGTCGGGCAAGGAGGCCTACGTCGAGCCGGTGATCGAGAACGGAGGTTACCGTTTTGCGGTGAAGGTGGGGAGGCCGAAAGACTACGAGGCGGTGAGAAGCGGAACTAAGCTCGCCCGCGGCGCAAACTTCCAGTGCGTTATGTCAGGCACGCCGATCTCGGGCGACTACATCAAGGCCGAGGGGAAGGCCGGGCGGATGGGCGAGAGGATGATGGCGATCGTCGCCGAGGGCGATCGCGGGCGGGTCTACCTGGCGCCGATGCCGGAGCATGAGGAGATCACTCGGCAGGCGAAACCGGACTGGAAACCGGATGTCGAGTTCTTCCAGCAGGCGCTCGGATTCCGTGTTGGAAACTACGGAATGACGAAGTGGAGTGACCTCTTCACCAGCCGGCAGCTGATGGCGCTGACGACTTTCTCCGACCTGGCGACTGAGGCGCGCGAGCGCATCTGTCGCGACGCGGCTGCAATCGGGCTGCCCGACGACAAGAGACCACTCCGCGACGGCGGCACGGGCACCACCGCATATGCGGAGGCGGTCAGCGTATATCTCGCCTGTGTCGTCGACCGATTGGTTTACTACGGATCGAGCCTAGTTGGTTGGCTGCCAAAGGACAGCGCGTTGGGTCCAAGTATGCCTCGTCAGGCTGTAGCTATGACGTGGGATTTCGTCGAAGCGAATGCGTTCGGAAAGTCGAGCGGGGACGTGAGCACATGTTCAAACGTAGTCGCAAATTTCCTTGACATCGCGACACCAGTTGCCAGCGGCCGTGCGATCCAAGGTGACGCCCAAACAGGGTTTGGTCAACATCGTGGCCTTGTCATCAGCACAGACCCACCGTACTACGACAATGTCGGCTACGCCGACCTGTCGGATTTCTTCTACGTCTGGCTACGCCGTCCGCTAAAACCTATCTTTCCTGGACTCTTCTCGACGCTCACCGTGCCTAAGGCCGAGGAGTTGGTCGCTACGCCGGAGCGGCACGGTGGCAAGGAGAAGGCTGAAGCGTTCTTCCTGGACGGCATGACGCAGGCGATGCATCGCCTTGCGGAGCAGGGGCACCCTGCGTTTCCGATCACCATCTACTACGCGTTCAAGCAGGCCGAGAACGACGGCGATAATGGAACAGCCAGCACTGGGTGGGAAACCTTTCTTGCTGCCGTCATCGCCGCCGGATTCTCCATTTCCGGAACCTGGCCACTACGTACGGAGGGGGAAGGGCGAATGCGCGGCAGAAACTCCAACGTCCTCGCCTCTAGCATCGTCCTCGTGTGTCGTCCGCACGCGGCCGATGCGCCAACGGCAACCCGCCGCGACTTCCTCACCACCCTCAAGACCGAGCTGCCAATAGCACTCGCACACCTTCAGCGCGGCAACATCGCGCCAGTGGACCTTGCACAAGCCGCCATCGGTCCCGGCATGGCCGTCTACACCCGCTACGCCAAGGTGCTCGACGCAGAGGGGCAGCCGCTCACCGTGCGCGGCGCGCTGACGCTCATCAACCAGACCCTCGACGAGGCGCTGGCCGAGCAGGAGGGCGACTTCGACGCCGACACCCGCTGGGCGCTGGCGTGGTTTGAGCAGTCAGGTTTCGCCGAGGGCGAGTTCGGCGTTGCCGAGACGCTCTCCAAGGCCAAGGACACCAGCGTCGCCGGGATGGTCGAGGCGGGCATCCTGTCTTCGGGCCGGGGCAAGGTGCGTCTCCTCAAACCGGCCGAGCTGCTCCAGGACTGGGACCCGGCGACGGACACGCGCCTCACGGCCTGGGAGATGGTGCACCACCTGATCCGCGTCCTCGAAGCAGGCGGGGAAGGCGCGGCGGCCGAGCTGGCGGCGAAGCTCGGGAGCAAGGCCGAGACGGCCCGCGACCTTTGCTACCGCCTCTACACATTGTGCGAGCGCAAGAAGCGCGCCGCCGAGGCGCTCTCGTACAACGCGCTCGTCCAGAGCTGGCCCGAGATCACCCGCCTCGCCCGCGAAGGCGGCGCCTCCCACCCGGAGCAGCCGACGCTGCCGTGGGATGATGAGAGCCAGACATGACAGAGGACGAGCTTCGAACGCTACTGGATCGCCTGCGAGCGGAGCCCGACGAGACGGAGTGGCTCGAGTTCAAAGCGAACCGGTACGAACCGCAGGAGCTGGGAGAATACCTGTCCGCGTTGGCGAATGCCGCATCCCTTCGCGGAAAACCGCGTGCATACCTGGTTTTTGGGGTTGAGGATAAGACTCACACAATCTGCGGGACATCATTCAAACCCTGGGCGGCAAAGGGGCCAGGTAACCAGAGTCTCCTGATCTGGCTCGCCACTCACCTCCAGCCCAACGTGGGCTTCGAAGTCCACCTCTTGGTTGTTGATGGCAATCACGTCGTCATGTTCGAGGTTAGTCCCGCCACCGACCAACCCGTCCGCTTCAAGCAGACGGCGTACATCCGCGTGGGTTCGAGCAAGACCGTGCTGGCGAACCATCCCGAGAAGGAACGCGCCCTCTGGGCACGCCGGATCGACTGGTCGGCGCAGGTCTGCGACCGAGCGACGGTTGACGACCTCGACCCCGCGGCCATACGCGCCGCGAGAGAGCAGTACGCCATTAAGAATCCCAGGCGGGCCGAGGAGGCGAGAGCGTGGATTGACCCGACATTCCTGAACAAGGCCAAGCTCACGATTCGAGGCGCCATCACGAACGCCGCGATCCTTCTGCTCGGCCGCGAGGAGTCCGCCGCGTTGCTCTCCCCCGCGGTTGCGAAGATCTCGTGGATCCTGCGGGACGAGAAGGGCGCGGAGGTTGACTATCAGCACTTTGGCCCGCCGTTGCTGCTCAACGTCAACGGGGTCTTGAGCCGGGTCCGAAACCTGACAATCCGGGCGCTCCCGAGCGGAACCCTCTTCCCCACCGAGATGGCGCAATACGACGACTGGGTCATCCGAGAGGCGCTGCACAACTGCATCGCCCACCAGGACTACAACCTAGGAGGCAGGATCAACGTGGTGGAGACACCAGACCACCTGACGCTTACGAACCTGGGAAGCTTCCTCCCGGGGAGTGTCGAGACGGTCGTTGAACAAGATGCACCGCCGGAGCTGTACCGCAACCCGTTTCTGGCGGAGGCCATGGTTAATCTGAACATGATCGACACACAGGGCGGCGGAATCAAGCGGATGTTCGCGAAGCAGAGAGCCCGTTTTTTTCCGCTGCCGGATTTCGACCTCAGTGACCCCGGACGGGTGATGGTCACGATCGCAGGGCGGATCCTCGATGAGCGGTACACGCAACTCCTCATGGAAAAGACCGACCTCGATCTGCGTAGCGTGATGCTGCTTGACAAGGTACAGAAGCGAGTGCGGATCTCGAGGGAGGAGCACAGACGGCTCAAGGCGAAGGGCCTCGTCGAGGGACGCTATCCGACCCTCTTCATCAGTGGCCGAGTGGCCGCCGCGGTCGGCGAGAAGGCTCGACACATCCGCGACCAAGGCCTCGACCAGCAGTATTACCTCGACCTGATCTGCAAGCTGATCCGGGAGCATGGGCCCGTGGACCGGCGCGAGATCGACGAATTGCTCGCGGGCAAGCTACCGGAAGTCCTGACGGGAACCCAGAGGCGCCATAAGGTCCACAACCTGCTGTCGCGGCTCTCGCGCCAGGGCTTGATCGTCAACGATGGGTCGAGGCGTTACCCTCGTTGGCAGGTTGCCGACGCGAAGGGCACACGAAACAAATGACTAGCAATGGCGGGTCCCCACAATGCGAAGGCAAGTATAATGAATGCAATCATATCCAAATGTTAGATACTGCGGAACCAATCAATAGGACAACCAATGGCCCTCACCAGTGCTCCAGCCCCGCGCTTGAGGTGCCGGCCTGCCTTGGCGGGAGACACAAGCCGCGCGGCCCGTGCGGAAGGACCAGGTTCGATAGGTCGTGAGCAGGAAGCAAGAACGCCCAGTGAGGAGTGCAGACAATGGCCATCACCAACCACGAACGCGTCGGAAAGGCGCTTGACCTTCTCAAAGACGGCCTTCAGCCCTTTGTCGAGCGCGAGCTGAAGGCACAGTACCAGCAGGGTTGGTTCGAGGAGTTCAGGCAGACCTTGCCGCCCCAGCAGCTCAGCTTCTTTCCCGATGAGACCGAGGCGCGCTGGGACGCTGCCGCAGTCCTCGCCGCCATGTGGGGGCGATGGAACGACGTCTTCCGCAAGACGCTCGGACAGGCGGAGCGCACGCTGGTGAGCGAGTTGCGCGAGGTGCGCAACAAGTGGGCGCACCAGGCCCCGTTCTCGACCGACGACGCCTACCGGACGCTCGACTCGGCCGAACGACTGCTGGCTGCCGTCTCGGCGCCGCAGGCTGACGAGGTCGGAAAGATGAAGATGGAGCTGTTGCGTGTGCGGTTCGACGAGCAGGTGCGAGGCGAGAAGCGCAAGACCGCGGGCGCAGCTATCGAAAGCCAGGCAACGGGCGCTCTCAAGCCATGGCGCGAGGTGGTGAACCCCCACAAGGACGTGGCCAGCGGCCGCCACCAGCAGGCCGAGTTCGCCGCGGACCTCTGGCAGGTCCACCTGGGCGAAGGATCGGACGAGTACAAGGACCCGCCCGAGTTCTTCCGCCGCACCTATCTCACCGAGAGCCTCAAGCGGCTGCTCACTGGCGCGGTGCAGCGGCTCGCAGGTTCTGGGGGCGACCCCGTAGTTCAGCTCCAGACGAATTTTGGCGGTGGCAAGACGCATTCGATGCTGGCGCTGTACCACCTGTTCTCCGGCGCCACGCCCAGTGCGCTGCTCGGCATTGACGCGGTGCTGAAAGACGCTGGGGTGACGAAGCTGCCTTCGGTGAAACGTGTCGTGCTCGTGGGCAACCGGATCTCGCCCGGGAACCCGGTGACCAAGCCTGACGGCACGGTGGTGCGAACACTGTGGGGGGAACTGGCCTGGCAGCTCGGCGGCAAGAAGGCCTTCGCGCGCCTGCGCGCCGACGACGAGAAGGCCACCAGCCCTGGCGACGTGATGCGCGAGCTGTTCAACGAGTACGGCCCGTGCCTGGTGCTGATCGACGAGTGGGTCGCGTACGCTCGCCAGCTCCACGACATGAGCGACCTGCCCGCGGGGAGCTTCGAGACTCACTTCACCTTCGCCCAGGCGCTAACCGAATGCGCCAAGCTCGCGGAGCAGTGCATGCTCGTGATCAGCTTGCCCGCCTCGGACTCCACCGCCTCACCGCATGCCAGTGCCGACGACGTGGAGGTGGGCGGGGAGCGCGGACGCGCGGCGCTCAACCGCCTGCGCAACGTGGTCGGCCGGGTCGAATCGTCGTGGCGGCCGGCGAGCGCGGAGGAGAGCTTCGAGATCGTCCGCCGCCGGCTGTTTGAGCCGCTCGTGGAGAAAGAGCAGTTCGTCGCGCGGGACACGGTGGCTCAGGCGTTCTACGACCTCTACCGCACCCAGCACCAGGAGTTCCCGCCGGAGTGCCGCGATGCCGAGTACGAGAAACGGCTCAAGGCAGCCTACCCGATCCACCCGGAGGTGTTCGACCGGCTCTACACCGACTGGTCGACCCTGGTGAAGTTCCAGCGCACGCGCGGGGTACTGCGCCTTCTGGCGGCGGTGATCCACAGCCTGTGGGAGAAGGGCGACCGCAACCCGTTGATCCTGCCTTCGACCATTCCTATCGGCGATCCGCAGGTGCAGTTCGAGCTGACGCGCTACCTCTCGGACAACTGGGTACCGGTGATCGAGAAGGACGTCGACGGCCCAAGCGCGCTACCGCTGCGACTCGACGGCGACGTACCGAATCTGGGCAAGTTCGCGGCCTGCCGACGTGTCGCCCGCACCATTTACCTGGGATCTGCCCCCATTGTGACGGCCGCTCACCGTGGGATCGAGGACCGGCGCATCAAGCTCGGGTGCGTGATGCCTGGGGAATCGCCGGCCGTCTTCGGCGACGCCCTACGCCGGTTGACTTCCGCAGCGACCTTCCTCTACCAGGATGGCCCACGCTACTGGTACTCGACCCAGCCCACGGTGATCAAGCTGGCCGAAGACAGGGCCGAGCAACTCAAGCGTGACCCTGACGCGGTCGTCAAGGAAACCGACACACGGGTACGTGCGGACGTACGCAAGGCCGGTGACTTCATGCGTATCCACCCGATGCCCGCGTCGGGCCAGGACGTGCCTGACGACATGGATGCGCGGCTGGTCGTGCTGAGTATCGACCACCCCTACAGCAAAGACCCGGGGAGCCCGGCCGAGGTTGCTGCAAAATCAATCCTCGAGTCGCGTGGGACCGCCCCGCGCCTCTTCCGCAATACTCTGGTGTTTCTCGCGGTGGACCAGACGCGGCTTCAGGATCTGGACGAGGCGGTGCGCCGGTTCCTGGCCTGGAAGTCGATTGTAGGCGAGGAGAAGACGCTGAACCTCGACCCGCACCAGTTGAAACAGGCCGAGACACAGCAGGCGTCCGCCGATGGCACAGTGACAGCGCGGTTGCCCGAGGCGTACCAGTGGCTCTTGGTGCCGGTGCAGGACACGCCGCAGGTGGCCATCGAGTGGCGGGCCTATCGGCTGTCGGGCCAGGACGGCCTTGCCGTACGCGCCAGTAAGAAGCTGCGCGCCGAGGAACTGCTCCTGACAGGGCTTGCCGGCACTCGGCTGCGCATGGAGCTTGATCGCGTGCCGCTCTGGCGCGGCGATCACGTGCCAATCAAGCAGTTGGTCGAGGACTTCGCGCGGTACCAATACCTACCGCGGCTAACTGAACCTGTCGTCCTCATCCGCGCGATCCGCGACGGGCTTGGATTGCTGCTTTGGCAGGACGAGTCCTTCGCTTACGCCGACAGCTTCGACGAGGCAGCGGGGCGTTATCGCGGGCTGCGCTGCGGGCAAGTCCCCAGCATCTCCGAGGACAACTTGTCGGGGCTACTGGTGCGGCCGGAGGTTGCGGGGCGGCTCATCGCAGACAAGACGGTCAGGTCGCTGACAATCCTCCCAGATAAAGCCCACGTGAAGCCAGGCGCTCGCATGGCCTTTCAGGTCGAGGGGCGTGATCAGGACGGCCAGAACGTAGCACTGTCAGGTGTCATTTGGACGGCAGAAGGCGGAAACATCGGAGCTGACGGGGCTTTCACCGCAGGTCAGACAGAAGGCACTTTCCTGATTGAGGCAACAGCGGGCACCCTTCGGGCGCAGGCGGAGGTCATGATCTCCAAGAGTGCCGTCCCGCCACCGCCGCTGAAACTCGCGCCAAAGCGCTTCCACGGCAGCGTGGTGCTTGACCCCACGCGCCCTGGTCGCGACGCTGGGAAGATCGCCGACGAGGTCATTGCCCACCTAGTGGGCCTGCTGGGGTCCACGGTCACGGTGACGCTCGAGATCGCCGCCGAGATCCCATCCGGGGTCCCGGAAAATGTGGTGCGCATCGTCACCGAGAACAGCAAGAACTTGAAGTTCACAAGCCAGGCCTTCGAGGAGGAGTGAAACGACCCGCCCCGGAAAACAGGACTACTGAAAGAACGGCTCCTCGGACTCACTTGCGGAACAGTAGCTCCTCCATCTTGTCGGACGCTTCCTTCTGCATGTCCGGCTGAACGTGTGAATAGGTGTCGAGCGTCATAAGGATCGAGCTATGCCCAGATGCGGATCATCGCGTTCATCACCGAGCCGGCGGTCATTCAGAAGATCCTGCGTCATCTCGCCGCCAAGGGCCTGATCACCGACGGCCGCCGCCTGTCCACGTCCGCAGCGAGAAAGATAGGTAGATAGGTACCAGGTATCACCATCTCACCTTCTCGATCTTGGGCCACTCGCGTCGAGCTTCGCGAGACGCTCCTCGAGGGCGAGCCGCTGCTCGCGAAAGGAGGCATCCTCCCGCTCGCGTTGGCTAGCCCGCGCAAGGGCACGGCTCGCACTGCCGGGGTTCATCCGCATGCCCTCCGCCAGGTCCTTCACCCTCAGACCATACACCTCGAGCCCGATGAGGGTGAGGAGCTCCCGCAAGCGCACCGTGGCTTCATCCTTGCGCCGGCCCGAGAGCTCACTCAGCTCCAGCCCGTGGACCTTGCACGCCCGGACAAGGTACTGGTCCACACCCCAGCGCGCCCGCTGCGGCAGTGTGCTGGCCCCCAGGGCGTCGATGCGTGGTTTCCCCTCCACGAGTGCGATCGCCTCCTCCGCCTCCTCACCCCTTCGCCACCAGGGAAGCCGCCCCGGGCGCTCCCCGATCCACTCGGCCTGACGTTGGCCGCGCAGCATGCCGATGAAGGCCCTGGGGGCGCTCTCGGCTCAAGGCATGTCGAGGCTGCGTGCGGCAGCCACGGACCCAGATCCGGCGGCGTCTCACCGGCAGGCACCGTCGCCAGGGCGGCGCACAGCGGCGTTCCCTCCCTCATGTTGATCTCGACGATCTCGAATCCGGCCGAGGTGAGCGCCTCGACCTCCTCCACCGTCACCTCGCGCCCAGTGCGCTCGGGCGTCCGGCCGAGAAACAATCGGGAACCCCACGAGTGGATGAAGACGGCCCGGTTTCGCGGGCGCTTGCCACGACCAACGCCGGCAATTCCTGAGATTGGGGTCTCCCTCGGACGCGTATCACACCGCCAAGTTGGGAAGGCCGTGTCGGGCGCCGCCGAGGAGGATCGGGAGCGCCACCCGGCCGTGGGGCTCACGGGTTCATCTCGTACGCGTCCTTGAGAGCAAAGACCTGCTCCTTCCAGACCCGGTCGTAGCGCGCCTCCTCGTGCACCGGTTTGCGCAGCATCTTCAGGCAGTACTCCATCTGGGCGTGCGTCGCGCTCGGTTTCGAGTGGAGCTGGAGCGCGAACTTCGCAAAGTCCCGCACCATGAAATCGAAAACCTGGTCCACCAGGTCTTCGCCCACCCCGTGCAGACTGGCCATCTCCAGGACGAGCTGGCCGTAAACCACCAGGGCGAACAGTTCGCCCACGGCGAGCTGGAAGTCCGTGTCCTTGGCCTGCGCCTCGGAAGGCGTTGCCTTCGCCAGCATGCCCTTGAAGACCGAAATCTGTTCCTTGAACACGGCCAGGTTGGGCGTGTCGAAGAGGTCATAGGAGATCTTGTAGTCGTCGAAGCGGATCTTGGCCAGCCCGCGCGTGGGCCCCTGGGCGAAGAGGAACTCGTCGTGGGCGGCGCCCGTGCACTCCGGGACCGCCGGATAGTCCGCGTGGTTGAAGAAATAGTTCGCGAGGAACTTCACGATAAGCGCGATGTTGACGTGGACCGTCCCCTCGAGCTTGGGCAGCGCCCGGATGTCCCGGGCCGCCATCTCGAAGTACGTGTCCTTCTCGAACCCCTTGGCCGCAATGACGTCCCAGAGGAGGTTGATGACTTCCTCGCCCTGCGTGGTCACCTTCATCTTCACCATGGGGTTGAAGAGCAGGTAGCGCCGGTCCGCGAGGGAGGCGCACCGCTGGTAGTCCGAGGCGCGCAGCGCGAAGAGCTTCATGGCGCAGAGGCGGGCGTACGCGTCGGTGAACATCTGCTTCACGTGAGGGAAGTCGGTCACCGACATGTTGTAGAGCCGTCGCCCCGAGGCGTGCCGGATGGCCTCGTAGAAGGCGTGCGTGCAGATGCCGATGGAGGCCCAGCCCAGGTTGTACTTCCCGACGTTCACCGTGTTGAGGGACGCGTCCCAGGCCTCCTGGCCCCGTGAGAGGATGTCTGCCTCCGTGATGGGGTAGTCGTGCAAGATGAACTCGGCCACATAAGACTGACTCGGCGTGATGTTCTTCACGAGCTCGAACTTCGGGTGCTTGGGGCTCACGGCGAAGAAGACATACTCACCCGTTCCGGCGATCTTTCCGAAGCTGGAGACCATGGCCGCCTCGTTGCCGTTCCCGATGTAGTACTTGTCCCCGTCCGCCAGGTATGTGCCGTCACCCTGCGGCTTGAGCATCATGTCGGACGAGTAGATGTCCGCCCCGTGCTCCTTCTCGGAAAGGCCAAAGGCGAAGACGCCGCCCTGCTGGAGCATCCGCCCCGCCTTCTTCTTGAGGGCCTCGTTCCCACTCATCCAGATGGGGCCAAGTCCCAGGATGCTCACCTGCCACGTGTACCAGTAGCACAGGCCGTAGAAGCCGAGGATTTCGTTGAACTCGCAGTTCCGCCAGGTGTCCCAGCGGGCCGCCTCGCCGCCATACCCGGGCGGGGCCAGCAGCGTCCCGAAGACCTTCTCGGCCTGCAGGAAGCCCAGGAAGTCCTGGTACCAGACCCTGTTCTGATCGTCCTCCTTGATTTTCTTTAGGCCCTTGCCCTCGAAAAAGGCAACGGTCTTGCGCATGATCTGCGCGGACCTCTCATCAGGGTATCTCCGCGTGAGATTCTTCGGATTCAACAGGATCATGGCCCCCTCCGTGGATGTCCGCCCGCTGTGCAGCAGTGCGAGTGATTACGTATAGTACCCTTCTCACCCCATCCCGCCTGCGGCCGCAAGCCTGACGTGGGGAGCGGAGAACCGGGAGCAGGAAACCGGGGGGAAAGAAGCACAACCCCATAGCGGCCCTCGCGGCCCGCGAGTGAATTAACTGGCATCAGATCCCTGAATTGCCGGCCCGCTCAACCGACCGCAAGACGAGGCGCCGAGATCTCTGTGGTCGCCGCACGAAGGCTGCGCCCACTGGCAACGAGAATGGGTACCGTGTCCCGAATGGCGCTAACTTAAGCCGACATTTCCCACATGAACTCGGCCCTGCCACCGTCATAGACGATCCGACCCGATCTGCTGCTTACTCCTGATGGCTCAACCAGGTTGAGATCTGGTTCGCCAAGATCGAGCGTGACGTCATCGCCCGCGGCGTCTTCACCTCAACCAAAGACCTCGCCAGAAAACTCGTGCGCTACATTCGCCGCTAGGACCAACCCCCCAAACCCATCAAGTGGAGCTACTCAGATCCCACCCGCCGCATCCGAACCGCCAGTTCCACTTCAACCGCTACAGGCCCTAGCCGTGTGACGCGGGCGCGGGGAGGGAGGAGCCCCGAGGACAACCCGACGCCCGGACTCTCGGTCCCGGCGCTGGGTCATCTCCGGCGCAGCAGTGGTAAGCTTGATGTCAACTTCAAGGGGCGTGCCGGACCCGCTCTGCCGACGAGGGGAGTCATGAGCTTCATCGACTTTCAGAGCGTTCATCACATGCTGCGGGCGACCGTCGAGCGTTACCCGGATCTCGAGGCGTACCGCACGATCCACACCCCGGGACGCACCTCGTCGGTGACGTGGCGCGAGTTCCTCGCGGAGGTGCGGCGCGTCGGCAAGAGCCTGATCGCACTCGGCCTCGGCCACGGCGACAAGGTTTCGATCCTCTCGTACTCGTGCTACCACTGGGTGCTCACCGACGTCGGCGCCGAGAGCGTCGGCACCGTCACCGTGGGTATCTATCACACCGACCTGCCCAAGGCCTGCCGCCACATCATCGACCACTCCGACTCGAGTATCGTCTTCGCGCAGAACGCCGACCAGGTCGCCAAGCTCGTCGAGGTGAGGGACCGAATCCCCAAGGTGCGCAAGGTGGTGCTCTTCGAGGGGTCGCACGCGAGCGACTGGGTGCTCTCCTACGACGAGTTCCTGAAGCTGGGGGAAGCCGTCTCCGAGGAGGCGCTCGAAGCCCGCATCGCTGCGGTGGGTCCGCAGGATCTGGCGGCGATCGTCTACACCTCGGGCACGACCGGCATCCCCAAGGGGGCGATGCTCACGCACGACAACATCACGTTCACGTGCCAGTCGGTACAGCAGTGTGCGGACGCGGCAGCCGGGGACGTGGAGCTGCTCTTCCTGCCGTTGGCGCACGTGTTCGCTCGGACCACCGTCTACACCGCCATCGTCGCGGCGACGACCACGGTGTTCGCGCGCAGCCTCGACTCGCTCCCCGAGGATTTCAAGGTCGCTCGCCCGCACTGGTTCACGAGCGTGCCGCGGGTCTACGAGAAGGTCCGCGCCAAAGTGCTCGCGGGGGCGGAGGCCAAGGGCGGGCTGGCGCTGAAGATATTCCGCTGGGCGGTGCGGGTGGGCAACGAGGTGAGCGACTGCCAGCTTGCGAAGAAGCCAATCCCGGCCGGCCTCAAGCTGCGCTACGCGATCGCCACCAAGCTCGTCTTCTCCAAGCTGCAGGCCGCCTTCGGCGGCCGGGTGCGCTGGTGCATCTCGGGCGCGGCGCCGCTCAACCCTTCGATCGGCAAGTTCTTTCACGGGTCCGGCATCCTCATTCTCGAGGGCATCGGCATGACGGAGAACACCTCCTTCACCAACGTCAACCGGCCCGACAACTACCGCTTCGGCTGGGTGGGACCGCCCGGTCCCGGCATCGAGCAACGCATCGGCGAGGACGGAGAGGTACAGTATCGGGGGCGCAACGTCATGAAGGGCTACTACAAGATGCCCGACGAGACGAAGGAGACGTTGATCGAGGGCGGGTGGCAGCGCACCGGCGACCTCGGCGAGATCGACACAGAGGGCTTCCTCAAGATCACCGGCCGCCAGAAGGACCTGATCGTCACGGCAGGCGGCAAGAACGTGGCGCCGAGCGCCATCGAGGGGGTGATCACCACCTCGAAGTACATCCTGCAGGTGTGCGTGATCGGCGACCGCCGCCCCTACCTCACCGCCCTGGTTACCCTCGACCAGGAGAACGTGAAGGCGTATGCCGCCGCCAACGGAATCGCCTTCTCGTCGTTCGCAGAGCTGCAGCGAGACTCCCGCATCAAGGCGCTCATCGATGCGGAGGTCGCAACGTTCAACAAGGAGTTCGCCTCGTTCGAGCAGGTCAAGAAGGTGGAGATCGTCGACGAGTTCACGATCGCCAATGACCTCGTCACCCCGACACTGAAGCCGAAGCGAACGCCGATCCAGGCTCGCTACGCGGCGGTGATCGAGGCGATGTACGCTGACAACGCTCGAGTAAGTGCCGTAGGAGCGGATCATGTGCCGGCGGGCCAGGACACCGCGTGCGCGAGGCCGAACTGACGGCGGACAGGCGATGCGAAACTGGCCCGTTCGTTGGGATCGCTCAGCCAAGGAGGGAAGCGGTCGAGCAGGTAGGCCGCGTCGAAGCTCCTGCGGTAGATGAGGCCTGATTCGGAAGATAGGTACCTGGTATCACCATCTCACCTTGTTGTTGTAGAATGACCCAGCTCTGCGTGAGCGGGGAGGTAGCTGATGCCTCGTCGGCCGAGGGTCTTCGTTTCGGGGGCGGTCTATCACGTCTACTGCCGGGTCGCCCGTAGTGAGCCGGCGTTCTCCAATGCTCGCGAGGCCGCCGCGCGACGACGCTCCCACATTTGAGGCTGGTTCAAGGGGTCGCGGGTTCGAATCCCGCCGTCCCGACCAAATAGAATGAAGCACTTACGGGCCACCAACAGGTGGCCTGAATCGTCTTGTGTGCACGTTGGCTTAGCAGCGCCCTGGGTCACGCCTCCCCGGGCATCTGGGCGACCAATACCTACTTTGCGTACCATCCGACTTTCGGGGCCCGGTTCACGCACCACTGAACGGGCAGGGCGAGGATCATCATGCACGTCGCTGACTTTGGCCCGCAACTGAAGCAGGCGATCATGCTGGCACGTCAAGCCGGCCTGACGGCGTCAGCGGCCGAGCTCGAAGAGCGTGCCTCCGCTGTTTGCACGACGTCATCGGAATTTCTCGGTCAGGTAGGCGAGGCGATCCTTCAGTTCCGGTCGCGCGAAGGCAAACGAGTCCCGGCGGAAGTAGCCGACCTGCTCGATGAGTGCCTGTGGGAGGTCGGCAAGGTTTGGCCCCGGTACAGGCCAGACCTCATCGGGGCACTCCGGCGCGGGATTCACCAGCTCTGGCCCAAGTAGAGGTCGTGCGCTGCAAGGTGGACGGCCGCGTGAGGTGCGTCTTGCCGGTCGCTATCACCCAGCCCGCCTAACTCCCACCTGACGCTCGCTACGCAGCTGCGCGGGGCTAACGCGGCGCCAGCCGTTCCTTCTCACGGGAGAGGAAGGCCACATGGCCGACCTCCTCCTGGATCAAGGCCTGAACCTTGTCCTTCCCGACCGAGGGCGGGACCACCCCCTCCATCGCCTGGAAGAAGAGGATTGAGTCACGCTCGAAGCCGATGGCGATATCGAGCACCTGCTGCGGCGTCTCCTTGCCCGACAGAAGCGCAGCGGGGTCCTTGTTCACGTTGAAGACGTGACGGTCCGCCATCACGCGGAGATAGTGCACGGCGTCGCCGTCAGGGTCGAAGCTCAGTTCGGTCCTCTCGGCCGGAGTGAGGCCCTTCCGCAGCTCGGTGAAGAGCTTCTCGTGGCCGAGCTCCCACTCGGCCAGCTCGGCCAGGCGCGCGCGTGCCGCCGAGTCGCGCGTCACCTCGGCGGCCCGCCGGTAGAAGGCGGCGCCGTTTCGCTCGATCTGCTCGGCCATGGCCAGAATCTCGTCGGCGTTGAAGTTGATCGACATGCGTGCTCCTCCCGCCTCTCCCCAGAGCCGCGAGGGGTCGTGCCCCCTCGCCTCGACAGGATGCTAGCACTCACGGGAGCGCGAGCTCCACAGCGACAGAGACGAGTGCGGCCGGGTGAACCCTCACCCCGCCCTCTCCCGCAAGCGGGAGAGGGGGAGAGACAACTGGATCCCCGCGTTCGCGGGGATGACAACAAGACGAGCAGGCGCGGAGGGCGCGCTCCACAGAGGAAGGACGACGGCTGGATCCCCGCTGGAGCCTGCCCCGGACTCCGATCCGGGGCGGGGATGACGGAAACAGAAGGCGGCCGGGTAGACCCCGCCCCCTCCCCCGCCGAGGCGGGCGAGAGGGTGACGGACAGTACGCGCGGTGCGGGCGGGATGCACGAGGTGCACCAGGCGAAAGACCCCAATTGACGGTTTTGTTGCGTCCGGAGCAGAGAACGCATATAAGTCAGGGACCATGAGAGATCTCTATCGGCTGGCCCCGCGTCTCCTCCTTTCATTATTCCTGTTGATTCCATCGCTATCGTGCTCGAAGGCTCCCGATAGCGCCGTGGCGTTTGATCAGGCCGTCGAGAAGCTGTTTGCCCAGGGCTTCCCGCAGACGCTGGAGACGTACTTCTGTTCGCTCGGCACCAACCCCGACCTGGGCTTCCGCTGGGCCGGGACTTCCGCCGAGCACGCAACGGGGGAGCGCGTGGCGGCGGAGATGCGGGCCATGGGACTCAGCAACGTCCGGCTCGAGCCGGTCCCCGTGGACGTCTTCGAGTTCGAGAAGGCGAGCCTGACCGTCGGCGGCCGCACGATGATCGCTTCGACGATCGCCGGCGTTCCGCCGAGCCCCGCCGGCGGTATCACGGCAGCGGTCGCCTACGTCAAGGGCGGCACGGCGGTCGACTTCGATGCGGCAGGAGACGTCGCCGGCAAGCTGGTCCTCCTCGACATGAAGACGAGCTCGTGGTGGTTCTCCCTCCCGGCCCTCGAGGCCGCCCACCGCCGCGCCGCCGGCGTCATCTGCACGTACACGCCGGACGATCCGAAGTACTTCTCGATTGACGAACGCGCGCTGGGCAGTTTCGACGGCCAATACGATCTCAGCGCCCCGCCCTGGATCTACATCTCCCGGCGCGACGGCGACTGGCTCAAGTCGCGGCTCAAGGACGGCCCTGTGACGGCGACGTTGCTTTTGAACGAGAAAGTCACCCTCGCACGGGACGGCGGAAGAGCCTATAACGTCGTGGGTGAGCTTCCCGGTTCCCGGCGCGACGGCCAGATGGTACTCATCGCCGCGCACCAGGACGCCCACTTCCGCGCCGGCGCGGACGACACGGGCGGGCTGGTCAACATGCTCACGATCGCCAGAGCGATGCGCGCGAGCGAATACCGCCCCAAGACGACCGTCGTGTTTCTGGCGACGGTGGGCGAGGAGTTCGGCTACACGAATGCCTACTACGAGTGGATCACCGGAGCCTGGTGGGCGGCCACCCACGCGCACCCGGATTGGGCCGGCCGGGTCCGGGCGATGATCAACCTCGAGACCATGGCGGTCAAAGGCGCTCCGCTCAACCTCCGCTCGAACCCGGAGCTGCGGCCCTGGCTGGAAGGACTGGCCTCGCGCCATTCGGCTCTTCTGCCCTACGGGTCCGAGGCGATCATCCCCGTCAGTTCGTGGAACGACCAGTGGACGTTCACGGCCGCCGGCATCCCCAGCGTGAAGTTCGGAACCTACAGCGACGAGTACGACAAGGCGTACCACTCCAACTTCGAGACCGCGGCCCTCGTGGATTGGGCCTACCTCGCGAATATCGCGAAGTTTGTCTTCCGCGCCGTCGAGCGGCTCGACGACGGCCTGCTGCCCTACAGCCTCAAGGCCAGGGCCGATGACCTGGCGGCCGCTGTGAAGAAGGACGAACTACTTGCGGCCGGTGCGGACCCTGGGGCCGTCTCCCGCCTGGCCACCAGTGTCGACGCCTTCCGCCAGGCTGCGGCCGCGTTCGACCTGAGCGCCGGGACGATCCCGACCGGCACGATTGAACCGGCAAACAGAGGCCTTCTCGAGATCGAGAAGGCTCTCAACGCCGGCTTCACCGCGCTTTCGCCGGCGGATGACGACATCACCATCTATCCCCACCAGCTGGTGCTCAAGGACACACAAGGGATCAACGCGGCGCTCGCCGCCCTCAAGGCGGCCAAACCCGACGCGGCCGCTGCGCTGAAGGCGCTGGCCGGGACATCCCTGACACGCCTCGGGATTGTCTTCAGCTACCCCGTGTATCTGAAGCACATCGCGCGGCTGGACCCCGGCTATGACCGCATTACCTGGGGCGCACAGGGGCAACTGCCCAAGCCGCTCGACGTCATGCCTCAGTACCGCAAGGTCCGGGCCGGCGATTACGCCGGGGCAATCGCGGAACTCGAGACCAATCGCCGAACACTGGTCGGCGCCCTCGACCAACGTCTGACCGAGATGGCCGGCCTCCTCGAGCAGGTGACGCCGCGCATCGAGGGCCTACGCGGCCGCCAATAGGCCCTTGAATGCGCACGTACGGCCGGAATTCAGCCGTTCCGAACAACCTTTGGGTTGTTGAGGTCGTCGTCATTCCCGCGCACGCGGGAATCCAGGTGTGCGCGCACCCCTGCCGGTGGTCGCAGCGCCCAACCGCGCTCGCTGTTACTGCGAGATCCCGCAGCGGCCGAGGCAGACCCGCCCCCGTAGTGACGCTGTCTGCCTCCGCGCGAGCAAGACCGCCGTGCCGACCAGTCGCACCGGAAGTACTACCTGGCCGGCCTCACCGGCCGGTAGGCAGGCCAGTTCCTGATCACCTCGAGACCCTTCTCCAGGATCACGTCCCGGCCCGCGGCCACGTCGGCCTGGGTCGGCTCGACCTTCACCTCGGGCTCGATCCCGCTGCCGACGAACTCCCGTCCGTCCGGGTAGGAGTCGTGCTTGGCGCATACCAGGAGCCTGCCGCCCCCGGGCAGGCGGACGACCATCGGCTGGCCGGTGCTTCCTGCCGTGGTCCCGCCCACAAGGACCGCGCGGTGGGCGTAGTCGAGCGGGACCAGGAAGTCCTCGGCGGAGCTCAGCGTGTCGTGCCAGGTGAGCACCACGAGCGGGCCCGTGTACACCCTCCCCGGAGCCGGCGAGATCACGCCCGGCTGCCCTTCGAACCACGCTTCGGGCTTGCCCCAGGCCCGGTCGGCTGCCAGGAGCATGCGGGTCTTCCACCGCGAGGTCGCAAGCGGCGTGTCGGTCAGGTGGGAGATCACACCATAGCCGACTGAGCTTTCCCCACCGATGTTGTAGCGGACGTCGAGGATGAGGCCGCGGAGCTTGGAGAGATCGAGGCGCTCGAGGGCGGCCGCGAACTCATCGACGGCCTTCTGCTCCTCGAAGGTGGCGAGGCGGACGTACGCGATGTCGCGGTCCAGCATCCTCGTCTCGACGAGCGTGCTGAAGTCCCGGATGCGGTTGACGAAGACCGTGCCGTCGGAGAGCCTCGCGCTGCGGGTGAGGGTCGCCTCGCGCTCCATGCCCGCGAGATCGCGCACCGCCAGACGAACCGTGGTGCCCCTGGGTCCGTCGAGCAGCCCGAACAGGCCGAAGGCGTCGCCCCAGTGGGCGGTGCCGCCGCGGTAGTAACGAAGCGCGTGGTCGGCGAGAAATCGGCGTATCGGCACACCGTCGACCGCCGTGACCTCGAGCCCGGGCCGGATCGCACGCGCGGCGATCTCCTCGTTGTCGCCAACACGAGTGATGAGGATCTTGCCGCCCATTGATTCCAGCTCGATGGGCGGCTGCTCGAATCCGGCGAGGAGGCTCTTGGGGGGGCGCACGGTCGTGTGTCCGTCGTTGAGGAGCGCGACCAGTTCGGCCAGTGCGTCGTAGTAGGCCTTGAGGTCCGGGGCGGCCAACACCCGGGGAATCGCGGCCTGGACGGCCGCGTCCCAGTCGAGCTGGGGGACCCGGCTGAAGAAGGCGAACGAGTACTTGACCTCGGCCCAGACCTGCATGAGGCCCCAGAGCTTCTGCTCGGGGGTGCCTCGCCATTCTGCGGTGTCCTGGGTCGCGGCAGGCGCGTCCGCCGGCGTCGCCAGCACGCACAGTGCCATCACCAGCACCGATCCGACTCGCACGAGCCTCCTACTTGTCGTCCGCACGCTCCCTCCAAGGCTGTCTGGTCGTCTCGCTCGAAACGGCTGCTCCTACAGTCCTATACGCCATTTTCGGGGGCCTGGTTCTGGGAGATCTGAGACGAGCTCTGTACGAAAAAGATCTCCGCTCGTGATGGTCAGTCCAGCGCCGCGGAACGTTCTTTGAGCGGGGACTAGCGGCTCGAGGTGGCGACGGGTGATTCTTTGAGCACCGTGGCCAAGATGACGCTTGCGGCGGTGAGCGCGATGAGCGCGAGCATGGAGCCGGTCATGACGCCACTCGGCGACTTGAACGCGTCCATGCACAAGATGAAGATGATCCCCGAGACCTGACCCATCACAATCAGCAAGCTGTTGGATGTGCCCTCCGGTGCCGGGTGCGTGATCTCCGCCCCGTACTGGAACCCGATCGGCCCTGAGCTCAAGAGGAAGAACCCGAAGATGAATCCCGAGAGGAGAAGCAGCCGGTAGCTGGTGGCGAAGGTTATGCCGACGAGGCCCGGGATCATGCCGATGAGCGAGATGATGATGAAGGCCCGCCGTCGCCGGCCCAGGTCGGAGAGGATCGGGATCGCAATGGCGCCTGCGATTCCACCGATGAGCATGAGCGCGCCGAGCGTGCCTGCCTGCGCGATCGTGAAGCCGCGGGGCCGGATGATGGTCTCAATCCAGGTCGAGACGCCGTTGAAGATTCCGAGGCCAACGAAGAAAATGACCATGAGCAGGATGAAGTCCTTCTGCCGGAGCATTCCCTTGAGGCCGTCGAGCATCAACGCGCGTTCGTCATGCCCGGCCGGGGTCGGTGGCCGCTCGCGAAAGAGCACGAAGAACAGGATCGTGGCTATGATCGTCGCGACGCCGTAGATGAGCAGCATGTTCCTCATGCCGTAGTGGATCGTGAGGGGCGGCGTGAGTCCCATCGCGGCCAGGATGCCAAGATAGAGGGCGAGCGTCCCGAGCCCGGTGGCGGTCGCCCGCTCCTTGACCGGGAACCAGCGGGCCGCGACCTTGGTAATCGATCCGAGGATGAACGGCTGGCCGATGGCGAGCCCGACCTGGGAGGCGAAGACGAGCGGGAAGCTGCCTGCAAAGACGCCGCGAGTCGCTGCGAACACCGCGGTCAGGGCGGCACCCAGGCCGACCGCAGCGCGCAGGCCCCAGGTATCAATCGCCCAGGCACTGGGGATCACGATCAGGATGTAGATGACCATGAAGCTCATGGAGAGTAGACCGATCATCATGTCCGACGTGCCGTAGAAGCGCGCCGCCTCGATCGTAATCGGGGCGAACGTTATCCAGAGGAGCTGCGACATTGCCGCAATGACCATGAAGCTCGCGAGGACAACCCAGCGGTAGGGATGGGCACGATAGTCGGACTCGGGCATGGCCAAGCATAACGAATAGAATCCAAAATCCAAGTGCTAGGTCCCAGACCACCGACTGGTTTGCACGGCGAACGGGCGAACCTCTGCCGCTGCGGGGCGTAGGGTCCGCAGCCCGCCTCGCGCCACGCTGCCCCCGCGCGTTGAAACCCGCCGTCCCGACCAAACCACACGAATCACCCAGCGAACGCTTGCGAACCCGGTTGAAAGTATTCGGGGCGCGTGAGTTCGAGATTCTCCGGTTCCAAGACCCTCCTCGTCATGGCTTACGTGCGTCCCGCTCGGCGCGTTTGACATCTTCCAAAGTTAGACATATTCTTACACCTCATGAAAGACCTCATCGTCCTGCTGCGCGGGGTTGGCCTCCAGCCCACGCCTCAGCGCCTCGCCGTGGCACGATACGTTTTGGCCACGACATCCCACCCCACCGCCGACGAGGTCCTTGAGCAAGCGCGCCGGGAGTGCCCGACACTCTCGCGGGCAACGGTTTACAACACGCTCAGCCGGCTCTCGGAGAAGGGGCTCGTGAGGCCCCAGACCATCAAGGAGGGTGTGATCGTCTTCGACGCGCGCGTCGAGAAGCACCACCACTTCATTGATGAGGAGACGGGAGAGATTCATGACGTGCCTTGGGATGCCCTCGTCGTCTCCGGGGAGGAGAAACTGAGAGAGTACCAGGTCAAGGAGTATCAGGTCGTCATGCGCGGGCGCAGGAGGAGAAGGGGATAGGGGTTCTTTTTTTTCGGTGTGAACTAGACAAAATCTAGATCTGGACAATGTTTCGATTCAGGCGGACAGCCCAAAGGAGGGAACGATGAAAAAGGAGAAGAAGCAACTCACCACCTCGGCCGGCATCCCGGTCGGCGACAACCAGAACTCGCTGACCGTGGGACCGCGCGGCCCACTGCTGGTGCAGGACTGGCAGCTCTTCGAGAAGCACGCCCACTTCAACCGGGAGCGGATCCCCGAGCGGGTGGTTCACGCGAAGGGCTCAGGGGCGTATGGCACCTTCACCTGCGCCGGTGACATCACGCGCTACACCAAGGCGGCGATCTTCTCGCAGGTCGGCAAGAAGACTGAATGCTTCGTCCGCTTCTCCACCGTGGCGGGTGAGCGCGGTGCCGCCGACGCCGAGCGCGACGTGCGCGGGTTCGCGATGAAGTTCTACACCGAAGAGGGCAACTGGGACCTGGTGGGCAACAACACCCCGGTCTTCTTCGTCCGCGACCCGTACAAGTTCCCCGACTTCATCCGCACGCAGAAGCGCGACCCCAAGACCAACCTGCGCAGCAAGACGGCGATGTGGGACTTCTGGTCGCTCTCACCGGAGAGCCTGCACCAGGTGACCATCCTGTTCTCCGACCGTGGCCTGCCGAAGACGTTGCGCCACATGAACGGCTACGGCAGCCACACCTACAGCTTCATCAACGCGAAGAACGAGCGCTTCTGGGTGAAGTTCCACTTCAAGACGATGCAGGGGATCGCCTGCATGACCGACGAGGAGTCCACGAAGCTGATCGGCGAGGACCGCGAGAGCCACCAGCGCGACCTGTTCGGCGCGATCCAGAAGGGTGACCTCCCGAAGTGGCGGTTGATGGTCCAGGTGATGCCCGAGGCCGATGCGGGGAAGACGAAGTACAACCCGTTCGACCTCACCAAGGTCTGGCCGCACGCCGACTACCCCCTAATCGAGGTCGGAGTGATGGAGCTGAACCGCAACCCCGAGAACTACTTCGCGGAGGTCGAGCAGTCGGCATTCTCCCCCGCCAACATGGTCCCCGGGGTCGGCCACAGCCCCGACAAGATGCTGCAGTTCAGGATCTTCTCTTACGCCGACGCCCACCGCTACCGGCTTGGCGTCAACTACGAGAGCCTGCCGGTCAACCGACCGCGGGTCGAGGTCAACACCTACCACCGCGACGGCGCGATGCGGTTCGACGACAACGTCGGCGGCTCGGTCAACTACGAGCCGAACAGCGTCGGCGGACCCACCGAGGACCGGAAGTTCGTCGAGCCGCCGCTCAAGATCGACGGCGACGCTGACCGCTACAACCATCGCGAGGGCAACGATGACTACACGCAGGCCGGCAACCTGTACCGGCTGATGCCTCCCGACGCTCGCGAACGGCTGCACCAGGCCGTCGCGGGTGCCATGGAGGGCGTTCCGCAGGAGATCGTCGAGCGCCAGCTCGCGCACTTCGAGAAGGCGGATCCGGCATACGCCAAGGGCGTGCGGAGGGCACTGAAGAGGTAGCACCGGTCGGGGCGGGCACCGCGGGTGCCCGCCCTTCCCACCCTCTTCGTCAGCCTGCACCGCAGGTGCCCTGAGCCCCGGGGTTCGGAACCGTCGAATCTGCCGTCCCGACCAAACCTGAGGGAGCAATCACGGGCCACCGAGAAGTGGCCCCGACTGCGTCTAGAGCCGATTTGAGCCCCATTTGCGCCCCTTAGATTCATAGCCCGGCTCCCAGGAGGCACCAACGCGTGCACAATCGCGCCCACGGCACTCTTCTTGGGAAACGTACCGCGGTTCCACATCGCCTCGCATCCGGAAGCGGCCGGAAGCGGCAACCGCCTCCTGGCACTGTCAGACCCTGTTTGGAGCCCTCCAGGGTCCTTGACAGGGCCTCTCGCGGGACTATCCTCGGCTCAGGTCAGAAAGGAAATTCCTGTCCATGAGCGCATCGGGCGCGGTACCAGGGGTGTCAAGGATGGGAAGAACGAACTCCTCGCCGGCAGTGTCAGGTCCTAGGCCCGGCGGGACTGGAGGACTGTGATGCTCTGGACGATCCTGGTCATTCTTGTCGTGCTGTGGTTGCTCGGCCTGGTCACCTCCTACACGATGGGCGGCTTAATCCATCTTTTGCTGGTGGTGGCGTTGGTCATTCTGATCATCAGACTCGTCTCCGGACGACGCTTCCGCTAGGGCGATTCGCTGGCGACGAAGTCGTGGGGCGGCAGAGGTCACTGTCCCGGTGAGGGCAAGCAGCGATAAGGTCCCGAGCCGTGCCGAACGGCAGCCGGGTCATCAACACGCGTTTCGGTTGCTTCGAGTCGCAGGTCCTTTGGAGCCGGTCAGACCGGTGCAGGAGCTCGGTAGAAGGAGGCAAGGTGAGCATACTCAAGATCGTGGCACTCCTGTTGATCGCCGCCGGCATTATTGGGCTGGTGTACGGCGGCATCACCTACACCAAGACGACCCACGACGCCAAGGTCGGCCCGTTCGAGATGTCGATCAAGGACAAGAAAACGGTCAACATCCCGGTATGGGCCGGTGTCGGTGCGATCGTGGTCGGCGCGCTTCTGCTTGTGGTGCGCACGAAGGCATAGCTGCATGTCCATCCGCGCCTGACTCCCCCACGGCGCCTGAACGCGCGGTCCCAAGGGCCGCCAGAAACGAAACACGACAATGAAGAAGCACCCTAACCCCCGCCGCCGCCACTCCGCCCCCGGCTACCATTCACCCATGTCCCACGAAAGGAGACACCACCCCAGCCCTTTGGGCGAAGGCGCATGACTGCCCACCAAGCCGGGGCAACTCCATCCCACCCGCGGAGCGCAGTTTCTACCCGAGAATGAAGCCCTGATGAGGGTAGAAACAACGCGCTCTGTTTCTCGGATCCCCTGTCAGGCAGGTGGCTTTGGCAAAATGAGAAGGAGCGACGGCATATGGAGCAGCAGGTTCCACCTTTCTGGAGCGTGCCCGCCGCCGAGGCCCTGAGGCGGCTGCAGACGGCGTCCCAGGGGCTGTCGGCGGCCGAGGCCGTTTCCAGGATGAAGCGTTATGCCGCACGCCGCCTGGCACCCAAGAAGCGCACCGACGCTATGACCCTCCTCCTGTCGCAGTTTTCGAGCCCGATCGTGCTCCTGCTCCTCGGCGCCACCGTGATCTCCCTGTTCCTTCACGACGCTACGGACGCCGCGATCATCCTTGTCATCGTGCTCGCGAGCGGCCTCCTGGGCTTCTGGCAGGAAAGAGGCGCGGCGGGAGCCGTGGAAAAGCTCCTCTCGCTGGTCGAGGTCAAGGCCAAGGTGCTGCGGGATGGCGCCCCGCACGACGTTTCCCTGATCGACGTCGTGCCTGGTGACGTAGTCCTTCTCTCGGCCGGCGCCACGGCCCCGGGCGATTGCCTTCTCCTCGAGGCGCGGGACCTCTTCGCGGACGAGGCCACGCTCACTGGAGAGACGTTTCCGGTGGAGAAGTCGGTCGCGGTCCTGGAAGCCGACACGCCACTCGCCAAGAGGACAAACACGGTTTTCATGGGCACCCACATGGTCTCCGGCACGGCGACGGCCCTGGTGGTGGCGATTGGAAAGGACACCGAGTTCGGCGCCGTCTCTGAGCGCCTCAAGCTGCGCCCGTCCGAGACCGACTTCGAGCGCGGGTTGCGTCGTTTCGGGTACTTGCTCCTGGAAGTGACGCTGCTGCTGGTGATCGGCATCTTCGCCTTCAACGTCTACCTGCACCGCCCCGTTCTCGACTCCTTCCTGTTCTCGATGGCGCTGGCGGTGGGCCTGACCCCACAGCTCCTTCCGGCGATCGTCAGCATCAACCTCGCCCATGGGGCGCGCCGCATGGCCGAGCGGAAGGTGATCATCAAGCGCCTGGCCTCGATCGAGAACTTCGGCAGCATGAACGTGTTGTGCACGGACAAGACGGGCACCATCACGGAAGGGGTCGTGACCCTCCAGTCCGCCAACGACGTGGGTGGGCAGGCGAGCGATCGCGTCCTGCTCTACGCCTGCCTCAACGCCTCCTTCGAAACGGGCTTCTCGAGTCCCATCGACGCCGCCATCCGCAACCACGGCAGCATCGACATCTCGGCCTGGAAGAAGCTGGACGAGGTCCCCTACGATTTCCTGCGCAAGCGCCTCTCCATCCTCACGGCCGGCCCCGAGGGCAACCTGATGATCACCAAGGGCGCCCTCGCCCAGGTGTTGGAGGTGTGCACCGCCGCCGAGGGCGCGGCGGGAGTCGTGGTACCGCTGGAAAGCGTGCGGGAGCAGATCGAGGCGCAGTACAACCAGTACAGCAGCAACGGCCAGCGCACCCTTGGCATTGCCTGCAAGAGGCTTGGCTCCGAAACCAGGATCGGCAAGGGAAGTGAAGTCGGCATGAGTTTTCTCGGCTTCATCCTGTTCTCCGACCCGCCCAAGCCCGGAATCGAGGCGACCATTGGCCGGCTGCGCGAGCTCGGCGTGAGCCTCAAGGTCATCACCGGGGACAACGCCCTGGTGGCCGCGACCGTGGCACGGGCGATCGGGCTCGGTAGCGCTCAGGTGCTTCCTGGCCACGAACTGAGGCAGATGAGTGACGGGGCGCTCCTCGCCCGGGTCGGCCAGGTGGACGTCTTCGCCGAGGTGGAGCCGAACCAGAAAGAGCGCATCATCCTGGCCCTGCGCAAGGCCGGCCACGTGGTCGGCTACATGGGCGACGGGATCAACGACGCCTCGGCGCTGCACGCGGCCGATGTGGGCATCTCCGTTGAGGGCGCCGTGGACGTGGCCAAGGAGGTCGCCGACATCGTGCTGCTGGAGAAGGACTTGGATGTGCTGGTCGAGGGTGTGCGTGAGGGGCGTACCACCTTCGCCAACACGCTGAAGTACGTGCTGATGGCCACCAGCGCCAACTTCGGCAACATGTTCAGCATGGCAGGCGCCTCGCTGCTGCTGCCGTTCCTGCCGCTGCTGCCCAAGCAGATCCTGGTGACCAACATGCTCACCGATATGCCGGAGATGACAATCGCCAGCGACAGCGTGGACGCCGAGATGCTGGCCCGGCCCCGCCGATGGGACATCGGCTTCATCCGCTCCTTCATGCTGACCTTTGGCGTGTTGAGCTCGGTCTTCGACTACCTGACCTTCGGTGCGTTGCTGTACCTCTTCAATGCCAGTACCGAGCAGTTCCGCACCGGCTGGTTCGTCGAGTCGGTGCTCTCCGCATCCCTCATCGTCCTGGTGGTCCGCAGCCGCCGCCCCTTCTTCCGCAGCAGACCTGGCAAGCGCCTGCTATGGGCCACCCTGGGTGTCGTGGCGACCACACTGGTGATGCCGTTCCTGCCGTTCGCACCCCTCCTGGGCTTGACCCCACTGCCGCTTCGCTTCCTGGGTCTGGTGGCCGTCATTGTGGCCATGTACATCATCTCGGGAGAGCTCGCGAAGCGCATCTTCTACCGCCACTTCGAGCCGACCCGTGCCGGCCACGCGTGACGAGGTTCCTCGAAGGCTGGGTAATAATAACGACAAGATGTGGGTCGTCAGCGTCTTCGAGTCGCACCGCCGTCGCCGCGACGGGAGTACCATCGGGGCCGGCATTGCGGACGAAGCCGGTCAGTGGGTTGGAGCAGTTCGGCGTGGACGCTTGAAGAACCGGAATTTGCGGGCGGAGGGGACGACGATGAAACGCATCGGGAAAGCTGCCTCGGTTTTCGCGATCCTGCTGCTTCTGACGACCCAGCTCACAGCGCAGGAGGCGAGCAACCTCGGGGATGCCGAGGTGACGAACCGCCTGGCCTACATCCAGAACTCCTTCGACGGGGGACAGAAGCCCGCCGACCTCTGGTGGTACGGCTGGCTCACCGGCTACAGCGCCGCGACCGTGGGTCAGGTGGCCGTCTACTCGGGGTCTGACGACGAGAAGCAGAGGCAGGACATGCTCGTTGGGGCAGTGACAACCGCGCTCGGGGCTGGTGGCCAGCTCGTCTTTCCCCTGCAGGCGGGCCGTTTCGCGACGCGACTGAGGGCGATGCCGGCCGACACGCCCGAGGCTCGGCGGGTCAAGCTCGCGGCGGCAGAGGGCTATCTCCGAAAGGCCGCGGCGCAGGAAAGCTTCGGGAGATCGTGGAAGACCCAGGCGATGGCCACGGCCGTGAACCTCGCGGCCGGCCTCACCATCTGGCTCCACTACGACCGCCCCGCCAAAGATGGTCTCATCACCTTCGCCATCGGCCAGATCATCTCGGAGGCGCAGATCTTCAGCCAGCCGATGAGGGCGGTTCGCGACCTCCGGGAGTACGAGCAGCGGTCCGACTTCGGCGCTGTCGGCATGGCCGCAGACCCCCGTCGCACCTGGTACGTGAGCGTCGCCCCGGGGGGCTTCGTGGTGGGCTGCAGGTTCTAGGGCGGGGCGTTGAGGATCGGACCGGTTGCCGAGAGCCTGCTCGAGCGCGTGGCGATCCTGCTGCGGCTGGGGCCGCGGCCCCTGCTCGAGACGCACGGCACCCTGCTGCTGGCCCAGGCGCTGATGGTGGCGACGAAGGTCGGCGTGTTCGAGGCCCTGGCCGCCTCGCCGCTGGCGGCCGGCGAGGTGGCCTCGCGCTGCGGCACGGACGGTCGCGCGACGGCCAAGCTGCTCGGCGTGCTCGAAGCGACCGCGTACGTCCGCCCCGCAAGCGATGGGAAGTACGCCCTCACGGCCGACGCCCGGAGGTGGCTGCTCGAGGGCAGCGCGCACTCCCTTCACGACAACGTGCTGTTCAGGTTCGTGGAGTGGGACTGGATCGGGCGCCTCGAGGGCTTCGTCCTGACGGGCACGCCGCTCGACATCCACGCCGAGATGTCGCGCGAGCAGTGGGAGGCCTACCAGCGGGGCATGCGCTCGCTGGCCGGTGCGTTTGCGCGCGAGGTCGTACTGCGAACGCCCGTCCCCAGGGGCGCGCGCGCCATGCTCGACATCGGCGGCTCGCACGGATTCTTCTCGGTTGCCCTCTGCCGCCATCACCCGGGGCTCCGCGCCGAGATCCTCGATCTCCCAGGGGCCGTGGAGCAGGCGGCCCCGATCCTCGCTCGCGAGGGACTCGGAGACCGGGTCACGCACCGCTCCGGCGACGCGTTGAAGGAGGACCTCGGGGTGGAGGCTTTCGACCTCGTCTTCGTCTCGAGCCTGCTGCACCACTTCGACCGCGCTCACAGCCGGGACCTGGTTCGGCGGGCGGCCCGCGCGCTCCGGCCCGGCGGTGTGCTGGTGATCCAGGAGCTGTTCGCGCTCTCCTCGGCCCGGCGTGCGGGACAGGTGGCCGCCCTCGCGGACCTCTACTTCGCCCTCACGAGCGAGTCCGGCACGCTGTCCGTCGATGACCTCGCCGCCTGGCAGAGGGAGGCCGGGCTGAGGCCGCGGAGGCCGATCCGGTTCCTCTCCTTCCCGGGCGCGGGTCAGCAGAACGCCGTGAAGCCCCGCTGAGCCGGGCCTGGTCGCAAGAGGGTATGTCGGGAGTTTGCGCTCCGCGCAAGCTGTCTCGCGCCCTCCGAAACCAACGAAGAGCGCGCATGGCATGCGCGCCCCACACAAGAGCAAGGACAGCACGCTCCGGCGGTCGCGCCCCACACAAGAGCAAGGACAGCGCGCCCGGCGGTCGCGCCCCACATCTGAACTGAAATGAGGCTCAGGCCAGTGCCAGGGAGATGAGCCGGTCGAATAGGCCGGGGTGCGAGCCGAGGAAGCGCACGACCGGGCGGCGAAGTCGCGGCCTGCGCGCCAGCGCGAGCACGGAGCGGCACACCACGGTATACCGGCGGAACTCGCGAGCGGCCACCCGCTCGTAGGGGAGTAGGCTCTCGCGCGTGGCGCCCCGCTCGAGCGCCCCGGGCAGGATCGCGCCGAGCGCCTGCGCGCCGACGAGGGCCAGCGAGATTCCTTCGCCCGTGATGGCATCGACGTACCCGGCCGAGTCGCCCACCAGGACGAAGCGATCGGCGATCCGCGAGCGAACCCCCTGTGCGAGCGGCCCGGCCCCCCGAGCCCGCGAGTCGGCGGGTGCATCCGCTAGACGTGAGGCCAGGGAGGGGAACCGCCGAAGGAGGTTCTCGAACGAGATCGTTTCCCCAACGGCGTCCCTCTCGAAAAGGAAGGCAATCCCGACCCGTTCTGCACCCGCCGGCGTGACGAACGCCTCCGCCCCGTCGCCGAGGTGCACCTCGACGAACTCACTCCACGGGGCCACGCGGAAGTGCTGCCGCAGCCCCAGACGTTGCGGCAGCCGGGACGGGCGGTCGAGCCCCGCGAGCCGGCGGAGCCGGGAGTGGAGGCCGTCAGCGGCGACAAGCACCCTGGCGACCACCGCCCCACCGGCGGCCGCGAGCGTCACGGAATCGGCGGTCGTCGTGAACTCCTCGACCTGGCAGCTCCAGCGCATCTCGACGCCGCACTCGCCGGCGCGCCGGGCCAGCGCGGAGGTCAGCGCGGTGCGCCGGATGCCGAGCCCGGGCGAGGGGAGCCGGCCCTCGGCGCACGAGCCGTCCTCCTGGACGTACCGGATCCCGAGGAAAGGGGCGCAGTCGGCGGACCCGATCCGGTCTCTCGCGCCCATCGCCTCGAGCACGCGCACGCCTGCGGGCATGAGCCCTTCCCCGCAGGCCTTGTCGGGGGGGCCGCTGCTCCTGTCGAGCATGACCGTCGAGAGGCCGGCGCGGGAGGCGAAGATCGCGGTGGCCAGCCCGGCCGGGCCGCCCCCCACGACGGCGACGTCGAAGCTATCGCCCACGGCCGAGCTTCACCTTGGCGAACGCCAGAGCGGATCGGGCGAGCTCCACGGAGAGCCGGGCCGGCCCGGCCGAGCGGGGCGGTGTGAGCTGTCCCGCCAGGAAGAGGCGCAGCGCCTCGCTGCGGCGCAGCTTGCCGCTCGAGGTGCGGGGGAGCGTGCCCGGCTCGAGCATCACCACCGTGTGCGGGCGGATGCCGGTGTGCTCCAGGATCGCCTGCCGGATGAGCTCGGCGGTGCCGGCGTCGCCATCGCTGCGGTTCGCGTCCCTCGCGCGCTCGGCCAGCACGAGGAGCTCCTCGCCGTCCTCCCCGTCGGGCACGAACCCCAACGCCACGGAGCACGCCGCGCGGACGCCCTCGACGCCGTCGAGGCACTCCTCGAACTCATGAGCGACGTGGTTGGCGCCACGGATGATGACGAGGTCCTTCTCCCGCCCGCACACGTACAGCTCGCCATCGGCGACAAAGCCGAGGTCCCCGGTGTCGAGCCAGCCGTCCGCGATGGTGTCCGCGGTGGCCTCGGGGCGACCGAAGTAACCGACCATCACCGACGGCCCGCGGGTGAAGATGCGCCCCACCGTGCGCTCGGGTACGTTTTCCCCGTTTGTGCCTCGCACCTCGAGCTCGCTGCCGGCCACAGGGGTCCCGACCGAGACGATCGCACGAGCCCCCTCGACGACCTCACCGGTCGCCGCGAGGCGCGCCGGGTCCACGCCGATCGCCCTGGGCTGTCCCGGCGGCGCGAACGTCACGGCCAGCGAGGCCTCGGCAAGGCCGTAGACGGGCCGCAGCGCCGAGGCGTCGAAGCCGAAGCGGCCGAAGCGCTGCGCGAAGCCCCGCAGGGTCGCGATCGAGATGGGCTCGGCGCCGCACACGGCAAGGCTCCAGCTCGAGAGATCCAGCCCCTCGAGGTCCTCGTCCCGCGCCCGCTTCGAGCAGATCGCGTAGCCGAATGTCGGCGACACCGAGAGTGTGGCGCGGTGGCGCGCAATCGCCCGCAGCCAGAGGGCCGGCCGGGCCAGGAAGTGCTCGGGGGGGATGAGGACGAGCGGGCCCGGGTAGTACACCGCGAGGAGAAGACAGCCGATGAGCCCCATGTCGTGGTAGAGCGGCAGCCAGGACACGCCGCGCTGCGGGAAGCGGTCCTCGGGCGGCAGCAGCGCCTTGAGAGCCGAAAGCTGCGCCATCAAGGCGGCATGCGACAGCGCGACGGGCTTCGGGTCGGTCGTCGAGCCCGACGAGAACTGGATGAGCCCGAGAGCCTCGGGATCCACAGCCGCGTGGAGCTCCCCGTCCGCTTCGACACTCAGGTCCTCGAGCGAACGACACCCCAGCCGCGGACGTGAGCGCTCGATCGCCTGGCCCAGGAGCTTGCGGGTCCTGGCGTCCGCCAGCACCAGGGATGCGCCGGCCGCGTCGATCATCCGGGCCGTCGCGGCGTGATACTCGGGCAGCCGGCCGAGGCGGAAAGGAGGATAGAGCGGGACCGGCACCGCGCCGGCGAGCAGGGTGCCGAAGTAGCCGTCGAGAAACGCGGGGGAGGTCGGGAAGACGAGCGCGACCCGGTCGCCGGCCGAAACACCAGCCTGCCGCAGCGCCGCGGCGGTCCGCCGAGCCCGGGCGTGGATCTCGCGGAACGGAACGAAAGTCTCCCGCTCGTGGAGGTCCACGAACGTGATACCCGACCGGGTCGCCGCAGCGGCAGCCAGGGCCTCGTTGACGGTCCGGTGTCGGGGAGGCGGCAGCGGCGGTCCCTTCACTGCGCCCCTCGCCCGTGCGCGCTTTCGGGAGCACCCTCGACTCTGGCCTCTCGCGACCTCCGCTCCACGAGGTCGACGAGGTCCCCGACGGAGACGACGCCGGTGGCGTCCTCGTCGGACAGCTTGACGAGGAACCGGTCCTCGAGCGCCACGGCCAGGACGATCGCGCCCATCGAGTCGACCCTGAGGTCCCTGGCCAGTTCGTGGTGCAGCTCCACCGGCTCGGTAACCTCGAGCTCGGCCGAGAGGACTCGGCGGATCTCGCCCAGGATCTCCGCCCTGAGGTCAGGCATCTCTGCCTCCCGGGAGGAACCTGGGGCGCCCTGCAAACGCCCCTGCGTACTCGTCACCCATCGCACGCTCCTCGGCCGGGATGCGCACGCCGAGCAGCGCCGCGTTCGCGAGCACGAACACGACGGCGGAGAGCCACGCCCCGTGAATCAGGGGCACGCTCGCCGCCTCGAGGATGACCGCGACGTAGTTGGGGTGGCGCAGGTACCGGTAGGGGCCGGCCGTCACCGGCTGCGCGCCCGGCACCACGATGATGCGCGTGTTCCAGCGCCAGCCCAGGGTGGCCACCACCCACCAGCGCAGCGCCTGGGCGGCGAGCGCCACGGCCAGGGCGGCGTACCCGACGACACCCGGGAAGCCGCGGCGCAGCGCGAGCACCTCGATCGCGCAGGCAAGCGGGAAGAGGGCGTGCACGACGACCATCACGGGGAAGTGGCCTTTTCCGATCTCGACGCCGCCGGCCGCAAGAGCCAGGCGGGCGTTGCGGCGCGACACGAGCAGCTCGACGAGCCGCTCGGCGTAGAGCAGGCCCAGGAAAGCCAGGTAGAGGGCGACGGACGTCACCATTGCAGCAGGACCAGCTCCGAGAAGAACCCCGGCCCCATGGACATCAGGAGGCCATGGTCGCCCTTCCTTGCCTCGCCGGAGTCCAGGAGCTCCCCCAGGACGAAGAGCACGGCCGCCGAGGAGAGGTTGCCGGTCTCCCGCAGCGACTTCCACGAGCGGGCGAGCGCGTCCGCAGGCAGCTCGAGCGTCTCCTCGAACGCCTTGAGGACCTTCGGGCCGCCGGTGTGGGCGATCCAGTGCCGGATGCGGGTGCGCTCGAGACCGTGGGCCGCGAGGAAGGCGTCCACGTCGCCCCGAACGTGCTCGTGCACGACGTCGGGCACCTTGGCCGAGAGGACGACCTTGAAGCCGGTGTCAACGATGTCCCAGCCCATCACCCTCTCCGTGTCCCGGTAGAACACCGAACCGGTGGCCGTCACGCGCGGACCGGCGGCGCGTGCCGAGCCGTCGTGCTTGCCGCCGGCAAGAACGACTGCGGCCGCGCCGTCGCCGAAGAGGCCCGAGGAGATGATGTTGGGTATCGAGAAGTCGTCGCGCTGCAGGGTGAGCGAGCACAGCTCCACCGAGAGCAGCACGGCGATCTGGTCGGGAAAGGCCCGCAGGTAGTCCGAGGCCCGGCCGATCCCGGCGGCCCCCGCCGCGCACCCGAGCCCGAAGATGGGGGTGCGGCGCACGTCGGGCCGGAGGTCGAGCCTGTTGACGAGGCGGGCGTCAACGCTGGGGGTGGCGATGCCCGTGGTTGTCACGAAGAAGAGGTGGTCGACGTCCTGCGGCTGGAGACTCGCTCGTCGAAGGGCGGCCCGCACCGCCTCCTCCCCCAGGTCCACCGCGACCTCCATCCACACCTCGTTGCGGCGAGCGAAGGAGGAGAGCTCTTTGTACTGGTCGATCGGGACGGCGAGGTGCCGTCCGGAGACCTGGACCGCCCGGTGGAGCTCCTCCAGGCGCTCGACGTTGAAGTGGGCGCCGGCCCAGGCCTCGCGGAAAGCGGCGATGAGCGTCTCCTGGTCGGCGTAGTGCTTCGGGAGGGCACGGCCAACGCCACGGATGAGGGGAGCGCTGCGGGTCTTCATCAACGGTTCTTCCGGGCGCCCTGCACCCGGTGTTGACGGCACACCGCGCCCTTCACGTGGCTCATCCGGCGCAACCCCTGCCGGACTTCCACGACCCACAGCAGCCGAATCGCCGCTCTTTCGGCACAGTGCCCCTTCACGTCAGTGCTAACCCTAGCACCGGGCGTGGTCATTCCAAACGTTGCGGGGCGCGTGGGCTGCATCACGGTTGAGAGGATCCGCGATGCAAGGCTTCGATCGTTTCCTCGACACGTGGCGTACGACCCTTGAGGGGCGCCCTGCGGCCCGCGCCCTACCTGAGGTGAGTTTTGACGCGGGCGAGGCTCGCGCGTGCAAGAGCGCGGTAGTAGTCGTCCGTGACCCAGGCGGTGGGCAGCGCAAGCCCCTTCTCGAGCTCCACCCTGGCCTCGGCCCAGCGCTTGGCCGAGGCAAGCGTGATGCCGAGCTCGACGTGGTGCGGGATGACGTCAGGCTTGAGCTCGGTGGCGCGCTGAAGGTCGGCGATCGCCGCGTCGAGCGAGGCCGGCGGGAACTTCCCGTACAGGAGCTGGGCGAAGCTCTTCAGGAACCACCCCAGTTCGACCATCTCGCGGTTCCAGATGGCCAGGACGTGGAGGGCCACGTCGTCGTCGGGGTTGCACTGCAGCGCCTTCTCGGCCTCCGCCTTGACCTCCTTGGAGAGCTCCACCTTGCGCTTGCCGCCCTCGAACAGGGCCAGCTTGCCGACCGCCACGGCGAGGTAGACGTGGCCGTTCGCGTCCGCGGGGGAGAGGCCGACCGCCTGGCGGGCGAGCTTCTCGGCTTCGATGCAGAGGCTCTTCTGCTCGCTCGGCTGCTTCGAGAGCGTCGCCTTGTCGGTCAGCGCGCGCACCAGCTTCCACGTGGCCTCGTAACTGTCCGGGGCCGCCTCGAGGGCGCTGCGGTAGGCGGCGATCCCCGCCTCGAGATCCAGCTTGTCCATGGCGACATCGCCCGCGGCGATTGTGGCAGCCACGTCGGCCGGATCGGGCGCGCCTGCGGCAAGAGCCCCGACCAGCAGCGCCGCCACGGCAAGTCCTGCAGTCATTCGTGTCATCGAGATCTCTCCCTGGTCCGCAACGGAGCGTAGCCTACCCGCACGATCGCGGCAACACGCCCGAAGCACCTGGGTGTTCCCGCCGCGTCACGCCTGCTGGCGGCTGCGTGAGTGCCCGTTTCCAAGCCATGAGAGACTACGAGTAGAGATTACACGCCTTGACCGAGACGACGCGCGAGAGCTCTCCGCAGCTCATCCGGGGCCTGGGGGCCTGGGACGGGGCGCTGCTGACCATCGGTGCCATGGTCGGCACCGGGATCTTCATCACCACCGGCGACATCGCGAAGGTCCTGCCGTACCCGGGCCTGATCCTCCTGGTCTGGGTGGTGGGCGGCTTCCTTACCCTGGCCGGGGCCCTGACCTACGCCGAGCTCGGCGTGCTTTTCCCGCGTGCAGGCGGCATGTACCACTTCCTCAAGGAAGCGTACGGGCCGCTGCCCGGGTTTCTCTTCGGGTGGGCCAGCTTCCTCGTGATCATGTCGGGGGGGATCGCCGCGATCGCCGTCGGGTTCGGCGAGTACCTCGGGAGCTTCCTACCGTGGTTCTCGACCCAGCACGTGCTCGTCGCGGTGCCTCTGGGCTCCTGGACCTGGACACTCTCCGGCGGCCAGGTGGCGGCCGCCGCGGCGATCCTCGCGCTGACCGCCATCAACTACGCCGGCCTGAGGGAAGGCGCGTGGGTGCAGAACCTAATGACCGTCCTCAAGGTGGGCGCGGTCGTCGGCTTCGCGGTGCTGGGGCTTCTTGTGGTCCCGAAGTTGCAGCCGGCGGTCGAGGCGGCGCTGCCCTCCGGAGGGATCGTGGCCGCCTTCGGGGTCGGGCTGATCGCCGCCCTGTGGGGCTACGACGGCTGGTACGGCCTCGTCCTCTCGGCGGGGGAGGTGCGGCAGCCGGAGCGCAACCTGCCGCGCGGGCTCCTCTGGGGGACCGTGGCGGTGATGGCGATGTACACCCTCCTCAATGTGGTCTACTTGCGGGCGCTGCCGGTCGCGGTCATGGCGGCGACGCCACGCATCGGCGAGACCGCGGCGGCGGCGCTCTTCGGGGCGGTCGGCGCTCGGCTCGTGTCGCTCGTGGTCCTCGTGTCGACGTTCGGGTGCCTCGCCGCGACGATCCTCTACGCCGCACGCATCTACCTGCCGATGGCGCAGGACGGGCTGTTCTTCCGCGCCCTTGCCGACGTGCACCCGCGCTACCGGACGCCCGGCAGGTGCCTGCTCGCCCAGGGCGGATGGTCGACGCTTCTCGCCATCTCCGGGACGTTCAGCCAGCTCTACACCTACGCGATGTTCGCCGTGACGCTGTTCCACGTCGCGACCGGCGCCGCCGTGTTCGTGCTGCGCCGCACCCGGCCCGAGCTGCCGCGCCCGTACAGGGTTTGGGGCTACCCCGTGGTGCCGGCGCTCTTCATCCTGGCGTGCGGCCTCCTGGTGGTGAACACGCTGGCCGAACGGCCGCTCGAGTCGCTGTGGGGGCTGGGTCTAGTGGCGCTCGGCCTGCCGGCCTACGCCTACTGGCGCCGGCGCGGCTGAGGGGCCGGCAATCCGCTCGTTGCCAGCACCGACGGATCGACTTTCGTCCACTTCGAGTGAAAGGAAAAGCGCCGAGCCAGGGTGTGAGCCCGACCCGGCGCCCGCGTGCGCCTTGCTCACCGATGCGTCACCGGTTGGGGCCGCGCTAGAACCTCCGCACCACGACGAGCACCCCGACGAGAAGCACGAGGAATGCCAGGATCAGGACACCGGGCAGCCCCAGGAGCGGGATGGGCTCAGGGTTCCCGTTGTCGGCCTCAGCCGTCGACGAGTTGTTAGTCGGGTCGAGGTCGATAAAGCTGCCCGAGACGCTTGCAGTGTTTGAGATGTGCCCGAGTTGGGTCGGCTGCACAATGATCGTGACCGTCGCTGTCCCCGGGTAGGTGATGTTCCCCAGGTTGCACGTGATGTTGGACACACCGGTACAGACACCCTGACTGGGCGTCGCGGAGACCAGCGTCACGGTCGCCGGCAGGTTGTCGGTCACGGTGACGTTCTGTGCGACGGCGGGGCCGTTGTTGGTGACATCAAGGGTGTAGGTGAGATTCCCACCCGGGGGGATTATCAGGGCGGGCAGAGCCGTCTTGACGATCGCGATGTCTGTTGAGGGGCCCGTCAGGGGTACGGAAACGAGCGGACCGAGGGTCGGGCCGATGCCGGTACCCTCGATGGTGTAGTTTCCGTTGTTGATGAACCCCGTGGCCCCGACGTTCACGGTCACGGCGACCTGGAAAGTGCCTGACCCACCAGCGGCCAGGGTGCCGAAGGTGCACGTCACGACCCCGGCGGCCTCGCTGCAGTTGGTCGTATCGGAAACCGACGCGAAGGTCGTCTGCGGCGGGACCGTCTCGCGGACGATCACGTTGTCAACAGAGGCTGTTCCGCCGTTGCGGTACGTGAACGTGTACGTGAGCGTGTCGCCCGGTGCCACCAGCGTCCTGTCGGCGACCTTCTGGATCAAGAGCCCCGGGATGTCCCGGCCGAACGCGTCAACATAGATGTACCCGAAATGCCCGCTCTGGGCGCAACCAGCCCCGATGACCTCGATCTCGACGACATCCCCGACCGCGAGCTGGGAGTTGCCGGGCGCGATGTCGCCAATCCGCCAGTCCGTGTACAGCACACCGCCCGAGATCTTCCACGGCACGCCCGCCTCGTTGGAGAAGTTCAGCGATTCGTAGAGCAGGGCGTTCGAGCGGGTCACGTTGCGGACTCCGACGTAGAAGTAGGGTTGATCCGAAGCTGGGTGCCCGGGGTCCTGGAGCACGGGAGCGAAGGCGAAACGGATGTGGACCTTGCTGTCGGAGGGGTCCACGTCCGCGCTGGCCATCGTGGCCTGCTGCACGATCGAGTTGGAGTGGTAGTTTGGGACGCTGCTGTTGACCCGGGCCGAGTACGTCCCGAACTTTGGGAACCTCAGCGACGCGCCAGCACCAAGCACTGGATCGACACCGGTTTCCGGGGCGGCCGCGGTGACGATCACCGACTCGTTGATGTCCCCGCCAGGACTCCGCGTGATGCTTGCACCGCTGTACGGCTGGGTTCCGACCAGGCCCTGGTCGTTCAGATAGGACGACTTCGTCCAGCCTGTGAAGTCGCCGATCTCGAAGCCGCCGTTGACGAACGCCGCGAACAGGTATGCGGAGAAAACCGTCAGTAGCACCAGCACCGCGGCCATGACCCACGTCCGGTTTCGCGTCATCGTTGCTCCTCCCTCAAGGTGCGTTTGTGCCGAAAAGAACCGCGATCGAATCTGGTCTCATCGCTCAGGCTCGGTCTCGATGGATGTCACGTAGAGCACCGTCGAGATCCTGCCGTTCGGCTCGTAGGACTGCATGGCTGGGAGAAACCACGGCCCGGCGCGGAAGAACGCAGGGAAGTGCACGCGTGCCGATTCGTCCTCGATTGCCAGCATTCCTCCCGCGGGTCCACCCCAGATGATCCTGAACATCCCGTACTGATCTCGGGCCTGCACCGCAACCACACCCTCTACCGGGTAGCTCGTCGCAACAATCCTACCACCGCCGGCGAGCGCCTGCGCCATGTGCCTGAGGATGAACAGCGAGCGCAGCCTGAGCCGGGCGAACCCCTCGGTCGGCTGGAACGAGCGCGGCCAGCCGGGAGGCAGGCTCAGTCCGAGGGCGGCCCCCGTCAGAGCGACGACCGGGGGGCGCTCCGCCGCGCCGCGGAGCCGGAGCTCGTACCGGTTCGGCCAGATGGCGGTCTCCTCCACCCTGAGGCGATCTCCACCCTCCGGGAACTCGAGCGCCCCGACCAAGGTGACGCGTGAAAGCCGCAACGCTACGGCGGGGTCCCCCATGCTCCGCAACCTGCCCGAGATCCCCTCCAGGGTTGGGGGGACCGGCACGGGCTGGGAGTGGTGATCGTGCTCGGCGGGCTTCGAGGGCGAGGTCGTGTGGGGTTGGCTCGGGGAGCAGCCTTGCCCGGCCAGGAAGACGACGCCAACGGCGCCGAACGCGGCTAGTCGAGAGGTCACCGTCTCAATGAATACCACACGGGAAGTACTCCTCTCAAGGCTGCGGTGTGGGTCATCGGTGGTCCAGTCCTTGACCCATTTCGGGGCAGTGGTATCGTCGGGACGGTCACGGAGCGTTGTCATAGTTGAGCTGCGAGCCCTGGAAAGAAGTCACGGCTGAAGAGTTCTGGCACGGGGGACCTATGCACCGAATGACACGCGCGCTTGCGCCTCGGGCCGGTTTCCTGAGCGGTGTGCTGTTGCTCGGGCTCTTCGCCCTCGGCTGTGGTGATGGCGCAAAGGAGGAAGGCAGGGCACCCGCCGGGGCGCACCCGCAGGTCCGCATCGGCGTGTCGCTGCTGACGCGCACCCACCCGTTCTACCAGGACCTGGAGGCGGGACTGGCCGCCGAGGCCAAGGCCCATGGGTACGAGCTGAACGTGCAGTCCGGCGAGTTCGACGTGGCCCGCCAGAAGGACCAGGTCGAGAACTTCATCGTGGACAGGGTGGCGGCAATCGTGGTCTGCCCGTGCGACTCCAACTCGATCGGCACCTCGATCCAGGCGGCCAACCGTGCCGGCATCCCGGTCTTCACGGCGGATATCGCGGTTCTGGCCGAGGGGGTCTCGGTGGTCTCGCACATCGCCTCCGACAACATCGAGGGCGGGCGCCTCGCGGCGCAAGCGCTGTCGCGCGCCCTTGGCGGCAGGGGGAAGATCGCGATCATCGACCACCCGGAGGTGGAGTCCGTGATCCAGCGGGTGCGAGGCTTCGAGGAGGAGATGGGATCCCAGCCCGGGATTCGCATCGTCGCCAAGCTCTCGGGCCGCGGAATGAAAGACGCGGCGTTCCGTACCGCGGAGGACATCCTGCAGTCGCACCCGGATCTGGACGGCATCTTCGGCATCAACGACGACTCGGCCCTGGGAGCGCTTGCCGCAGTGGAGAAGGCCGGTCGGCTCGGCCGCGTCGCGATCGTGGGCTTCGACGCGATGCCGGAGGCCCGGCAGGCGATCCGCGCCGGGAAGATCTATGCCGACGTCGTCCAGCAGCCGCACACCATCGGCGTGGAGACGATAAAGGCCGTGGCAGCCTACATGGCCGGCGAGAAGGTGGCGCCGGTGCACCTCATTCCCTGCAGGCTGTTCACGAAGGACGATGCCCTCGCCGGGAAGTGAGGGCGCCGTGGCGGGCACCGGCGCGCCGCTGCTCCGTCTGGCGGGCGTCCGGAAGGAGTTCCCTGGCGTGCTGGCGGTGCGCGAGGCCGGCCTGGACGTGCGGGCCGGCGAGGTGCACGCCCTGGTGGGAGAGAACGGGGCGGGCAAGAGCACCCTGATTCGCATCGTGACCGGCGCGCACGAGGCGGACGGAGGCACCGTCGAGCTGAACGGCGCGCCCGTCCGCTGGTCCTCACCGCTGGCGGCGGCCGACGCCGGTATCGCCGCCATCTACCAGGAGCTGGACCTGATTCCCACACTCTCGGTGCGGGCCAACCTCTTCCTCGCCCGGGAGCAGGCACGGTTGGGGTTCATCGCCGCCACCGAGGAGCGCAGGCGTGCACGCGAGGCGCTCGCTCGCCTGGGCGTGGACCTCGACCCCGGCGTCCGCGTGGGAACCCTGGAGGTGGCGCAGCAGCAACTCGTGGCGATCGCGCGAGCGCTGATGGCGCACCCGCGCCTGCTGGTGATGGACGAACCCACGGCGGCACTGGCCTCGGGCGAGGTGGAGCGGCTGTTCCGGGTGATCCGCGAGCTGCGAGGGCACGGCATCGGCGTGCTGCTCGTCAGCCACCGGCTGGACGAGGTGATGGCGATCGCGGACCGCGTGACGGTGATGCGCGACGGCGCCACCCTCGGGACCTGGCCCGCACGCGACCTCACACGCGAGCGGCTCGTGGAGCTGATGGTGGGCCGCTCGCTGGACCAGGAGTTCCCCAAGGTGCGCGCCGCGCGCGGCCCCGAGGTGCTTTCGGTGCGCAACCTTTCGGGCGGGCGGGTTTCGGACGTGTCGTTCTCCGTGCGTGCCGGAGAAGTTTTGGGGATCGCAGGGCTGGTGGGAGCGGGGCGCACGGACCTCGCTCGGCTGATCTTCGGGGCGGACCCTCCCCAACGCGGGCAGATCCTGCTCGACGGCCGTCCGGTGGTGATCCGCACCCCAAGGGACGCGATCCGGCAGGGGATCTGCCTCCTGACGGAGGATCGCAAGGCCGAAGGGCTAGTGCTCGGTCTTTCGGCCCGCGACAACTTCGCGCTCCCGAACCTGGACCGCTGGTCCGCCTGGGGGTGGATTCGGAGGAGGAAGGAGCTTTCAGCTTTCGAACGGTTCGTGGCGAGCCTCAGGATCCGCCTCGCTGGTCCCAGCCAACCCGCCCGGGACCTTTCCGGCGGCAACCAGCAGAAGCTGCTGCTCGCCCGCTGGCTCGAGCGCGACTCGCGCGCGCTGATCTTCGACGAGCCGACGCGCGGCATCGACGTGGGCGCAAAGCACGAGATCTACCTCTTGATCAACGAGCTGACCGCCCGGGGCAAGGCGGTCGTGATGATCTCCTCCGAGCTGCCCGAGGTGCTCGGCATGAGCGATCGAATTCTGGTCATGCACCGCGGACGGGTCGCGGGCGAGATTCCAGAGGCGGCCGCCGCAACGCAGGAGCAGGTGCTCGAAATGGCGGTGGGGTGACCATGGCGGACATCACCGATCGTGGCCCTTCCTTGCTGTCGCGCTTGCTCTCCGGCTACGGGATGTTGGGCGTGCTGGTGCTCCTCGCGGCGTTCTTCTCCGTCGCCACGATTCAGGAGCAGCAGCCGGCCGGCGAGGCCGCGGCGCGCTCGCTGGCGCGGCAGCTCGAGGGTGCCAGCCTCGAGGGCACCACGGTGATCATTATCGGGCGGGGCGGCGAGGAGGATGCGCGGTTCGCCGACACTCTTGCCCGTCGCCTTCGGGAACGGACCGGCAAGACCCCACTGGTGGTGACGGGCGAACCGGCCGAGGCGAGGGCCGTCCTGGCGCGGGCGGCGGAGCAGGGCGTCACCCGCTGCGTCGTGGCCACCACGCAGGCCTCGGCGCCTGTGGTGAGGAGCATCCTGGAGTCGCTGCCGCAACTGGCCGGTGCGCAGGTGCTCACGCCCGCCTCCTACCGCTGGCCGACGTTCCTGCTGCCGGAGAACCTCCGCAACGTCGCCAACCAGATCGCGGTCATCGCGATCCTCGCGGTCGGGATGACGATGGTCATCGTCACCGGGGGGATTGACCTCTCGGTGGGAAGCCTCATCGCCCTTGCGGCCGTGGTGACGGCCTCGCTCATCGGGAGGATGGGAGGCGAGGCGGCCGGCGCGGGCGCGATGGTTCTGGGCGGGGCCGCAACGCTGGCGCTCTGCGGCGGGATCGGGGCCTTCTCCGGGCTGATGATCACGCGCTTCAAGATCCCGCCGTTCATCGCCACCCTCGCGGTGATGCAGGTGGCGAGCGGGCTCGCCTACATCATCTCGGAGGGAAGGCCCGTCTACAGGGTGCCCCAGAGCTTCGTGCTGCTCGGGCGCGGGGCCGACCCGGTGCTGGGGATCCCCTGGGCCGTTCTGCTCATGGGGGTGCTGTACGCGGCCGCCCACGTGCTGATGTCCAGGACGACGCTGGGCCGCTACATCTATGCGGTGGGCGGAAACGCAGAGGCGGCGCGCCTGGCCGGCGTGCGGGTCGCGGCCGTGCTGCTCTTCGTCTACACCGCGAGCGGGGCGCTCGCCGGCCTCGGCGGCGTGGTGATGGCCTCACAGCTGCGCAGCGGGGCGCCCACCTACGGGCTCATGTACGAGCTGTACGTGATCGCGGCGGTCGTGGTGGGCGGGACCAGCCTGTCCGGCGGGGAAGGCACGATCCCCGGCACCCTGGTCGGGGCCTTCATCATCGCGGTGATCCAGAACGGCATGAACCTCACCCACGTGGAGAGCTACAGCCAGAAAGTCATCCTCGGGCTGGTGATCCTGGGCGCTGTGCTGCTGGACCGGCTCAAGCAGCGCGGCGTGCGCCGGCGCGGCTGAGCAGCCGGAGGCGCAGGCACTCCGGTGCGGGCCATGGAGGGTGCGCTCGCCAGCGCGGCCGTCAGAGCTTGATGACCAGGCTGGCGGTCCCTTCACCCTGGAGGAGCCCGCTGCTGCTGAAGCTCGCGCTGCAGCCGCCGCCGCCGCAGAACATCCCCCCGCTCGTGCTGACGAAGACGTAGTACGCGCGGGCGTCGAGGCGGATGCCGACGTGGCGCCCGAGGTCGAACTTCGCCCCACCTCCGAGCGCTACCGAGAAGCTGGTCGCGGAGGTGATGCTGCCCTGGCTGGTGCTGAGGTCGGCTATGCCCGCGTACGCTGCGAGGAAGGGGTGGATGCGTTCGCTCTGCGCCTCGAACTCGTGAACGCTTCCGAGCATCCAGTAGTCGACGGTGAGGGGGTAGGTCTGCGTGCCGGTGATCGTGCCCACGTCCACGTCGGTGCTCTGCCGGCTGAAGAGCAGCTCGATGCTGTCGGCGCGCCGGATGGGCACGCTGACAATCACGCCTTCGCTCTGGGAGGGGTTGATGCTGTGGCTCTGGCCGTAGTAGTAGTCGGTCACGCTGCCGCCGAAGCGATAGCCGATGAACGGCGCGATCTCGACGGAGCCCCGCCCCTGAGCGTGGGCCAGGGGGGCTGCGGCGCACAGCACGCAGGTGACGAAGAACAGGGGCCGTAGTCTCATCCGCGGAGGCTACCACCTCGAGGTGCCGTCACCAAGAGGCATGGCGATGTCGCGCAAGCAAGAGACAGCCGGTAATGACCGGAGCTCGGATTCTGTTGCCTGAACTGTACGGCGTCGAATCAGTTTCCGGGAGGCCAAATGAGGCCAGCTCCATCGCGAATGCTCAGAGGGATGACGGGCAAAGGGCCCCCCACGGAGGGGCGCCGCCGCATGGGGTGAGTACCGCGGCCAGCTCAGAAATCGCTTTGAAGTACAGTATGGTTTCGACCTTGGGGGCGCGGAGGTGGTGATGCCGGTTGAGGCGATTCGGCGGGGGAGCGCAGCGATACCGGAGGTGGCCGGGATCATGCCGCCCTCCTCGCGGCAGACTCTCGATCTCGCGGTGGAGGAACTGCGAGGGGACGCGGCCGAATGGGCGGCTCTGCCGCTGGCGGAGCGCATCGCGCTCGTCGAGGAGCTGCGGCGCGACGTCGCCAGGGTTGCCGAGCGTTGGGCCACGCTCTCGCTGCAGGCGAAGGGAATCGCACCCGACGAGCCCGCGGCGGGCGAGGAATGGATCACCGGCCCATACCTGGTGCTGAGAAACCTGCGGCTGCTGCGCCGGTCGCTTGCCGCAATCGCAGCGCACGGCCGCCCCAGGATCCCCGGACCGGTTTCCACCCGGGCCAACGGGCAGGTGGTGGCGCGGGCCTTCCCGGCGGACGTCTGGGATCGCCTCCTCTACCGCGGCTTCACCGGCGAGGTGTGGATGCAGCCAGGACTCACCCTCGAGGAATTGCCGGAGAGCCAGGCGCTGGCGTACCGCGAGAAGGGCGCGGGGGGCAGCGTGGTGCTGGTGCTGGGCGCCGGCAACATCTCCTCGATCGCGCCGATGGACGCCCTCTACAAGCTCTTCGTCGAGAAGCAGGTTGTGCTGCTCAAGATGAACCCGGTCAACGCCTACCTCGGCCCCGTGATCGCCGAGGGGTTTCGGGCGCTGATCGCGAGGGGCTTCTTTCACGTCGTGTACGGCGGGGCCGCGGAGGGCGAGTACCTGTGCAGGCACGAGGGGGTGGACGAGATCCACATCACCGGCTCCGACCGGACCCACGACGCGATCGTGTTCGGAAAGGGTGAGGAGGGCGCGCGCCGCAAGGCGGAACGGCGACCGGTCCTTGTGAAGAAGATCACAAGTGAGCTGGGGAACGTGACCCCCGTGATCGTCGTTCCGGGGCCGTGGCGCGACTCCGACCTGGCTTTGCAGGCCGCCAACGTGGCGACCCAGTTGATGTACAACGGCGGCTTCAACTGCGTCACGAGCCGGGTGATCGTGACCTGGGCGGGGTGGCCGCAGCGGGACGCTTTCCTGGCCGCGCTGCGCAAGGTGCTCGCCGCGGTCCCGCCCCGATACGCGTACTACCCCGGTGCGGAGGAAAGGTACGCCGCGTTCCTGGCCAAGCACCCGGAGGGGGAACAGTTCGGCGGCAGGACCGCCGACCGGCTCCCCTGGACGTTGATCCCAAACCTCGATCCGGCCAGGGACGGCGACATCTGCTTCACGACCGAGGCGTTCTGCGGAATCATTGGGGAGGCCCCGATCGCTGCGCCCACCATCCCCGAGTTCGTGGACCGGGCAGTGTCGTTCGTGAACGAGATCGTGTGGGGGACGCTGGCGGCCGGCCTTATCGTGCACCCGCGATCGCTGCGCGACCCGGAGGTCACCGCGGCGGTGGAGCGTGCCGTGGCCGGCCTGCGCTACGGCACGGTCTCGCTCAACCAGTGGTCGGCGGCGGGGTACGCCCTCGCCGTCACTCCGTGGGGGGCCTTCGCGGGGAGCGACATCTTCGACGTGCAGTCGGGCCTCGGCGTGGTGCACGACACGCTGATGTTCTCGCGGGTCCAGAAGACCGTCTTCCGGGGGCCGTTCAGGGCGTGGCCGACGCCGCCGTGGTTTGTCACCTGTCGCACCGCCCACCTCGTCGGGCAACGGATCACCAGCTTCGAGGTCCGGCCCTCGATCTGGAAGCTCCTGGGGGTCATGGCCGCCGCTGTTCGCGGCTGACCCGCGTTCGCGCTTGAGCGAACGCGGGTCAGCCTGACGCGCGAGGCGCGGAAGGGTCCCGTTGCGCCTGAGGGTTGCCGACCGCCGCCGCCCGCGCCTGCGGTGGAAGTGCACGCAACCCCTTGGCGGGGTGCTTGAGCGGGATCGCGGCCATCGCGTGCTCGGCGATCGCGGTGATCGTGAGGCTTGGGTTTGTCCCGAGGTTGGCGGGGACCGCGGCGCCGTCCACGACCCAAAGGCCGTCGTGCCCGAACACGCGGTTGTGCTCGTCCACCACGCCCCGGTCCGGGTCCGTTCCCATGCACGCGCCGCCCAGGATGTGCGCGGTGATCGGGATATTGAGCGCCACCTCGTTGATGGCGCTGCCGGGGAAGCCACCGATGGATTCGGCGATCGAGCGTACCGCCTGATTCGCAACCGGGATGTAGCTCGGGATCGGAGGCTGGCCGGGGTCGCGCTGGCTTCCCAGTTTCCTGGTGAACGGCCAGTACCAGTGGCGCCGTCGTACGAGCTGCAAGGAGTTCTCCACCGTCTGCATGACGAGCAGGATCACGGTGCGCCTGGCCCAGCCGAACGGATTGAGGGAGCGGAGGAAATCGAACGGGTGGCGGAGGCAGGTCCATAGCCACTTGAGCGGCCGCGTCAGGCGGGTGCCATCGTTGACCTGCAGCGTGGCGAGGAACGACATGAAGTCCGAGCCCTCCGAGTAGCGGACCACCTCCAGGTGAGTGTCGGGGGTGGCGTAGAAGCCGCTGGCGATGGCGATCCCCTCCGAGTAGTTCACGTTCCCGCGGCGCGCCGTCGTGCCGCCGAGCACCTCGCTGTTGGTGCGGACGTAGTGACCCAGGGATTGGGGAAGGGAAGGCAGCGTCCCCGCCTCGCGGCAGCGCAGGAGCAGGTCCGTGGTTCCCATCGCACCGGCCGCCAGCACGACGTTGCGCGCCCGCAGCGTCCTCTTGCCCCGCCGCAGCTTGCGGGTCGAGCGCTGGGTGTGGACGAGGTAGCCGCCCGCGCCGTCGGGCTCCAGCAACGCGACGAGCGTTTCGGGGAGGATCTCGGCGCCCAGCTTCTCCGCGAAGAACAGGTAGTTCCTGTCGAGGGTGTTCTTGGCGTTGTACCTGCAGCCGACCATGCATCCGCCACAGTAGTTACAGGTTGCCCGAGCCGGCCCCTCGCCCGCGAAGTAGGGATCGCCCACATCCTCCCCCGGCCTCTCCCCGAACAGGACACCGACCTCGGTGTGGTGGAAGGTGTCGGCACGCCCCAGCTCGTCTGCAAACTTGCGCAAGCACTCGTCGCCGGCCCAAACCTTCGGGGTGGGTGTGACGCCGAGCATGCGCTTGGCCGTCTCGTAGTGGGGGGCGAGCCTCCTCTTCCAGTCTGAGCCGGCCGGCCAAGTGTCGCGGGTGAAGACCTCGTCCGGGGGAAGCAGCAGCGTGTTGGCGTACATGAGAGAGCCGCCGCCCACGCCGGCGCCGGAGAGCACCAGAACGTCCCGCAGCAGCGTCAGGCGCTGGATCCCGTAGCAGAAAAGCGCCGGCATCCAGAGGAACTTGCGCACGCTCCAGTTGGTCTTCGGGAAGTCCTCGGGGCGAAAGCGTTTGCCGGCCTCCACGACGAGCACCCGGTACCCCTTCTCTGCAAGGCGGAGCGCGGACACGCTCCCGCCGAAGCCAGAGCCCACGATGATGAAGTCGTAGGCGTCCCCGCCGCTGCTCGCCTTGCTTGCCATCCGGTTCGTCCCCCCGGGTCTTCCGTGGGCGGGAGTCTACCCCGGCGCCGATGCGCAGGCCAAGCCGCAGCGGCCTGCAGATGACCGCAGGGCCCCGGGGGCGTATCCTTGGCCGCGTTCGGGAGGACGAGGCGATGGGCAGACTGCTGGTCAGATGGTTCATCTCGGCTCTGGCGCTTCTGGCGGCCGCCTGGCTGGTGCCGGGCATCCGCGTGGAGGGCAACGCCTGGGTCGCCTACGCGGGCATGGCCGTGATCCTCGGTCTCGTGAACGCGGTGATCAGGCCGCTTCTGAAGCTTCTCACCTGCCCGCTGATCCTGCTGACGCTCGGCCTGTTCGTGCTGGTGGTCAACGCCCTCACGCTGCTCATCGCGGCGAAGATCGCCGCTGCGATCGGCATCGGGTTCTACGTGGACGGCTTCTTGCCGGCGTTCCTCGGGGCCCTGATCGTCAGCGTCGTGACGGTGATACTCAGCGCCGTGACGGGCGAGAAGGACTGAGCTCCTGCTTCAGCGACTGGCGGGAGGCCCCGGGGCCGGGCAGGTCCATGGGTGCTCCTTGCCGTCGGCCGGCGGTCGGCTCATGGTGAGGGGCACGTTCAGCTGGGCGCCGGGGATGACGACAACCCTCGCGACCACGGCCACGAAACCGGGCAGCTGCGCACAGACGCGGTACGTCCCCGGCGCCACGCAGCAGAACGACGCCGCCCCGCCGGCGCCCGCCTCCCGCGAGCCGCAGTTCGCCTCGGGCCGGTCGGCGAGGTCGAGCCGCACGAAGGCGCCGGCTACCGGTTTCCCCGCGGCGTCCTGCACCACCACGATGATGCTGCCCGAGGCTGCCTGCGCCGGCGCAGCTGCACGCTCCATCTTGTCGGCTGGTGCCACTGAGCGTGCCTCGTTTGAGACTGCGGCGTAGCCGGCGATCGCGACCTCTTCGGCCGCCCTGTTGGGCGGCAGGACAACCGCCGCTGGCTTTTCGTTGCGGGCAACGAGTGTCCCCCCGGCGTCTCGGGCTTCGGCTTCGGCGGCGGGTTGGGTCTTCCCGAGCGTTGCGGACTCGTCCGCGGCGGCGCCCCGGGCCTGCTGCGGTGCTGCCGGCCGAGCGCTTTTCTCGGCGGGCTTTTCGAGGGCCATTGCCGACGCGAGCTTTTGTCCTTCGATGGTGCTGCGTTCCGGGACGCTGACCACGATGTCCTTGACGATCGTTACCCCGTCCAGCGCGATCCGTTGGGCCAGGTCCTCGGAGGGTCCGAGCAGGCGCACGACCATGAAACCGGCGCAAATCACGACGAGCAATGAGGCGGCGATCAGCCAGAAGGGGCGCAGCCCCGCCGAGCGCGGCGGCATGGCACGGACGTTCCCCGGCTCCAGCCCAGTGCCGCCGACCTGCAGGACCTCCGGGATCTCGGCCTTGATGCGGTCCGCGAGGCCTGGGGGTGGCTCGGGCGTACCTCGTGCCGAGAGCAGGCGCTCGATCTCCTTGTGGGTGAGCTTCTTCATGGTGCGACCTCCTGGAGGTTGGCGGCCAGCAGCCGGAAGGCACGCTTGAGGCGCTTGCGCACCGCCACCTCGCTGATCCCCTCGGCGCGGGCGATCTCCGCCACCGGCGCCTCGCCCCAGTAGCGCGCGGTGACCGTGAAGCGCAGCTCCCCGGGTAGTCCGAGAACCGCCCTGCGCAGTCGCTCGGCGGTCTGCTCGGCGATCACCTCGTCGTCCTGGGGCGGGCTGCCGTCTCGCAGCGTGCTCCCGTGCTCCTCGTCGAGCGGAACCACCGCGTGCGGCCGCCGAACGTGGTTCAGGAAGGCGTTGGTCGCGATGCGGTAGAGCCAGGTGGAGAACTGGGATCTGCCGTCGAACGAGGGGATGGCGGCCCAGGCGCGGCGGTAGGTCTCCTGCGTGAGGTCGGCGGCGAGGTCGGTGTCGCCGGAGAGCCTGCACAGGAGCGCGAACACCCTGCGATAGGTCCGGTCGACCAGGGCTTCCGCCGCCTCGCGGTCACCCCCCGCGAGGGAAGCCAGCAGAAGCCTCTCCTCGGCCGGCTCCACCTTTCGCGCCTCCTGTCCGCCCGCCCATGACCGCGGCAGCGCAAGAACGGTTCCCATGCCATTTAGACACAAGCGGCCTCGAAAAGAAAACCGGGGCCGGTTGGCGCGCAAAAGGCAGCAGGCAAAAGGCAACAAAAGCAGACACGCAAGGCGGGAGGATGGAAGAGGCGGGGGCGCCGGTCACGGTGACCGGCGCCCCTGAGTCTCGGCTCACGCCGGGTTCGCGACCATCCGGACATCAGTCACGGTGCCATCGGGCCGTACCCTGAAGGTGAGCGACAACCTGCCGCCCACAGCCACGGCCTTCTCGAGGCATTCCGTCGTCTCGGCGAGATGGGCGCGCAGCACGCGCTCGGCCGCGGCGCGGGAGAGGGCTCCGCTCGCGGTCACCGCAACGATCCTCGGGTGGCCGCCGGCAAGCTCGACCGTGACGGTGATCTCGGAACTCGCGGGTGCAACCGGGAAGTGCCAGCCGCGCACCGCCTGCTCCAGCGTGACCCACTCCGGGGCGGTCGGCGAGACGCGAGGCTCGCGCTCCGGATTCGGCTTGGTGGCATCAACAGCTTCGGAGACCTCCGAGGCGTCCCGCGAGACGATCGGTAGGCCGCCCATTACGCCGCCCTCCACGCCGCCGGCGACGCCCATGACCTGGTTGGAGGGCGCGTACGCCATCTTCGTCGCCTGGCCACCGACCGCCAGGTCGGAGACCCCCTGGGGCAGCGGCAGCGGCTGCGTGACGGTCTCGACCCTCCCGTCGGTGTTGCGCACAACGGTGTCGATGGCCACGAACGAGGTGTAGTCGGTGAGCAGGTTGTACGTGAGGCCGAGGGAGGTGATCTCCTTCACCCGCTCGTCGTCGCGTTGCAGCTTCGCGTAGTCGCCGAGCACCGCGATGCGGTGCCGCGCCCACAGGTAGCGCAGCGCCGCGTTGCTGCGGGCAGCGTTCGCGTGGCGGACGTTGAATGTCTCGAAGTACGGACCGGTTCCGGTCAGCCCGCGAACGGTGATGTGGCCCGATGGCTGCCCGCGCCACTTGCCGAACACGATCACCGGCCGCTCCGCCAGGACGTCGGGGACCGCAGGCGGCTCCACGTCGTAGGCGTCGAACCCGCCGAAGTCGAGCCTCACCTGCGCCAGCACCGGCGAGGCCACGTACTCGCGGAACCTCTCCGCCCGCGCTGCTGCCTCCTCGGGCTTGGTAACCACGAACGGCTCGCCCATGCCTGCCCGTGCGATCCCGTCGATCAGGAAGCGGTTGACGCCGGTCCCGATCCCGAAGGCGAACACGTTGCACCTGTCCAGGCTGCCGCGGATGAGGTCGAACGCCTCCTTCTCGACGGCCACGTAGCCGTCGGTAGCGATCACCACGGTGCGCGAGACGCCCTCGGTGCGGGGGAGGGCGAGGGCGCGTCGCAGGGCGGGCAGGAGCTCGGTGCCGCCTCCGCCCTGCTGCTGCTCGATGACGTTGATGGCGCGGGCGACGTTCTCGGGTGTGGCCGGCAGCGACCGCTCAGACATCACGCTCGATCCGCCGGCGAACAGAAGCACGTTGAAGGTGTCGGTGGGCCGCAGATGGCCGATGAGGTCGGCGAGCAGCTTCTTGGAGACCTCGAGGGGGTAGCCGTGCATGGAGCCCGAGACATCCACGATGAAGATGTACTCGCGCGGAGGGATCTGCTGGATGGCCACCCGCTTCGGGGGCTGGACCATGAGGAGGAAGAACCTCTCGCCCTTGTCCTGGTAGAGGAGCAGACCCGACTCGACCTGCGAGCCGGCCAGCCCGTACCGAAGGATGAAGTCTCGGTTGCCGCCCTGCTTCTCCGACGGGTCGAGGGTGACGGTCGCGACGCTCGAGCCGTCGTACGAGATCGAGGTCTTGTGCGATGCGCACGAAACCTTCTGGATGGGCATCCCGGCGGCGAGGGTGACCTTGATGTCGAACTCGTACGCAGGAGCCTCGCCCTGGTGATGGTAGGGGTTCTCGACCCAGCGCTCCGTGTCCGGCGCTCCGGCGGCGGGCTGGTTGGAGTAGCGCGGGCCGACGACCGTCGGGTAGACGAACTCGTAGACAGCCTCCGTCGGGACGAGCAGCTCGGTGTAGCAGAGCTTCACCTTGATCTCGTCGCCGGGCATGATGTTGGCCACGTTCATCTGGAAGACGTTGGGACGCTGCTGCTCCAGCAAGCTCGCGGTCCGGCCCTGCGCTCGCGCCTGCTCGTACTCGGCGCGGGCCTGCTGGCGCTCCTTCACGACCGCGTTGATGGTCCTGGTGCCGATGGTCATCGTCATGGCGTAGACCGCCGCGCGCGTCGAGCCCGGGAAGACGTAGATCGCCTCGAGGGCGCGCTTCCCTTCGTTCCTGTAGACCTGCGTGACGGTGACGTCGGCGATCACGCCGGCGATGCGAACCTCGGCGGTGGTCGCCTTGAGCGGGAGCCGGTCGACCTGGGGGTCGTCGCTCCTCACGAAGAAGTAGGGAGAGAGAGTCCTGTCCGGGCACTCGGGCTGCTGCGCGAGGGCCGCCGGGGCCGCCAGCAGTGCGGCCAGCAGCAGGGCCGTGAAGGCGGCCGGGACAGCGAGCCGGCCGCTCGGTGCGATGGGACCTCTGGCGTGACGCATGGACGCCTCCTTTCGAAGAGCCTTGGCGTTGGGATTGGCGGGATCGCCTTTCATGCCCCTTGGACACCGCACGTCACAAAAACGTAACCGCGAGCCGAATCCGCGGGTCAGGTGACTTGTGTCACTGAAAGCATCCTCCGGCCGCACCAGGATGCTGCCATCGGAGGTACACGACCATGATCAGAGGACAGATGGGCACGGCGTTGGAGACCACGCGGCGGACGCGTAGGCTGCATCCGTTGGCGCTCGCCATCCTGTTTGGCGTTCTCCTGGCAGTCGGTCCCAGCCTGCCGGCCGGGGCCGACCTCGGCATGGGCGGTGGAGGCGGCGGCCACCACTTCGCCTTCGTCGGCCAGGTCGAGAGCCTGCCCCCATCGGGGCTGATCGGGGACTGGACCGTGGGCGGCAAGACCGTTCACGTCACCTCGGACACCAAGGTCCGCCAGGACCACGGGTCCGTCGAAGTCGGCTCGAACGTGGCGGTGGAGGGCGCCCTGCAGGGCGACGGCTCGATCAACGCCACAAGGATCGAGGTCATGAAACAGCCGCATGAGAAGAAGAAGACCGTGTCGTTCTGCGGGATCGTCGAAGGGCTGCCCGATCCCCCTCCGGTCGGTGACTGGCAGGTCAGCGGCGTGCTCGTGCACGTCAGCGCCACCACGACGATCGACGAGACCAACGGCACGGTCGCGCTGCAGGTCCCCGTACGTGTGAAGGGTGAGGTGCAAGCCGATCTCTCGGTCAACGCGACGGAGATCATCGTGAAGGAAGCAATGTGCGGGGGGTTCAAACAGCCGACCTCGATGACGTTCTCGGTGCTGCACCTCAAGCCGACCGCGGACGCCCCGGAGGGCGCGGAAGGCGTGGTCATCACCCGCGCGCTCACCTTTGGCGACGGCAGCGTGCGCAAGGACCTCAAGGTGGCCGTCGAGCACCTGCTGCCGGGGACGGCCTACGACGTGATGATCGACTCGTTCAACGCGGGCCCGATCATGACCAACGACGAGGGCGAGGGGCACCTGTTCCTGTCCACGGCGGACATTCCCGGCGCGGAGCTTTTGCCCACCGAGCTCCAGGACTTCGACGCGCTGCAGCAGGTGGAAATCACCGCAGGGAGCACCGTCGTGCTGACCGGGAACTTCGCGGACGCCACGAAGGTCGACCGCGACCACCCGGGCCCGGACTACCTGGCGGTCGCGATCCTGAAGGACGACGCGTCGACGGTTCTGGGCATGGCCGCCGCGGCTGTCAAGAACGATGAACAGGAGCTCGTGCTCTCGGTCTGGGGCCTCAAGCCGGGCGAGACCTACACGCTGGTGATCGACACAAACACCGTGGGCGAGCTTACCGCCTCAGAGCACGGCCGCATCCAGGTCGAGTACTCGACCAAGGCCACGGACCACGATCTCCCGCTGCCGGACGCCCTCAACCCCGTGAGCGGGCTGATGATCGTCGAACTGCTGGATTCGGGCGACACCACCGTGCTGTCAGGGGAGTTCCAGACTGTCGTCAAGCCGGAGTTGGCGATCTTGAAGAAGCTCCTGAAGCGGAGGCTGCACCACTAGCCGCCGCCCTAGTTTCCATGGGACAAGGGGCGCCCCCGCCGTGTGCGGGGGCGCATTCTTTCCAGCCGGCTTGGCGGAGACGATCGCTACTTCTTCGCTGGCCCAGCCGGGGGTCGCAGCAGCAGCTCGCGTCCAGCCGGCGCAAGCCAGGCCACCAGCAGGTCGCGCACCTGCGCGGCCTGGTCGGCGTTCGCCGTGCGCTCGGCGAGCTCGATGCGCCGAACCAAGTGCACCTTCCCGTCTTCGCCTTGCCTCGCGCTGACCTCCACGAGCCCCAGCGGGTTGCTCACGCGCGTCAGCACCGGCAGCGCGGCCACGGTCCATCCCCCGGGCAGGGTGAGCGTGACGTCCACGGTCTCGCTGCGGGGTCCGGGCAGCGCAATCGGCGCGAGGCGTCCTGCGGCCGGAAGCGGCGGCAGGTCCTTGTCGACGCCGCCGGGAACACCCGGCGTGGCGAACCTGGCCAGGCCGAGGTCGCTCTTCTCGGGCAGCTTGCCCTCGAAGCCCACCTCGAGCGTTGCCCGCAGGCGCGCCAGGGAGGTGATCTGCTGTGTCTTCGCCTTGGCGCCGGGAACGACCGCGCCGGCCAGCTCCTCGGCGAGCTTCCCGGGTTCCTGCACCAGCGCCGCCTGCGGGGTCGCGGCACCCGTCGCGACCAGGGCGAGCGAGCCGCTCAGGCTGCCGTCGGCCCGCACCTCGGCGACTATCGTGAGGTCGCGCCGGGACGGAAGGGAGGTCGGGGGCGCCTCGAACCCGGAGCGGGGAACCAGAAGAGGTCCCGCGATCCGGGCCTCCAGCGGGCCGCCCGCCGCGGGCTCGGACGGGTCGTAGAGGCGGGGGGTGCCGTCCTCACCCGTTACCCGCAGCAGCGCACGGTCGAAGCCTGCGAGCCCGGGAGCGGCCTTGCGGTTCCGCTCGGGGGGGGCGAGGAGGGCGACATGGGCCGGAAACCCGGCCACCGTCAGCACCCCGGCTTCGAGGCTCGCGAGCTCCAGGGGCGTTGCGTAGCCCGAACGCCACACCTCCGCGAGCGGCTTGATCTGCCAGTGCTGGAGCGGGGGGCCGACCCCGGAGACGTTGAGCGATCCGGTGAGCGCCGCAAGGGCCGCCAGCAGTCGGGCCTCCCACGCGGTCTCCTTCGCCATCGCCTGACGCGCGGCGGCGACCGCGCTCTCCGGTGCCGGGCCTGCCGCCTCGATGCGGCGGGCGAGCTCCACCGCGGCCTCGTCCCAGCTGCACGTGCTCACCCAGAGGAAGGGCAGGGCCTCGTTGCGGGGTGGAGCGCCGGGCTCCTCGGGGATCGCGGCAACGTTGGCGCGGTACCAGGTCCACACGGTTCGGTCGGCGTTCTCGGAAACGGTGGGCATCACGGGGGTCATCGAAACCAAGGCGGTGACCCGCTGGCTCGTGCTCCTTGGAACGTCCCACTCGACGACCCGCTCCCGTATCGGAACCTCGGCAGCGAGCGGCTCCCCGAAGTCGAGCCACGGGCTCGCCCCGGCCGCGAGGGTGATCCGGTACGCCTCCTCGATCACCGCGCCGGGCTCGAGGGCGGTGTGGACAATGATCTTCCGGCGCAGCCCGCTCCACAACGGGTTGCCCTCGGCGGCCTGCGGCTGGTCGTCGACAACCGCGTTGGCGGGCGCCTCGACGACCTGGCCCGACGGAAGGACGGTCCGGTTCGTCACCACCTCGAAGGTTTCGATCGCCGGGTCGTAGTTCACCTTCGACTCGCCGTATTTCCGGTTGATGGCGAGGTAGGTGTTGACCTGCAGCCGGGAGCGGCGCTCGTGAACCACCGCGCCATCGTCGCGCAAGGTGTAGCGGTCGGAGAGCAGAAGGTACTCGGCGTCCGGGCCGGGCACCGCGTTGAAGGCCTTGCGCGCGCCGCCCGCGGGCGCCGCGTCGGGCTTCGGCTGGGCCAGGCCAGCGGCGACGAATGTCAGGGACGCGAGCAGAGCCGGAAGGACGAGGACATGGGCTGAAGCGGAGCGGGCGCGCATCACGATTTCTCCTTTGTCGGCGCGGCAACCTTGACCAGGATCGGGGTCTCGGACAGCTTACGGAAGGAATCAAGAGCGGCTCGCAGCGCCGGCCACTCCTCTGGCGAGAAGATGCGCTTCGTCAGGGCCAGGGTCTCGTCCACCGTGAGCTCCCCACCCGCAACCTTCCATGTCGCGTTGAATCGACCGCTGCCGTCGAGCTTCACGGCCTCCGGCAACCCCTCCACTCTGGCGCCGGCGGGCAGCGTCATGCGCTCGGACAGCCTCACAAGCTTGGAACATCCTACGCGGACCGGGTAGCGACGCTCGGCCGGCTTGGTGGAGAGGGCGAGCTCGTCTGCGTGCATGGCCTGCCCGACCGGATCGCGTGCGACCAGCGGGATCAGGAGCAGCGAGCCGTCGTCGAGCCTTCGGGCGTAACCCGGGATCCTGAAGGCGATCGACATGGAGAACGGCTTCGTCAGGTCGTCGGGGTCGGAACGACTGACCTTCAGGAACACCGCCCTCGGATCGACGGATGTCAGCATCGCATCGTCCAGCGCCGGCCACTCGTTGCGCATCCGTCCGCGGTAGACGCGCCTCAACGCGGCGTCGGACTGGCCGTCCGCCACGAGCTCGAGGGTGCCCTCGAGCGTGCCGTCCGCTTTCAGGGTGGAGCGCACCGTCTGGTCGAGCGGGTGCCTCTCGGGCGGCGAGACCGGTGTGCTCAGCAGGTCGGCGCCCTCGGGCAGCCCCATGAGAACCTCCTGCTGCTGCTCGCGCGACGACCACATCTCGCGCACGCCTGGGATCCAGGTCGGGTCCAGAAGAACGGTCGTGTTGTCGGGCTTCCGCCACACGGTGACGCAGTGGTTGAACTGGTCGGCGGCGATGTTCTCGATGCGCTCGCCGGCCATGGTCATGGCAGGGTACGACTCGTAGCCGGCGGCGCGCAGCAGCGCCACCAGAATGCCGGCCTTGTCCTTGCAGACGCCGCCACGGTCGCGCAGGGTCATGGCTGCGGGGTGCAGGGTGTAGCCCTCGCCGGTGCCCATGTGCAGACCCACGTACCTGACGTTCTCGGCCGCCCAGTGGTTCAGTGCCGCGACCTTGTCCTCGTCCGTCGTGAGGCCGGCGGTGATCTCACCGGCGAGCTGCTTGAGCTCCGGTGTGACCGCGAAACAGTCCGCCTCCTCCTGGGTGTTGTGAAACCAGACCGCCTTGACCTTCCAGTCCGCGGCGGTGGTGAGCAGCAGCTTGGGCGCCACGTCGGAGGGCGCCACCATGCCCGGTTCCTTCTCCAACGGCTTGAAGCCGAGCATGGTGAACGTGACGACGCGGCGGCCCTCGACGATGCGGTCGGAGACCTCGGCGGCGCCGTTGTAGAACTGGTACTGGAGGTTCTTCTCGAGCGGTATCGCCACGCGGTAGCGCTGCTCCACGACCGGCCAGGAGGACCAGAACGGCACGATGTCGTAGAAATGCCCCTTCATCGGAGGGACGAAGCGCGATTCGTCCGCGGCCTGAGCTTCGTCCAGGAGCGCGTAGGTGAAACCGACGCGGCGCGTCACAAGTTCGACCGCGTCCCCGGGCTCGAGTCGCCCGATCGGCACCGTCTTGTGTCGGGCGTTCCAGTAGATCAGGCTCTGCGGATCCGGTGAGTCGATGACGGTGGCGAGGTCAACCTCCCGCACCCCTCCCTTGGCGGGCAGCACCCGGCAGCGCAGCACCTCGACCTCGGCGGAGAGGGGGTCGTAGGGGAGAAGCTCGACGGCTAGCTGGCGCGCTCCTGTCGCGGTGAGCGCCTTGCGCAGGGTGTGCTGAACCGTGCGGGAGAGCCCGGAGGGCTCGACCTGCACATCGCGCCTGTCGAAGACCACGACGCCGTCGGCCGAGGGGAACGTGTCCGCGCCGCCGGCCTTCACGCACGCCTGCCGCAGCTCCTCGGGGCTGGTGTTCCACTCCTGGGCAAGGGCCGTGCCGAGGAATGTGAACGCCATTAACAATAAGAGCGGGATCCGCCTGACCGGGGCTCGTCGCATGAGCGCCTCCGGCGCCATGATACTTCGGCGCGCGGGGTCGTCGGCGCCGCGGCGCACAAGTTCCGCTGCGCCTGTGCCTTCGGGTGTCTGACGGGAAGGTTGCGGGTGCCCAGCGGGTGGCTGGTCTTGACCTGTGCGATAATCCGGCGATTCTCGAAAGGAGCCCGGTCCCAGGCCTCGAGACGTCCGCTGCTCCCGCGGCGGACGGGATCAACGGGCCGGAGACCGGCGACCGAGGAGGGTCGGGATGGGTCTCATGACGGGGGTTGTGCTGGTCCTGCTTGGCGTGTTGCTGGCGATTGGCATGTTCTTCGTCGGCAGGTACCTCCTCAGGGTGTGGCGGCACCCTCAGCGCACGTGGGTCGAGCGTTCGGGGCTGGACAGGCGCCGGCGCAAGTTGTCGGTCACCTTCGACCGGCGCGGCGGGCCCCGCCGCCAGGAGGACATATCGAAGCTCTTCCTCGCCAACGTCAACGCCTGAGCGGGGCCGGGCCCCCGCACCGCAGAACCCGTCAGCTCCCGTCGGATACCGACGTTGGCGACCCGCTGTCCAGGACCTCGCGCACCTTGCTGGCCAGGGTGTCGATCCCGTAGGGCTTCGCCAGGAAGAAGACCCCCTCCTTCTTGACGAAACCCACGTGCACCGTGTCCTCCGTGTAACCCGAGGAGAACAGGAACTTGATCCCGGGAGTGATGGCCCGCGCCGCCTGGCAGAGCTCCATCCCGCCCATGCGAGGCATCACGACGTCGGTCAGCACCAGGTCGATTCCGCCGTCCGCGCTCCGGAGCAGGGAGAGCGCGTCCAGCCCATCCGCCGCCTCGTACACGCGATACCCGAGGCCGCTGAGGGCCTGGACCAGGATCTGCCTGACCTCGGCCTCGTCCTCGACGACCAGGATCGTCTCGGGACCGCCCCGTGCCGCGTTGTCGACCGGGCCCTCACGGAGCTCCCCCCGTGCCGCGACCGCGGGGAGGTAGACCGAAAACGTCGAGCCGTTCCTGGGAGCGCTGTTGGCGTAGACGAAGCCCCCGTGCTGCTTGGCGATGCCGTACACGGTGGAGAGGCCGAGCCCGGTCCCCTTGCCGCGATCCTTGGTGGTGAAGAACGGCTCGAAGATGTGCGCCATATCCTCCGGCCCGATCCCGGTACCGGTGTCGGTGACGGCGAGGCTCACGTAGGGGCCGGGCTTGGCGCCCTGGTGGTCGGCGATGAACGCCTTGTCCATCGTGATGTTCTCGGTGGAGATCGTGATGGTCCCGCCGGCCGGCATGGCGTCCCGGGCGTTGACGCACAGGTTCACCAGGATCTGCGTCATCTGCCCCCGGTCGGCGCGCACGGCGTTCAGGCCGCCGCCGGCGCGGAGGTCGATTCGGATGTTCTCCGGAATCAGGCGGCGCAGCATGGGCAGCGCTTCGGAGATGAAGCTGTTGAGGTCGAGGTAAACGGGCTCCAGCACCTGCCTGCGGGCGAAAGCCAGCAAACCCTGGGTGAAGTCCGCGGCCCGCCTTGCCGTGCGCTGGATGGTTGCCAGCTCCTGCTGGGCCGGGTGGTCGTCGCCCAGGCGCCGCTGCAGCAACTCGGTGGAGCCCAGCAGCGCGGTCAGGAGGTTGTTGAAGTCGTGCGCGATCCCGCCGGCGAGCCGGCCGACCGCCTCGATCTTCTGAACCTGTCGAAGCTGGTCCTGGAGCTGCTTGCTGGTGGTGAGGTCGGTGATCGCCCCTACCATGCGGACGGCCCTTCCGTCGAGGCCGCGCAGGATCAGCCCGCGGTCCAGCAGGGTGGCGAACTCGTCGGTCTTTCTGCGGATCCGGTACTCGCTGGAGAAGACCTCGCCGTGGGCAACGGCGGCCGCGACCTCCCTGCGCACCCTGGCTGCATCGTCCGGATGCAGCCGAGCGTGGAAGCCCTCGAGCGAGCGGCCCATCTCGTCGGGGGCGTATCCCAACACGTTCGTGAGGTTGGGGTTCCAGAAGACCGCGTCGGCGCCGATGTCCCAGTCGTACATGATCTCCTGGGTGGCCTGCAGGGCCAGGCGGTAGCGCTCCTCGCTTTGCCGGAGCGCCTCCTCCGCCTTGGTGCGCTCGCTGATGTCGGCTATGAAGCCCTCGAGCGCCAGCAGCGCGCCTTCGGGGGAGAACACGCCGATTCCGCGCTCCCAAACCCACTTGCTCACGCCGCCCGCGGTTCGGATGCGGTAGGTCGGCTCGAAGGAACGCCTGCCTGCGATGGCCTCGTCGACGAGGCGGCGCACCGTTTTTCTGTCGGCCGGGTCAATGATGTCTTCGTAGGCCACCGTGCGGTTTGCGACCAGCTCCGCCGGGTGGTAGCCGGTGAGCGCCATGCAACCGTCGCTCACGAACTCCATCGTCCACCTTTCGTCGTTCGCGCACCGGTACGCCATGCCCGGCAGGTTGCTCATGAGCGTGAAGAGCTTGCGCTGGCTCTCGCGGAGCTCCTGCTCGGCTCGCTTGCGCTCGATTGCCTGCGCGGCCTGCATCGAGACGTAGCTCAGGATCTCGCGCTCCGTCTCGCCGTACCGCACCGTGCCCGTGTAGCTCTGCACGGCCAACACCCCGATCGTCCTGTCCCTCACCTTGAGTGGAACGCCGAGCCAATCGACCGACGGTGCCCCGACCGACTCGACCTGCCCCTCGAGACAAAGATCGTCGAAGACTCTAGGCGTGGCGAGAAGCGGCTCTCCAGTGCGAAGCACGTACTCGGTGAGGCCCTTGCCGAACGCCTGTGGCGCGTCGGGTTTCGCGTCCGCCTCGTCCACGAAGTAGGGGAACGAGAGCGTGGCCGTTTCGGGGTCGTGGAGGGCGATGTAGAAGTTTGTCGCCGACATGAGCCGACCGACGATCCGGTGAAGCGACGAGAACAGCTCGTCGAGGCTCTCGGCGGACTGTGCCGCCTGCGAGATCTCGTAGATGGCGGCCTGGATCTCCTGGCTGCGGCGACGCTCGGTGATGTCCGAGAGGGCAGCCACGATCGCCGGTTTACCTTCGAGTGTGCTGACCGCCACCGAGCACTCCACCCAGCGCTCGGCCCCCTGCTTGGTGACGATCTTGATCTCGTAGTGCTCGGGGACTCCATCGTCCCCTGCCAGCCGTTGCCGGGACCTCCCCCGAAAGAGCTCGACGTGGTCCGGGTGCACGAGCCGCCAGGGGGAGATGCCGAGAAGCTCCGAGGAATCGTAGCCGTGGAGCTGAACCGCGGCCCGGTTGGCGTAGACGACGCGCTCCTCCTGGAAGATCACGATTCCGAACGGCACGATTTCGGCCAGAGCCCGGAAGCGCAACTCGCTCTCACGCAGCGCTTCGTCCACCCGCTGCCGCTCGGCGAGGTCGTGGCGGAGGGGAACGGTGTGCGTGTCAGCCGTCCTGGTGAGCGCCCGCATCACGGAGTTGAGAAGACGCAGTTTCATCCCATCTTCTACGCTAACACAGCACGGAATCTCCTCTCCTCACTCATCTTACGCATCGCAGGGGGAGTCGGGCGAGCCCCGGCGCAGGAACCTGCCCCAGACGGCGCGGCACGAGGGCGCGCGTGGGGCTGCCACCCGCAGGGAGCGTGTTGAGGCGTCTTGTCTCAACTAAGGCTGTTATTCTCTTCCTTAGAAGGGCAACGTGACGCAAGAACTGCTGATCCTCGGTGCCGAGACCCCGCCTTTGCGCCAGGTGATGCCGATCCTGCGACGCGTGGACTTCCAGGTGCTGCGCCTCGCGCGCGAGGACCAGGCGCTGGAGCTGCTGCAGGGCACCCACTTCGACCTGATCATCGCCCGCTACCCCATGGGGGGGTTGCACCTCGAGGATCTCGTGCAGGCCGTGCGCGACAAGGAGTCACCGTGCCGGGACTCCGGCCTCCTCGTGCTGGCCCACGAGGACTCGCTCGAGGAGGTCGGGGGTTTCCTGCGGCGGGGCGTCAACCGGATCGTAAGCGTGGAAGCGCCGCCCGACCGTCTGCTGGACGCCATCGCGGACCTGGTGGGCGTGGCGCCCCGGTACAGCCTGCGCACCGTGGTCCAGTTCGAGCTCTGGGTGGAGCAGGGGGCCAAGCGGGCGCTCACGGTCACCGAGAACCTCTCCGCAACCGGAATGCTGGTGCGGGGCGGCCGGGAGTTTCCCGTGGGCTCCTGCCTGCACTTCAGGCTCATCCTTCCCGGTCAGGCGCCGCCGATCGCAGGGGAGGTGGAGGTGGCGCGCCACACCGACCGGGCGCGGGAGCACGTGGAGGGCTTCGGCGGTAAGATCCTCTCGTTCATCGACGACGGCCAGCAGCGCCTGCGAGCGTTGCTGGAGGGTAAGCAGACCGCAGTCGCCTCCTGAGGTACCCTGTCCGCACAGATTTGTTCGGGGCTCGCTCGCCGGAAAGGTCGCGTCATGGAAGGGCATCAGGAGTTCCCAGCGTACCCGCCGCCAGGCCGGCGCATCTACTGCAACCGCACGCTGAACCTGCGTGCCGTGCGGGCCATCGGCTTCGACATGGACTACACGCTCGTGCACTACCGCGTCGAACCCTGGGAGCGGCGCGCCTACGAGCACCTGAAGGTGAAGCTCTCGGACCTCGGCGTGCCCACGGCCGACCTCGAGTTCGACCCGGACCTCGTCACGCGAGGCCTGATCATCGACACCGAGCTCGGGAACCTCGTCAAGGCCAACCGATTCGGCTACGTCACGCGAGCCTGCCACGGCACGGCGCCGCTCGAGTTCGAGCGGCAGCGCGAGATCTACGGGCGGACGCTCGTGTACCTGTCCGAGGAGCGGTACGTGTTCCTCAACACGCTGTTCTCGCTCTCCGAGGCCTGCATGTACGCGCAGCTCGTGGACCGCCTCGACGAGCGCGGCATGCCGGGTGCCCTTGGCTACGCCGACCTCTACCGGCAGGTTCGGAAGGGGATCGACGAGGCGCACTTGGAGGGCGAGCTCAAGGCGGACATCGCCGCCGACCCGGACCGATACGTGGAGCGTGACCCCGAGATGGCCCTGGCCCTGCTCGACCAGCGCGAAGCGGGGAAGAAGCTGCTGCTCATCACGAACTCCGACTGGGCGTACACGAGCCGGATGATGGCCCACGCCCTCGACGCCTCCCTGCCCAAGGGCGTGGGCTGGCGCGACCTCTTCGAGATCGTGATCCTGTCCGCGCGCAAGCCCGACTTCTTCACCCAGCAGATGCCCCTCTTCGAGGTCGCGACGGAAGACGGTCTGTTGCGGCCGTGCCCGGGCGGGATCCGCAAGCCTGGCATCTACGTCGGGGGCGACGCGGCCCAGGTCGAGGAGTACCTGGGCGTTTCCGGCGAGGAGGTCCTTTACGTCGGCGACCACATCTTCGTGGACGTGCACGTTTCGAAGGCGGTGATGCGCTGGCGCACCGCGCTCATCCTGCGCGAGCTGGAGGCCGAGCTGGCGGCCCTGGAGGGGTTCCGGCCGCAACAGAGCGATCTCGCCCGGATGATGGAGGAGAAGATCCGCCTGGAGTTCGCCTTCTCCCAGGCGCGGCTCCAGCTGCAGCGCCGCCAGGCGGGGTACGGGTCGCAGCCGTCCGTCTCCTCGCAAAGACTGCGCGACACCATGGCCGAGCTGCGGGCGCGGCTCGTCGCCCTCGACGAGCGCATCGCGCCCATCGCCAAGCAGAGCGGCGAGATCCTGAACCGGCGCTGGGGTCTGCTGCTGCGGGCGGGGAACGACAAGAGCCACCTCGCCCGGCAGGTGGAGCGCTACGCGGACATCTACACGTCGCGGGTCTCGAACTTCCTTTTCGAGACCCCGTTCGTCTACCTGCGGGCCCCGCGCGGGAGCCTTCCACACGACGATGCGCAGGTCCTGGGCTGAGCCCGGGAAGCACCCGCGCCTCCGCGGTGTTGGGCTGGAACGACGCGGTACTGTTTCTCTCGGAGGGTTCATGAGCGTGCTGTTCTCACCCCTGGAGCTGCGCGGGGTGACTTTCCGCAACCGTATCTTCGTGTCGCCGATGTGCCAGTACTCCAGCCTCGACGGCCTCCCGACCGACTGGCACCTGGTGCACCTGGGCGGCCGTGCCGTGGGCGGGGCCGGCCTCGTCATGGTGGAGGCCACGGCGGTGTGCCCGGAGGGGCGGATCTCGCCGAGTGACTCGGGGATATGGTCGGACGAACACGCGCAAGCGTTCCGGCGGATCACGGCGTTCATCAAGGAGCAGGGCGCGGTGCCGGGAATGCAACTCGCCCACGCCGGACGCAAGGCCTCCACGGCCGCCCCCTGGCGGGGAGAAGGACCGGTTGGCCCCGAGAGGGGCGGCTGGAAGCCTGTCGCGCCGAGCTCGCTTGCCTTTGGGGAGGGTTACCCGGTCCCGAGGGAGATGACCCTCTCGGACATCGAAGCGGTCCGGGCGGACTTCTCGGCCGCTGCCCGCCGCGCGGGTGAAGCGGGGTTCGAGGTGGTGGAGCTTCACATGGCCCACGGCTACCTGTTGCACGAGTTCCTCTCGCCGCTCGCCAACCGGCGCACGGACGGCTACGGCGGGAGCCTGGAGAGCCGGATGCGCCTCCCGCTCGAGGTGGCCCGCGAAGTGCGGGCAGTCTGGCCTCAGCACCTGCCGTTGTTCGTCCGCGTCTCGGCCACCGACTGGGTCGAGGGAGGGTGGGACGTACCCGACACCGTCGACCTCGCGCGGCGCCTCAAGGAGATCGGGGTGGACCTGATCGACTGCTCGAGCGGTGGCATTGCTCCGGGGGTCCGTGTCCCGGTGGCACCCGGGTACCAGGTGCCGTTCGCGGCGGCGGTCCGCCGCGAGGCGGGGATCGCCACCGGCGCCGTGGGCATGATCACGCAGCCCTCGCAGGCGGAGGAGATCGTGGCCGCCGGGCAGGCGGACGCGGTGCTGCTGGCCCGCGAGATGCTGCGGAACCCCTACTGGCCGCTTCACGCCGCTCAGGCGCTCGGAGCAGAGGCTGCGTGGCCGGTCCAGTACCTGCGGGCCAGGCCGGCCAAGGGGAGGGGATGATGCCCGCCCTGCTGCGGCGGCAGCGCACCGGGTCGGTCGTCTGCCCGTCGTGCGGCAAGCTCGTCGGCGTCAACGATGAGAAGTGCCTCAACTGCGGGAGGCGCAACCCCGGCATGTGGGGGTTCGCCCAGGCGTTCCGGCGGCTGGGCCAGGACTTCGGTTTCGCGGCGGTCGTCATCGGCGGCTCGATCGCGCTCTACGCCGCAGCGCTGCTGATCGACCCGGCGGGGTTCGGGAGAGGCGGTCTTTTCTCGGCGCTGTCCCCCACCACGAGGAGCCTCTTCCTCCTCGGCGCCAGCGGCGCAATCCCGGTGTTCGAGCTTGGGCGCTGGTGGACGGTTCTCTCGGCCGCCTGGCTGCACGGCGGGCCGCTCCACCTGCTCTTCAACGTGCTGTGGGTCCGCCAGCTCGCGCCCGAGACCGCCGAGGCGTACGGGCCGGCCCGCATGGTCATCATCTACACCGTCTCCGGGGTGTGCGGTTTTCTCCTGAGCTCGCTGGCCGGCCACTACCTCTTGTTCCTGCCCCGGTTCCTGGGAGGCGCCTCCTTTACGGTAGGCGCGTCGGCGCCGATCTTCGGGCTCCTCGGCGCCATTGTCCATTATGGCCGCCGCCGCGGCTCGAGCGTCGTGGGGCGCCAGGCCCTCGGCTATGCGGTGATCCTCGGCCTGTTCGGGTTCGTGATGCGGGACATCGACAACTGGGCGCACCTGGGCGGTTTCGTCGGCGGGTACCTGGTCGCCAGGTGGCTGGACCCGTGGCTGCCCGAGCGTGTGGACCACGTGGTCGCAGCGTTCGCCTGTCTCGTCGCCGCCGTGGCGGCTATTGCCGCCTCGGTTCTGACCGGCCTGCCCGTCCTGGCGCAGCGTTGAAAGGAAAGCCCGCGTGACCTACTATGAGCGCTTCGGAGCCTTACGGTGAGAGCTCGCTTGCCCTTCGTGGTCCCGCTCCTGGCCCTCGCGGCCGGGGCTCTGGCCGTGTCCGCCTGCTCGCCGAAGACCGTGGTTATCAACGCGGTGGGGAACGCACTGGCGGGCGAGTCCTCGAGCTGGGGGCGCGATGACGACCCTGACCTCGTGAGGGACGCGACCCCGTTTGCGCTCAAGACGATCGAGAGCCTGCTCGAGCAGTCTCCGAATCACACGGGGCTCCTGCTGGCCGCCTCCAGCGGCTTCACCGAGTACGCCTACGCCTTCGTCCAGTCCGACGCCGACTTCGTGGAGGCCCGCGACCTGGGCGCCGCCACCGCGCTCCGGACCCGGGCGCAGAAGCTGTACCGTCGGGCGCGCGAGTACGGCCTGCGCGGGCTAGAGGTCAAAAACCCCGGCTTCCGCGCGACCTTGCGGTCGAACCCGCCTGCGGCAGTAGCGGCCGTGCGAGCGAAAGCCGACGTGCCCCTGCTCTACTGGACCGCGGCCGCCTGGGCCCTGGAGATCTCGCTCGCCAAACAGGACGCGGAGCTGACCGCGGACCTGCCCCTCACCGGCTTGATGATCCATCGAGCGCTCGAGCTCGACGAGGGGTACGGCGGCGGGGCGCTCTACGACTTCCTGCTCGCCTACGACGGGGGGCGTCCGGCTTCGGCGGGCGGCTCGGTGGAGCGGGCGCGGGCGGACCTCGAGAAGGCCCTCGCCTTCGCCGACGGGACGAGGGCGGCACCCTATGTCGGTTTTGCCGAGACGGTCTCGGTAGGCACACAGAACCGCGCCGAGTTCGTCACGCTGCTGAAGGCAGCGCTGGCGGTGGATCCCAACCGAGCGCCGGACCAGCGCCTGGCCAACCTGATCGCCCAGAAACGGGCGCGCTGGTTGCTCGGGCGCGCCGACGAGCTGTTCATCGAGTGAGCCGAAAGGGAGAAGACGTGGACGTCCGAAACGAACGCCGTACCGTGGTGCATCTGCTGATTGCCTCCCTCTGCGTTGGCCTGACCCTGGCCGCAACCGCCGGCGCGCAGAACGTCGTCGTCAAGATGGCGACGCTGGTGCCGCAGGGCTCCGCCTGGTACACCACCCTCCAGGAGATGGCGCAGGCATGGCAGGCGGCTTCGGGTGGCCGAGTCACGCTCCGGTTGTACCCGGGTGGGGTGGCCGGGGACGACGGCGATGTCGTGCGCAAGATGCGCCTGGGCACCTTGGAAGGCGGGGTGTTGAGCTCGGCCGGGCTGGCGGACGTCGACCGCTCGATCTTCGCGCTCGAGCTGCCGATGGGGTACACGGACTACGATGAGTTCAACGCCGTCCTTGACAAGATGAGCCCACAGCTCGAGAAGATATACGCCGACAAGGGGTTCGTCATTCTGGCGTGGGCAGATGCCGGCTGGGTGCACTTCTTCACCAAGTCGCCGGTGCGCACGCCGGACGACCTCAAGGCACTCAAGCTGTTCGCCTGGGCGGGCGACGACTTCGCGGTGGAGCTGTGGAAGTCCTCCGGCTTCAAGCCGGTTCCCCTTCCTTCCACGGAGATCTCGACCGCGTTGCAGACCGGCCTCGTCTCCGCGCTTCCGACGACCGCACAGGCCGCGGTGCTGCTGCAGTGGTACACCCACGCGAAGTACATGACCGACGTCAACTGGGCCGTGCTCCTGGGCGGCATCGTGGTTTCGAGGACCACGTGGGAGAGGATACCCGCCGACCTCCGCCCTGCGCTGCTGAAGGCGGCGCAGGACGCGGGTGCCAAGGCCCGGGCCCAGACGCGGGAGTCGGCGGTGAGCGATGTCGAGGCAATGAAAAAGCGGGGCCTGACCGTAGTCCACCTCGATGCGGCCGCCCTGGAGGCCTGGCAGCGCGCCGCCGAGGGGGCGTACCCGAACCTGCGGGGGAAATACGTGCCTGCTGTGGTGTTCGATGAGGCGCTGAAGCTGCGCGACGAGTACCGCAAGGGTGCGGCGGGGAAGGCCACGCGTTGAAATTGAAGGTTGCCGCGGAGAGGCTCGAGAAGGGCGCCCTCGTCGCGGCGTTCCTGCTGGCCATCGTGCTCCCGCTCGCGGACACGCTGGGGCGCCCGCTAGGCGGCCTGCACGTCCCGGGCTCAGCCTCGTACCTGAAGCAGATCACGCTCTGGCTCGCCTTCCTGGGCGGCCTGCTGGCGGTCCGCGAGGGGAAACACCTCACGCTCTCGACGGTGGAGCTGTTCCCCGAAGGGAGCCGGCGCCGAAGGGTCGTGCGCGTCCTCACCTACGCAGTGGCGGCCGCGGTGACGGCGGTGCTCGCCTATGGGAGCTTCGAGGTGGTGATGGCGGACCGGCAGCAAGGCCAATTGCTGCCGATCGGCCTCCCGGTCTGGGTGAGCGAGTGCGTGATGCCCCTCGCGTTCGCCCTCATGGCGGTGCGTTTCGTGGTACGGGCGTCGCCCCGCTTGCGGGGCCGGCTGCTGGCCCTCGCGGCCGTGCTCTCGGTCTTCGCCCTGGGACAGGCGGTGCGGCCTGCGGGCGTCACGGTGTGGCTGGTCGCCGCCGTGATCGCGCTCGCGGTGTTGCTCGGCGCGCCGGTGTTCGTGGGGATGGCAGGTGGGGCGATGCTGCTGTTCTTCGCCGGCGGGACGCCGGTCTCCGCCGCGCCGGCCGAGATCTACCGCCTGATCGGCTCGCCCACCCTGCCGGCGATCCCCCTGCTGACCGCTTGCGGCTATGTGCTCGCCGAGTCGCGCGCCGCCCACCGGCTGGTCCGTTTCTTCCGCGCGCTCTCGGGGTGGATGACCGGCGGCACAGCCGTGCTGGTGGCGGGTGTGTGCGCGCTCTTCACGAGCTTCACCGGGGGCTCGGGGATCACGATCATCGCCCTGGGGGGCCTCGTCTACCCGATCCTGCGGGAGGACGGCTACCCGGAGAGCTTCTCGCTAGGCCTCGTCACCGCGGCGGGGAGCCTCGGCCTCCTGTTTGCGCCCAGCCTGCCGGTGATCCTGTACAGCGTGGTCGCCAGCGTCCCGGCCGACCTGCTCTACCTGGCCGCTCTGCTGCCCGGGTTGCTCCTGGTCGCGCTGGTGGCTGGCTACGGGATACTCACGGGCCGCAGAGCGAAGGCCGCGACCACGGCGTTCTCCTTGCGGGAAGTAGGATCGGCGACGTGGGAGGCGAAGTGGGAGCTCTCGATTCCGATACTGGTGATCGGGCTCTTCGTGAGCGGCCTCGCCTCGCTTGTCGAGGCCTCCGCGGCGGCCGCCGCCTACGCGATCGTCGTGGAGTGCTTCATCACGCGCGACATCCACGTCGTGCGCGACCTTCCGCGCGTGCTCCTGAACGGCGGTGCGCTGATGGGGGGCGTGCTGGTCCTTCTCTCCAGCGCCATGGGACTCACCTCGTACCTCGTGGACGCCCAGATCCCGGACCAGCTCCTGAGTATCGTGAAGACCCACGTGCACTCACAGGTAGTGTTCCTGCTGGTGCTCAACGTGCTGCTGCTGGTGCTGGGGAGCGTTCTCGAGATCTACTCCGCGATCGTGATCCTGGCCCCCCTGGTTGTGCCTCTGGGCCTGGCGTTCGGCGTGCACCCGGTGCACCTCGGCGTCATCTTCCTGGCCAACCTGGAGCTCGGCTTCCTGCTCCCGCCGATAGGCCTCAACCTGTTCCTCTCGGCCTCCCGCTTCGGAACGCCGATGACCCGCCTGTACCGACACGTGGTGCCGTTCCTGATCATCCTGGGCGTCGGCGTGCTGCTCATCACGTACGTCCCGGCGATGTCCCTCGGGCTCCTGAAGCTCTTCGGGAAGTAACCGCCGGCAGCGCACCTCGCGCGGGACTTCCTTGACACGGCGGTCCCGCCGCCCGAGCATGCGGCCGCAATGAGACGGCACCTGGACCCGGCTGTGCTCGGCGTTGCGGCGATCACGCTTGTGGTGTGGGGCGTTCTCCTGATGGCGGTCTCACAGGTCAAGTTCGCCGGCGACCCGCGGGGGTTCCTGTTCCTCGGCGAGAGGCTCTACCACCCCGCACCCTTCGACGGGATCCCACGCTGCGGCCGGTTCGGCTACGACGGGCAGTTCTACGCGGCCCTGGCGGCCGACCCGTTCCTCCGCTCGCCGGACACCTTGAAGGCCCTCGACGCCCCCGCGTACCGGGCCTCGCGCATCCTGCTGCCGCTGCTCGCCTGGTGCGCGGTCCTCGGCAACGCCCGGGCAGCGATCGTCGCCTACCAGGTGCTTTGTTGGACCCTGTCGGTTCTGGCCGTGGTCGTGGTCTCTCTCTGGTTGCGGGAGGAGGGACGTTCACCGTGGTGGGGCCTGGTGCTTGGCGTCAACGCCGGCCTGGTCACCGCGATATTCCGCAGCACGCAGGACGGGGCCGCCGCTTTTCTCATCGTGGCGACGCTCTATCTCGCCCAGCGCAAGGACCATGGCAGGGCGCTTGGCGCTGGCTCGGCGGCCAACCTGTGCCGGGAGACCGGGTACCTCGCCCCACTTGCCGTGAGCGTCCATGAGTTCGTGGCGAAGAGATACCGCCGGGCCCTGCTGTACGTGCTCGTGCCTCTCGTGCCCCAGCTGGCGTGGCACGCCTACCTGCAGGCGACCTGGCATCCGAACTTTCGCTTCCCTGCCTCTGTGTCGGCGCCGTTCGTGGCCCTGACCGGGAAGCTCATCGCCGTGCTGGCCTCCCGCCCGCTCCTGCTCTCACAGGAGTTCTGGGGGACGCTGGCTGCCTGCCTGACGGTTCTCGCGGGCCTCGTCGTGGCCCTCAGGAGAGACCGGCTCGAGCCCATGCGGCTCGTGTTCGTCGCCTTTGGGGTGCTTGCCCTGTTCCTCGCCCCGAGGGCGTACGCCGACGTGTACGGCTTTTCCCGCCACCTGATCGCCGCGCCCTTCCTCGCCGTCGTGCTGGCTGCCCGGGAGGACAGCCGCCTGGTGAGAGTGCTGCTGGCATCGGTGACGGCGGCTTTTTCCCTGGCGGGCCTTCTCATGATCGCGGGGGAGCTGAGGCCGCTGATCGGGAGCTTCTGAGCCCGTCGAAGGATCGCCGGCGCGCTCACTCTGTGCGGAAAACCACGACGTCGGCCATGGGTCGCCGCTCTCTCGCCTCTGGTGTCTCCAGCGGGTGCCCAAGCGGGACGAGCGCCACGGGCCGCCACGCCGGCGGGAGGGCGAGAGCCGCGGCGGCGGCGGGCTCGTCGAAGGCGCCGACCCAGCAGCTGCCCAGCCCCAGCTCCGCGGCCGCCAGCAGGATGTTCTCGGTGGCGGCGGCAGTGTCCTGCAGGCTGTAGAGGGAGCGCCCACGCTCGCCGTAGCGGCGCGCGGACTCCCCGGGGACCGCGCAGACGGCGATGACCACCGGGGCCTCCGCCACGAACTCCTGGTGCGCGGCGCGGGCGAGCCGCTCCTTCAGCTCATCGGAGGTCACGACTACGAAACGCCAGGGCTGGAGGTTGCCGGCGGAGGGTGCCCAGACTGCGGCCTCGAGGACATGCTCGATGTCGGCCTGTGCGAGAGGCGTGCCTGCGAACCCGCGGCACGAGTAACGCCGCCTGATCACCGACCGTTCGTCCATGACCCACCCCCAGGGGTTAAAGCCTGCTCCCCGGCGGTCCCCCGGGTCAAGAAGGCCCCACTGGGGGAAAAGAAAGGGGTCGGAGCATGCTCCGACCCCGTGCGCATCTCGCGAATGCAGCTCAGGCCGTCGCCGGCCGGGCCGGGCGGAGCGTGAGAAGGTGTTTCACGACGACGATCACCCCGGCGAGCACCAGGAGGCCGTGGGCCCCGACCACGAACATCCAGAACCGGATCGGCTCCTGGGCCACCATGTACGGTTGCCCCTGGACGCGCTCCAGGTACGTCTGAAGCACGCCCGCGACGGCGAAGGCCAGGCTCATCCCCATCACGCCCAGGGTGGTGAGCCAGAACCCCCAGTGGCCGGTCTTCTCGTCGTAGGAGCCACCTGGGAATTTCTTGATCCTGGGGATCGCGAAGTAGAAGAAGGTGAGGTTGAGAAGGACGTAGGCGCCGTAGAACGACAGGTGCCCGTGGGAGACGGTCACCTGGCTACCGTGGGTGTAGTAGTTGATCATCGGCAGCGTGTGCGCGAAGCCGAACATCCCGGCCCCAATGAAGTGGATGATCACCATGCCGATCATGTAGACCCAGGTGAGCCGGGGGAGCAGCGGCTGCCTGCGATCCCTCACGTCCCGCCAGGTGTCGTAGACCATGAGCAGGATCGGGAACGGCTCCAGGGCGGAGAAGATCCCACCGACCCAGAGCCAGTATTTCGGCGCACCCAACCAGTAGTAGTGGTGGCCGGTGCCTGCGATTCCGGTGAACAGGAAGAGGCCGAGCTCGACGTACAGCCACTTCTCGACGACCTTGCGGTCGACACCGGTGAGCTTGATGAGCATGAACGCCACCATCGCCGCGGCGATCAGCTCGAAGGCACCCTCGACCCACAGGTGGATCACCCACCACCAGTAGTACCAGTCCACTGCCAGGTTGCGGTAGAAGGGGATGCCGAAGAGGTACATGAGGGCCAGGAACACGAGGCCGCCGAGCAGCGATCCCTGCACGGCGGTCCACCGCTTGGCGCGGATCATCGTGACCGCGATGTTCGCAAGGAACATCAAGGCCCCGATCACGACCAGGAAGTCCAGCGGGCGCGGGATCTCGAGCAAGGGCCGCCCCTGGGTCCAGCCGAACAGAAAGCCGACGATGGCCGTCGCTCCGGTGACGGCGAGCAGGGCCAGCTGCGCAAGCGCCATCTTCGGCCAGGCCAGCTCGGTGCCGGTCTCCTCGGGCACGAGGTAAAAGGTCGCCCCCATGAAACCGAGGAGCAGCCAAAGGACGAGCAGGTTGGTGTGGATCGCACGTGCGGTCGCGAACGGAAAAATGTCCACCACCGACTGCGGCACCGTCATGAAGTAGTTCGCTGCCAGCCACAGCCCCGCCGGGATCTGAAGCGCGAACAGCAGCAGGGCGACCACGAAGTAGGGATAGGCCACGCTCTGGCTCTTGTAGGTCATTGCCGTCACCTCCCCCGGCTTCCGGCGAGGGCAACGATGAACTCGCCGATCATCTCGCGCTGCCCCTGCGAGAGGTGGTCGAATGCGGGCATCTCGGCGCCCGGCGCCATCTTCTCGGGGTCAGCCAGGTACTGCGCGATGTAGCCGGCGTCCCGCCGGCCGCCGATCCACTCCAGCCTTGGTCCTTTGCTCTCCCCGCGGTCCCCAAGGGCGTGGCAGGTAAGGCAGTTCTCCTGCTGAACCAGCGCCGCCGCGGGCGACATCGAGGCGCTTGCCAGCAGCCGGTCGGTGGAGCGCTTCCACCGCCCCGCAGAGTCTTGCGGGGGCCAGTCGTGGTTGTCGATCCCGCCGACCCACCGCAGGAAAAGGATGATGTCGCCCACCTCTTGCGGCGTGAGGTGCTGCTGGGGCATCTTCCGGTAGGAGGTGGCCAATGCGATTTCGGGATGCTCGAGCCGCCTCCGGATCCCGTCCTCGCCGATGCGCACGTATGCGCGTGTGAGGTCCGGCGCGTAGTACCCTCCGAACCCCAGGATCGTGTGGCAGTCGTTGCAGTTGTGGCGCTCGAAGGCGCGCTTGCCCGCCACTACCTTCCCGTCCAGCTTGTCCGCGTGGGTCAGTGCTGCAAACTGGCCGTTGGTGTCGACGGTGAGCGCGAGGAAGAGCGCCAGTGAAGACAGCGTTCCGGCCCAGAAAACCCACTTGGCGGTCTTCTCGCCCATGCCTGCTCCCTCCTGCGGGTTGCACCCGCCGGTTTCTGGAGGCAACGTAGGCATCCGCGCCGGCTGTTTCCTTGACCTTGGTCAAGCCGGGGGCTTTCTGGTTCGAGCGAGGGTGGCGTTCGGGAGGGCGCCGAGTGGGGGAACGCTGATATGCTTTGGCGAACTCACCACGGGGGCAGGTCGCGACCTGGAGAAAGGGAGCGGGCGATGTTCGACTTCACCGGTCGGGTGGCGCTCGTCACTGGCGCAGGGGGTAACCTCGGCCGCGCCGTCGCCGATGCGTTCCGTGTGTCCGGTGCGAAGACCGTACTGGTGGACCGTGACGGCAAGGGGCTGCAGAAGGTCTTCCCTGACCTGCGGGGCTCGTCGGATCACCTGCTTGCCGGGGACATCGACCTCATGTCTCCTGGCGGACTCGGCGGGGTCGCGGCCCAGGCGGTGGAGCGGTTCGGACGCATTGACATCCTGGTCAACACCGTCGGGGGCTTCCGGGCCGGTCAGCCGCTGCACGAGACCCCGATGGAAACGTGGGACCTCATGCTGGACCTCAACCTGAGGACCACCCTGGTGGCGGCGCGGGCGGTCATTCCGACCATGCTTGCGCAGCACTACGGCAAGATCATCACGATCGCGGCGCGCGCCGCGATCGTCGGCGTGGCCAACATGGCCGCCTACGCGGCGGCCAAGGCCGCGGTGCTGCGTCTGACGGAGAGCCTGGCGGCCGAGGTGAAGCACGCCGGGATCAACGTCAACTGCGTGCTCCCCGGCACGCTCGACACCGCGCAGAACCGCCAGGAGCGTCCGGATGCCGACTTCTCCAAGTGGGTCACGCCGGAGGCGGTGGCGTGCGTGATCCTCTTCCTGGCGTCCGACGCGGCGCGGGCGGTTCACGGGGCGGCGGTCCCTGCGTACGGGCTGAGCTGAGCGCGCGGGGGAATGGGGGCGAAACGGAGCGATGTTCTCAAGAGGATGTGACCGGCAAGAAAGGCCAAGGAGGAAACAATGAAGGTCAACGTTGGCAGTGCGGACAAGGTGGTCAGGATCATCCTGGGGCTCGTCATCATCGCGCTGGGCATCGTCTACAAGAGCTGGTGGGGGCTGGTGGGCGTCCCGATCCTTGCCACGGGTCTCCTGAACTTTTGCGCGCTCTACATCCCGTTCGGCATCTCGACCCGCAAGGCTGCGCCGTAGCGGCCCCCAGCGGGGGGCAAGGCTTGCCCGGCGTCGCGGATCCAGTATCATCCCCGGGTGCCCGAGACGCCGGCCTCCCGGCGCCTTGGCGTGAAAGGAGCTCTCGGGATGAGCAACCGTGCGGGTCGTGTGCAAGCGCTTCTGGTTCTGGGGCTGTCGGCTGGCCTGTTTCTGACGCTTCCGGCAGCGGCGCCTGGTCAGCAGGCGGAGAAGGCCGGGAAGGCGGAGGAGAAGGTGATCACAACGGCGTCCGGGCTTCAGTACGTTGACCTTGTGGTAGGCGAGGGCGTCGAGGCGGTGCCGGGCAAGACCGCCGTGGTCAACTACACCGGCTGGCTGGAGAACGGCACCAAGTTCGACTCGAGCGTCGGCAAGGCGCCGTTCAGCTTCCCGCTCGGCGGGGGGCGCGTCATCAAGGGTTGGGACGAGGGCGTCGCGGGGATGAAGGTGGGCGGCAAGCGCAAGCTGATCATCCCGGGCAAGCTGGCCTACGGGGAGCGTGGCTACCCGGGCTTGATCCCGCCCAACGCGACGCTGATCTTCGAGGTCGAGCTGCTGGGCGTGAAGTAGGGGAGCTCGAGCCGGAGCTCCGCGCGGCTTTTCCTGACCACTGCGTGGCCGGGCTCGTTGTCCCGCGGGATCGCGGCGCTGCTCTCTTTTTCCACTCCGTGGAGTTTTCTTTTGCCCCGCGGGTGGCTTTTCCCATGTCACTGCGTGACGGCTTCTGTTTTGCCCGGCAGGTGCGCGGCCGCTCGGCGCTTGCTCGCCCCCGCTCGCTGCGCGCCGAAACTCCTTCGGCTGCGACCGAGCAGGGATGTTCCGCGGCGGGGCCCCTCGCTGTTCGCATGAAACCGCGCCAGCGATACCCCACCGCGGCACGCCCGCTCGGTACCCGCAGCCTCCGGAGGGATGGCCGCTGGCACCCGCCGGGCGATTCGAAACCCCCACCCTTCGGCTAGAGACATTGAAGCCGGGGCCGACCTGTTCGGTGGCGGGACCTCTTGAGCGTTTCAATCGAGAACGGGAGGGTGGTGGTGAAAACCGCCCCGCGGGCGATAGGAGCCATGGCGCCGGAGCGCGCGGGCACCGAGCGGCCAGACCGGCAGGTGGAGACGCTGGACCCGACCGAGCGTCTCATGCGAGGGAGGGGAACAGCGAGGGTCCGCATGCCGGTCTGTGCCTGCTCGGTCGCATGCGGAGGCGGGTCGGAGGGCTGCGCTCGATGCGCAGCCCGAGCGACCGCTCATAGCCCACGGGGCAAAAAAGAAATTCACGCAGTGAAGTTCAAGAGCCCAGCTGCGCACCCGCTTGGCAAAACAAACACCCACCGGGCAGGGGAGAATCAGTCCTCGAAGGAGGGTTTCACCAACACGGTGCCGCGCTGGCGGGCGAGCTCGACCGCAACCGCGTGCTCTCCGTGGGCGAGATCCGGTTTCACGACGACCAGCACGTAGTGTCCGGCAAACGCGCCCTCGAGCCGCGTGATGGCCTGGCCGGGGAACAGGTTCGTCTTTGCGTAGAACCCGCCGGTGTCTGCGGCCACCTGCTCCAGCCCCACCTCCAGGTCGTGGAAGTCGGCGTCCGTGACGTCGATGGCGAACACGGTCACGTGCCCGCGGGCGAGTGCGGCACGGGCGGCGCCGTAGTCGCGGCCCATGACGACCCACGGTCTCGACAGGTGTCCGAGGCCCCAGCCGAAGTAGACGAGGGACTTCGCCCCGGGCAGCGCCTCGAGCGCCCGGGCGGTGACCAGCAGCCCGGTCTCGGGCTCGGCCGCGGCCTTCGCGGCGGCCTGGTCGAATGACCTCGCGAGCGATGGGAAGGGGCCGGGTGCAGCTTCCGGCTCCTTGCCGAAGAGGATCGCGTCGTGGATCGCACGCGAGAGCTTCTTGCTGTCGTCGGTGAAGTCCTGCCTTAGCTTGAGGTGCGAGTCGAACGACACGACCGCGACCCGGTCACCGGGCGTCAGCGTGTTCAGCAGCCTGATCGCCCGTGCCTTCATGTGCATCAGGCCGCTCAGCCTCACCCCTGCGAAGTCGGTCTGGAAGAAGTAGACGATGAGCCTTCCCCGCGGCGCGGGCTCCGCCCCGACGCTCGCGGCCTGCTCGGGCGTGAGTCCCTCGGCGTAGGGCTGGGTGCCGGAGACCCACTCGACGGACTCGAGCGCGGCCGGCCGGCCGTCCACCGACACGAGGAAGTCTTCCGGGCCGAGGCCCAGGATCGGGTTCCCGCGGCTGTCCACGGCTCGGACGTCGAGGAGCACACGCTGGACCTCCACGTGCTCGCGAACGCGGATGTCCTGGGTGGCGGACGGCCGTGGGACTGCCGCGAGCAGTCCCGCGAGCGCCAGAGCCGCGGGTCCGGAAAGGCGCATCGTCCTCAATCCCTGCTGTTGATACGACCCCTTCGGCTCATTGGTTCTGCCCCCACGGCAACTCGGACAGATCGACGTTGCCGCCCGAGAGGATGATCCCGACTCGCAGGCCCGAGACGGGAAGCCTGCCCTCCAGCAGCGCTCCCAACGTCACCGCCGCCGAGGGCTCGATCACGATCTTCATGCGCTCCCAGATGTGGCGCATCGCCTTGATGACGGCCGCATCGCTCACGGTCACGATCTCGGCCACGCGCTCCCTGATGATTGCGAATGTCAGCGTGCCTAGGGAGGTCAGCAGCCCATCGCAGACTGTCTGCGGGTTCACGGAGGGGACGATGCGCCCCTCCTGCAGGGAACGGAAGGCGTCGTCGGCGCCCTCGGGCTCGGCCGCAACCACGCGGGCCGCGGGGGAGAGCGAACTCACGGAGATCGCTGTTCCCGACAGCAGCCCTCCGCCCCCCACCGGCGTCATCACGACGTCGAGACCCCGGACGTCCTCCAGGAGCTCCAGCGCCGCGGTGCCCTGGCCCGCGATCACGCGCGCGTCGTTGTAGGGGTGGATGACCGTCGCGCCGGTGTCGGCAACCACTTCGGCCAGGGTCGCCTCACGCGCGGCCAGGGTGGGCTCGCACAGCACGATGCGACCGCCGTAGCCTTCCACGGCGGCCCGCTTGACCGCGCGCGAGGTACGGGGCATCACCACGTGCGCCGGTACGCCGCGCAGGCGTGCGGCCAGGGACAGCGCCGCCGCGTGGTTTCCCGAGGAGTGGGTGGCGACGCCGCGCTGGGCTTCCTCCTCGCCGAGGGAAAACACCGCGTTGCAGGCGCCCCGGAACTTGAAGGCGCCGACCTTCTGGAAGTTCTCGCACTTGAAGAAGAGGCTCGCCCCCACCATCGCGTCGAGGCTGGAGCACGTGAGCACCGGAGTCCTGTGCGCAAAGGGCCGGATGCGCTCGGCGGCCGCCCCGACGTCAGCGAAGCTGGGCTGGGTGTCCCTGCTCACCACGTGCCTCCCGCAGGCAGTCTACCGCCTCGACGGCACGGGCGGAAAAGCAACGGGGCACCCATCGGGCGCCCCGAGCTCCACTGTCGATTTCCCTGCCGCCTCAGAAATTGTAGCCGACCGCGAGCCGGAAGTCGCGGCCCGGCTCGAGCTGGGTGTTGAACGGCTCGGGGTACGCCACGTTCCCGATGTTCTGGGCCGCGACCTGCAGCGAGAGCCCGTTGGCGAATTCGTACCCCCCGAGCAGGTTCAAGACGGCGAAGCCGGGCGACGGATCGTAGCCGGGCGGGACCTGGTCCTGGTGGGCGACCATTCGGGTGGCGAACTCCCCCCACCACCTGGACTGCTGGTAGCGCACGCCGACGACACCCTTCAGGGGCGAGATGAGCGGCAGCGGCTCGTTGGTGTTCTCGTTGGTGCCCTTGAGGTAGCTCACCGAGCCGAACACGGTCCAGCGGTCCGAGAGGTAGGTCTCGAGCTGGAACTCGGCGCCCTGGATCGCGCCGCGCTCGATGTTCTGGAACTGGGCGAGCTCGAGCCCGGTGTCCGGGTCCGGGCCCAGGAAGACGAGGCTTATGAAGTTGTTCACGTTGTTGCGAAAGACGTTGAGGCCTCCCGAGTACCTCGCGTAGCGGTACTTGAACCCGAGCTCGTAGTTCATCGAGGTCTCGGGCAGCAGGTCGGGGTTCTGCTCGATGAACGTGTCGCCGGTGGTGGCGAGCCCGACGAACGAACGCTCCTGGATGTTGGGCGCGCGGAAGCCGCGGCCGACGGTCGCGGTCAGCGCGACGTTGTTGGTCACCTTGTACAGCGCGGAGACGTTGCCGGCCGGGGCGGTCTGCGAGACGTCGAACTGCTCGCCCGTGTAGTTTGGGTCGTCCTGGCTCACGAAGGCGTAGTGGTCGCCACGTGCGCCTATCACGAGCTCCAGGCGGGGCGTGACGGTGATCGCGTCCTGCGCGAACACGCCGACGCCGCGCTGATAGCTGTCGGGTACGGCCACGTCGTTGGTGGTGCCGAACGGCGACGACTCGGTGGTCTGGTCGTGGAGGTTGTCCTGGTAGAAGTCGAGACCGAAAGTGATGTGGTGGGCCGTTCCGAGGTCGGCGGAAGACTGGGCGTTGAGCCCCCACGAGAGGATGTGGGAGCTCGTGAAGTTGTTCAGGAAGAACCTGCCGAAGTCGAAGTTCCGCTTGCTCTCCTTGAGCACGTCCTGGTAGTAGCCGGTGACCGAGAGCCCGTTCAGACCGCCGAACGGGCCGGTGTCGTAGCCCGTGGATACCTTTGTGCGGTTGAAGGTCGGAAAAGAGATGTCGATCCCGGAGGTTTGCGGGTCGTACCCCGGAAAGCCGACGTCGCGGGTCTGCGTGGTCTGCACGTTGAAGCGCAGCACGCCGGTGTCCGTGACCAGGAAGCGAAGGTCGCCGTCGACGCTGGCCTGCTTCATGCCGCTGTTGGGCATCACGCCGTCGGGTGTCTCGTAGTTCTTTGCCTCGAACGCGCTCACGCCGACGTGGAACGTCGTCCGCTCGCCAGCCCCGTTGAGGTTGAACTGGCCGCGCTGGGAGTTGGCGGCCGTGCCGTACTGGTAGTTGGCCGACCCCCCCAGCGTGAGGCCGCCCTGGTGGAACGCCTGCTGCTTGGTGATGATGTTGATCACGCCGCCGATGGCGTCGCTGCCGTAGAGCACCGATGACGGCCCGCGCACCACCTCGATGCGGTCCACGAGCGAGAGGTCCACGAGGGCCGGCTGGATGCCGGCGAAGTCCGTGGACTCCCGCGCGTTGTTGAGGCGCTGGCCGTCCACCAGGACCAGCACGCGGTTGCTGTTGAGGCCTCGGATCGTCGGCAGGCCACGGAACGGCCCCTCGCCCGAGACGTCCATGTTGGGGAGCTGCTTGAGCGAGTCCACCATCTTCACGGGCTGCTCGCGCCCGAGGGTTTCCGAGGACACCACGGAGATCGGAACAGGCGTGGAGAAGGAGTCCGTCTCGTACCGGGTCGCGGTCACCACCATCTCCTCGTGCACGGCCGGAGGAGCCGGTTTCTTCTCCTTCTTGGCCTTCTCCTTGGCCTCCTTGTCGGCCTGCGCGGCCTGGTCGGCCGCGGCCGCCGTCGCGGTGGCCGTCGCCGGCTGACCCGGCGTTGCGCTCGCCGTCTTTTCCGCATCGGCGGGCGTGGCTGCCAGAGCGGCCATGAGGATTGCAGCGGTCAGAATCATCTCGAGCCCCCTCAAACGCGGCCCATTGAGCGCGGGCCCGCGTGTCGATGGGTCAAGGTAGCAGTTCCTG
>Ga0315281_10000082_pt1 | contig 108150 bp, 108 predicted proteins | sample YL17G07_0_MG_FD_204540 | JGI IMG/M metagenome (GOLD analysis project Ga0315281, IMG submission 204540) | Sediment microbial communities from Yellowstone Lake, YNP, Wyoming, USA - YL17G07_0 | ecosystem: Environmental > Aquatic > Freshwater > Lake > Sediment | place: USA: Wyoming | collected...
GTGAAATCATTGAAACCGGTAACGAAAGCTGGAGGATCAAAACGAGAAATTCAAAGAAAAACTGACCGTCTGGGGTGGGTCAAAATTGGACGCCGATGGTGGGTCAATATTCAATGCCTATTGACATATTTCTCCAGGAAGGCGTTGAAAAGTATGGACATCGAATCCATGCATTTTGTTTAATGGATAATCATGTGCATCTGGCTATTCAGGTAGGTGAAAAGCCGTTGTCACGGATCATGCAACATCTCTGCTTCCGTTACACTCAATGGATCAACAGTAAGCAAAAAAGCGTTGGGCACTTGTTCCAGGGCCGTTATAAAGCGATTGTAGTTGATGCTGAAACATACCTTGCGGAACTTATACGATACATACACCTCAATCCTGTAAGGGCAAAAATTGTGAAAGCCCCTGAAGATTACCTCTGGAGCGGGCATAGGGCTTATATGGGCGATGAAAGAATGCCCTGGCTTACAACCGATTGGATGTTGTCGCAATTTTCTCAAAAGGAGAATACGGCAATAGAAAAGTATGATGATTTTATCAAAGAGGGTAAGAGTGAAAGCCGCAGGCAGGAGTTTCACAGTGGAACAAGTGAGGGGCGGATATTGGGGGATGACACATTTATTGAAAAAGCACTAAAGAATGCGGAACAATTTGAAGGGGCGTCTGTAACAATTGATGAAGTAATCGGGAAGGTCGTCAAGCTATATGGGCTGACAGAAGAGGAGATTGTAACGGGCGGGAAGCAGCGTTATCTATCGGAGGCGCGAGGGCTGATCGCCTATTTGGTTAGAGAAATAAGTGGCTTGTCGCTCACTGATTTGGGCAAGCGATTGAAGCGTGATCCATGCAGTTTGAGTCAGGCTGCTGACAAGATTATACGATGTTCAAAAGAGAACGGGGGTCTTGACAGAAAGAAAAAAATGCTGGAGAAAGCGTTTGTCAAAATACAATAATCCAATGCCTGACCCCATGCATTTATCCAAAATAATGTAGCAAGAACGGCGGGCCTTGCGGACTGTTTTGTGGTATAATCGAGCATCATGAAAATCGCAATTACCGGTAAGGGAGGAGTGGGCAAAACGACGCTGTCCGCGGTGCTGTGCCACCTTTTTGCCGAGGACGGCCATAGGGTCATTGCCGTTGATGCGGACCCCGATGCCAACCTTGCTCAAGCCCTCGGAGTACCGACTGATAAAAGCTCCGCAATAAGGCCTATCGCCGATATGGCTGAACTGATTGAGGAGAGAACAGGAGCAAAACCTGGCAACCTGGGCGGCGTTTTCAAGCTCAATCCCAGGGTGGATGATCTGCCGGAAGGGCTCGGCTACAAGCTCGGAAATATAACTCTTCTTGTCACCGGTAAAGCGAAATCCGCCGGCTCCGGATGTTACTGCCCTGAAAATGTTCTTTTCCGGAGGCTGCTCAAGCACCTTGTGGTGGAACGTGGCGAGATCGTGGTGGTGGACATGGAGGCGGGTATTGAGCACCTGACCAGGGGCACGGCTGAGGCGGTGGACGCCTTTATCGTTGTCGTGGAGCCTGGGCAGAGGAGTCTGCAGACCGCCCGCATGGTCAAGGAAATGGCGAAGGGCCTCGGTGTCAAAAAGGTTTTTGTGGTTGCCAACAAGATACGCAATGAAAGCGATGAGGCCTTCCTCCGGCAGCATCTGGGGGACATGGAACTGCTGGGTTCGATACATTTCAGCCAGTCGGTCATGGATGCGGATGTGAACGGGGTCTCCCCCTTTCAGCACTCATCCGGTGCGGTGGAGGACATCCTGGAAATAAAGAAGAGGCTTGAAAGCTCACTCGATGTCCGGTAAAGCAGCGTTACGCAGAGGGGCCCTTGCCCGCAGGGACGCCATAGCTGGTGACACGAAAAGAAGCAAGAATGCGCGTATCACGAAATATCTGCTGGACCTCCCCGGTTTTCAAACAGCCCGTCTCGTTCTTTTATACGCGTCTTTTAAAAGTGAAGCAGATACCCTGCAACTGATACGCCACTGTCTTATGCAGGGCAAGCGCGTCTCAGTGCCAAAGGTGGACAGGGAGCGTGTGGAGTTGCTGTTATATGAGATCAAGAGCCTGGAAGATCTCGTCACGGGATATTTCGGCATACCGGAGCCCACGGCCTCCGTGGACAGGCTGACAAGGGTGCAGGACATGGACCTGATTATTGTTCCCGGAGTCGCCTTCGACCCTCAGTGCAACAGGCTGGGATACGGGAAGGGTTTTTATGATAAACTATTGCGGCTGAAGCGATCACCCGCAATCGCCCTCGCCTATGAGGAGCAGATGGTCGCATCGATTCCGGCTGAATCGCACGATATTAAAATGGACGGCATAATAACAGATAAGGGGATACTACACCGCCATGGATAGCAGGAAAATCGAACAGGGCGTAAGTCTGATACTGCAAGGCATCGGGGAGGATTCCGGCCGGCCCGGTCTCCTGGACACGCCCGCTCGTGTCGCAAAAATGTATGCCGAGATTTTTTCAGGGCTTGAGACCCCGGAGGGCGACCTGCTGAAACCCATCGAGGGTGAAAACCATGATGAAATGGTCATGCTGACGGACATCCCTTTCTACTCGGTTTGCGAACACCACCTCCTGCCGTTCATCGGAAAAGCCCATATCGCTTACATACCCTCGGGGAAAATCGTGGGGCTCAGCGAATTGCCCAGGGCCCTCGAACATTTTGCCAAAAGGCCGCAGGTGCAGGAACGGCTCACGGCACAACTCGCCGATATGCTAATGAACAAACTTAATCCGAGAGGCTGCATGGTGGTCATCGACGCGGAGCACCTCTGCATGAGCATGCGCGGGATAAAAAAACCGGGGTCCCGGACCGTGACCTCGGCTGTCAGGGGGATATTCAGGACAAAACAGAGCACGCGTGATGAAATGCTGAGGCTGATAAAGAAAAACTATTAAAAGGAGGTCGGTATGTCGGCAAAAATCATCAGTGGTACGGAAATAGCCGCCCAGATCAGGGAGGAACTCAAGAAGGAAGTCGCGGAGTTAAAAGAGAAACACGGGGTCGTGCCCGGTCTGGTCACCATCCTGGTGGGCAAGAATCCCGCCTCGGTCAGCTACGTTACTGGCAAGCAGAAAACCGCGCATGAACTGGGCTTCTATTCTAGCCAGGACGACCAGCCGGATGACCTGTCCGAAGAGGCCCTGCTCAAGCTCGTTGATAAGTACAACAAGGACCCGAAGATACACGGCATCCTTGTCCAACTCCCGCTCCCAAAACACATAAACGAAAAGAAGGTGCTCAACGCCATCGATCCGGACAAGGACGTGGACTGTTTCCATCCGGTGAATGTCGGCCGCCTGTTGATAGGCGGCGCCGAGGCAAAGTTCCTGCCCTGCACACCCGCCGGCATACAGGAGTTGATAGTGCGCGCCGGCTTCACTACCGACGGCGCGGAGGTGGTTGTAGTGGGCCGCTCGAATATTGTCGGCAAGCCTATTGCTAATATCATGCTCCAGAAAGGCAGGGGCGCCAACTCCACCGTCACCATCGTACATACCGGCACGAAGAACCTCGAAGCACACTGCAAACGTGCTGATATCCTCATTGTGGCAGCCGGTGTGCCCGGTCTTGTCAAGCCTGAATGGATAAAGCCCGGCGCCTGCGTTATCGATGTCGGAGTCAACCGCGTCGGCGAAAAAATGAGCGAGAAGACCGGCAAGATGGTCCCCATCCTCAAAGGAGATGTTGATTTCGACGCGGCCAGGGAGATTGCCGGGGCCATTACCCCCGTGCCGGGCGGAGTCGGACCCATGACCATTACCATGCTCATGAAAAACACCGTTGCCTCGGCGAAGATGCATGCAGGAGTGTAAGTGGAGCGGTAAACCGCAGAACTGATTTAATCCATGTAACAGTAAAGGCGGCAAGGAGAAGGTATGTCCACAACGTTTAAATGGACCGGCAAAACAGCGCAGGGAAATGTGCAGAGCGGCGAGATGAGCGCCGACAACAGGGATGAAGTCATCTCCTTTCTCAAAAGACAGCGCATAAGCGCGACAAAGGTGGAAGAGAAAAAGCCCCCCAAGGGTAAAAAACAGAAGGTAACCGATAAGGACATGGTTGTTTTCACCCGGCAGTTTGCCACCATGTTTACCGCCGGCATTCCCATTGTGCAGGGCTTAGACATTATGGCGAAGCAGGCTGATAATCCCTCGCTGGGGGCCATAATCGGCCAGATAAAAAATGATGTGGAGACGGGCACCACCCTTGCCGACTCAATGATGAAGCACCCAAGGGTTTTCGACAACCTGTACGTTAACCTTGTTGCCGCGGGCGAGGCGGGCGGTGTGCTGGACGGCGTTCTTCAGAGGCTTGCCGGATATATCGAGAAATCGATGAAGCTGAAGAAAAAAGTGAAGGGCGCCATGATATATCCTACCATCGTAATATCGGTGGCATTCCTGGTCATCGCCATGATAATGATTTTTGTTATCCCTGTTTTCTCCAAGATTTTCGGTGAAATGGGGGCCAAACTGCCTGCTCCCACCCGGAGCATTATCTGGCTGAGCGAATTCCTGAGCGGTATAGGCGGCGCGTTCATCGCCGGCGGTATCGCGGGGTCCATCTTCTTATTAAAACAGTACCGTAGGACGAAAGCGGGGGAAAAGAGGACTGACCAGATTCTACTGAAACTCCCCGTCATGGGAGACCTCCTCAGGAAGGTTGCGGTGGCCCGCTTTACCAGGACCCTGGGCACTCTGCTGAACAGCGGTGTGCCCATACTGGATGCTCTTGAAATATGCGCCAAGTCGTCTGGAAACAAGGTGGTGGAAGAGGTGGTTTTCGGCGTCAAAGCCGAGGTTGCATCAGGAAAAACAGTGGCCGAACCCCTCTCGAAATCGACGGTCTTTCCTCCTATGGTCTGCCAGATGATTACCGTAGGTGAATCCACCGGCGCTCTTGATTCCATGCTGGTAAAGATAGCAGATTTCTACGATGACGAAGTGGATGATGCCGTAAGCAACCTTACTGCCATGCTGGAGCCCATGCTCATGGTGTTTTTAGGCATAACCATCGGGTACATAGTCGTTGCCCTGTATCTGCCCATATTCAAGATGGGCGATGTGACGGCCGGCGGATAACAACGGAAAACAGCGGCAAGCAGAGGTCAATAGCGGCAGGCGGGTTTCGACGTCTGCCGCTTTATTTTGCGGTCAGGAATCCTTGTGTTTAGCGAGCCGGTAACGGAATTCCCGGAAGGTGAGGCCCAGCAGTTTTGCCGCCCTGGTTTTTACCCCGTTAGCTTTATGCAGGGCTTTTTCGAGGAGATCTTTTTCGACAGAGCAGAGATGCTCCGTGAGGTTTATGCCTGCCTCGGGGAGTTCCGGGCACCCGCTGTTCTGGCGTGCCCCTGTCTGGTTCGACGTGCAGCGCAGATGCCCGTCCTCTGAAAGAATGACCTCGCGTTCGATTATGTTTTTCAGTTCACGCACATTGCCCCTGAGTTCCTGGTTCATGATGTAATCGATAAAGGCGGGATCTATTGTTACGATGTCCCGCTGGAACTTTTTGGAGAGCAGTTTTACAAAATGATCGATAAGCAGGGGAATGTCCTCTTTTCTCTCCCGGAGGGACGGCAAATGTATCTCGAAGGTGGAGAGCCTGTAGTAGAGGTCCTCTCTGAATTCGTTTTTTTCGGAAAGATCGTTCAGGGCCTTGTTCGTTGCGGCAATTACCCTAACGTCCACTTCTATCTCATGTCCGCTTCCGAGAGGACGGATCTTCTTGTCTTCAAGGAACCGCAACAGTTTTGACTGGAGAGAGAGCGGCATCTCGCCGATTTCATCGAGGAAAAGTGTTCCTCCGTTGGCTTCGTCGATGAGCCCTCTTTTAGAAGCATAGGCCCCTGTAAAGGAGCCCTTTGTGTACCCGAAGAGTTCGCTTTCGAGCAGTTCCGCCGGAAGGCTGGCGCAGTTAATGGCAACGAAAGGTTTTTCTTCCCGCGTGCTTCTATTGTGGATGGCCTTTGCCACGAGTTCCTTTCCGGTCCCGCTTTCACCTATGATGAGCACATTGGTGTCAAAGGGCGCTATCTTTTCGATCATGGTAAACAGCCGCTTGATGGCCTCGGACTTTCCCACAATACTCTGATAGGAATCCGCATACTGCTGCAACTCCCTGAGCTTCTGCTGCAGCGTAATTTTTTCCCGGATGTTCTTCAGGATCACCCGTATTTCATCGATATTAAAAGGTTTTGTCACATAGTCATAGGCCCCCAGTTTCATGGCGGCGATTGCCGTGTCGGTGGACGCGAAAGCGGTGATTATGAGCACAATGGTCTCGGGATACTGCTCTCTTATTGTCTTGAGCAGATCGATGCCGGAACCGTCCGAAAGGCGCAGGTCGACAATAGCGATATCGAAATAATGAGTGCTGATAAGTGCGTACGCCTCGGCCAGATTCGAGGCATCGTGTATCTCGAAAGCGAATTCAGCAAGGATCATACGCAGTACCCTTCTGATATTCACTTCATCGTCAACTATGATTGCACGCATAAGCGGCTGTCCCCCCTTTCCCTCAGCTCTTCAAGGGAAGCGCAATTGAGAATTTCGCCCCGCCCAGCGGGGATGTCTCCAGGGTGATATTCCCCCCGAAACTGGTTATTATACGGTATGCGATGGCCAGGCCCAGCCCTGTGCCGCTTGCTTTGGTGGTAACGAAGGGTTCAAAAATCTTGTCCTTCACTTCATCCCCGATGCCCGGCCCGTCATCCTCTATGTCTATAACAAGCCTGGTCTGCCCGCTCCTCTCCTGTACCGTTACCTGGGCCTCCCTGCCCAGGGAGATCCTGACTGATGAGCGGGCGGCATCCAGAGCGTTCTTTATGATATTGTTCACGGCAACTTCCAGGAAGGTCCTGTTTGCTATAACCATTACACTCTCGGTCGCCTCAAGGACCATCTCCTTATCGCTCTGGCTGTGCGCAACAAGCATCCTCAGCATTTCCGCTGCATCCACCTCTTCCCTGGGCGCGTCCGAAGGGCGCGAAAAGAGGAGAAAGTCGTTTACCAGGCTTGTGAGCCGTTTTGTCTCGGTGGTGAGCATCTCGATGAAGGCCGTGTCATACTTCCCCTCGTTCAGGAACTGCACGGCGGCGGAAATGGAGGCAAGGGGGTTCCTCAGTTCATGGGCCAGGTCAGCGCTTACCCTGTAGAGTCTCTCATAGCCCTGCATACGTATCTTTTCATTCTCCAGTTGTCCTATATATTTTTCCTGTTGCTCCATTCTTTCCTTCAGGTTGTTGCCGGCAAGGGCAATGAGATAGAAGGAGAGGAAATGGAGCAGAATATTGAGCATGCTCTCTTTTGCAAAGAGGACCCCGTTGACATAATAGACCGCTCCGTAGAGGAAAGCGGCAATGGTGGGGAAGAGAAAAATCCTCTTCGTTTTTATCAGGACCGAGGAGAAGAATATGGGGAAAAGATAGATAAAGGTGAGATAGGAATAAACACCGAGGCTTATGTAAGCCATAGCGGTTATAAAGACGATATCGAAGAGGAAATCGAAATAGTTTATTTTCTCGGAAGTTACCACGAACCGGAACAGAACTATGAATATATAGATAATCAGGATGTTCCTCAGGCTCGGAATTGCGTAAGGGAGCCCGGCGATCTGGAAGGCGATGAGGAGGGTCAGTGCGAAGATGAAACGGCCAATCCGGTAATAATTGAAAAAGGATGAAAGGTACATGGCGGTGATAGTCTATGTTTTGTGACAATTTTTGTCAACGCCTGGGTGACAATTATTGTCAGAGCGCAGGTGTTTTTATTGAAAATATTTTAGAATCCAGGTAGAATCAAGGGTTTTAAAATTATTTGCTGGTGGCATGGAACATGCTGTTTAGTAAATTGCCATGATCTTTCGCAAGGAAGAGGAACAGGTAACAATCTGCCTTTGGCGGATATTAATTTAAAGCAGGAGGCTTCCATGTTTAAAGCAATCGACAAAATGAGAAAGGATGAGAAAGGCTTCACCCTCGTTGAACTGCTCATAGTTATTGCAATCATCGCAATTCTTGCAGCCATTGCAATACCGCAGTTCGCACAGTACAGGCAGAAAGGAGCAGCAGCAAGCGGGGCGGCAGGACTCACAAACTGCGCCAGTGAGTTGGCCGCAACATATGCTGATGCAGGGACCCCGATTACGAGAACTTGCGCTGCCGGTGGAGTACTGGCACTGGATACAACTACCGGAGCGATAACGCTGACCTCGGGCGGAACGATGACGATCAAGGGACTTTCGGTTACCTGTACAATCACCACCGGCATAGTAGCTTGCACGTAGTTTAGAAAAAATAGTCGGGGAGGGAGTCTTTCCCTCCCCGGATTATATTGAGTTGAGGAGTATACCTATATGCTTGAACTTGTCCGCAAGACTGGAAACCGCGAAAAGGGTTTTACTCTTGTTGAACTGCTTATCGTTATCGCGATAATCGCTATTCTTGCCTCCATTGCAATTCCCCAGTTCTCACAATACAGGCAGAAAGCAGCGGCGGCTAATGCCATGGCGGAAATAGCAAATTGTGTTCAGACCCTTAATGCCCAGTACGCTGATGCAGGCACCCCTACTACTCTTACTTGTTCGGTAGGAACGTCAAGCGCAACCCTGACGCTTAACACCGGATTAGGAACGGTCAGCGGCATTGATGGATCATATACTGTAAAAGGTCTTACCGTGACATGTGCTCTCACCAGCAATCAGGTGTCCTGTACATAAATATCAGTTCGGGGAATATTATTTACCCCAGTTCGCACAGAAAGTACACGGACAATAATGAAAAACAGTTCCGCCCTATTGTATAAGACATCCTTTCATCTCCTGATTATCCTGCTTCTGGGCCTGGTTACTTACTCTAACACCTTCAATGTCCCCTTTCACTTTGATGACGCAACCAATATTTCCGGCAACTCATCTATAAGGGATTTTGATGCTTTTGAAGACGCTCTAAAGAAAGGAGGGGACCTTTTTTGGGGCAGAGATGTCGGCTATTTTTCCTTTGCGCTGAATTACCGCTTGCATGGGCTTGAGCCTTTCGGTTATCACGCTCTTAATATTTCGATCCACCTGATTAACGCACTCCTCGTTTACTGGCTGGTTTGTTTGACCTTCAGGACACCGGTTATGGAGGGCCAAAACAACCGGGCAAGCGAGGGAAAGTCCGGCCCAACGGCGGCGCTGCTGTCTGCGCTTGTTTTTGTCGCGCATCCAGTACAAACACAGGCGGTCACCTATATCGTGCAGAGATTCGCCTCTCTGGCGACACTTTTTTATCTCCTGGCGCTTGTCCTTTATATCCGCTCACGGCTCTCCAGCACAACCGCTGCACGCTACGGCCTGTATGCAGCCTCTTTCCTCTGTTCAATTATTGCCATGAGGACAAAGGAGATTGCCTTTACCCTGCCGGTAGTGATATTGCTTTATGAATTCATGTTTTTTGAGGGAGATAAAAGGAAGCGTTATATCGCTCTGGTCCCGCTGTTTCTGACAATGCTGAGCATCCCCCTGTCGCACCTCCAGAGCGGCGCCGGCAATATGGACCTTCTTGCCAGGTTGAGCGACAAGAGCGCCGAAACAGTGACCATCTCCCGCCACGATTATCTGGTTACGCAATTCCGCGTCATCGTCACCTATCTGAGACTGCTCTTCTTCCCCCTGGACCAGAACCTTGACTACGACTACCCGGTCTACACCTCATTCTTTGCCCAGCCCGTCTTGTTTTCCATGGCGCTCCTCCTTGCGCTTTTTGCCCTTGGCGTTTACGCTTTCCAGCTCTCCCGTCCGGGAGGCCGGGAGGATAGACGTATATTAAGACTTGCGGCCTTCGGCATCTTTTATTTTTTTATAACCCTGTCAGTGGAATCGAGCATTTTGCCGATCAGGGACGTGATATTTGAGCACAGACTGTACCTTCCCTCCGCAGGACTCATAATAGGGACTGTTGTATGCATGATGATCATTACGGACAGATGCAGCCGGTTCCTGCCCTATGCAGGAAAAATAGCGGGCGCTATGGCCTTGTTGGTCATACTGCTTTTTGCAGCCGGCGCCTATGCGCGGAACATTGTCTGGCAGAATGAAACCACGCTGTGGGAGGATGTGGCAAGAAAGAGTCCCATGAAATATCGTGGTCATATAAATCTTGGAGACCAGTACCGGAAGCAGGGGCGTTTTGATGATGCTCTCAGGGAATTCCGGACAGCTCTGAGTATTAAGCCGGACCTCGGCGAAGTGCACAACAATCTGGGAGTGATTTATTTGCATAAGGCGCTCTTCGATAATGCCGTAAAAGAGTTCCGGACTGCCCTGCTGATCCGGCCTGATGATGAAAATGCGCACAACAATCTGGGGTTGGCGTATTTTAATAAGGGGGACCTTGTTCCGGCGGAAAAGGAATATAAAGCCGCACTCGGGCTTAAGCCTGATTTTGCCAAAGCCTTTTATAACCTCGGCCTTTTGCGCGAACAGCAAAAACGCCTCGAGGAGGCCAAAAAAGAATACCTCACAGCATTCAAATTTAACCCCCTGCTCCTCGACACATACATGAAGAGTGGTGTGGAACTTTACCGGCAGGGGGACCTGGATGGGGCCATGCTGAAATACCGCATTATTGCTGAGATTAAGCCTGACTATGTTCAGGCCCCTTATAATATGGGATTGGCCCTCATGGGAAAGGGCCGGCCCGATGAGGCGGCAGATGCCTTCAGGTCCGCAATCCGTTTGAAGCCCGACCTGGGGAAAGCCTATTATAATCTGGGACTGGTTCTGCAGGGCCAGGGACGATATGCCGAGGCGGCGGGGGAACTGGAAACGGCTGTGAAAATGAGCCCGGGCGATGCCGTCATCAGGGACAAATATGAGGCTGTTCGCGCTGCGATGAAAGGGGACAATCAGGCAGGTAAGGAATGAGTGTGATAGGACCGTTGCTGCGGAAATCGTCGGTACATGCGCTAATAATCGTACTGCTGGGGCTTCTTGCTTATAGCAATACGCTTAAAGCCCCCTTTGTGTTCGATGATTACGGGACCATAATCGATAACCCTATAGTGCAGAGATTCCTGAACTTCACCGCTGCGCCGGAGGCGATGCCGGACACGACGGATTTCATGAGAAGGTACGTAGGGAATATCAGCTTCGCCCTCAACTACAAGCTGCACGGGACCGATGAAACCGGCTATCATCTCTTTAATATTTCCGTTCATCTTATAAACGCCCTTCTTGTCTATTGGATTGTGCTGCTTACTTTTAAAACCCCTTATTTTCCGGCTGCCGCCCCTGCCGAAGAATATTCCGGCTTCCCGGAGTTGACTGCATTATTTTCAGCTCTCCTTTTTGTGGCGCATCCGTTGCAGACCCAGGCGGTAACATATATAGCCCAGCGGTTTAGTTCCCTTGCCACACTATTTTATCTGACCTCCCTCGCCTGCTACATTGTGTCCCGCTGTGCGGATACCATGAGCAGAAAATATGTTTTCTATGGGGCGTCTCTCGTGTCGGCGGTGCTCGCCATGAAAACAAAGGAGATTGCCCTTACCCTGCCGGTGGTGGCGCTCCTTTATGAATTCATGTTTTTTGAAGGGGACAGGAAGAAGCGGCTGCTTTACCTGCTCCCCCTGCTGCTGACCATGCTGGTCATTCCCCTTTCCTTCATGCAGGGCGGCAGTTCACTGCCTGGGCTCATCACTCAATTGGGCCAGAGGACCGCTGAGACCGACACCATCTCGCGTCATGACTACCTGATAACGCAGTTCAGGGTCATTGTCACCTATCTGCGCCTGCTCTTCTTCCCCCTGGACCAGAATCTCGATTACGACTACCCGGTTTGCAGCTCCTTCTTTGCGCCGCCCGTCTTCTTGTCCTTCGCGCTCCTTCTTGCGCTTTTCGCCCTGGGTGTTTACGCTCTCCATCTCTCCGGCCCGCAAGGACGGCCCGACAGGCACGAGCTCCGGCTTGCGGCCTTCGGCATCTTCTATTTTTTTATGACCCTTTCCGTCGAGTCGAGCATTATTCCCATAAGGGACGTTATTTTCGAACACCGGGTCTATCTTCCCTCTGCGGGCTTTATGATTGCCGTGATTGCCGGTATTATGAGCACGGTTAGGCAGATGAAGAAGAGGGGCGTATCCACAGGGACATATGTCGTGCCGCTTCTGGCGCTGCTGGTCCTGGTGCTCGCCGCTGCCGCGTATGCCAGGAACGCGGTCTGGCAGGACAGAATAAGTCTGTGGAGCGATGTTGTTCACAAAAGTCCGAAGAAAGCGCGTCCGCACAACAACCTGGGACAAGCGTATGCCAAGCAGGGGCTTTATGAGAAGGCGGTGGAGGAATATCAGACCGCGGTGAGGCTTGATCCGGGGTATGTACAGGCCCGCAGTAATCTTGGTTTTGTCTTAAATAACATGGGCCGCCTGGATGAGGCGATAAGCGAATACATGGCCGCACTCAGGATCAACCCCGCTGATGCGGGGGTTCGTGCCAAGCTATTGTTTGTCCTCACTAAAAAAACGAGGGCAAGAGGTAGGAATGTTCCATAGACTCTTCACAAAAGGAAGGCTGGTTCCTGCTTGCGCTATTGTTTTGCTGGGTCTCCTGGTGTATTCCAACACTTTTAAAGCGCCGTTTGAGCTAGACGACAAAAGGGTCATCAGCGAAAGCAGGACAATAAAAGACCTCAGCTATTTCGGTTTTAATGCCCCGCATGAGCTTTATCAGGACAACGGGACCATGGCTAAGGAGCTTGATTCCCTCAGGCGCAGGTATGCAGGCTTTTTTTCTTTTGCGCTTAATTACAGGGTTCATGGTCTCGATGTTACCGGTTATCATATTGTTAACCTTGTGATTCACCTTTCCAATGCATTGCTGGTCTTCGCTCTGCTGCTTGTGATATTCAGGACCCCTTATTTCCCGCCGGAGCGCGACACTGCAAGGGAGAATCTGACGGCGCTCTTTTGCGCGCTGATTTTCGTCTGCCATCCGGTGCAGACCCAGGCTGTTACCTATATCGTGCAAAGATTCACCTCCCTCGCCGCATTATTCTATTTGCTCTCGCTTGTTTTTTATCTTGTGGCCCGGACCTCCGGCGCCGGCAGAGCGCGCTATGTGCTGTATGCCGGCAGCATGGTTTCAGCTGTCCTTGCCATGGAAACAAAAGAAAGCGCCTTCACTCTGCCGATCACTGTTGCGCTCTGCGAATTCTTTTTTTTCAAAGGGAAGCGCGCAATGGTAATTGCCTGGCTGCTGCCGGTCTTCCTTGCTATGCCGGCACTATTATTGACAATTGCAGGCGGGATTGGACATTCGCTCAAACTGGCCAATCCGCAGGGGATTCCCAAAATGGATTATCTGTTCACGCAATTTCGGGTCATCGTGACATACCTGAGGCTGATGTTCCCGCCGGTGGTGCAGAACTTCGATTATGATTATCCGGTCTTCCATTCATTCTTTGATAATGAGGTTTTTCTTTCTTTCCTGTTTCTCCTGTCGCTGGCCGCCGGCGCTGTCTATCTGTTTTTTTATACCCGGCGTGCCGGTCCGACAAAAGAATTGCGGCTTGTATCCTTAGGCATTGCCTGGTTTTTTGTCACCCTGTCGGTGGAGTCGGGCATCATTCCGATAAATGATGTTATTTTTGAACACCGGATGTATCTTCCTTCAGTGGGGATAATTGTCGCGCTGGTTGCATCAGTTTTGGTTATCAGGGACAAAGTGCGGGGTAAAATGCTTCTGATAGAGAGGGCAATAATTCCCGGCCTTGCGGTGTTTGTGCTTATCCTTGCCGGAGCGGCTTATGCCCGGAATTCAGTCTGGCAGGATGAAGTGAAATTATGGGAGGACACAGTCAGCAAGAGTTCGGGGAAAGCCCGGCCTCATTATAATCTCGGCCTGGCCTATTTCAAACATAACCGTATCCCTGAGGCGATAGATGAATTTAAATTTGTCGTGAGCAAGGTCGATTTCGATGATGCTTACTATAATCTCGGATTGTCATATTTCGTGACAGGCAATCTCGGGGAAGCAATAAAAGCGTATCAGGCAGCCCTAAGGAGCAATCCTGAGTATATGAATGCTCACAGCAACCTCGGAGTGGCATATGCGCAATCAGGCGATTTTGAGAGAGCTGCCGGAGAATTCCGGTTTGTCCTGAAACATAAGCCCGATGACGGCGATGCGCGTAGTAACCTCAACATTGTCTGCAAGAAGCTCGGGGACAGACGGGAGATATGTAAGACAGGCATGTAATGAATTACACACCGGTATGAAGCCGGTTGCCTAATGACGGCTGTGGCGGAGATGTATCTTTTTGATATGTAAGTATAAATAAAATAGCCTTGTATGGCATAATAGTTGCAATTCTTACAGTGCTTTGAGGAGGATGTTAATTGTGAAGGTTATGAGGGTCAGGGGACAGGCAGGTTTCACTCTTGTCGAGGCTATGGTTGTTGTGGCGATAGTCGCCATAATGGCGGCGGTGGGAATGCCGAATTTCATAAGGTATGTTGACAATAACAGGCTGAGGGCCGCGGGCCGCGATGTATCCTCCGACATTTCTGACACGAAAAGCAGGGCTGTCGCCCAGAACGCAGCGTACAGGATAACTTTTAATGTTTCAGGAAACAGTTATACCATAGAATCGCCGGCAGACACGGTGGTCCAGACAAAGAGTCTCGCGGGATACGGTAGTGGTGTGCGGTTACAGAGTGCGAATTTCGGCGGGGCTGCTTTTATAAATTTTCAGACACGCGGAACGACAGACTTGGGCACTGTTGTGCTCAGGAATAACAGGACCAGCTCCACGGTAACGATTACGTCAAACATAACGGGGAAGGCATATGTCACTTATAGCCTGCAATGAAAAAGGGCTAAGCATGCTCGAAGTGGTCGTGGCGACCATGTTAGTCATGATCGGTGTCATCGGGGTACTCTCTGTCCAGCCGCAGGGCTGGAAACTGGCCGCCAAAACGGACAAGCTGAGCCGGGCGGCGGAACTGGTGCATGAGGAACTCGAGACGAATGAAGTCGCCATCATGAATTGCTGCAACGCGCTGCCTGCCACGAATACGCGGACAGTCTTTGCCAGCGGCCAGACCAGCAGCCAGACTGGAGATCTCCTGTATACGGTGCAGACCACAGTTACCGCCACCGGGGCAAGCCAGTGGAGGGTAAAATCCCTGGTGACCTGGACAGGCAATGCCGTGGGCATCAGCGGAAGCATCCTGGTGAGCACACAGGAAAATTACAGGAGTCCGGCGGGGTGCGCATGCGCACATTAACCGGCAACAACAGGGGTTTTACCCTCGTGGAGATGATGTTCGCCGTTTTTTCCGGTCTCCTGCTCATGGCTGCCATTCTTGTTGCCGTGCAGTCCGGGCTGAGGTCGTCCACGTCCATGGAGCGCAAGGTATCGGCACAGCAGGATGTGGGCGCCGCTGTTGATTTAATGGTCCTGGAGATAGGCATGGCATCGTATAACCCGACTTTCAGCACTAATGCAAACTTTTGGACGGACAACACATGCGCCAATAGTACGACCCAGAACTATAGAGGCATCCAGGAGGCGACCGCGAATTCTATAACTGTGGAAATGGACCTGGATGCAAGCACCCAAATAGCTGACGGAAATAACGAGGTTATACGCTATGTTTACGATACGACAAATCAATACATTACCCGCACAACCAATTGCACAAGCGGCGCCCAGCCTTTCCTCGGTGAGACAAATGCCAATGCCGCTCTCGGAAGGCCAAAAGGTGTGAATGTCACCAACGCGGCCCTGGGGTTGTCCGTATTCAGGTATTATGACGGCGCCGGCGCCGAGATCACCATTGGAGCAGGCTCCAATCAGCTTCCGGCAAGTATCCCGAACATAAGACGCATAGATATCACCATCGCGGCGGAAACGGAGAAGGTGAATGACGTAACGCACCAGAAGGGGAACATGATCTATTCGACCAGCGTGATCCCGAGAAATCATGCTATCAACTAACAATGGAACGGGAGTGAAAACTATGAAGCTATCGCGTGGCGGGAACGAAGAGGGATTTGTCATTGTGGCCGCTCTCCTTACCCTGCTTATCCTCATGGCCATTGCGACGCTTATTTATACCGTGACAACAAAGGACGCGCGGATAAGCATACGCCGTGTGGGCGAGCAAAAGGCCTTTGCGGCGGCAGAGGCGGGAATCCATGCCGTGATTGCCAATGTTAATGCCACTACGACGGGTGATGCGTCCGGCGCTGTCACAACGAGCGCTGTCGTGGTTGATTCCAGCGATCCGAACTCGGCCTACAGCATCAGTACGGTTGCGCTGCCTGCGGGAGTGCCTACGGAAAAGCCCCTGCCCGGGTATGAGACCGGGTGGGTACAGAAGGTCGTGACGGATGCGGCCGGCACTCCTGTCCAGTTGAGGGTGACAGGGACTAATACCCAGTTCAACACCAGTGTCGCCGTGGACGTGGGGGTCGGTTTTGCTCCCATACACGGAGGCACGGAACAGCCGGCGGCCGGCGGGTAATAAAATCAGAACGTACAAAGGGAGGACCACATGTTAACAGACAAAAAGGCCTTTTTAACCCTTTTAATATTTATACTTGCAACGGCCGTGTTCTTCCTGCCGGGCAATGCCGGCGCAGCAGCCGAGGAGGTGCTGTTCCAGGTCTCTAATGAGCCGGATGCCATGATACTTTTCGATATCTCCGCCAGTATGGAATGGAACCCGGCTGGTGGGACAAATAAATATGGTGCGAGCAACTCCTGCACGGCCGACACCACGATATGCGGTACCGGCGCTAGATATGCTGCAAGTAACTGCGATACGCCGGATACCACGAACTGCGTAAGCACCGGCACAAGATATGCCGCAAGCTCCACCTGCGCGTCCGATACCACGAATTGTGCGAACACTGCCACGCGATACGGCTCCAGTAGTTGTACGACAACGGCGGCCTGCGCCAATACACGATATGCTCACAGTTCCTCATGCGCGTCCAGTACGAGTTCCTGCACAGGAACAGGCTGCAGCGGAGGCTATTGCAGTTCTTCTAAAACAAACTGCACATACAGTTGCCCTTTAACGGGCTGCAGTGGCGGTTTCTGTGCCAGCTCGCAGACAGGCTGCTCAACTAATTGCACTGTATCAGACTGCAGCGGCGGGTACTGCTCGAGTTCTCATTCAGGCTGCTCTAATAGTTGTACCGCAACCTGCAGCGCCGGTTACTGCAACGCTGCAACTTCGACCTGCGCATTAAATTGTACTGCAGCAGGGTCATGCAGCGGTGGGTTTTGCTCAAGCAGCGGTGGAGGCTGCACAACGGACTGCAGCAGGCTTAGTATTGCAAAAAGGGCCATCGCCAGCATGCTCGATTATGACAACAACGACACAATCAATTCCGCGGACCATACCAGCCTTCAAGTCAGAATGGGTTTAACTACTTTCAAAGATGTCGTCACAAACGTAAAACCACTAAACACGGATTACCAGAGCATTTTTTGCGGGGACGCTACCAGTTGCTCTACCACTGCGACATCATGTACCAGCGGTAATTGCGTCGTCAACGTAACTACCGCCGCGGCTACAGCCCTTGTAAGCGCTTTGGCTAATGCCAAAACCACGCTTGACGCGGATACTTCGAGTTCCTGCCGTGAAAAATTTGTCATATTGCTTTCAGACGGGGCGGATAACCAGTCATGCTCTGGTGCAGGGGCGGATGGTATCGCGTCGACCCGCAGGGCGGCAGTTGCAGGCGCCAAAGCGCTCAGAGACGCAGGGTATAAGCTTTTTGTCATAGGTTTCGGGGCAGGCATGCCTGATAACCTTCAGAATGCATTGAACTGGATGGCATATTACGGGGGGACAAGCGATCCTGACGCTACCCAGACGGGAAGCACCAGCGGATACTCCATCCCTTCCGGCAGTGTGTACCCTACAGGTATTACAAGCTCAAACAATTGCTCGGCATCAACGTCAGTTGACCCCGGCAATGCCGCGCTCTCAGGTTATGCGTTTATCGCGGGAGATTCTGATAGTCTCGCAGACTCACTCAGACGGACGATAAGCGTTATACGCCAGGCGTTCTATTCGTATTCGGCAACCAGCTTGTCCTCCGCCCGCATCACGAGCGAGAACAATATTTACGAGGCTTCCCTGCAGTCTATTGACAATGAGCCTTTCTGGCTGGGACGGCTGAATAAGTACAACATCGGCAGCGACGGCTCGGTTGGTGCGGCGGCCTGGGAAGCAGGGGCCGTCCTCGCGGAAACGTCCGAGTCAAGCAGGAGTATCTATACGTATAAGAGCGGCGCACTTACAGCCTTTAACACGACTAATATTACTGCCGCGGATCTCGGGGTGGGCACTGACACCAGGAGAAATGAGATAGTGGGGTATTTCAGAGGCAATACAACATACAACCCTGAGACTGATAACTGGAAACTTGGAGACATCTGGCATTCAAACCCAGTTGTCATCACCTCGCCCTCGCCCTATTTTGTAGACAAGATCGATACCGGAACAACAAACGCTTTTTCTTCTTACAGAACTGCCCATCAGAGGACTTCCGCCAATGGGTATCGCGTTGTAGTGGTGGGGGCGAATGACGGACAGTTCCACATCTTCAAGACCTCGGACGGGACTGAAGCATTCAGCTTTATCCCGCCCAACCTGCTGCCCAAGCTTACTCTTGTGGCGCATACCTCTCACCCCACCTCGCTGACACATCAATATTTCGTGGACGGGCCTGTTTCCGCTGCGGAAGTCTGGCTCCCATCAACACTAGGCACCGGCGCATCAAAAAGTTCCAGTGACTGGGAAACCCTGGTGGTTTTTGGCGAGGGACGGGGCGCAGGCTCCTATCTATGGAGTTCTTCAAGCTCCTGCGATTCTGGATTCAACGCGACATATTCGGCGACCTATCAATATTATTGCGGTTATTATGCCCTTGACCTGACGAATACATTAAGCCCGGCTTATAAATGGCGGATAAATCCTTCCGCGACCGATGCGCCTTACCTTAATCTGCCCTGGTCCAAGATGGCAATTGGAAGGGTGAAGATAAGCGGCAATGAAAGATGGGTCGGATTTGTCGGCGGCGGGGGCTACGAGTACACTTGCAGCGGTACGCCGACTGAACCAACCAATGCAGGCAAGGGTTTCTTTGTCGTAGACCTCACCAACGGCAACGTGCTCTGGAGCTTCAAAAATGGAGCGACAAACACCAGTACAACCAGCACATCGATGACCTACAGTATTGCCGCTCCTCCCTCCATCGTGGACACAGACAACGACGGGTTTATTGATACAGCCTATGTGGGAGACCTCGGCGGTAATATTTGGCGCTTCAGTTTTTGCCCTAATAGTATGACTACCTGCAATACATCGAACTGGAGCGGGGGGAAATTTTATAACCAGACCCTTACGGCGCGTCCCATATATACCGGCGCGGCATTGGCCACAGACGCCAGCAACAACCTTTGGGTCAATTGGGGCTCGGGGGACAAGCAGTGCCCTGCCCTCAGCACCGTCTCGGAGAAATTCTATGCGTTGAAGGACCCTCCTGCCGGCACGTGTACTACTACCGCCGGTTGCAACATCGGCGCCTCCGGTTTCACCTGTACAACCGGGCGTTGCACAAAGACATATTCCGGCAGCGATCTTTTCGACGCTACAAGCGCCACATTCTCCAGTTCTAGTACCCAACAGGGATGGTATGTGAGTATGGGAAGCGGCGGCGAGAAGATTCTGGCAGAGCCGTCCTTATTTGGCGGCAAGGTTTATTTTACGTCATTTACCCCGGGCACCGACATCTGCACACAGGGCGGCACCGGCAAGTTGTATGGTCTCAACTATACTACCGCGGCCGGCGCCCTTGGCACCACTGCATCGCCTGTAAAAAGCATAAACCTTGGGACAGGTATCCCCTCGGCTGCCATCATCTCCATGAAACCGGACGGTACGGGCGCCGACATGTATGTCACGAACAGCGGAGGCGCTGGGACCAATGCCCAGACAACGCAGGTGCCAAATGCAAACCTGGGCTTCCCTTCGAGCAGGACGAATATTCTTTACTGGAAGGACAGGCGTGTCCAATAATAATATTGAGGAGTGGCTGAAAGCCGCTGAAAAAGAATATGCGACAGCAAAACCAAAGCTAAAGACAAAGCAGGTACGGACACAGAAACAGAAGCCGGGGTATCTCTACCCGGCTTCTGTTCTTGCCGTTGTCCTCGTGGGTATTGTCATTTATTTTCTTTTTGTCCGGACAGATGCAAAACAGGTGGTAAAGGGGGCGCCTTTCAGGAAAGAGCCTACCCTCTTCGATATGGAAAAAAAGCAGGTTGCTCCTGCTGTCTCCAGGCAGGCTGATAGGGCAGGCGAGGACCTTCCGATGGTCCGGTCCGTAAAACTCATTCCGGCAGAGCCTGTCTCCACCGACACGGTCAGGGCCGAGGCCGCTCTTAATTATCAGGATGCCGGAAAGGTCACTTACCGCTACCAGTGGAAAGTAAACGCAAAGGACATTGAAGGCGCCCAGGAAGATTCCCTGCCCCCGGGGCCCTTCAAAAAAAATGACAAGGTAAGTGTCAGGATTGTCCCCTCTGTCGATGGCAAGGAGGGCTACCCCTATGAAAGCATGTTTGTCCTTGTCCGCAACGCGCCGCCGACCCTTGAGCTGAAAGAAAAAAAGCAAAAACTGGGCGATGTCATTGAGTTCCAGCTGGCTGCCGCGGACCCGGACAATGACAAGGTGACCTTTGCTCTTGAAGAGCCCCTTATGGAAGGCATGACCATTGATAAGGAAACCGGACTGGTGAGCTTGAAGTTGAAAAATAGAGAAAAAGGCATGTTCCGTTTCAGGGCGTCGGCTACCGATACGGATAGTGCAAAAGTTGCAAAGACCTTCGAGTTTGCCGTCGAGTCCCGGTAATTTCTTCTTCCCGGATGCCCCTGAATTCGCTGAAAAAGTAGTGAAAGACCAAAGATTCTTTTACGTTGAAATGTGTGGTATACTATCCGACAGTGTGGAAAAATAGCGTTTTGGACGGAATAATCATGAGGGCAAAGAGACATTTTCCTTTTATAATTGTAGTAGCGGTATGCCTCTCCTTCGGGCTTGCCCGCGCTGAAGAACTTCCCCTTGTGACCGCCATCGAGGTGAGGGGATTAAGGCGTATCGAAGAGGGGTCCCTGCGGGCTAAGGTATCTCAGAAGATCGGCGAGCCCCTGACCAGCGGCAAGACTTCCGAAGATATAAAGACCATATACAAGATGGGCTACTTTGATGATGTTAAGGTGGATATCGAGCCTTTTGAGGGCGGCATAAAGGTCCTCTATAACGTTAAGGAAAAACCGACAATAATAAAAGTTGACTTCCAGGGGAACAAGAAATTCGACGATGATAAATTGAAGGAGCAGGTGACGCTCACGCCCGGCGCTATTTCGGACGTTACCCTCATCAATGATAATGCTGTAAAGCTCCGTGCCTTCTATGAGGATGAGGGGTATTATCTCTCCCGGATAGTGCCTGTTGTCAGGAAGGTTGACGAGGGCGAGGTCGCGGTGACCTTTCAGATAGACGAGGGCGATAAGGTAAAGATAAAGGATGTCCGGATCGAAGGGAACCATGCCCTGTCAGAGAGCAAGATAAAGAAGGTCATGAAGACAAAGGAGAGGGGCTTTTTCTCCTTCATCATGGGGACCGGCTACTACAAGAAGGATGTTGTGCGGACTGACGTCGACAAGATCAAGGACCTCTACTACAACAATGGCTATATCAAAGTCACCGCGGGTGATCCGGTTGTGCAGCTTAACGACGACAAGCAGGGCATGAAAATCACCTTTCCAGTTTTTGAAGGGGACCAGTATAAGGTGTCCGCTGTGACTATCGAGGGCAACAAGGCATTTACAAAGGAAAAATTGCAGGAACTGACAAAACTTGCTCCTGGCACGGTGTTTAACAAGGAGGTCCTGACAAAGGACATTACCGCGCTTACCGACCAATACGCCAATAACGGATACGCCCTGGTCTCGATAACTCCCGACCTTATACCCGATGAGGAGAAAAAGGTGGTAAGTGTTGCTTACCGGATCACTGAGGGAGACAAGTTCCGCATCGGAAGGGTCGAGATAGCGGGCAACACGAAGACGAGGGACAAGGTCATCAGGCGCGAGATAAGGCTCGACGAGGGCGACATCTTTGATGCTTCCGCTCTTAAGAGAAGTTACGAACGGCTAAATAACCTGCAGTTCTTCGAGACAGTGGATCTGTCCCCAAAGCCGAGGGCCGAGGAGAAGCTTGTTGACCTGGATGTAAAGGTGAAGGATAAACCAACGGGCTTCCTGAGCGTTGGCGGCGGATACAGTTCCGTGGACAAGTTCATCGCCATGGTGGACATAACCCAGGGCAACCTTTTCGGCAGGGGGCAGTATATAAAGCTCAAGGGAGAACTTGGAGGCAGGAGCTCTTTCTACGAACTCTCATTCAGGGACCCCTGGTTCATGGACAAACCTATTTCCTTCGGTACCAGTATCTACAAGAGCACGAGACAGTATGGCGATTTTGATAGGGACGCAATAGGTTTTCAGGTTTCCTTCGGCAAGAATTTCTGGGAATACTGGAACTCATCCATCTCCTATAATTTGGAGAATGCTAACATTTACAACATAAAAAATGGCGCGTCCCTGGTGGTTAAGGAGCAGGCAGGCAAAAGCACCACGAGCAGTATCAGTGTTGGATTGTCGCGGGACACGAGGGACAACCATCTCGATCCACTGAAGGGGTCGAGGAATGCGGTGGCCCTGACTTTTGCGGGCCTGGGCGGCACCAATGATTTTGTAAAGGCTCTCCTTGATTCCGAGCGGTACTTCCCCATTTTCGATGTTACGACGATCCATCTGCACGGCAGGGCGGGCTTCGGGGAGGGCGTGTTCGGAAAGAAGCTTCCCCTTGGTGAGAAGTACTACGTCGGGGGCATCTATTCTGTACGCGGGCTCGGATACGGGAAAGGCGGTCCGCTGGATCCAAACACCGGGGAGGCCATCGGCGGCAATAAGGAGCTCATTTTTAACGCGGAATACATATTCCCGATAGTCCAGGAGTTCAAATTCAAGGGGCTCGTGTTTTTTGACGCAGGCCGGGCCTACGACTCGGGAGAAAGCTTCGGCAGCGACCTGCGGTATACAGCCGGGACCGGCGTGCGGTGGATATCTCCCATAGGTCCCATAAGGATTGAATGGGGACGCAACCTTGCCCCAAGGCCGGGCGAGGCCAACAGCAAGATTGAATTTACCTTTGGAACATTTTTCTAGAAAAAATGTCGGGATGACAGCAAACTGATAACTGCTCGAGTTTATAAACAAACTCTGCATAAACATGAACGATGATGGAGGATCACAATGAGAAAATTTCTTGGTCTTGTATTAATGGGGGGGCTTTTCTTCCTGCTGGGTTTTGGATCAGCGGCGCGCGCGGAGATGAAGATCGGGTTTATGGATGTGGACAAGGCCGTTAACGAGTCCGAGGAGGGCAAAAAAGCTCTTTCCGGGTTGAAGGATTTCATGGAAGCAAAGAAGATTGCTTTCACTGAGAAACTGAATAATTACGAGAAAATGAAAGCCGATCTCGCAAAACAGAGTTCACTCATATCCACGGAAGCGAGGAAATTAAAGCAAGATGACATTGAAAGTCTTGGAAGGGACCTGCAGAGAATGGAGGCGGATGCCAAACAGGAGTTCTTGAAAAAACGCGGTGAACTGATGGAAGCAATTATTAAAGAGCTTTCAGAAGTGATTGAAAAAGTCGGCAGCGAAGGCAAATATGATGCTATTTACCCTCCCATGTTGTACTATAGTAAATCTCTTGATATCACTGAACTGGTTATAAAGAAATTCAATGAGCTGAAAGGGACCAAGGGTGAGGTAAAGAAGTAGGACGCGAAAGGTCTCGCAGATGACGGACCCGGCATAATGAAATTAATAGACGTAGCAAAAATAGCAGACGGCTCACTTTCAGGCAGTTATGATGTCGAGATAACGGGAGTGGCCGGTATTTCCGAGGCGAAGGAAGGGGACATTACTTTTTTGGCCGGGCCGCGGTGGCTGAAAGAGCTGAGAAACACCCGGGCCTCGGCAGTCCTGGTGAAGGAGTTTGCCGGAGATTTAGAGAAACCCCAGGTAAAGACAGCTAATCCCCAGTATGCTTTTGCCCGGCTCCTCTCTCATTTCTATGTGACCCCCTACCCCTGCAAAGGTGTAAGCGAAAGAGCTTTTGTGGCCCAGGGCGCCTCCATCGGAGCTGACGTCACCGTCTACGATTTCGCCTATATAGCGGAGGGTGTGACTATCGGTCCGGGCAGTGTCATATACCCCGGTGTTTTTGTGGGAGAGGGGAGTTCTCTTGGGGATCGGTGCGTTATTTACCCCAATGTGACCATCAGGGAGAGGGTTACCATCGGCAGCAGGGTCATTGTGCATGCCAATGCTGTTATCGGTTCAGATGGGTTCGGGTATGTTTTTGAGGGAGGGCGTCATAACAAAATACCGCAGGTGGGCGGTGTCGTTATAGGGGACGATGTGGAAATCGGCGCAGGCGTCACCATTGACAGGGCCACCACCGGAAACACTGTAATCGGCAGCGGTACGAAGATAGACAATCTCGTGCAGATAGGCCATAATGTGCAGATAGGCAGTAATGCGATACTGGTCGCCCAGGTGGGTATCGCGGGAAGTTCCCGTATCGGGGATGGTGTTATCCTTGGCGGGCAGGTTGGCATTGCCGACCATGCAGTTATAGAGGCAGGCACGATGCTTGGGGCGCAGTCCGGAATTATGGGGGAAGTTAAGAGAGGCGTATACTCCGGTTCTCCCGCAATCCCGCACAGGGAATGGCTCAGGTCTGTTTCTCTCTTTGCGAAGCTGCCTGAACTGAAGAAAAAAATTGATGAACTGGAAGCCAAAGTAAAAAAAATGGAGGGAAGATGATCGACATTAAAGAGATTATGACCTTGCTGCCGCATCGCTATCCTTTTTTACTGGTTGACCGGGTAATAGAATTCGAGCCCGAAGTCAGGGCCGTGGGGATTAAAAATGTGACCATGAACGAACCGTTCTTTCAGGGGCATTTCCCCAATAACCCGGTGATGCCGGGCGTGCTGACCGTGGAGGCCCTGGCGCAGGTGGCGGGAATACTTGCCTTTAAGTCGGGGGTACAGGGCAAGATGGTCTACTTCATGAGCATTGAAAAGGTGAAGTTCAGACGGCCTGTCGTGCCAGGGGACCAGCTCAGGATGGAAGTCCATGTCTCTCACAAGAGGGGCAGTGTCTGGAAGTTCTCGGGGAATGCTTTTGTGGGTGATAAGCTGACCACTGAGGCCGAGTTTACCGCCATGATCACCGACAAAGAGATTTAGGAGGGGGAATGCCGAAGAATATACACAAAACAGCGGTAATAAGCGCAAAGGCCGAGATTGCGGAGAATGTGTCCATAGGGCCCTACTGTGTTATCGGGGACGGGGTTGTCATTAAAAAGGGCTCACGGCTTATCTCCAATGTTGTGGTGGAAGGCTCGACCGAGATAGGAGAGGACTGCATTGTCTATCCTTTTGCCACCATAGGTCTCCCCCCCCAGGACCTGAAATACAAAAACGAGAAAACAGGGGTTAAGATAGGAAAGGGCAATATCATACGGGAATATGTCTCTGTTCACCGGGCTTCGGTGGGAGGGGACGGATTCACCGTTATTGGTGACTCTAGCTTTCTCATGGCGTATGTCCACATCGCGCATGACTGCAAAATCGGCAACTCCGTAATTCTGGCCAATTCCGCCGCTATCGGAGGTCATGCGGTAGTGGAGGATTTTGCAGTTTTCGGCGGGATCGTGGCGGTGCACCAGTTCACCCGTATCGGCGCTTACGCCATGGTGGGCGGGTTCAGCGGCATCGGACAGGACATCCCCCCCTACACTATGGCGTCCGGCCCCCGGGCAAAGCTTTACGGCCTGAACGCGATCGGATTAAAAAGACATGGTTTTTCCGACGAAACCATCAATAATCTCAAGAAAGCATACAAAATCCTTTTCAGGGAGAAGAGTACCCTGAAGGACGCTCTGAAGAAGATAAAGTCCGATCTGCCTGAGACGAAGGAAATCAAGAAGCTCGTGCAGTTCATTGAGGAGAACAAGCGGGGCATATGCAGATAGGCATCATTGCCGGTACCGGCGAACTCCCCGGCATAGTGGCCGGGGATGCCAAGGAGCGCGGCTACAGGGTGGTTGTCGCCGCTCTCGAAAGTCTCGCACCTGCCGGTCTCGACGCTTACGCGGACGTACTGCAGTGGGTCAATGCCGGGAAACTGGGAGACCTCATAAACGTTTTCAAGAAGTCCGGCACTACAGAGGTTATTATGGCAGGGAAAGTGCCCAAATCACTTCTGTACAAGTCGAAAATAACGCCGGACATGAGGGCCGTAAAGATGCTTTTCTCCCTGAAAGACAAGAGCGATGATTCCATCCTGAACGCCCTTGCAAAGGAACTGGAGAGCGATGGCATCCGCATTATAAATACCGCTGCTTTCAGCCCCCACCTTCTGACCCCGGAAGGGGTCCTGACCGAGGCCGCTCCCTCAAAAGAGGAGTGGCAGGACATTACTTTCGGATGGAAAATAGCCAAGGAGACCGGCAAGCTCGACATCGGGCAGACCGTGGTGGTAAAGGGCCTGGCAGTGATGGCGGTGGAAGCCATCGAGGGCACTGACGAGGCCATCCGCAGAGGCGGGAAATGGGCTGGAGACGGCGCTGTGGTGGTCAAGATCAGCAAGCCCCAGCAGGACATGCGGCTGGATGTGCCGGTCATCGGTCCCGATACCATCAGGGCCATGGTGGATGTCAGGGCGCGGGTTCTTGCCGTGGAAGCGCTCAGGAGCATTATTATCGACAGGAAGCGGCTGGCAACGGAAGCTGATGAAGCGGGGATTACGCTGGTCGGGTACAAAGGGCCGGAAACGGCAGAGGCATAACTCCCCTAACTATGAAAACATTATTTATCGATACCATTAAAGAGGGAATACATACCGTCCACAAGAACTGGCAACTGGTCCTTGTGCAGTTCGTCTCCATGTTCCTGAGCTTCGCGAGCTTCTTTATCATTGTCGGCATCCCCATTGCTGTTGCCTTCATCATGTTCGGTCTCGACCTTACCGAGATATTGAGACTGAAGGACCTCGCAAGCGCGTTCAGGGGATCGGCCGGGCTCCTGCAAAAGTATTTCGGCATGGCGGTGGTGATACTGCTGAGCCTTATTGTCTATCTGGGCTTTATTTCCGTCCTGCTGGTATTTACCATCGCGGGGACTACAGGGATATTTTCGCGGACTATCAAAAACGAGTTGCAGGCGTTCACCTTAAGGGAATTCTGGGCGGAAGGGAAGCGGCTCTTTTCCCCGGTGCTCATCTACACGTCCGTTATCGGCGCCATTTTTATCGTACTTACCTTTGTCCTCGGGATTTTCGTGGGCGGGGCCTCGACCATCATAGATATTGCAAAGGCGCAGGAGGCGACACTGGGACTCTTTCTCGGTGTTTTTTTCTTCCTGCTCCTCCTCTCCCTCGGGCTCTTCCTGATCCTTATTACAGTAGCTGTCGCTTTTTACGGTAGCGCTTACCTTGTCTTCAATAAGGTAAAGGCATGGAAAACCTTGCGGGGAACGCTGCAGTATCTCTATGCAGTCCCCTCGGCTGTGGGTCTGAACGCCGTGCTCCTTTTCGGCTACCTGTTTGCCGGGTTCATGGTGCTGCTTGCCGGAACTCTTATTGCACTTATCCCCTATATAGGTCCGGTACTGCTGCTTCCCTACCAGATCGCCACCTATTTCATTCAGGGATATGTGAGCCTGCTGATGCTCGCGACCCTTTTTTGCTACTATTACAAAACGGGTTATGTTGCGATTCCCCTGGAGATGGAACCTGTCACTGTCGAGAGCCCCGTGATTGCCGCGGAGGCGGAGCCTGATATTTCTCAACAGACAGCTGACGGGCAAGCCTGTCCTCCTGGGGAGACGGACCAGCATCCTCAAGTGTGACCCCGAAGGTCTTTTCAAAAGAGACGATAAGGCGGTCCATGAATGTCCGGTGTTCGAAACCCGGAATCAATTCCCTCAAGCCGGCCATATGTTTCGCGCTCTCATTTCCAGGAATTCCATAGCCTTTTTGTATGAATACCGCGGCAAGCCCTGCGTAGTCTATGGTGTAGGGGATGGAGCCCTGCTGTAAAAAGCCGTCTTTCCAGCGCTTCTGGGCTGAGCCTGCGAGTTTCCGTGCGTTGAAGCTTACCTCGCCATAGGAGGTGGACTGGAAACACAGGGGGCTGCGCGCCAGGTTCCTGCCCGTTTCCCGCTCACGCTTCATGGTTGCGGGCAGTCCCATCATCTCAAGAGCAGATTGCAGGGCGGAGCTGATTCTGCGATACGTGTCCAGGAGCCCGTGGGAGAAGAGGCCCTCGCTCCGTGCGCAAAAGCTGTAGGTAAGCTCATCGCCGTGCAGGATGCCCCTGCCGCCGGTGGGTCTCCTGACAATAGGTATAGTGTGCGCCGCGCAGTAGGCTGTATCAACATCCGACAACCGCTGAAAGGCCCCGATGCTGACAGAGGGAGCAACCCATGCATACAGGCGGAGAGTGGGGGGGGATTCCCCCAGCCGGACGAAGCGGGCTATGGACTCGTCCAGGGCCATATTGTACGCGGCATCGCACGGGCCCGAATCGACGAGCCGCCAGGTTGCAGGCTCATGGTTCAAACCCGCACCTATATTTTCTTTTCTTCGGGAATTATCCTGTTCCACATGAATCCAAGTATAGGAAGCGGTAGATATAGGTGTCAACCGTGATATAATTCCAGATGTCCGATGTGTTGAAATTAACCGCGGTTTTTATTGCGATACTGTCTCTGCTCAGGCTGAAGTGGAACATAGGTTATGTGCTTTTGGCCGCCTCAGGCCTCCTGGCCATTTTTTACAATATGCCTTTCTCCGCACTGGTTTCCACACTGCACGCGACAGTAACGGACACGGTGACCGTAAAGCTCTTCTTCTCCCTGACGCTTATCAGGGTGCTTGAGACCATACTGAGAGAGAACCGGATAATGGCCCGCATGACAGAGGCTTCCCGCAAACTGCTCAAGAGCAAAAAGGCGGTCATAGTATCAATGCCGATGCTCATAGGCATGCTCCCTTCGTTGGGAGGGGCCTATTTTTCGGCGCCCATGGTCGAGGAGGCCTCAAAGGGCCTTAAGATGAAGCCCGAGGAGAAAGGTTTTATAAACTACTGGTTCAGGCACCCGTGGGAATACGTTTTGCCCCTTTATCCGGGCATTCTCCTTGCCTCGGCACTGACGGGGATAAGTCTCAGGAGTTTCATGCTTGCCAATACAGCCTATGCCATGCTGGTAATTGTCACAGGGTTCTTGTTCAGCATGCGCGGCGTCAATGGACAATTCGAGGTGCGCTCAGGCGGCCCTGAAGCCGGCGCTGACCTAAAAGGGAAAAAGGACCTGTCCAGTTTTTTGCCTTTGGCAATAGTGCTTTCCCTCGTAATGGCGCTCAATATCGAGCTGCACTATGCCCTGTTGGCCGTGATAGTCCCTCTGTGGGCTCTTTACCGCACAAGCCCGGCCCGGATAGTCAGGACACTCAGACACGGCTTTGCCCTTGAGGTAATCATACTGATCTTCGGCGCCATGCTTTTCAAATTCATGATGGACAGCTCCGGAGCGGTGGTCCGGCTGAGCCATCATTTTGGGGAGTCGGGAGTCCCGGCGCTCCCGGTTCTCATTATACTGCCCTTTATAAGCGGCCTCCTTACCGGGTTGACCGTGGGCTTTGTAGGCAGCACCTTCCCACTGCTTATAAGCATTGCCGGGGGCGCCCACCTTAACGAGATGACGCTGGCCTTTGCCGCAGGCTTTCTGGGCGTACTGCTTTCGCCGGTGCATCTCTGCCTGGTGCTTACAAGGGAATATTTCAAGGCGGACGCCTGGGGGATTTACAGGAGGATTGTCCCGGCGAGTTTGATTATCATGGCGGCGGCGTTTGCGGAATACTTTATTTTATAAGGTCCATCCCCATGTACGGTCTCAGCGCCTCGGGCACAACAACTGTCCCGTCTTTTTGCTGATAATTCTCAACAACCGCCACAAGGGTCCTGCCGATGGCAAGCCCTGAACCGTTTAAAGTATGCACAAATTCCGTCCCTTTCTTCCCTTCGCGTTTGAACCTGATATTCGCCCGCCGCGCCTGGAAATCCTCGAAATTGGAGCAGGACGAAATTTCCCGGTACTTCTGCTGTCCGGGCAGCCACACTTCTATGTCGTAGGTTTTCGCTGAGGAAAAGCCCATGTCTCCGGTGCAGAGCACGATTACCCGGTAAGGCAGTCCCAGCTTTTGCAGGATGTCCTCGGCATTGCCGGTGAGCTTCTCAAGTTCAGCGTAAGACTCTTCAGGTTTTGTGAACTTCACCATTTCCACCTTGTTGAACTGGTGCTGCCTTATGAGCCCGCGCACGTCCTTGCCGTATGAGCCGGCTTCCCTCCTGAAGCAGGGGGTATAGGCAGTGTAATAGATGGGGAGCTGTTCCTCTTTCAGAATTTCGTCCCGGTGGATGTTGGTCACCGGCACTTCCGCAGTGGGGATGAGATAGAATTCCGGGTCTTCCACCCTGAAAAGTTCGGCGGCAAATTTCGGCAACTGGCCGGTGCCTGTCATGCTCTCCCTGTTCACGAGGAGGGGCGGGAATATCTCCGTGTACCCTTTTGAAGTATTCAGGTCGAGCATGAAATTCATGAGGGCCCTTTCTAGGCGGGCGCCGGCCCCCTTCATCACGGAGAAACGGGCGCCGGTGATTTTTGCCCCCCTCTCGAAGTCGATGATGTCCAGCGCTTCGGCAATGTCCCAGTGGTTCAGGGGCTCGAAATCAAAGGTCCGGGGTTCGCCCCATTTCCGCACCTCCACATTCTCCGTCTCGTCCTTTCCGACGGGAACGGAAGCGTTGGGGATGTTCGGTACGTTGAGCAGGAACTGCGCGGCCTTTCCCTCTATGCCCTTCAGGGTCTCCTCTATGTCCCTGATCCTCTCCGCAACTCCTCTCATGCCGGCCATGAGCGCCGTGGTGTCCTGCCCCTGCTTCTTTAACCTCCCTATCTCTTCGGAGGCCACGTTGCGCTTGTTCCTCAACTCCTCGGACTCCCTCATCAGCCTGAGCCGCTCCTCTTCGAGGGCAATGAACCCGGTGAGGTCCACGGTGGCGCTTCTCTTTTGGAGGGCCTCCTTTAAAAGCGCGATATTCTCGCGTACAAAACGTGCATCCAGCATTATGGTCTCCTTAGAAACTGCTTGCGCTGCTATTAATGATATAATAGAATTACGAATGATTAATTTCAAGATTACCCCCAATCTTGACGGCCTCACCATCGTAAAGCCTTCGGGCGAAGCCATCCCGCTAAAAATAGGCGAAATCATAAAAGCGGAAGTCATGGATTTGTTGCCGTCCGGCGGGGTGGCCCTCAAGATAAAGGGAGACACCATCGTGGCCAGGACAGAGGTCCCCCTCCAGAAAGACGCCACGGTCTTCTTTAAGGTGGTGAACACTCCCTCCGCGGGACAGGACCTCAGGCTCCAATTCCTGGGGGTTGAGGAGCAGTTGCCCGGAACGGCTTCGGATAACGCGCCGGGCAAGGCCGGCACTCTTCCGTCATTGCTCCAGGAATTGGCTTCCGGACTTGTGAAAGGAGGCGGGGAGACCGCAAGCACCCTTGATAGTATTTTCAAAGCGTTGCCCTCCGATATGAATTCCCTGCCCGGGGATATTAAGCTCCAGCTTCAGAATCTGCTACAGGCAAGTCTCAAAGCCACGGGGCAGAGTCTCAAGGGAAGGATTGAGGACCTTATAACGCGGCAGCTTCCCCCGGGGCTTGAAGACCATCCTGTGTTACAGGACCTGAAGAACGAATTGCTGGTGCATATAGACAAGATGCTGGGCGCACCGCTCCAGGACAGTCTTGAAAACTCCGGCGTTGTTCTCGAAGCGAAGCTGAAATCAGCTTTTGAGCAGGAGGCGCTGCAGAAGGAAGGCGCTGGGCCGGCGGCAAAAGGGCAGGCTGGCGACACTACGGACATCCGCCGCGATCTGAAAGCGGGACTTCTCCAACTCAAGGAATTATTGACGGAAACTAGTGGGCCGGCGGCAAAGGACATCCAGGCAAAAAGCCTTGCCGGAACGGCAGGGGAGGCTGGGACGCTCACGCAGGAAAGTGCGGTGAAAAATCTCGCTTCGCAGATCGACGGACTTTTGAAGGACATCGGGACTTTCCAGCTCCTGTCCAAGACATCGGATTCATTCTGCACGTTTCTGCCGGTAAGATGGAAAGAGTTGAAGGACGGGGAGATAGAGTTTAAAAAAGGGAACAAGGACCCGGAGGGAAACAATTCCTGCTCGTGCAGGATCCAGCTCGATCTCGAAGAGTTCGGTTCCCTCTCAATTATGGTGCTTATGCATAACAAGCAATTTTATGTCTCCTTTAAAGCCGGGCGCCCTGACTTCCAATTAGTCCTTACTTCCCGGCTCGATGAGCTGAAAGACGCTTTCAGGGAGCAGGGGCTGCCGCTGGGATCTGTTAACGTTCTCAACAGGAACAGTACTGCGATGGAACAATTTGAAAAGACGGACGCGGTGAATAAGATCGTGAATATCAAGGCATAAAGGAATAATTGTGGCTGGACCTCGCAAGAAAGTAACGGCTTTACGCTATGACCCGGCAAAGGACTCCGCTCCGAAGGTGGTGGCAAAGGGGAGTGGGGTCATTGCCGAAAATATCCTCGCCATAGCTAAGGAACATGGCATCCCGCTGAAAGAAGACCCGCAACTTCTGGAAGTTCTTTCAACTCTCGATCTTTATCAGGAAATCCCCCCCGAGTTATACAAGGCAGTCGCGGAGATATTGGCCTTTGTGTATAAAATGACGAAGAAAGTACAAGGTTGACCTGCCGGCATATAACTTCTATAATGTGTTTAAAGTTTTGGATAACAATAAAGAGCGGTTCCGGAAAGCCGGCCCGCGCAAAGGTAAATTCATACCATGCCCCCGCTTATACTGGTAACAAATGATGACGGCGTCCATGCGCCGGGGATTATCGCCCTGTTCAAGGCCATGCGTGAGCTGGGAGACGCTTATATTGTCGCCCCGGACAGGGAAAGGAGCGCTGTCGGTCACGCGCTGACCCTGCACCGTCCACTAAAAGTAGAGGAGCTGCGCGACAAGGTATTCAGCATCAACGGGACCCCCACTGATTGCGTCGCTCTTGCCGTTCACAAAATACTGCCCAGGAAACCGGATATGATTGCCTCCGGCATCAATAAAGGCGCGAACCTGGGAGATGATGTTACCTACTCGGGGACCGTATCCGCTGCCATGGAGGGCACTATCCTGGGCGTCCCCTCCTTTGCCATTTCCATTGCCGGGGAACGGCCTTTCCATTATGATACCGCCGTGCCCTTTGCCGTGGAGTTCGGCAGGTACATACTCGAGAAATCCCTGCCCTACGATACTCTGCTGAATGTGAATGTGCCGAATCTGCAGAAAAGGGAGATGATCAGGGGGACCAAATTTACGACTCAGGGCAAGAGGGTCTATGACAATGCCATCCAGGAGGTCTCTTCCCCGTGGGGCGAAAAACATTACTGGATAGGCGGCGGCACCCCATATTGGGAGCAGGGTGAGGATATGGATATACAGGCGGTGCTCGACGGATATGTGTCGGTGACGCCGGTGCACCTCGATCTTACAAACTATGCGGCCCTCGAATATCTGAAAGAGGTATGGCGGAAACATCGTGAAGACTCCCGCTAAGCATTATGATGTTATTATCGTGGGCGCCGGACCGGCCGGGATATTTGCCGCTCTGGAGCTTGTGAAGAAAGCGCCGGGCCTTTCACTACTCATTATCGAGAAGGGAAAGGATATTGACAGCCGCCAATGCCCTATGGGAAACGGCACCGCTGCCTGCATGTCCTGTTCTGAATGCGAACTGGTGAGCGGTTGGGGAGGCGCGGGCGCTTTCAGCGACGGCAAGCTGACCCTCTCTTCCCAGATTGGGGGGCACCTCTTAAGGTATATGGACGACGCCTCACTGCAGGAGCTGCTCACCTATGTGGATGGAATATACAGGGCATATGGAGCGCCCGATGAACTGCACGGCGGCAACGAAAGCGAAGTGGCCGAACTGGGCCGCCGCGCAGCAGCTTGTGACCTCACCTTTATCCCCTCACGTATCAGGCACATCGGCACGGACAGGTGCAGGGAAGTGCTGAAAAACATGCGGGAGGCATTATCTGGAAAGGCGGTGACCCTGTTTGAGACAGACGTTCAGCGGATAATGGTGGAAGCAGGCAGGGCTGCCGGGGTAAAGCTGCACGACGGACAGGAGATAGGCGCGGATTTTGTGGTCCTTGCGCCGGGAAGGGCCTCGTCGCAGTGGCTTGAAGGAGAGGCGCAACGACTCAAGCTGACTCTTCTCAAAAATCCGGTGGATATCGGCGTGCGGGTAGAAGTCCCGGCAGCAGTGCTCGAACCTCTTACGCGCATCACCTATGAGCCCAAGCTTTTGTTCTATTCAAAGAGGTTTGATGACAGGGTCAGGACCTTCTGCGTGAACCCCTACGGAGAGGTGGTGAAGGAGCATCTTAAGGGGTTCTGGACCGTGAACGGCCATAGTTATGCTGAGGCGCGGACTAATAATACCAATTTCGCCCTCCTTGTCAGCACGTTCTTCACCGAACCCTTCGACGAACCCATATCCTATGGCAAGCATATTGCGCAGCTTGCCAATTTTCTCGGCGGCGGGGTCATCGTCCAACGCCTGGGAGACCTTCTTAAGGGAAGGCGCTCCACGCCTGAACGTATGGCAAAAGGGATTGTGGAGCCGACACTGAAGGATGCAACACCCGGCGATTTGAGCTTCGCACTCCCCTACCGCCATCTTTCCGACATAATAGAGATGCTTGAGGCGATGGACAGGATTGCCCCTGGAGTAAATTCCCGCCATACTCTTCTGTACGGGGTGGAGGTTAAATTCTATTCCATGCAGGTCAGGCTTTCCGGTTCGCTTGAAACAGAAGTGAAAAACCTGTTCGCTGTGGGCGACGGGGCCGGGGTCAGCAGGGGGCTCATCCAGGCATCGGCTTCAGGAGTCATTGCTGCACGGGAAATAGCGGGTATATTATGAACCATTATAAAGTCCCCAGGGAACTGATGGTCGATCTGCAGCTTGTGCCGCGGGGCATCAGGGACCCCCGTGTTCTGGATGCCATGAAGAAGGTGCCCCGCCATTTTTTTGTTCCTGAGGAGATCAGGGAGAACGCCTATGATGACATGGCTCTTCCAATAGGGGAAGGGCAGACCATATCCCAGCCGTATATGGTTGCCATAATGACGGAACTGCTTGAATTAAAAGGGCCTGAAAGGGTGCTTGAGATAGGGACGGGTTCAGGCTATCAGGCCGCGATTCTCTCGGAGTTGTCAGCGGAAGTATACACCATCGAGCGTATTGCCTCCCTCGCCGAAAGGACAGGCGCTCTGCTGGCCTCCCTCGGTTTTGATAACGTAAATGTCGTTGTCGGGGACGGTACAAAAGGCCTTGAAAGTAAAGCCCCTTTTGACTGTATCATCATTACGGCGGCCGCGCCTGCCGTCCCCGAGGCCGTGGTGAAGCAGCTGAAGGAGGGCGGTATTATTGTTGCTCCTGTGGGTGAGAGGCATTCCCAACTCCTGATCAGAGGGAGGCTCAGCAAGGGGGTCCTCATTGAGGAGTACAGTATTCCCTGTGTCTTTGTTCCCCTCATCGGAGAATATGGCTGGAAAAGTTAAAGGGTTGTTTGACTAATCGGCAAAATTTCTTGACTTTCTCTATTGACTATCAATAAAATCTTCCGATGAGGAAAGAAAAAACAATATACGAAATGCAGGCGGAGGTTTGTAAAATTCTCTCAAGTCCCAAGAGGATAGAGATTATTACCGCGCTGAAAAACGGAGAAAAAACGGTTTCGGAGCTTGTGGATATCCTTGAGACACCCAAGGCCAATGTTTCGCAACACCTTGCAGTTATGAGGCTTAAGGGCATTCTGAAAAGCAGAAGGGATGGGGTCAATATTTATTATACTATTGCCAATCCCAAGGTGGTGCAGGCTTGCTCTCTGATGAAAGAGGTGCTTGCCGAACTGCTTATGGAAAGGAGCAGGATGGCAACACTGGTCAGCAAGTCGTAGCGTTGGCCGGGTTGTCTGAGTAGTGCCCGGTAGTGTCATTGCCGGATATCTGTTAACAAACCGCATAATGGAGGAACCTTTAATGGCTCTGGCAACGTTTCAAGGAGGAATTCATCCCCCCGACAAGAAGGAACTCTCCAAAGCAAAAGCAATTTCTTCCACGAAACCCCCGAAGAGAGTCGTTATCCCGCTTGTACAGCATATCGGCGCGCCATGCAAGCTAAGCGTGAGCATTGGGCAGGAGGTAAAAAAGGGGGAAGTTGTCGGCGCCCCTGAAGGATTTGTTTCCGCCCCTGTCCATTCTTCGGTATCGGGAAAGGTTGTCGCTATTGGAGATTTTCCCCTTTCCACAGGGAGAATGGTCACGTCCGTGGTCATCGAAAATGACGGCAAGGAAGAATGGACAGCGTTAAAGGACAATCCCGATTATCTTGCCCTCTCCCCCGATGAATTGAAGGGGAAGGTGAAGGATGCCGGGGTAGTGGGTATGGGGGGCGCGGCCTTTCCCGCCCATGTTAAACTCTCCCCGCCAAAAGAAAAGCCCGTGGATGTGGTCATATTAAACGGAGCTGAATGCGAGCCGTACCTTACCGCCGATTACCGGCTCATGGTGGAGAGGCCCGCCGATGTGGTGGCAGGCCTTAAGGTCCTGATGAAGATAGTTAATGTTACCAAAGGTTTCATCGGGATAGAGAGCAACAAGCCCGATGCCGTGGAAGCCATGCAGAAGGCGGCGACCGGCGAGCCGAACATAAAGGTCTGCGCTCTTGAGGTCAAATACCCGCAGGGCGCGGAAAAGATGCTTATAAAGGCCACGGTGGACAGGGAGGTGCCTGCGCGTGGACTTCCCATGGATGTCGGGGTGGTAGTCCAGAACATTGGGACTGCCATTGCCGTTTACGAGGCTGCACGGTACGGCAGACCGCTTGTCGAGAGGGTAGTCACCGTGACCGGCGAGGGTATAAAAGAACCGAAGAATCTCCTGGTCAAGGTAGGCACCCAGGTTTCCGACCTTATAGAGGAGTGCGGCGGGTTCAAGTCTGAAGCTGCCAAGATCATATCCGGCGGCCCCATGATGGGGTTTGCCATGTTTTCCCTGGATGTGCCGGTGACCAAGGGGACCTCGGGCATTCTTGTTCTCCCCGAAGAAGAGGCGGCGCATACTGAAGGGTTCGGTCCATGTATAAGATGCGGCAGATGTATTGATATCTGTCCCATGGGGCTGATGCCGTCCATGCTGAGCGTGCTCTCGGAGCGGGGGTTTTACGAAGAGTCAAAGGAGTACAATCTTTTTGACTGTTTCGAGTGCGGATCATGCACGTATGTCTGTCCTTCGAAGAGACCCATCGTACAACTGGTAAGACTTGCGAAATCCATGACAAAACCATAAGCAGACGCAGCAGGGGGAGAGAATTTCATATGGAAACACTAAAAAAAGAGCATCAACTCATAGTCTCGGTGAGTCCTCATGTAAAGAGCGAGGAGACGACGGGCCGTATCATGTGGAGTGTCACCGCCTCGCTTCTTCCCGCAGCATTGATGGGAACTTATTTCTTCGGACCGCGTGCGATCTTTACCGTCGCTCTCTGTATTATCACTGCGGTACTGTCCGAATATGTCTATCAGAAGGGGCTTGGCAAGAAAATCACGGTAAGCGACGGCAGTGCCGTATTGACCGGCCTCTTGCTGGGAATGAACCTGCCGGCTTCCGTTCCTTTCTATATCCCGGTCATCGGCTCCATGGTGGCTGTGGTGATCACCAAACAGTTATTCGGCGGTCTCGGGTTCAATGTTTTTAACCCCGCGCTCATTGGCCGGGCTTTCTTGCTCATATCCTTCCCTAAATTGATGACCATCTGGACCAAGCCTGAAGCGGCCTTCGTTAAAATGGACGCGCTTACCACCGCTACCCCACTTGGTATTCTCAAGGAAGAAGGCGCCGCAAAACTCATAGAATTGTTCGGCGACAAGCTAAACCTATACACGCAGCTCTTTGTAGGGCACAGGGCGGGCTCCATTGGCGAGACCTCGGCCATAGCGCTCCTAATCGGCGCGGCCTTTCTTTTCTATCGCGGCTATATTTCATGGCACATCCCGGTGTCCTTCCTGGGCACGGTAGCTGCCATGGCCTGGATATTCGGGGCAAAGGGTTCATTGTTCGCAGGCGACCCCCTTATTCACCTCATGAGCGGCGGCATGCTACTGGGGGCTTTTTTCATGGCAACGGATTATGTCACCTGCCCATCGGTGAAAAAAGGGCAACTGCTTTTCGGCGCGGGCTGCGGGTTCCTCACCATGCTCATAAGGCTTAAGGGAGGCTACCCGGAAGGCGTCATGTTCGCCATCCTCATCATGAACTGCTTCTCGCCGCTCATCGACAGGGGATTCAAGACAAAGGTCTTCGGCGCCAAAAAGGAAACAAAAGCAAAGGAGGCCGGGAAATGACAGGCAAGGACATTGTAAAAGTAGCGCTTAACCTTGTTACGGTCTATCTTGTCGGCGGTCTCATACTTGCGGCGGTGTATGCAAAGACCTCGCCCATCATGTACAAAAACAATGAGGACGCAAAGAAACAGGCATTGAAGGAATTGATGCCCGATGCGGACGATATCAAAAAGCTCGGGGACTGGACCGTACATGAAAAGCATGCGGAATACTATATCGCCAGGAAAGGCAATGATGTAATCGGGTACATTGTCCAGTCCTTCGGCAAAGGATATTCGAGCTATATCAATACCCTTATCTCGGTGGACAAGGACTTCAAGGTACAGAAAATCAATGTCCTGCATCATGGGGAGACCCCCGGACTGGGAGACGAGATCGAGACTGATTGGTTCAAGAAACAGTTTGCGAACAAGGATATGGACCATCTGAAGGTCCTTAAAACGGACACTACCGAATACATTCAGGCGATATCCGGGGCAACGATTTCGAGCCGCGCAGTTTCCGAAGATGCGGTGCGCAATGGTGTCGCCTTCCTCGTAAAAGCAATCAAAGAAGGGGGTGCGGAAAGTGGCGCAGGCAAGCACAATTAGTTACTGGGAGCTTATAAAGAACGGGATCATCAAGGACAATACCATCTTCAAGCTCGCCCTCAGTCTCTGCCCCTCCATAGCGGTGACTAACAACCTTAAGAACGGGGTGCTCATGGGCGTTGCCGTGCTGTTTGTGCAGACCATGGTTAACATGACCATCTCGCTCATGCGGAAAGTCATCAATCCAAAGGTCAGGCTCCCTATTTTCATGCTCGTTATTTCCGGGTGGGTGACAATTACCGATATGTCCATGGCAGCCTTTGTGCCGGACGTATACAAGCAGATGGGTCTGTATGTGCAACTGATCGTTGCCTTCGCGTCGATTCTGGCCAGGGCCGAGATGTTCGCGAGCAAGAACAAGATCACGCCCTCCATGTTCGACGGCATTGGTATGGGGCTCGGTTTCCTCTTCGCCCTTACAGTGATAAGCTTTTTCCGCGAGCTTATCGGCAAGGGCTCGCTCTGGGGCCATGCCATCATTAACGCCAAGCCGCTGCTCATACTGATCCTGCCGGCCGGCGGGTTTTTCGCCGTGGGAATACTCATGGCCCTTTTCAACTGGATAGATACCCGTTACCTTAAAGCCCAGGCGTCGGGTCATTAAGGGAGGAGAGAGAGAATGGAAAGCGAATTCACTAAAATTTTTGAGCTTATCATATCGGCATCATTGATAAATAATTTCGTCTTTACCCGGTTCCTTGGTCTCTGTATCTTCTTCGGCGTTTCGAAAAAAATGGAAACCTCGGTGGGCATGAGCATAACGTTCACCGCGGTCATGATGGTGAGCGCGGCCCTGAGCTGGTTTATCTTCAACTATGTGATGGTCCCCCTGGATATCACTTTCCTGAAGATCATCGTGTTCATAGGCGTCATCGCCGGTCTGGTGCAGGCCTCTGATACCATCATGAGAAAGGTGGTCCCCGGACTATACTATAAGCTGGGCATATACCTTGCGCTTATTTCCACCAACTGTATCATCCTCGCAGTGCCCCTGATAAACGCAGGGGAGCATTACAGTTTCATCCAGAGCCTGGCCTTCGGCCTCGGTTCCGGCCTCGGCTTTGCGCTTGCCCTGATAATAATGGCAAGCATCCGCGAGAGGCTGGAACTGGCGGATGTGCCTGTGCCCTTCAGGGGACTGCCCATGGCCTTTGTGGTCACCGGACTGATAGCCCTTGCCTTTACCGGTTTTTCCGGTTTGATAACCCTGTAGCCGGAGAGGTGAAAGAAAAATGCACGAGATAGTCAGAATCATAGCTGATGTTTTAGGATTGCTCCAGCTTGCCGATATCTCCCACTTCCTTGTCCCCCATGTGGGCGTGGGCGGCGGGGTCGAGGCAAGGGAGCATGTGGATATCGTCCCTTTGATAAAGTGGACCCTTATCTTCCTGGCCGGGATCGGCGCGGTATTCGGCGTCGGTCTTGCTTTTGCCGCAAAGAGATTCGCAGTTAAGATCGACCCGCGGGTCGAGCAGGTGAAAGATTGCCTCGCCCATGCGCATTGCGGGGCCTGCGGGTATGCGGGCTGTGAGCAATACGCCGAGGCAGTGGTGAACAACCCTGATGTTGCCCCGAACCTCTGTATCCCTGCAGGTTCAAAGGCCGCCGAAGCCGTTGCCCTTATTACCGGCAAGAAAGCCGTTGTCATGGAGCCCCTATTCTCGCGGATCATGTGTCAGGGGGGCTGGTCAAAATCCACGAAGAGGTTCACGTACGAAGGAGTGCAGGATTGCCGGGCCGCGGTGCTTGCGGGCGGAGGCGATAAATCGTGTGTCTTCGGATGTCTCGGTTACGGGACCTGCGCACGGGCTTGCCCCTTTGACGCTCTTCATATGGGCAATGACCATCTGCCTGTTGTGGACATGGCGAAATGCACCGGCTGCAGGAAGTGCGAGGTTGCATGCCCCAAAAAGGTGATCGAAGTGCTCCCCGGGTCCAAAGCGGTTGTTGTGGCCTGTCATTCGAAAGACAAGGGCGGCGATGTCAGGAAGAATTGCCAGGTCGGCTGTATCGCCTGCGGCAAGTGTGTGAAAGTCTGTCCCTTTGATGCTCCGAAAATAGAAAATAACCTCTCGAAAATCGATCTTGCCAGGTGCAGGGTCTGCGGACTTTGCGTGGGGGCCTGTCCTACAAAGGCCATAGTTGATTTCATCCCGGCGCGTCCCAAGGCAGTGGTTACGGACAAGTGCATAGGATGCCAGATCTGCACGAAAGTCTGCCCTGTGAATGCCGCTTCCGGCGAGCCTAAAAAGATGCATGCTGTTGATACGTCCATATGTATCGGGTGCGGTATCTGCACCGCGAAGTGCCCTGTGCAGGCAATTGAGGGAACCTTCAATACCGCCGAAGTCCTGGCTGCTGCGGCTGCCAGGAAACAGCAGAAAACCGCCCCTGCGGCATAATATGCGTGGAAAATCAAAGGCAGGTACCGGTGCGGCAGACGTCGGGCAGCTTGACTTTTTTGTCGCCCTCTGGTACAACTATAGCAGCATGAAAAAACTCGCCTCGACAATAATCGCGCTTTTTATTACTGTTTTCCTTCTTATTTCCGCCGCACCTGCTTCAGCAGATGTCATACGGGAGAAGTCCGGCGATCCGGAAATACTGTCGGTCCATCCGCCCGTTGCGGTGATAACCGTTGCAGACCTGGTTGTGGAGAAGAGCCTTGCAGCACCGCTGGTAGAGCCCCTGATTCCCCACCCCGCAAAAGAAAAGCCGTCCGGCGAAAAACAGGAGACTGCCGTTCCGGCCCTGACACCGGCGCCGGCTGTAACCGCTGCAATAGAAAACGGCGGGCCTACTGCCCTGGACACCACTTATCAATCCAACGGGACCGCTCTGAAAGCCATAGAAAGAAATGTTGCCCTCTTCAGGGACAGGATGCGGGAGAGGTTTTCCATCTGGCTTGAAAGGTCCTCACGGTACATAGAGATCATGAAGGATATTCTGAAGGAAAAAGGGTTGCCTGAGGACCTGGTTTTTCTTCCAATCGTAGAGAGCGGTTTTAATCCCAATGCCTACTCGCGTGCGCGGGCTGTTGGGCCGTGGCAGTTTATCGCTGCCACCGGCAAACGCTACGGGCTGGTGATCGACTGGTGGAGAGATGAAAGAAAGGACCCGGTAAAATCCACCCAGGCCGCTGCGGAGTACCTGAAGGACCTCTACAAAATGTTCGGCTCCTGGAACCTGGCGCTCGCCGCCTATAATGCGGGGGAGGGCAGGATCTCCAAGGCGCTTAAAAGGAGCGATACAAACAATTACTGGGACTTGCTGAACACAAAACAGATACGGAGCGAGACAAAGGAGTATGTGCCGCGTTACATAGCCGCCACCATGATCGCCAGTACTCCCGAGCAATACGGCTTTAATAATCTCGAATACCACGAACCTCTGGAGTATGATGAGGTGACCCTCCATTCCCCCCTGGATCTTGAGGTGATTGCGCGTTGCTCAGGGACCACCCTTCAGGAGATACGCGAACTGAATCCTGAGTTGAGAAGGTGGAGCACCCCGTTCAATGTTGATAAGTACACAATAAAGATACCCGCCGACAGCAAGGAAGCTTTCGACAAGAACCTGGCGAACACTCCCCAGGATGCCCATTTCACGGCAGCTACCTATACGGCGAAGCGGGGCGATACCGTAAAGAGGGTTGCAAAAAATACAGGGATGCCGGTGGCCGCAATACTTGCCATGAATTCCCTCAGCGGCATAGAGGAAATAAAAGCCGGATATGAACTGAAGATTCCGCCCCGGGACAAGTATTCTCCCGACCTCGATGACAGGGTCTCCGCAAAGAAGGCATCGTACAAGAAGGGCGCCGGGCACAAGCAGGCCGGCAAAAAGGGGAAGAAGGGCTCCAAGAGGATGATAGCCAAGGCCAAGGGCAAGGCGAAGATAAAAGGAGCATAAGGCCTCTTTGCAATTGCGGTAATAAGAACAAAAAGACGGATCTGAGAGCAGCGTATCAGACCCGTCTTTTTTATGGGCGCAATAATGCTGTTTCTAACCGCCGAGTTTTGCCTTTGCCTCAACCGCCAGTATTGATTTCGGGAATTTATCCGTCAGTTCCTTGTACTTTGCTTTTGCCTCCGCAGTTTTACCCATGGACTCCATAAGCTTTGCGCTCTCGAGCAAAGCCATATCCTGCAAGGGGCTATCTTTCAGGCCGGCCAGCGTGGCGAGAGTTTTTAACGCGTTGTCCTTATCGTCTTTTTTTACATAGGCCAATGAGAGTTTGTAGTAACCGAGGGAGGATATTTTGGGATCTGAATATCGCGCCGTAAGGTCCTTAAGGGTTTTAATGGCCTCATCGTAGTTGCCGAGTGCAAAACAGGAGTCGGCTATGTATAGAAGTGATACCGGACTCTTTTTTGCCTCATAAGACTGTTTGAACTTTTCGAGTGCGCTCTTGTATTGATCGGCCGGTGAGGCTGACGGCGCCAGTGTATCTCCATGGAACAGGCGGTATCCTTCGTACTGCAGGGCCTGGGCCTTGCTATCGGCCACTTTGCTGTAGACGACGAAGGCTACAACAGCGATAAGCACAACTCCGAAAGCGAAGAGCGAGTAGACGAGAGTCTGCTGCTTTTCCTGGAGCTTTTCACGCAGATCAGTGACTGTTTCCCCGATGTTTTCAGACTTGTGTGATTTTTTTACTACCTTTTTTATTGTTTTAGGCATTACTTACCTCCTGAGCGCTTTTTCAACAAGTTCGCCTGCATGCTGAAATATGCTGTTTATTTTTTGCTCTTCAATTCCTGCGGATAAAAGTACCCGGCGGGCAAAATCCCGGGTAATCAGATCGGACGGCGCATGGGAATCCGTATTGACGGTCATCGGGATGCCAAGTTGCATTGCCCACCTTGCCACATGACCGTTAGAGAGACTATGGCCTTTGCGCGCGGTGATTTCAAGGGTAATGCCCCGCTCCTTTGCGAGGTGTAAATCATCGGGGGAAATGAGCCCTGGATGTGCGAGAATGTCCGCGCCTGCTTCAATAGCGGCCCGGTTCGTCCCTTCCAGCACCGGTTCGACAATGGTTTCCCCATGTACGACCACAATTTTAGCTCCAAGCCGCCGCGCCTCTTTAACCATATCTGGTATTAATGAGGGCGGAACATGGGTAATCTCCGCTCCGGGCAATACCGTGATTGGGATGTGGTCCTTAAGCGCAGCAACGGCCTTTACCATGGCGGGGATGATAAACTCCATATTCGACTGGTCCATATGGTCGGTAATGGCAATGGCCTTGTAGCCCATTGCCACCGCCCTCCGGATAAGTTCCGCAGGTACAAGTTCCCCGTCACTGAATAAGCTGTGTGTATGTAGATCTATCATTGTGCAATTTAAAAGAATACCGGAAAGCCGGGTAAAAGTAAATAACTAGTCTGCCGCCGACATTTTATTAACAAACGACTTCTTTTATTGTAAATAAATCCGGTTGTTTTTATCCAATGCTAAAGAACGGAAAGCCAGATCTTTAGGGCTGTGGCGAAGATAATCAGGGCGAGCACCCACCTCAGGATTTGCGTGCTGGTTCTTTTGCCCACATAACCGCCGAGCAGCGCCAGGGGGATTGCCCCTAAAAGAAGAGGCCCTGCCATGGGAAAAGGGACCTGTCCTGTCAATGCTTTGCCTGCAAATCCTGCTGTGGACGAAAATAGGCCGATAGCCAGAGTACTGCCTAAAGCTACACGCAAGGGGATTTTCAGGACATACAGGAGCATTGGGATAACAATGAATGCGCCGCCCTGCCCCACAAGGCCTATGAGAAAGCCCAAAATGCAGCCGATTATGACAGCGGCGGTCTTGTTGAAATCAACCGTATCATGGGTCTCGTTGTCCCGTGCGTAACTCCTCGGAATGAGCATAAGCACAGAAGCTATGAAAGCGAGGGAGCCGAAGACGAGGAGCAGGACAGAGTCGGGCACTCTTTTTGAGAGCATGGCCCCGGCAAAGGAAGAAAAGAAGAGCGATAAGCCGAGAGTGAGGGCTAAAGAGGCATGGACGAGTCTGTGTCTGCGGTAAAAGAGCATGGCTGTGAGGGAGGCGAAGAAGCCCTGTATCATGGTGAGGCCGGTAATGCTTTTAACGTCAATTGCCTCTAATCCGAGGAGCGGCGGAACATATAGGAGAAGCGGGAACATGACAATGCCCCCGCCGATCCCCAGCATGCCCGAGAAAAAGCCGACCGTCGCTCCGGCCCCGAAGAGAAAGAGAAGGAAGCTTACGGACATCTGGTTACAAATATTTTCTTGCCGTCTTCAGTCCCTTCGCTTACGTCCCCTATGTGAGCAGCGAGAATGCCCTCAGCGCTCAAAGCATCCACAAGGGCTGACTTTCTGGCGTTGGGCACGAAAATGAGAAGCCCGCCGGAGGTCTGAGCGTCGTTTACCAGGAGCTTCTCAATATCAGAGACATCGCTGCCCCATTCGGTAAGGGGCGTATAGGACTGCAGATTTGTACGTGCACCGCCAGGCACTATTCCCAGCGACGCGAGCTGCACAGCGTCGCTGAAGAAGGGGATATTGCCCGTGTAAAGGCGCGCCTTGCAACGGCTTGCGGAGAGCACTTCGCTGAGATGCCCGATAAGGCCGAACCCTGTTATATCGGTGGCAGTGCTCACTCCCACTGAGAGCATTATCTCGCTTGCCCTTCTGTTGAGCGTTGCCATGGATTCTGTAATTTCGCGGACCGCTGCCTCGCCGCACTTGCCCGCCTTTATTCCGGTGGCGATGATGCCGGTCCCGATGGGCTTGGTGAGAATAAGGGCATCACCTGGTTGCGCCTTGGTGTTGTCCAGTATCTTTTTGGGATGGACCAGGCCGAGTACGGCATAGCCGTATTTCGGCTCCTTGTCCTTGATGGTATGTCCCCCGATGATGGATACCCCTGCTTCGACCATTTTATCTATGCCGCCCTGCATTATCCGTCTGTTAGTGTCGAAGTAATCCGAGCTTCCCGGCAGGGCCGCGATATTCAGCGCCACAACAGGCTTGGCGCCCATGGCATAGATGTCGGAGAGTGAATTGGCCGCGGCAATGGCGCCGAACTGGTACGGGTCATCCACAATAGGGGTGAAAAAGTCCGCGGTAAAGACCACGGCGAGCTCGTCACTGATGCGGTACACGCCCGCGTCGTCGGAGTTCGAGGAATCGACCAGCACATTCGGGTCTAATATTTTGGGTAGCAGTCCCAGCACGTGGGACAGGTCCGAAGGACTGAATTTAGCCGCTCAGCCCGCGCAGCTTGAAAGTTCCGTCAATCTGGGAATCATTCCTTTCGTCACCTCCCTTATAATTTAAAAACCCGTCCTATTGCCCGGGGGATACACGTAAAAACTCCTGAACATATTATATATTAAAGGGATCTGTTTCACGACACGATCTATTCACGGCGAGAATTTATTTAATCAGAACTTGCTCGCTTGAGGCCAAAGACATCGTGACAAAAAGAGGGAACTATTTGTCATGATTCTACGGCAAGTCCGAGAGAACCCGGTTTGTCGATAAGCAGGTTCAACTTGTTAAACATTAACGGGCGAGTAAGTCTCATTAATTGAACATGCCGGTGAGTTCAAGATAGACGCCTGATTTAAATAAACAGAGAAATCAGATAGCTCGTGAGTTGGCATTTATATTGCTGTATGTCAACAATGCTGACTAATTCCCTTACGGGAGGTTGTTAAACAATGAGAAGAAGTGAATTTCTGTGCGCGATGGCAATTGCGGTTATTATCCTCATCCTCTCTCTTCCGAACGGTGCAAAAGCAAAAGAAGACGTAAGGGATGAGCCAAAAAACGATATCCCCAAACTGTTTGCGCCGAGAGCCCGGCCGACGGAGAATTTCCCGTGTTCCAAGTGCCACAGTTACCGTGCAATGGACAGGAGCAAGAGGAAGCTTGTTGAATACCATACTGGCATCGAGTTGAAGCACGCTGAAGAGCAGCGCTGGTGCTACGATTGCCACGACGGCGACAAGTTGAGGCTTCAGAACGGGCAATTGGTCCCTTTCGATAAATCCTACTATCTCTGTGGCCAGTGCCACGGGACCATATTCAGGGACTGGAAGGCAGGTGTTCACGGAAAAAGAACGGGGGCGTGGAACGGGGAAAAGCTTTATCGTCTTTGTGTAAGCTGCCACGATCCACACCAGCCAAAGTTCAAACCGCTAGAGCCAAAACAGCCGCCGATGAAATCGGAAGACATTAAATAGAGGGGTCACATTATGTCAAAAGAAATAAGAAAAAACCCGTTGGAAGTAAAGCTTCCCAGAAGGTCGTTCATGAAAGGGCTGGCCCTCGGCTTGGCAGGCACTGCGTTTCCCCTGAAGAATGCGGATGCGTTTGACTGGGAACCCTTTTTACAGAAGCACTTCAGGGAGATGAGCGATGAAGAAATAAAAGGCGTCATTACACGTCTTGAAAAGGAAGCTTCTCTTGAGTGGAAGAAAAATATCAGCATAAGCGCCGCAAAGGCCCTGCCTGGTGTTAAGTTCGGTTACGGTCTCGACCTGTCCCGCTGTATCGGATGCAGGAGATGCGTCTACGCCTGCGTGGAAGAGAACAACCAGTCCAGGACGCCGCAGGTCCAGTGGATAACCGTCCTTCGTTTCAAAAAGGGTGAAAAGTGGACCGACCTGGAGAACTCCGATAAGGATTACAACCCCAAGCAGGTGCCGGAAAAGGGTTTTTTCTACATGCCGGTGCAGTGCCAGCAGTGCGAGAATCCGCCCTGCGTCAAGGCATGCCCAACAAAGGCAACCTGGAAGGAGCCTGACGGGATTGTGGTTGTGGATTACAACTGGTGTATAGGGTGCCGGTACTGCATGGCTGCTTGTCCTTACGGAGCCCGACGCTTCAACTGGTCGAAGCCGAACATCCCGGAGAAAGAGCTGAACCCCGAGACCCACTACCTGGGGAACCGTCCCCGCTATAAGGGCGTGGTGGAGAAGTGTACCTTCTGCATTCAGCGGACGAGGGCCGGCAAGTATCCCGCGTGCGTCGAGGTCTGCCCTGTGGGTGCGCGGAAGTTCGGGAACCTCCTCGATCCGAAGAGCGAGATACGCTACATCATCGAGAACAAGAGGGTCTTCAGGCTGAAGGAGGACATAAATACCGAACCCAAATTTTACTACTTCTTTGCGACGTAAGGGAGGATCATAAAGACAATGATAACAGTTCTTTTCAAAGCGTTGGGGCGTACGGTGATCGGTGATGTGCGTTACTATGCGTGGCTCGCCTTTCTTCTGGTCGTTATAGGGTTGGGCGCCAATGCATACTTGCAGCAGCTCGACAGGGGATTGATCATTACCGCTATGCGAGACCAAGTGTCATGGGGCTTATACATTTCCAACTTTACGTTCCTCGTGGGGGTGGCTGCTGCTGCCGTCCTCCTGGTGATCCCGGCATACCTGTATAATTTCAAGCCGATCAAGGAAATCGTACTCTTCGGGGAAATGCTTGCGGTGACGGCGATTATCATGTGCATTCTTTTCATTATGGTCGATCTCGGGCAGCCGATGCGCGTCTGGCATTTACTGCCGCTGGTAGGGACAATGAACTTCCCCTCCTCGCTGCTGGCGTGGGATGTGATTGTCCTGAACGGCTACCTGCTGATCAACTGCGTGCTCGTTATGTACGCCCTGTGCAGGTTCGTGCAGGGTAAGGAATACAAATTATCGCTGGCGCTGCCCCTGATACTGCTCTCGATTCCCTGGGCGGTCAGCATCCACACCGTGACCGCGTTCCTCTATAACGGCTTCCCCGCACGGCCTTTCTGGAACGCCTCGATCCTCGCCCCGCGTTTCCTCGCCTCGGCCTTCTGCTCAGGCCCCGCCATCATGATCATCCTGCTTCAGGTAATACGCAAGGTCTCGAAAGTGGAAATTGACGATAAGGCCATCTCAAAGATTGCAGAACTGATCGCCTATACCATGGGCATTAACCTCTTCCTGCTGGGAGCGGAGATATTCAAGGAGTTCTATTCGGGAAGCATCCACAAGGCTCCCCTCGAATATCTCTATTTCGGGCTGCACGGGAAGACCATGCTGGTGCCTTGGATGCGGACCTCGCTGGTTCTCAACCTGATCGCATTCGTGATTTTCCTGATCCCCAAAGCACGCGAGAATTTCTTTGCCCTTAATCTGGGGGCGGTCCTGGTAATCATCGGCGTGTACATAGAAAAAGGGATGGGCCTGATTGTCCCCGGCTTTATACCCGACTCCCTTGGAGGGATATACGAGTACCGGCCTACCATGCAGGAAATAATTATCACAGCGGGTATCTGGGCCTTCGGCGCGCTTTTTTATACGCTTTTTTCAAAATTCATTATCCCGGTATATACCGGCGAATTGACTGTAAAGAAAACTGAGTAGGGTCGGAATATCTTGTGTATTAATGAATAAAGGAGGATGCAGCAATGATAGGTGAAATGAAGAGAAGGACATTTCTAAAGGTTTCCACTGCTGCAGTTGCCGCGGCAGCGGTTGCGTCCAGTTTTAAGGATGCGGATGCGGCGGAGTGGAAAAAGCAGATAGGCAAATCAGGCTCTCAGCCTGATCCCGTGGACGAAGATGTAAAAATAGTCAGAAGCGTATGTCTTATGTGCCACGGCGGGTGCGGGATCCAGGCAAAGATAGTCAACGGAGAGCTTGCGAGGCTTACCGGCAACCCGTATCATCCCAATACCTACGACTATACCGCAAAGGGCGACCTTGTCGAAGAGTCGGACCTCGACGCGGGCCCGGCGGGCAAGGACGTCGGGTCGCTGTGCCCCAAGGGGCAGGCTGGAATTTATGCGCTCTACAGTCCCTTCAGGCTCCAGCATCCGCTTAAGCGTGTCGGGCCGAGGGGCTCGGGCAAATGGAAGACCATCTCCTGGGAACAGGCCATAAAGGAGATATGCCATGGCGGACAGCTCTTTAAAAATGTGCATGGGGAGGAAAACCGCAAGGTCGAGGGGTTAAAAACGATTTTAAACAACAACGACCCCATCGGGAAGGACGAGTCTGATTATCTGGACGAGGCCCCCCCGGGCGGTTACGGCCCGAAGAGGAACCAATTCGTATGGGCGCACGGCCGCAACGAGCAATCGCCGTTGACCCCGCGCTTTGTAGTTGAATCTGCGGGTGTTCCAAACATGCTTAATCATTGCAGCCGATGTGCGGGGACATTCTATAATGTGATCGAAGACGTGTTGAACCTTCCCCCGTACGAGATCGGGGCCTACGCCGATTACGAATACTGTGATTACCTCATAAGCCTCGGCTCCAATATCACGGCCGCGGATTATCCCATGCAGACGAAGGCGCGTTACCTCCAGAAGTACGCCAAGCGGGTAGGCCCCTACGCAAAGGAATTCAAGCATGTCGTTGTGGACCCGCGCTTTTCCAACGGCGCCGCCAAGGCCACCCATAACGGAGTCGGCGAATGGGTACCGATAAAACCGACAACGGACGCCTTTTTCCTCCTGGGCATGATCAGGTGGATGCTGGAGAACAATGGGTATAAGAAGGAATACCTCTCGATACCGAATGAAAAGGTCGCCAAAAAGAATGGCCACCGCAACTGGACGGACATGACCTACCTCGTCGGCACAAAGGAGCCGAAGACCTATCTTACCGGCAAGGATGCGGGCCTCGGACAGAGCGATTTCGTCTTGCTGGTAAACGGCAAGCCGACGATGTTCCAGGAGGCGGAGGGCCTTGCCGACCTCGACGCAAGCCATGTGATAAACGGTGTTGAGTACAAGACCGTCTTCAGGATGCTGAAGGAGCGGGCGCAGGAACACACACTGGCAGAATGTGACGCGGTCTGCGATATCCCCGCCGGCAGCATTGCCCGGATCGCCAGGGAGTTTTCCTCCGCGAAACACCCGGTGATAGAGATGTTCCGCGGCCCCGTGCAGCAGTCCAACGGTTACTGGAACGGCCAGGCCCTATGCATAGTCAACATCCTCGCGGACAACATAGACAGAAAGGGCGGCTTCATACCCGGACACGCCGCTTACAAGGGCGGGGTAAAAGGCGAACTGCGCAAACCCGCGGGCGTTTCCGTATGCCGGCACAAATCGAAATATCAGGGCAAAAAACCCACCGCCACAAGGCCGTGGTTCCCGCTCGCCAGAAGGACGGTGACCCCCGAGTTCTTCGCCTCGGTAAAGATGGGATACCCCTACAAGACAAAGGTATACCTCAATTACTACAATGACCCCGTCTACACCATGCCGTATAACGCTTCGGTCATAGAAGCGCTAATGGATCTGGACGCCATGCCGCTTACTTTATCTATAGACGCCTATATGGGCGAAACGTCGTCGCTGTGCGATTACATTCTGCCCGACACGGAATACCTCGAACGTCTCGGCGGCTTCAAGACCTACCCGCCCGTAAAGACACAGGTGTGGGGCTTGAGACAGCCGGTGGTGGGCTCCTTCGACCCTAAGACCCACGAGTATAAGCCCATACGTCCGGACACAAAAATGGCCGACGATATGCTCATAGACCTCGCCAAGGAGTGCGGCCTCCCCGCCTTCGGCAAGGACGGCGGAGGGCCGGGGGTCAACATCAATAATTCCTGGGACTACTGGAACGAATACTATAAGCACTACGACTTCAAGGATGGATTGGATCCGAAGAGCTCTTTCGTAAAACTCGGCGGCAAGTTCGAGAACCCTTCGCCGAAGCACCAGTATTCAGGTGACTACGTCACCTTCCCCGGCGGCAGGCCCGTCCGCGCGCTTTACTCGTACCAACAGAATACGGCCCTCAATAAAAACAGTATGACCGGCAAATACTTTGACGGCCTTCCGCAGTACAGGACCATCATAGACTGCAAGGAGCAGCCCCTGGACCCGGCGATCTGGAAGGAATACCCGTTCCAGCTCCATACGTACAAGGAGCCCCAGCATACCCAGTCAAGGACCATGAACAACCTGTGGCTCGCCTCCATAAAGCCCCAGAACTATGCGGAGATAAACCCCGCCGACGCCGAAAAGCTGGGGGTGAATAGCGGCGATTGGATCAAGGCTAAGTCCCCCTCCAGCAAGCACATACATCTTTACCACAACTCCCTCGGTGACGGGTGGTACAAGTTCCAGGTGCGGGTGACGAGCAGGATCAGGCCGGGCCTGTTTTCCGTAAGCCAGTCGTACGGAAGGTTCGGCGCCGGGGCCAAGAGATGGTCCATGAACGGCAAGGAGCAGCCGCATGATGAAAGGATAGGCGCCGGTTTTCACATCAACCCTCTTTACATGACCGATCCGGTGCTCAAGAACGTCGTGATGGTGGACCCCGTGGGCGGCGGGACGCAGAGTTACGGGACGCCTATCAGGATTGAAAGGCTGTAGGAAAAAATACAGGTAAGGAGGAAATATAATGCCTGAAGCAGGAGCGTTTATTACGGAAGAAATGATACAGGCGAGTATCGCCAAGAAGGGTCCCAAGCAGTACACCATATGGGTAGACCTCGAATACTGCGTCGGCTGTAACGCGTGCACCATGGCGTGCAAGGCGGAGAACAACACGCCGGTAGGCGTGGATTACAACCGGGTGACCGAAGTGGAGGTGGGTGAATTCAAGGACCCCGCCGAGAAACCCGGCGTGAGAGTATATTTTGTCCCCATGCCCTGCATGCATTGCGGAAAGCCCGCCTGCCTGGCCGCCTGCCCGGTAGGGGCGATCACGAAGAGGAAGGAAGACGGGATAGTCCTTATCAACAAGGACAAGTGCATAGGGTGCAGGTACTGTGCATGGGCCTGTCCTTACGGCCACCCGCAGTTCAACCCGGAGGCCAAGGTTATGGAGAAATGCACCCTGTGCGTACACAGGGTCGAGAAAGGTCTGAAACCGGCCTGCGTGGACACCTGTATAGCGAGGACGAGGTTTTTCGGAGAAGTGAACGATCTTACAAAGCTCATCAGGGAGAAACGGGCCGAGAGGGTCTCCCTGGGATTCATCGGAGGCAAGACGACAACTGACCCGTCGGTGTTGTATACGAAGTAAGCATAAACAATCAGTCGTTGGCGGTTGGCTTCGGACAAAGGCTGATCGCCGACGGCTGAAAGCAGATCATTCATTGAGGTTTAATCATGACAATTGCTGAAAATGTAGCGGATAAAATTATTAACGACCATCATATGCTGATTGAGACGTCACTGTGCTCACGTTTCAGGACGCCCAAATCGGATTGTTCGCTCTGCGCGGACGCATGCCCTGCAAATGCAATCACTGTCTCCGACGGAGGGGCTGAAATAACGGGGGGATGCATAGACTGCGGGGTTTGTCATTCGGCCTGTCCCAACGGCGCCTTCAGTATCAGGGAGAGGTCGGATGAAAGGATCATGGATGAAATGCCCTCTCCGCGCATCGCCTCTTTGCGCATTTCCTGCGAGCGTGGAGATGCCTCGGCCGATATCATTGTGCCCTGCCTCAGCCGCCTCACCGAGACACTGTTCCTGGAACCCTTGCTCAGGGGCGCGTCGGGCATAGAGATAGCAAGGCCTTCCTGCGAAGGCTGCCTCCTGGTCAAGGCGGCCTTCCATCTCGAGACGGTCATCCGCAAGACGCATCACCTGTACGATATGCTGGGTATAGCAAGGGACCGCATAAGCCTTAAAAATATCCCGCTTCAAGGTCTTGTAAGGGCGCCCCAAAGGGCCGTGTCAAGGCGGGAGTTCTTCGGAGCCTTCAGGGCAAAAGCGACACGGATAGCGGCGGCTGCCATCCCTGACGTTGAAGGCAGTGGGGACGGCAAGGCCGAAGTATTCAGGAATGCTATTCAGGAGAGGCGCGAAAACCGCAAGAGGTCAATGCTCGTAGAGCGCCTCCGGGAACTGGGCGCAAAGTCCGGGGTCAATCAAAGCGCCGTCCCTTCAGAGGATTCTATAATAGCCGATATCGAAGTCGGGGCGGGATGCACGGCCTGCGGTGTCTGCGCTTCCCTCTGTCCGACAGGGGCCATAAGTCAAAAACAGACCGAGAAGACTTTTTCCCTTCGTTTCAGTCCAGCCTTGTGCACCAATTGCGGGATATGCGAAAAAACCTGCATGCACAGGGCGCTCACAATGAAAGAAACGGTCTCTCCGGCCCTTTTGTTTCAGCAAGAGGAGACGACGCTTTTTGAGGCGGAAAGAAAAACCTGCCTCGCATGCCGTATGGACTTTGTAGGTGAAGGCGCGGAAATATGTCCGCTGTGCCTGGACAGGAATAAAAAACAGACGGCTGTTTTACAGGAGCTGTTCAAATAACGGGAGGTGTTTGTGGGTGAACTCGAAGCGGTTGCCACCGGTGAACGTGAAGATATATACAGGTTTTTATCGGGGCTCTACCTGAGGCCCCCTTCAGACGCCCTGATAGGGATGATACTGGACGGGAGCTTAACGGCGGTATTCCGGGAGGATGAGGAAATGTCCGCGTTCGTCAAGGCCGCGTCCGGCATAACAAATTTAAAGGACGAGCTTGAAGCCGAGCACGCCTCTTTGTTTGTGCTCCCCTCCGGAGTTATTCCGCATGAGGCGGTGTATCTCGATAAAGAAAAGAGGCTCGGCGGCAGGGTGACCATGGGGGTCAGGCAATTTTATGAAAGAGCAGGGACGGACCTTTCGGAAGAATGCATAGAGATGCCCGACCATATAGGGATGGAACTGGAATTCGTGGCCCTTCTCTGCAAGCTCGAAAGGGAACTGCGTGAAGGGACAGACCCCTCCTCGCTGCAAAAATGTATCGAACTGCAAAAGACCTTTCTTGAGGAGCATCTCTCGCGATGGGGTTACCTGTGCTGCGAAGAGGTCATCAAACATGCGGCCTACGGGTTTTACAAGGCTGTCGCCCGTTTCACCATCGAGTTTCTGAAAAGCGAGGAAGAGTACGTTTCAGGACTGTACGAAAAGGCATGCGGAGAAGGAGAACAACTATGCGGAACAGCGAAGAATTAAAAGGCCTATTGGTATTTGTCACCGCTCTTATGTGCATGAGTGTTTCAGCGTGGGCGGAAGATGCGGTTTCTAAACAAGGAAAGAAATATTCTCATCCCCATACGCTGCATCTGGAGGTCATGGGACAGGGGCCCGCGGATTTCTCTCAGGACGAGATCAGGGATTGGCCCGGCTTCGTGAGTTCCCTCCAGAAAAAAGGCAATGCCTTTCCCTTCAGTCAGGAAGGGCGTATGGTTCTAAGCGGTCTTAAACCTGATTCCCTGAGCAGCGACGATATGGCGCTGCTTGTCAATGAACTGAACAGGCTCCTTACAGACGAAAATGTCGGCGCGGGGCAAAAAGGCAGGTCCGGGAACGTGGAGGACCTTAAGTGGATAAACAGGGGCCTCCTCAGTGACGCCTTCCCGCAGCTCGCGCGCAAGGAAAAAGGCAAGACACTGAAGAAGATCACCTGCTCCACCTGTCACGAAGCATACGTCCAGGCTGAAAAGGATGCCGAGAAAAACAGGGTTGACGAAAAGACCGTGATAGAGTGTTTTTCAAACGCGATCTCCGGCAAGGCGGAAGGAAAAGGGGAAATCAACGAATGCCTTAAAATGGCGGACACGCTCAAAAAAACCAGGATACAGCCTTACGGCCCGCTGAGGAATGTTATACAGAGGAGTGTTCCGGAAGGCGCTATCCCCTTCTTTGTCGCGATACATCCCGAAGACCCTTACACCTATAAACCGCTCCTCAAGAGGCTTGTCTGCCTCGAGTGCCACGGCCAGGACAGGAAGGTGGACAGGATCACGGGCCGCGACGGCAAGGTGAAAAAGATCCAGATCTTCTACGGCGCGGGGAGCGGAAAACACAAACATAAACATGAGGAAGAGAGTCAGAATTGATGGGAGTGAAAGGCATCGGCAGTACGCTGTGGCTTATAGTCCTCTTCTCAGTTACTTTCTCGTCCGCAACATGTGACGGCGCTGATAGGGCTGTTTCAGCGCAGACAGTTGTCGATGAGACAGCTCGTAATTATATCCGGAAACTGGAGAGCAGGATTGCCGATCTCGAGTCGTTGGTGAGGACCCTTACGGAAGGGAAGACGGGTACGCCCCCCAAATCCCCGCAATCCGAAAGTCTGAAGCCGGCCGTAAAGAAGACGGGAGATGACGAATGGGGCGAGCCTGTTGTTGAGCAAGATACCGTAAAGGGCCGGGACGAGGACGCGAGACGGAGGCTTGCGGAGCTTGAGACATGGAAAAAGAAACAGGAGGCCAAAACCGCGAAGGAAGCGGAGGAGTCCGCCGATAAGGTCAAGTTCGATTTCTCCGGAAAATACAAGCTGCGTTTTAATACGAAAAACAATCTCAACCTCGACAACCCGCTACAGTACTGGCAATTCGACGATCATGCATACTTTGACCAGAGGTTCCAGTTGAAAATAGACGCGGAATACGGTCCGCTTTCGACTGTCCTTGTCCTCGATAAAGGTAACTTCGTATTCGACTGGAAAGAAGGCAGCCAGGGGACCCTCGACAGGTGGGGGGAATTTCAAACGGTCAATTCCGCATTGGTACGGGAGCTTTACGCCCAATATACCGGCAACTTCGTGGTGAAGGCAGGCAGGCACAGCCTTATCGTCGGCAACGAAGGCGTAGTTTTTGAAGGACCCGCCGACGCAATAAAGCTTACTTACCCCTTAGGTAAGACACCCATCGGCAGGGTATCCGCCACAGCAGCCTATATCGCGGTAGCCGGAGGGTGGAGGAATTACAATAATTTCACCTACCCGGCAGGCGACAGAAGCGCGGTGCTGGGCATGGCCAACAAACTTGACGGTTATCTTTTAAGTTTCGATATAAAACCTAAAAAGGATTTAACCATAGAGCCGTATCTTCTTAAGGTTTTCGACAGAGGTAAATTCGGCGATCCCGATCTGAACCTCGACAAGGATTTCAATGCGACCACGACGGCCCGTGACGGCTCTTTTGAGCCCCTGTGGACAGGAATTGCTATCTCAGGCAAAAATGGGGCCTTCACGTATAAAGGTGATTTTGTCTATCTGTCGGGCACGTATGCAAAAGACCGCGACTTTAAGGCATACGCGGCCCTGCTGAGAGGAGATTACGCTTTCAGAAAGGACTTCTCTCTTGGTCTGGAAGCCGGGCGCGGCTCCGGCAATTCGGCGGAGGAAAAGGTTGCGGGGACGGGAGACGTAAACGACTTCGCGGGACTTTTCCTATGCAAGGAGCGCAGGAAGTTCGGGAATATCTTCAGTCAGGATTTGAGGGCCGGTTACTTCTTTGCCGACAGCAGTCTCGCCAATGTGACCTTTGCGAGGGCTATAGCGGACTTCGAGCCGATAAAGAAATTAAAGACAAATATCTCTCTTTCAAAACTCTGGACAACGGAGAGTGTTTACAAGGGCCGCGGGCCTGTAGGTGATTGGAGCCGAGGGACCTCCCTATCAACCGACCAAACAAGGGATATCGGATGGGAACTCGATGCGAACCTGAACTTCCCTATATACAAGCGTCTGAGGGGCTTTGTTGAGACGGGCTATTTTGTCCCGGGAGATGTCTATCGCCTGCCTGACGGGCGGAAGGCGGACCCGGCCTCGGAGGTCGTCCTGGGTGCGGAGTTTGAGTTTTAGAATTATCAAATTCGTGATTATATTTTTGGTTCTTATTGCCGCCTTGCAGAGTGGGTTTGCGGAAGAACCTATGAAATCAGGTGTCGAAATATTCGCGGTCCCGAAGTCCGGCAAAGGCCCCATGCGGGTTTATCTGGAGCCGAAGGTGAATGACCTGAAGGAGCCGCTGAAGTTCCACTGGTACTTCGGAGACGGCAATGAGAGTGAGGAGATGATACCTAAACCCCATCACTATGAATTCGGGAAATACAATTTAATGCTTGAGGTGACAGACAGGGAAGGGAAGATGTATACCGCCGGCATCAATATCGATGCGGCCTTGCCTGGCTGATCTTCATCCTGCAGCCTTCGGTCCGAAGGAGATAACGAGTAACAAGAGGGACAGGGCTCCAGGATGTTGCAGTTCTTCCCTTTTGCCTGGTCAAAGATAAGGAGGTTTCAGAAAGTGAATTGTGCAACGAGAAAGGTACTATCGGTCGGTGTTTTCATATGTCTGGTCACGCTCATTCTACAGGCTGGCGGCGGTCCCGTTTATGCCGATGATGCGTCGCTGGTGAGGGTTACGCGTGTGGACGGAACTGTCACAAGGAACGGCGCTCCTTTAAAAGAAGGAGATATTATCGAAAGGGACGAAAGGATCGTGACAAAAGGCAATTCCGCTGCTGTGCTTACGTGGTCAAACGGCAGCATTGTCGAGCTGTACCCTGAGACAAGCCTCATCCTGAACGGAATAATTTTTGAAAGCGACAGGAAACTCGAAAAATCCCTTCTAACAATAGAAAAAGGCAGGATATTTGCCAAGGCCCAGGTGCCTGAACATCTCTTTAGCCATTTTGAGTTAAGCGCGGGGGGCGCCGTGATAATGACCCAGGGCGCCGAGTTTGCCCTGAAATACGAAGAAGCGGAAAAGAAGAGCACGGTCTGGTCCTTCCTTGGGACCGTAATTGCGGATACGGGCGTACAGCGTGCCAGGATAGAGGACGGCCAACAGGCTGTCCTGAAGGCGGGTGTGAAACCGGAGAATCCGATACTGATGCCGGACAAGACCAGGGATGCTTTGAGCAAGACCTCCAAGAGGCTCGGCGGCAGCCTGCTGATAGAGGAAGAAACAGGCTCCGCCGGCGGCCCCCTGAGCGTTAAGATCGGGGGCGTCAAGAACAGGCGGGGCAATGCGCCGTATACGGTGAAGTTCAAGGCCCTCACGAAGGGCGGAAGCGGAAGGATCAAGTCGGTTACCTGGAGCTTCGGCGACGGCGAGAACTCAAGCGGCAAAGAGGCGCAGCACACGTTCACGCAGGGCGTCTACGTGGTTATCGTCAGCGTGGAGGACGACAACGGGCAGAAGGCCACTGCCCAGATCAACATCTCGGTCGAAGAGAACTGCGGGTGCTGACAAACTTTCCCTTTTAAATAGAGAGCGGAGGAAAAAATGGACGGAACGAAACTTACGAGAAGGTCGTTTCTGAAAGCGACGGGCGCTACCGTCGCAATGGCGGGTGTCGCTTCTTCCGTTGCGGGCGCATCAGGCGCGGAGCAGGCAAAGACGCACAGGCCGTACACCGAAGGAGGCATCGCGCCCGTATCGGACAAGGTGGTGACGAGCGGCTGCATGTGGTGCCAGAGCGGTTGCAGCATGAAGGTGCATGTTCAAGGAGGAAGGATTGTCAATATTTACGGAAACCCGGACGATCCGGTGACCGAGGGCAGGCTCTGTCCGAAGGGTCAGAACAATGTTAATGTGCTCTACAACAAATATCGGCTGAAGGCGCCTTTGAAGAGGATCGGAGCGAGGGGAACGTCAGAGTCTTACCAGGAGATAAGCTGGGAACAGGCTTTAACAGAGATTGCAGAGAAATTAAAGACAGTAAAAGAAAAGTACGGCCCCGAGGCGTTTGCCTGGTGGGTGGCCGGCAGGAGCGAATCCCAGGCGCGGGCCGGTCTGACCGGGACGTTTGAGAAACTTTACGGTACACCGCACCGGGAAGGCACGGGACCTTTCTGCAATTTCGCGGGCTCGTCGGCGTCCAATTCCATCCTGGGGCACAACAACCCGCCGTGGACCTACACGCGCGACGATTTCGGCGGGGCTGACTGGTACATGCTCGTCGGCAGCAACATGGCCGCTACCAAGGTAGTCACTTTCGGTATGGTCAATGACGAGAGGATAAAGAGAAAAGCCAAACTCATTGTCGTAGACCCCCGGATGTCCGAGACCGGGAGCAGGGCCGACGTATGGCTGCCGGTAAAACCTTCTACGGACATGGCGCTCGCCCTTTCGATGATGTATCATATTGTCGAGAAAAACCTGCAAAATAACGATTTCATCAACAGCAAGGTCCTGGGCTTCGACAAACTGAAGGCCTTCCTACTGGAGAAGAAGTATACACCTGAATGGGCGGAAAAAGTTTCCGGTATCCCTGCAAAGACCATCAGGGAGCTTGCGGAGGAGTATGCGAAGACGGAAAAGGCGATCATCATGGGCAATGCGGGCCTGAGCCATCACACCAACGGTCATCATACCCACCGGGCGTTTTTCATGCTCGCCGCCATCACCGGCCACTACGGCAAGCCTTCGATGGGCTATGCGTCGGGAAACGCGGGCGCAACACCGGTGGGGAGCATCTCCGTTCCCGCGGAAAAGGAGGTAAAGCCGAAAAGGCAGAGGCTCGGCAAATCTCCCGTGGCCTGGGTAGAACCCATGATCACCGGCAAGCCGTATCCCATCAAGGCTTTCATGTCTTGTTGCAATCCCCTCGTGCAATGGGGTGACCATGAGAGAGTAGTGAAGGCGTTGGATAACCTCGAGGTGTCGGTCTACTACAATATGTATCCCAGCGTGGAGACGCTGTACTTCGATTACATCCTGCCTGTCTCGCCCTGGGCCGAGTCCGGAGGACTGGGACCTGTTTCCGACGAAAGACGGAATGTATTTACCCCGCAGATCATCAATCCGCTGCATCAGGCGAAGCCTGAGAGATGGATATTCATCGAACTCGGAAAGAAAATGGGTTGGGGGGATGTGTTCAAGGATGAATACAAAGACCCCGTGGTATTACAAAGGGCGATGTCAAAGAAGAACGGCTTCTCGCCGGAAAGGTTTTTCGCAAAGAAAGACGGCGCTTTGAGAGGCCCTCTCCCTACACCCGATGCGCCTGAGATAGGCACTCTTTACACGGAAAAAAACGGGGTCCCGGGCAAGAAGGGGCAATTCCCCAGGCCGTCCGGCAAGATCGAGATATGGACGGAGGAGTTGGAAAAGGCTTACAAGGTCCAGGGCTTGAGTCCTCTGCCCGAATTCTATGCCGATCCGGAAGTCGGTATGAAGGACGGGCTCCCATACCTTGAGTATCTCGACGACGACACCTCGGAAGGCGTGACCTCACAGTTGATCGGCAAAATGAGGGCGTTGCGCGTAAAGATCAAACAGCCCGCAGGTCCGGAGCTTTCAGGCTTTGACATGTATCTTACCACCGGCAAGCCGAGTGCAGCCCATTTCGGCGACGGCACTCACTGGGTCGGGACCCTTCAGGAACAGATGCCCGACCAGTACTGCCTGATCCATCCTGAGAAGGCAATGGAACTCGGAATACAGAACGGGGATACGGTGAAGGTAATGGGAGTGAAAGGGGAATTCACCGCGAAGGCATGGCTTTATGAAGGGATCAGGAAAGATACGGTCTTTGTTCCGAACTCCTATTCCCACAAGCAGCCATACAGCCAGTGGAAGTCGATCAATTCGATCGTGAACAAAGACAAACGCTGCCCCATCTCGGATCAGACGAACTACAAGGGACTTGTGTGCAAAGTCTCCAGGGCATAACGTGAGGAGAAAGAAATGAGCCAATATACAATAATGGTTGATCTGGAGAGATGTATCGGATGCAAGTCCTGTGAGGCCGCTTGCAAACTTGAAAACGGTGTCCCGATGGGAAGGTACAGGACAAAAGTGATGTGGGTGAACCCTCAGGGAGGAAACAAGCTCTATTTCGTATCGATGCCCTGTATGCATTGCGCGAACCCGGCGTGCAAGGAGTCCTGCCCCGTGGGGGCTATCACAAAACGTCCCGGGGACGGAATCGTATTGCTTGACAAGGAGAGGTGCATCGGATGCCGGTACTGCTCCTGGGCATGCCCCTACGGCGCCATGGGCTTCGATGAGAACAATATGGTCGCCGACAAGTGCACCTACTGCGCTCACCGGCTTGCCCGTGAAGAGCAGCCCGCATGTGTCACCAAGTGCCCCGGTCACGCCCTGAGTTTCGGCAGGAAGGATGAACTCCTGGCAAGGGCTTCTTCAGAAGGGAGAAAGCAGCGGGACATCAACATCGGCAAAGCCGGACCCTCGACCTTTTATCTGGAGAGGCTGAAGCCGTAAAGAACGAATGGAGAACGACATTCTTTTATCTGACATCTACGCGCAATTAAGCGAGTTCTTTAAAGGGCCTACAGAGGAGTTCGCCAGTGATGTGGCTGACGGCAGACTTCTCTCCTATTTCCGTGAAGTCTACTCCGTACTTGGCATCAACCGCACTCCTCCCGAGGGATTGTGGGTCACGGCGGATACCTATGCAGTGCTGAGAGCTGAATATAAAAAATTGTTTATGGGACCGCTCCCGCCTTATATCGTCCCTGTCGAGAGTGTCTATAAAAGGTGGTCGAACGATCCGGGATGCAACCTGCCTCTTGCCGGGGAGAAGGGATACCTTATGGGCGATCCGGCAATGGATATGATAAGCAGGTACCAGGCGGACGGGCTCGTCATCCCCGACGAGTATTCGGCCATGCCGGACCATATAATCCTTGAATTGGAATATATGGCACATTTATGCAGAAACTTTTCTGAACGAGAGCAAAGAGAGTTTTTGAAGAATCATCTAGATTGGATTGCCGATTTGACAGGGGATATACAGCAATACGACAATGCGGGTTTTTATTTTACGGCTGTTCAGATTACTGAACTAGTTAACAAGGCTGTTCAAAGAGAGTTGAATAGATCTTGCATACCTGAGCAAGATAAATCAGAGACTGCCGGCAGGGCCGGTGGCCATCGACTCCCCCAGTCTCTTTCCGAAGCCGCACGGGAATAAGCGGCCCGATCTTTTCGACGGTTCCTAGCTATCCCCTTTCGTTATGAGGGCTTTTGTGAACAACGGATGAAGGACCCCTTCCTTCTTTCCGCGCCTGAGCGGACACTCGGGAGGATGTCGTAATAGTTATATTCTCCGTCCAAAAGACACCCTTCAGGGGCGACAGCATCCCTTTGATGGTATTTTCTATCAGCTGCCTCGCAAAATCTTTCCTGAGCGCTATCTCTTCGTCCGCCAAATAGATTTGCAGTCCCTCGGTCCCGATATGTACCGTCACATTATCGGAATCCATACCGAGAGACTTCGCAATCGCGCGCAGGGCGTTGCCGATATATACCTGCGTGAAATCATTCAATTGAAGGGAGGAATTATTCACATGAAGGACTGTCTTCAATTTAACCGTTTCCATAGGGAATCTCACAACCACAAATTTGCAATATCGGCGCCAGGATATAAAAGGCTTGCAGATCAAGCGGGAATAATCGTAACGGACATTTTAGGTTTCAAAGATGGGACTGAGGCTGCACTATAGTGTCTTAAAACTTGAACTTGTGCGTTATTCTTTCATCTCAGATTCCGACACAGGGAAGCCGTGCTCCTTCAGTTTTCTCCAGAGTGTGCCCCTGCTGATTCCGAGCTTTTTGGCGGTCTCTTTCTTTTTCCCTCCGGTTTCTTCAAGTGCCCGCGCTATCAAGTCCCGTTCAAAGGCCTTTACCTTCTCTGTTACGGGAAAACCATCCGGGACCGTTATCTGCGCCCCGGGACAAACCCTGACGCCCCTTATTTCCATGGGCAGACATGAGGGTTCAATAATATTTCCCTTGCAAAAGGTAATGACCATCTCCAGCGCATGCTTTAACTCTCTTACATTGCCCGGGTAATCATGGGCCAATAAAATATCCATGGCGGCGGGCGTGATGACAAAACCAGTCTTCCCGAGCTTTTTGCCGAAAACATCCAGAAAATGATTGATGAGCAAAGGGATGTCTTCTCTTCTCTCCCTTAAAGGCGGTATGGTGATGGGCAGGACATTGAGCCTGTAGAAAAGGTCCTTCCTGAACCTGCCGGCTTCCACCTCTGCTTTCAGGTCCTTGCCTGTGGCAAAGATGGTACGTACATTGACGGTCAGTGGCTCGTTTCCGCCGAGGCGCTCAAAGGCTTGGTTTTCGACGACCCTTAACAGCTTGGACTGCAGGGCAAGCGGCATGTCTCCTATTTCATCCAGGAAGATGGTGCCCCTGTCCGCGGCCTCGAATTTCCCTTTTCTCCTCTGCACGGCGCCGGTAAATGCGCCCTTTTCATGTCCGAACAGTTCGGATTCAAGCAGCGTATCGGGTATCGCGGCGCAGTTTATCTTTATGAACGCCTTGTCCCTCCTCGGGCTCAGGTTATGGATGGCGTTCGCTACCAATTCCTTGCCTGTGCCGCTTTCACCGTATATCATCACAGCGGAATCGGTCTTTGCAACGACGCCGACCATGTCGAATATCTGCTGCATGGCGGGACCTGCGCCGACTATGTCCTCGAATTGCCGGCACTCCCTTACCGTTTCCTTCAGCCTTATGTTTTCACTTTCGAGCTCCCTGTGTTTGATAAATCTGTCTATCACCATAAGCAGCTCATCCGGATCGAACGGCTTGGAAATGTAATCATAGGCCCCTTCCCGCATGGCCTCAACCGCCGTCTTTATCTCTGCAAAAGCGGTCATTACTATTACGCCGGTATCCGGGGAGATAGTCCGGAGCGCCTTTAATATTTCCATGCCGTCGGTATCCGGCAGTCTAAGGTCCGTCACTACGGCGTCGAAACTCTCCGTCCCTGCGAGTTTCAGACCTTCCGCCCCATTGTCGGCGGACTTGACGGCATAGCCCCCGGACTTAAGGGCATGGGACAGGCCGAGGCGCAGTGAACGTTCGTCTTCTATAATAAGTATTTTATACATGGTCTCCTATGTAACGGGCAGCCTTATCCTGAATTTCGTCCCGATATTTACCGCGCTGTCCACCTCGATTACGCCTCCGTGCTGTTCCACTATCCCCTTGCTCACGGAAAGGCCGAGCCCCGTGCCTTCCCCCACGCCCTTTGTCGTAAAAAACGGGTCGAAGATATTATTCATAATGTCTACGGGCATGCCCCTGCCTGTATCTCCGACGACTATTTCACAAAAGGCGTTGTCTTGCCCGGTCCTGATCGTCATCACTCCACCGTTATCCATTGCCTGTATGGCGTTTATCATAATATTCATGACCACCTGTTCCATTTTATTCTCATCCAGCAGCATGTGCGGCAGGCTGTAGGACAGGTCTTTAACTACGCGGATGTCTTTTTGGGCGATATAATAATTCAGGAGCAACAGTTGGCGATTTATAAGGCTGTTAAGGTTAACAGGCGACTTTTCGGTGAAGGTCATTTTCGAGAAGTTCAGCAACTGCTCCACAATGTCCTGTATCCTCCCAAGGCTCTCGTTGATCACCTCGATGTGCTCTTCTCTGTCGGCTTCGTCCATGCCGCCTTTTAGCAGGTTTTTAAAACAAACCGTAATGCCGCCGAGGGGATTGTTGATCTCATGGGCCACGCCGGAGGCCAGCCTGCCTATGGCTGCCATTTTCTCGGTCTGTCCGAGCAGTTCAAGGGTTTTTTTATGTTCCCTGTCCGCATCCCTGAGTCTCTGTATCATCCAGAGAAAGCTCTTCTGGAGCCTGCCGAGTTCATCCCGTCTTTCTTGAAGGACAGGCAACTCGTGAATGGCCTCGACATGCTCAAGGTCCACATGGTTTTTTATCCCGTCCATGACATGAGAAAGCTTTGTTACCGGCTTGGCAAGAACTTTTGCGCCGACGCTTATAATAAGCAGCGAGATGACCGAGGAAATAACAGTAATGTAGACAATTTCCTTCTTGAGTATTCCGACGGCCTTCTGCACCTCTTCCGTGGACAGTCCGATCTCCAGTCCGCCCCATCTCTTGGTGCTTATATTTAACGGAGTCGCTATGCTGATGACCGGCTTGTTTTCAAAATATTCTTCGGTAATGAAAGGCTGAAGGGTTTCAATAGCCTTATGCATGGCGGCGTCTTTATACGGGGTCCCGTATCCGTATTCCGCTATATTGCTGTGTGCGACAACATGTCCGTCATTGTCAACGACCGCTACATATTTTATCCTCCTGTCCCGTTCCATCAGGTTCACTATGAAGTAGTCGAGATAGTCTATCATGTCCTGCTTATCCATTATCCCGAGTTCGGTGTATACCATGACATTTGTGAGCATGACGCGGCTTATTTCGGCAAAAACCTTCCCCTGATTGACAATGTCCTGCTTGTACAGGTTCTTTTCTCTCGAAAGTATGATAAAACTTCCAACAGTAGTAAATATGAGAATACATAAGGATGCCACGAGGATAAATTTACCCTGGAGGCTGAAGACCCATTTTTTAACCTTCTCAAACATAGGTGGCATCAAGGTATTCTTATGCCTTTTCTCCTCAGATAGTCGATCATCTGCCGTATATGGTTATAGTCGGTATCGGTCGCCTCGGCGAACCCATACTTGAACTCTTCATCCCATTTTTCCATGAGCCTGCGGTGTTCCTGATTGTTGTAATCGAGAGAAAGGAGGGCTTTTTTTATTGCGGCTGAGAACTCCGGTGAAGCGTCACCCCTCACCACAATAGGCAGTCCCGGTATCGGTTCAGTAACATCTACAATTTTTAACCCTCTGCCTTTAAATCTGTTCGCAACAGAGTCTATAACCGCCCCTGCATCGAAGTTGCCCCTTAAAACTTCCCTTGCAACTGCGTCGTGATACTTGAAATTCACATATCGCGCACGGTCACTGCTTCCTATACCCGCCTTTGCGTAGAGGTGGTAAAGAGGCGCGAGATTGCCGGATGTCGACAATTTTGACGCAAAGGCTATTGTTTTCCCCTTCAGGTCTGAGAGATTATTGATCTCTTTATTTCCCTCCCTTGTTATGAATACGCTTCTGTAAAAGGGCTTGCCGTCCCGTCCCAACGGCTTGAGGATCGGGACTACATCAAACTGCCGCTTGGCTTCAAGATACGTCACTCCGCCCAGGAGAGCCACCTGTACAGTACCGTTTTTGAGGAATTTTATAATGTCCCTGTAATCCTGGCTGAGCTTCAACTCGAACCGGTAGGGGGTATGTTCGGTCAGATAATTCATAAGTGGCTGGTATCTCTGATACATAACTATGGGGTGATACAACGTTATTGCACTGAAATAAACGACCTTCTTTCCGGGATCGTTTTCTGTTCCGGCATATGCGCCCTCCTCCGAAAAGAAGGCCGGAAAAGAGACAATAAGAAGAAAAACTATTGCACGTTTAAGGCTCATGACTTTTAACACCCCTAAAACTCGTATCTCAGTTGCATGTAAACATTATCGTTCTCTGCCAACTGCCCGAATTGGCTCCATTTCTCCCCTCCCCCGAAAATATTACCTCCTACCGCGACCCAGATACGGTCAGAGATGTTGTATTTTATTTCAGGGTTCAGCATATAGTCCCTGTCGGAAGGGCTGTAGAAGGAAAAGAAGGAGAGCCTCAATGTCTGGTGTATAAGAAATTGGGCAAGTCTGACAGTTGCGAGTTGCCTCAATTTGTGTTCTTTAGGGAATCCGGCAGGGAGGTCCTTTTCGTATTCGGAATAGTCCTGCATGTATTCGCCGTAATATTGAAGTCCCATCGTAAAATCCTCCCACAACTGCCTCTGATACCCGATCAAAAACCTCGCCTGGGAATTCGGTATCATCGGATCTCTGCCTTTTCCGTCTTCCCGTGAATCATAATAACCCGTCTCAAGACTCAAAACCCCATCGAGGGCCCTTCCCTGAAGGCTTATGCCATAGACAGACAACTTGGGATAGAACAAGGTAAGTTTTGTCGGCATAAGCGGGTTGTCCGGCAGGAGCGACGGCTGCCTGTAAAAACCTCGATAGAAATATAATGAGGTATCAAAGCCCGCAATATCCCGATACGCCCGCAACGCGAACTCGGTATTCTCGGGTCTTGATGTCGGCTCCTTTTCTACCCTGTTCGTAATGCCCGGCATGGGGTCGTACATCCAAAATCTCTTTGCAGCAGGGAAATGGTTGGGCTCAAAAAATGGTATGGCTATAAGCTCAAGTGATACAAACTCTGGATAAAGCCCAAACTTTACGCCGTCAACGCCTTTTTTTAGATATTCCATCGGCCTGCCCGAGAAAAAGGCTTCATAGTCCTTCGGGAACACGTCGTTGATGAAGAGGAGGTCTCCGAGACCCCATGTGATGACCTGTCTTCCCGCCCTTACATCCCATGCTTTAGCCGTATAATCAGCATACCCTTCCCGTAATTCCACATCGCCTTTTCCGTCTATGTGATTGAGAAACGCATCGGTCTTAAGGAATAGATGAAATGGCTCCTTCGATACATCGAGCTTGAACTGCATCCTCTCTTCCGCCCATTTGAAGTCGCCCCCGTCAGGGTTTTTCCGTGAGATGTCTGAAGAGTAATTACCCTGAAAAAAACCGTGCAAAGAAACATCGGCCGCAAGCACATCCGAATAGAAGAACAGGAGAGCCTGAAGAATGACAATTAGCTTGAACAGCGGTCTCAATCTATTCAGTCCATTTCTTCGGCGGCTGCTTCAGGTAACGCTCGGAAAAGAGCGCATCTTCAACACCGATATTGTAATCCGCCTTGATATAAGAGACTTCGGTCCTGTGCCCGCTCTGGAGGTTCTTCATCGTCCTTTTGGTGATGGTCGGAAAGCCCTTTACTTCCTTTATCTCGTCGGCGGAGAACACCCTGTAAAGCTCACCCTTCCTGTCGTAATACTCTTCTTTCAGCGGCAATAAATTTGCTCTATCTATCCATGAGAGCTTATAGCTGTAATCCACATCAGCCGCTTTTGGGGCGCTCTTGATCACGTAACAGTCCCGACCGGATGCCTTTTCCTCTTTCACGATGGAATGTGTATCATCCGCGATGTCCCTCCCGGAGACATCCTCATAGGTGAAGTCGGAACCCACAAAACTCGAACTCTTGTCCCTTGCCGCGATCCTCCTTACCATGTTGATCGCGGGGACATAAAGCCACCTGTCGGCGTCCCTGCCGGGGTATTTATTGACCATGAAGGTCATGTCCTTCACGTCGGCGGGCTGGAAGAAATACATGAAGAATTTCTGCTCTCCCCCGGCCTCACCGTAATTTTTTCTCAGCATGGTTAGTTCCCGCGTCCTCTCCTGGCCCCCCTTAGTTACGAGTTTCATCATGACACGCGCTTTGAAATCTTTGCCCTGATAGAGGAAGGCTGCCTGCGATTTTCTCATCACATCCTCTGCTGAAAGGGCGAACGCCTCAAGTGGTAACAACACCAGCAATAAAAGAACCAGATACCGTTTCATACCTGTACTCCTCCTGTGTTCTCTTCCTGAAGTCCTTTCAGGAATATTTCATCCGTTGATTTAGTAACATACTCCATCTTCGATACCTTCGCAATCTTTGACCCTTTTCTTATCGTCCAGACGAGCAGCCATATAAGCATAGCCGTATAGGCAAAAGCAAAACCGTACTGGATGTACTCGTTGTCCGGCAGCAGTTCGAGCATGTTCTTTTCTTTCAGGAACCCTTTTGAGAAAAAGATATCGTCTATTTGATCTTTATAGAGAGAGTAAGGAAGGTATCCGAGCAGAAAACCGGGCAAGGCCGCCAACCCGGTAAGGTATGACATGCCGAGCCTCGAATAGGTCCTTATCTCGCAACCGAGCATCATAACGCTTCCGATGCCGAGCATGGGGCCGCCTACCAGATGGCCAAGGTGAAAGCCGTATTTGTACCTGCCCGCTTCCACGACAACCGGCACGTCCCAGCCAAGGACGATCCATGTAAAGAGGATGGTAAGATTAAACATGAGGACGGCTACCAGGAGGCCGGCAAAGGGCATCATCCCGGTAAACATAGTCTGGGTGATCTTCGCAACCTTCATGGACTCAAAATGATGGGGCTTCATTAGGAGAGACTTCGGCGACATAACCGCGCATTCCGTCCCGAACCCCGATTTGCCGATGCCGATCCCTACCAGGAGCCCCACGAGGCCTTTCAGGGCGATCTCTACCCACGGCAGACCGCCTATGCTATTGGCTGTTTCGCCCTTCAACGCCGTCCAGAAAGAGGACGCCAAAAGCAGGAGGAAAAAAGCGGTAAGGACTATCCGCGCGGGGTCTTTGTACGGCCGGTGCTCCGGGTCGTAGGCCAGGGTTTCGGTCAGGTACTCAAGCTCGACGCATTTTTTGACGGTCGCCTTCACCTCGTGATGCTTCATGAAACCGCCTGCGTTCAGCTTTGCCATCATCATAAAGGCCAGGTAAGCAAAAGGAATGCTCACTATCGCTACCACAATGGAGGTCAGGCTCATCGCCGGAATCCCGCCGAGGTAGTGCCATGCCGTGCATCCCTGCGCGAGCCTCGTGCCGAAACCGAAAATTATAGCCCCAAAGAAGGCAAGCAGCAAAACACGCGGCGGATATTTCACCCAGCTTTTTCTTTCCCGCTCTATGATCGTCACAAGGCAGCCCCCGGAGATTATTCCGATCAATATCCAGTGAATGTCGCCGCTGTAGGTCCGTGTAATAAAATCCGTCCCTGTGATGTTCTCTTCAAGCGTGCCGAACATCTTCGCGAGGCCGGTCGTAATAGGGATGGGCGTCTCGTATTTGAGAAAATACAACACCTCGGCAAGCCCGACCAGGAAGCCGCCCCATACAAACGACCACGGTTTCGTAAGTATATTCCGCACAGGCTATTTCTCCATCGGATAGTTTTTTGAATTTGCTTTCTCCACCACTACCTTCATCATCTCCCCGCCGCCGAAACCCTTTGCCCACGCCGCATAGCCGAACATCATGGTATAGGCGTCATATCCCAAAGCCCTCAGGGGGACTACAGGCAGGTTCGCGAGTTGGCCGGTAGCGCAGACGAGGATTATCTTTTTGTCCTTTGGCAGCCTCTTGAGGCTCACGGTCGTAAGCATATCGTTATAAGGTATGTGTATCGCTCCGGGAATATGTCCGGCGGAGTATCCTTTCTCCCCCGGCCTGACATCCACGACCAGGAAATCCGTTTTATTTGTCTTTATCCACATATAAATTTCATCCGCGGTCTCCTGCCAGTTGCTTTCTTCAAGGCCTTTTACAAGGACCTCATTCAGTCCCCCGGCCATATCCTCCGCTGCGACGGCAGGCAGGGCCTGCGCCATAAAAACAGCGATTATGGGTGCGATAAGATAAAGCTTAAATTTCGTTGTCATTGAATTCCTCCTGTTGTTTCTCTCAAATCGTACAGGGGGCACGCCCCTGTCTGCACTATTCTCAACCGATGCCGAGCCTGAAATCTTTAACCTCCTTGACAGCCGCCTTGAGGTTTATCTTCAGTTTCCCGGCCATGTCCGGCCAGTTTGTCCCGGCTTTTTTCATTGCCACGATCTCCCTGACCGGTTTTTTTGAAAGGTTCGAGAAGACGATGATCGTTATAGTGTCACCGGGAGCAAACTCTTTAATCAGTCCTTCGATCGTCTCAGGGGTCTGTGCCTCAAAGAAATATGCCTTTGTCTTCTTATCAAACTGCTTGAGGTTCTTCGACTGGCGTTCGCTGATCTTCTTGATCATCTTATCCAGTTCCTCAGGCTCGGACAATCTTGCCGCAAAAGAAACAAGGGGCAACAGGAACGTTATGAGAACGGCCAGTGCTAAAACTTTTTTTACTCTCATGCTATTTCAAGCCTCCTTTAAACAGCCGTCCCTGCATCAGCACGATCAGGGCCGGCAAATAGATTATGGTCATGACCGCGCTCAGCAGCATCATGCTCACGATAAAAGCGCCCACTGTAATATACGGCGTCAGCGGCGCGAACATCATCACCGCGAAGGATGCTGCGAAAAGAACGGCGTTTCTCATTATGCCCTTGCCCGGCCTTGCAGCTGTCCAGAGCAGAGCATCGGTAATAGCCGCGGAATCCGGGGGCCCCGTATCTTTGCCCTCTTGTCCCTCGATCAGCCTCTGCCTGAACCTGTTCGCGAAGTGGATGGCGAAGTCCACAGCCATGCCGAGAGACAGGCAGGAAAGCACCGATATGGGCATGTCAAACCTCTTGCCGGTGAAGCCGATAACACCGTAAATTATCAGAACAGTGAAGACCAGCGGCACATAGGCGACCGCAGCCCATTTGAAGGAGCGGAAATTAAGGGCCAGTATTGCATACACCGCTATGAGCGCCATTACAAACCCCCTGACCATGTCCCAGAGCACCTCATGGTTCCAGACAAGATTGAAGTAGGCGATACCGGCTGGTTTTAATTCCATTGGGATCGGATGTGCTTTCTTGTATTCATCCGCCGCCTTTATTACCTGTTCCATGGCCCCGGCGTCCCACGTCTTGAGTTGGACCCATATGTTGGCCTTTTTGAACGCGGGGTCAACCACATTGTCCAAATCGGAAGGCTTTGCCGACATGCTAAATAAAAAGAGATACTGGCCGACGGCCTCCTTCGTTTCCGGGATAATGTCGTATTTCGGGTCGTTGTCGTGGAGCACACGGTTGATCCTCTTCACATAGTCGGCTACTGAAAAGGTCTTGCCCACAACCGGCAGTTTTTCGATGTGCCTCTGGAGGCCTTCGAGGTATTTCATGGTCTCGGGCTGCTTGATGAACTCGTCCTCCTTCCCAAGCGCCACCATATAGCCGAGAGAGGTGCCGCCGAGGGCGCTGTTCAGTTCCCTGTCCGCGACACGGACCTCGCTGTTCCCCTTGAACCACTCAACCATGTTGTTATTAACAACTATCTTCGATATGCCTATGACGGCCAATACAAATAGAGCGAAACCGGCAAGCGCCGTGGCCTTCGGCCGGTAGGCGCCGAGACCGGCAAGTTTCCTCAAAAACCGTGAAGCGCCGCCCGCTTCCGCGTCTTCGTCCGCCGAGGCCCTTTCTATGTGCTCGTCTTTCACAAAGGTGAACATTGCCGGGATAAAGCTGAAACTCAGCACCCGCAAGGCTATTGTCCCGAAGGCGATAAGCCCGCCGAAGACCTTCACCGGGATTATGTTCATGAATAAAAGCACTGCAAAGCCCGCCGCCGTGGCCATCGCGGTATACCGGACTGGACGGCCTACCGCCTGCATCGTTGCGATTATCGCGGCCTTTTTATCTTTCTTCTCACGATAGCGGAAATAGAACTCATTGAATATGTGTATGCTGTCCGTAGCTATCGCCATGAGGAAGACAGGGGCCATTGAGCTCATGATGTGGACGGGAAAGCCGAGGGCTATCAGCAGGCCCATACTCCAGACGATGCTTATCATGGCATCCATCATCAGGGTGATCGAGAGAAAGAGGTCCCTGAACATGAGGTATCTGACGAGGAGCATGACCATCCCGGCGATAGGGGCGAAGATAGCCATTAGCTTGAACATCTCCGCGCCGAAGGTGTCACGCGCAACCGGGTCTCCCGCAACGTAAAATTTTTCGCCTCCCTTTTCCTTCTTTAGCAGTTCTCTTATCCTGTCGGCTATTTCCTTGCCGTTGCTGCCTTTTTCAAGCGGCACATAAATAGCCGTGGTCTTGCCGTCCTTTGAGATAATGCGGTTAAGGAAGAGGGGATTTTCAAAAAGGTTTTTCCGAAACGTATTCATCTCAGCGTCGTTTTTCGGGACCTCCGGCATAAGTGGTGCCACCCGCAATACGCCGGACTCAGCCGTAACATTGGTGATTGTGGTGAACCCGTTTACATCCCTGGAGGCCACCCCCTTTATCCCGAGTATCCCGTCTGTGATCCCAGCTATTTTAGCGAGGGTCTCCTTGTTCAGCACGCCCTTGTCGTTCTGCACGCCGACGACGATCATGTCCTCGTAAAGGCCGAAGGTTTTGTCCACCTCGTCGTTCCAGACCCTCACGTCCGAGGTCGCGGGCAGCATGTTCTTGGGGTTCGTATCGAGCTTGACCTTCGGGAATTGTGTCATGAAAGCGAGCGTAACAATAATAGTCAGCGCTACGACCAGCTTAGGACGTCCTACTGAAAATTCAACAAGCGAGAACCTTTTCATTCATCCTCCTCATAATACATAAAAGAATAACAATGTTTGCATATATATATCAGACAGGAAACCGTTCAACTAACGCATTGAACGGCAAGCTGCTTCCTGTTTACGGCAGATTGCTCAGTCCGTGCTTCATCTTCCAGAGGAAGTAGCGCTCAAAGCCTATCTTTCCCCATTTAAACATCACGCTTTCGCTGAGACTTGATTCCTGCCTGGGCGGAAGGAGGGGCTGTGCTTTCATATACGCTGCGGTGTTGCCCATATCCATAAGACAGACAACGGATATATCCTCCGCAGGCGGCAACTGACTTTTTAATATGTCCGCGGCAATGGTTGCCGCCGCCGTCCTGGCCATCTTCACTGTCATATAACCGGTCTTAGGAACGCCGGTAGGGACAGGGGTCTGTTCAGGAGGGGCAATCGCAACCGCGACGCCCACGGCATATATGTTCGGATATTTAGCGTGTCTGTAGTTCTTATCAACAGGGATAAAGCCGCGCGGGTTGCCGAGTTGGGCCACGACGGGGACGCCTTTCATGGCCGGCGCGAACATGCTTAGTTTGGACGGCAGTTTCGTACCGTCCTTGAGCCTGACCTCGCCCGGCGCGAATTCCTCCACTGCGGCATTGGCTATGACCTTTATATCCCGCTTTGCGAATTCGTTCTCCATGATGGTCTTTGAATTCCTGAGACCTCCTATGCCGAAATGTCCAATGTAGGGCTCGGAGGTTACAAAGACCATAGGGACTTTATGCCGCATCTTCCTCTTGCGGAGTTCAGCGTCTATCTCGAAGGCGTATTCATAAGGGGGGCCGAAACAACTTACGCCCTGCACCGAGCCGGTCACAACAGGGCCGGGAACTTCAAGGAATTTCTTCCATGCCGTGTTCGCCCTCTCCGCCTGTTCCAGGGTGAACACACATTCCGTATGTCCCTTCTCCGGACCAAAGCCGGGCACCTCATCAAAGGCGAGGGCCGGTCCCGTGGAAACCACAAGGTAATCAAAAGGGTATTCACCTGCGGCTGTTGTTACAACCGACCTGTCCGTATCAATAGTCTTCGCGGAGGCTTGAACTAAATTGATACCCTTGGGCGAGAGGATATCTTTTAAGGGCAGGGTTATGTCTTTTGCCGTTCTCCAGCCCATCGCTACCCAGGGAAGAGATGGGACAAATAAGAACTTGTCAGTATCGCTCAAAACAGTTATTTCAGCCTTCTTCCCCAACAGCCTTCTCAACTCGAATGCGGCAGTGAGTCCACCAAAAGATCCGCCGATAATAACAATCTTTTTCATCGCTCCCTCCCTTGTCAGAATGTTCCTGCCACCTTTTTATTATCGACCAGCAGGTCAACAAGCCGGTCGTAGCCGATTTGGTTTATTCCATCCTCCATGTCCTTCTCCCCGATCCCCCTCATGCGGCAGTCTTCGTCAAGCACATAGACAGTCCCGCAACCCTTTCCCAGTCGTTCTCTTTGCGCGAAATAGACAGCATTCTGCAGGAGCACAATATCCGCTGCCATGTCCCGTGCCGTCTTTACTCCCCGCCTGCCTTCGGTCGTTTCGGGTCCGCTTTTTATGATCATCAGCATGTTGTCCTCCACTTTCAGAAAATCAGTGTTACGGCCGCTTTGCCGAGCATTTCCGCTATTTCAGTTCCGCTTGCGACCTTTACGCCTTCTGTAAGGTCTCCAGTTTCCAGCCGCTCCTCGCTCAAGGATGAACGGTCAGCGTAAACCTCAACGCCCATGTCGAGGCAGTCCTTCAACCCCTCTTCGACGTTCATATACTCAGTATTGGTTGTGTCCTGTCCCTTGCGCGCGGCATGTACGCCGCCGTCAACAAGGACAAGCTGCACCCCCATGTCATTGGTTGCGCCGCCCAAGGCATGCCGCAGGGCCTCAGAGGCGTCAACAGAACCGTACGGCGGTCTCCGCAATACAATAGTGACGTTTTCCATATCTCCTCCTAAACCCCGAAATTCAGGAACACAGGACCTGTCTTTATTACGTTAAAAAGTCCCTTCAGCGAACTCATCTCTCCGCCTTCTATGGAGTCATCTCCCGCAAGACCGCGGGATTTCATGCAGCCGGTTCATATATCTACTTTCAGTCCCCTTTCAACAAGGCCCTCAAGAGCTGCAAGAGATTGAGGAAGCTGCCCCTTGACGATTGAAAAAACTCCGTCCCCGGACGCTGTGAGTCTTACCTTCCGGCCTTTTTTCAACGCGGCGTCCGCAATACTGAAAATCGTATGGGTATTTTCAAAACTATACGGTGTTGTAGTGAGGAACAGCACAATGTCTTTCTCCATGGTCTCTCCTTTTCGGCAAAGGCAAATATTTTTAATGCCGCCTTTCTCCCGGATAGACGCCCTTTCTTGTTACCGGACAGCATGCCGGCGCGGGCAGATCCTCCTTGTATTCCCTGTTCAGCAGTCCGATAAGATCGGGGATAATGGCCTCCCGGAGGAAGTAGCAGCGGAGCCTGCCGTCGATATAGTAATCGATTATCCCGTGTCTTCTCAGGAGCGAAAGATGCTGGGACACATTGGGCTGGCTTATTGCGAGGAACTCCTCGAAGTCACTTACGCACTTCACGCCTTTGGCAAGCTCTTCGAGGATCTTTATCCTGATTGGATGGGCGACGACTCTCAGCAACTCTATTTTCTTTCCCAATGAGCGTAACACAGTCACCTCCGAAAATATATAAATATATAACAATGTTTGCATATATATTGTCAAGCCCCTCCCAAAGGGCAATTGCTTTTGAGGCAATTAAAGGATGGAAGCGATTCATTATATCTGGCAATCAAAAAAATGGTCTGATTTTACGTGGGACAATTCCTTAATAGCAGACCTTAACACAGTTCCCTTACCGCCTTATTTACCTGTTCACCGTTTTTATCATGGCGATCCGTTGCCAAAATCGGCAGCAACGTGCGGTGTGCTCCTTTTTTTATTGCCTGCAAGTATTTCTACATCTCGGTTATCTTAATCGCCTCTGCAGGGCATACACCCAGGCAACTCTCACAAAAGACGCACTCGGTTGTCTGGTAGGGATCAGACCTTGCGTCCACCATCCTGAAAACACCCTGCGGGCACACGTTTACACATTCCTCGCAACCTTCGCACTTGCTGTTATCAACTACGACCATATACATACTCTATCACCTCCTGTCTATTATTGGCTCATATGGCAAACATATTATTTTAAACAATTTCCCGAAAAATGTATACTCCTGTGAAAGACCTCTTATATCGGACACTCTTATATCCGCATGTTTGCATCTTTCCTTCATCTTGGTATAAGTTACCCTGTAATGCATTAATGCCGTTGTGCGGCGACTGGAGGGCCGGATATTATGGAAGAAACCGGTGACAGGAGGAATTCAGCGCACCAGCCCGGAGAATACGAGGCCGGGCAGCAGCGCACTTCCAATTCTCCCGCCTTTACACTGGCAGCCGTTATTGCTATTGTCTTTGTATCGGAGTATGCGGTGGCGGCATTCCTCTCCCTCATGCCACCCCTGTCCCCATGGCTTAAGGTCTTTCTTAAGGCCGCCCTGCTGATTATTCTGCTTGTCCCTCTCCTTTATGTCTATCCCTTCCGTCAAATGGCAAAGCGTATTACTGACCTCAAACAGAAGGAGAGGGAACTTGAGGCCCTCTCTTTCAGAGACTTTCTGACAGGGGCATACAACAGGACAAAATTCGAAGTTATTATCTTAAGGGAGATGGAAAGGGCAAGAAGATATGACAGAATATTGACCCTGATCTTATTCGACCTGGACCGTTTCAAAAACGTGAACGATTCGTACGGATACATTGCCGGCGATCATGTGCTGAAGGCCGTGGCAGCGATTATCATTAAAAATATAAGAAAAGCTGACTATATCGTCCGCTGGGAAGGAGAAGAATTTATTGTTCTTACTCCCGAGATAGAATGTGAAGGGGCAAAGATCCAGGCGGAGAGGATACGCCGGGCCATAGAGAATTACAGCGTCGATAAAGTCATAAGCGTTACCGTTAGCGCAGGTCTGGCCCAGTTCAGGCCTGATGATACGGAAGACAGCCTGATAAGAAGGGCAAACAACGCTCTGAACAAAGCCAAGGTAAAGGGCATGAACCGCGTGGAATCAGAGCAATGAAGCCTGCATTTGCCGACTTCGATGTGTTTTACACGGAGCGCTTTTATTAGGGTGTATATATGACAAAGATAGAAGCCATTAAGAAACATGGCATGTCCGCCAAGGGCAGAAAAGAGCTCATGCGACATCTCAAAGGCAGGGAGTTGACCATGGATGAAGCCGTCCATGCGCGCTGCTACGACTGCATGTCCTACTATGCTGACGGCACAGTCGATTGCAGAGCGCCTGAATGCCCCTTGTATCCCTACATGCCCTTCCGTACAGTCAAAAAAGCGAAGAAGACATTAATCCGGAAAACAGGGGTAAAAGAAAAACATGACAAAAAGCCTGCCAGGGCCACGGGAAAAAACAAACCGGCTTCCACGTCCCTCCGCCTGTTCTGAAGACCGCACGAGTGTCCTGGTGTTCCGCTCAATGCGCGGCATCTTAAAGAATATTCGGTTCTGTTTTTTGCCAGTTTGACTTAGATATGGTATATAATATGCGATAAGCCCCTGCTCTCGTGCATTTCAGGGGCAGCACACTATTTTATCTGTTCATTAGTGGACATTGTGTACAGGGAGGGAGTGATGGCTAAGCAGGACTTTTCGGCAAAAAGCATCTCTGAATTGAGAACCTTGGCAAAGAAAGCTGGAGTAACAGCTGAAAGGACCTGGAAGAAAGCGGATTTTGTAGAAGCCCTCTCGAAGAAAACGGACATAAAGAAAAAACCTGCAAAGGTCAAATCCACCGCTTCTGCTGTAAAAGCCGCCCCTGTGCTCAAAGCGCAGGTGAAGACGGCGAAACATCTCTCCAAAGTGCCGGCTGCGAAAAAAGCAGTCCCTTCTTCTGCTCCCGTAAAGTCTGTGAAGAAGGGACGGATAGACCCGCGCATCAAAGATGAAATCATGCCGCCGCTCCTGCCAATAAATGAAGCGGAACTGCCGCCGCTGCCTGAGGAATGCGGAGAGAACAGGGTGGTTACCATGACCGTAACCCCGAAACGTCTGTACGTTTACTGGGAGGTGTCCGGTGAGATTATGGCGCAGCATAGCGGGAATCTTAATCTCAAGGTCATTGCTACCAAGACAGGAAAGCCATTTTATCTGCCCATTTCCGAGCGTATCGGCGAATATTTCATCACCGTAAATCCCGATACAGAGTATGTTGCCGAGGTGGGTGTTATCGATAAAAAAGGAGAGTTTGTCGCTATGGCAATGACGCGGCATGAAGAGTCGCGTGCCTCCATGACCGCGCAGTCCCGGCCTGAAATTGCACAACCGGACACGAACAGGGCGCTAAATACCGGCATCCCTTCACCTTCTGTAGCCGGGGAACAGCCGGCTATAAAGCACGCAGGAGAGAGCTTGCCCGATGAATTCTTCGGAATTCCGGAAATGGTGAGTTCTGCTGCATCAGGGCTCTATCCGCCGTATGAGGATACAGAGGGCGGATTGCCTGAAGAATTTTTTAAAATGCCTGAATCCATAAGCTCCTATTGACGCCGGGGGGCTAGCTGACCTGATATAAATTATTAATATCAACTGAGCGAGAGTGGCGGAACTGGCAGACGCGCTGGACTTAGGATCCAGTGGGGCAACCTGTAGGGGTTCAACTCCCCTCTCTCGCATTGACCCCAAAGAATATCTAATCTCCGGCACCCCGGACTGAGACCAGGGGATCATTCTCCTTCGAATACTCGACCACGACGCTCTGTATAAAAAGCCCGAGCCGGCTATGATTAAGAAGATCGAAGCGCTGCTGTAAACTAGTACAGGTGGCAGGCTACAAGTCTGTCTCCGCTTTTTTTGAGTTCCGGCGATTGTTTGTCGCAGACATCCATCCGTTTCGGACAGCGCGGGTGGAAGGAACATCCCGAGGGCACGCTGATGGGGCCCGGCGCGTCCAGAGTTTCAGTGCTCACTGCCTTGGACGGTTGCCCTGCTTCTTTGCCCCTGTACCTGATCTTCGGCGCTGAAGACAGCAGCAGATCAGTATAGGGATGCTTAGGGTCCCGGAACAGGTCTTCCGTTTTCGCTCTCTCCACAATCTTCCCGAGATACATCACCGCCACCTCGTCGCTCAGGTAATGCACGACTTTCAGGTCATGGCTGATGAAGACGAGGGAGATGCCGGTATCCTGTTTAATACCCTGCAGCAGGTTCACAATCTGCGCCTGTATGGAAACGTCGAGCGCCGAAAGGGGTTCATCCGCAATAATAAGTTCCGGTGAGAGCGCAATTGCCCGCGCAATACAGATCCTCTGCCTCTGTCCGCCGCTGAATTCGTGGGGATATTTTGCCATGGCATCGCCCGAGAGGCCGACCTTTTCGAGGAGCTGCGCCACCCTGTCCCGGATTTCCCTCCGGGGTACGGTTTTGTGAATGATAAAGGGTTCTGAAAGCGTGCTGACAATGCGCATCCGCGGGTTCAGGGAGGCAAAGGGGTCCTGGAATATTATCTGCACGGAGCGTCTGAACCTCTTCAAGTCATTGCCCTGCAGGCCGGCTATGTCTTCTCCCCTGAAAAATATCCTGCCGCCGGTGAGGGGAAGCAGTTTCAGTATCATCCTCGCAACGGTGGACTTGCCGCACCCGCTCTCGCCCACGAGAGCGAAGACCGTGTTTTTCCTCACCTCGAAGTTTACCCCGTCCACGGCTTTAAGCCATTTCTCCCCGCCGTGTCGTCCGCCACTTGGGTGGAAATACTTTTTTATGGTTTCAACTTTCAGGAGTTCTTTCGTATCTCGTTCCATCGTATGCATCTCACGAAATGATTTTTGCCTGCTTCGGTCAGCTCCGGTTCGGCTTCACGGCACCTGTCCAGAGTTTCGGGACACCTGTCCGAAAAGGCGCATCCCGCGGGGAGACGGTCAGGGGCGGGAACAAAGCCGTTTATGGGTCTCAGCGCCGTCCCCTTTGCCACCGGCAATGAATTGAGGAGGCCGATGGTGTAGGGGTGAAAGGGATTGCGGAACAGCTCGTCCACGGCGGCGAGTTCCATGATCCTCCCGGCGTACATGATGGCGACCCTGTCGGCCTGCTCGGAAATGATGCTCAGGTCGTGCGTAATAAGCAGAATCGCCATGTCCCGTTCCCTGCGCAGGCCCTGGAGCAGCTCCAGTATCTGCGCCTGTATGGTCACGTCCAGGGCGGTGGTGGGCTCATCGGCAATGAGCAGCGAGGGGTTGCAGGCTATGGCCATGGCGATCATTACGCGCTGCCGCATACCGCCGGACATCTGGTGAGGGTAGTCCTTTATCCGTTGCACGGGCGAAGGGATTCTCACCGCGCGGAGCAGCTCTACCGCTTTGTCCATGGCTCCGGATTTCGGGATGTCGAAGTGTGCGCGCAACGTCTCCGCTACCTGGTACCCGACGGTAAGCACGGGATTCAGGGAGGTCATGGGCTCCTGGAAGATCATGGAGATATCTCTGCCCCGTATCCGCCGCAGTTCATCTTCGCCCAGCTTGAGGAGGTCTGCGCCTTTGAACATGATTTCCCCTTGCGCAAAGGCGTTGGCGGGAAGTATCCCCAGGATGGAAAGTGCGGTCAGACTTTTGCCGCAGCCGCTTTCGCCCACAAGGCCGAAGACCTCGGCTTTGCGTATGTCCAGGGAGATGTCCGCTACTACTTTGAGAGGCCCCCTGTCTGTCCTGAAAGAGACGGAGAGATTACGTAAAGCGAGAGGTGAGGAGGTAATGTCAGGCATGATATGATTCAGTCCGATTGGTCGTCACTCGTCCCGGATTCCCGATTTTCCTCTATTATAACCTAATCGCTGCCGCACTGCGCAACGCAGGGCAGGCCGTGTTCCGGAAGGAGTAGACCGGGAAACATGTCGGCCGGCGGGCATGCTATTTCCTGTAGGTGGCGGTAATGGCATCGGGAGAGAAGCGCACAATTTTAAACCGGCCTTTCTGCTCGATGCTGTTTGCGAGATACAGGGGATTCTCGGGATAGCTGACAATGAATTCGTCCATCCCCTTGTCTTCAATGTCCGTCACCCAGGCCAGGTTCTGAAGGATGTTCTTTACATTCGCATGCTCTCCGATGTCCGTGACACCCTCGGTTTTAACAATGACCTTCTTGGTAACGCCCTTGATGTAACGCCCCATCTTTTCGAGGACAACAGAGGGCAGCTTTCCGGCGATGTCTCTCATGCCGGCGCTTGCCGCACCTTCGACAGTCGAGGCAAGCCCCTTGCCCTCTTCGACACCTGCGGAAAGGACTATTGTATTGCCGGATGAGTCGCGGCTGACAATACGATATGTGAGCCGTACATTGACGCTGTTCATGGGCATGGCAATGCCGTACCCTATGTCCTGTCCCTTCTTGGTAGAGATGGTGTAATCGACCTTCCCGACTATGAGCACGTTGGCAAGAAAGCGGTACAGGAGGCTGCGCAGGGAGAGGAAATTGCCGCTTTGCATGGCCTTTTCTATCTCCCCGGCATCCACTGCATGCTTCGGCGCCACATCGATGACCGTGTAACCGCCTTCCGCGAGTCTGCCGATGAGGCTCTCGGAGATCAGGTTTGTCTCTTCGAACTTGTCCTGCCCTTCCGCGCGGGGTTTGCGGGCAGGAATGAACACCGCAAGGGAGTTATTAAGAGCAAGGGAAGAAAGGGCCTCCTGGGCTTTAACGGGTTCAATGCAGACATTTGCCCGTACCCACAAGGTATCTTTTCTCGTCTCCTCCTTCAGAATCCTGTGTTTGGTCACCACTCCTTTTACCTTCATGCTCACAGCGTCGTCCACAAGGGCCATGTTCTGGATAACTGACTGGGCTTTTACCTCAACGCCTACCGCCTGTTCCATCGCCGCCCACTTTGCGCGGGCCAGCGCTTCAATGCGGGCAGAAGGGATATCGTTGCCTGAAATCGCGGCTTCCCCTTCAGCATCCAGACAACTGACTTCACACATTCCCGAGCGTGCAGATAAGATGAGAGTGCATGCAACAAGAGCAAAGATTATTTTGTACATAGTTCCTCCCGTATGAAACTGCTTTGAGGTCAATTTACTCAGCCGTTATCGTCTTTGTTCAACTCATTCGTACCTTAACGCAGCGATGGGATCCATATGGGCTGCCATATATGCCGGGTACAAGCCGAAGAAAATCCCGACCATGACCGACATAAAAAAGGGGAGGGCCACCGACAGAACAGTTATGGCAGTGCTCCATGCCGCCATTGCGGATATCAGCCAAACACCCAGTGTCCCCGCAACTATGCCGATAAGTCCTCCTGCCGAGGTCAGCAGTACGGACTCGGCAAGGAACTGGACGATGATGTCCTCGTATGTCGCTCCCAGCGCCCTTCTGATGCCCACCTCCCGTGTGCGTTCCGAAACCGTCGCCAGCATGATGTTCATAATGCCTATGCCGCCCACCAGCAGGGAAATAAAGGCGATGCTCCCCAGAACAATGTTGAAGGTCTGCTGCGTCTTCCGGGCCTGGTTCAGAAGCTCCCGGGGGACCACAATCTGGTAATCATTTGCGCCGCGGTGCGTCACTTCCACGATCCTCCTAATGAGGGGAAGGGCACTGAAGACCTCTTCCGAGGTCCTCATGCGTACGATGAGCTCGGTCAACCCCTCTCCCGAAATAGGCGCCTTCTGCAGGACGGAGGCGGGAAACATGATGTCTGTACTCAGGGGCACAAATAACATGCCGTTGAAATTCCGTGCTGCTACCACAGAGGACTTGGTTGTCTTATTATCATACTTTTTCAGTATGCCCACAATCTTGAACAGATGGTTCTCAATCCTTACATACCGGCCTGTACGCCCCTGGAGACCCAGGCTGTCGGCTATAGAGCCGCCCAGAACACATACTTGGCGCCAGTTACTTATATCCTCTGCCGTTATGAACCTCCCCTCTTCCAGAGAAAGATTTTGTATGTCCCTGTATGAAGCGGAGACCGCCACAACCTGGGGCGCCACATCCAAGCGCGCCGCCTTCAGTGAAGCTTTGATCTCCTTCATGCATGCAACGTCCGCCACTGACGGGCACCCCTTAACGAGCCTTTCGGCATCGTAAGAAGATAGCCCCTGGGAGAGCTTTTCCCTCGTCTTCACTTCCTGAACTTCCGTCAGCGGAAGCGCCTTGATATAGATGTTCTTTGTCCCCAGCTGCTCAATCTGACGGAGAGAGGTGCGCTTGGCCCCCTCGCCTATGGACAGCATAACCAGGACAGCGGCCACACCGCATACGATCCCCAGGATGCTCAGCGCGGCCCTTAATTTATGCTGCAGAAGGGAACGAAGGGCCAGCGCCGTAATGCGCGGGATTTTCCCGACGTATCTACGCAACAAGGCTGCCGTCCTTCACTGTGATTATCCTCCCTGCGCGCGATGCAATGGCCGGATCATGGGTTACCATGACAATGGTAGCACCCTCCGCGTGCAAGCGCTGAAAGATGTCCAGAATGTCACGGCCTGTCTGGGAGTCGAGACTGCCCGTAGGTTCATCGGCCAGGAGAATGGAAGGCCCTTTGCATATGGCCCGGGCAATGGCTGCCCGCTGCATCTCTCCCCCGGAAAGTTCGGGGGGCTTATGGCCAATCCTGTGCATGAGACCTACCTGGACGATCGCCTGGAGAGCTTTCTCGCGGGCATCAGGGACCTCCTCCGCAGCATAGTGAAAGGAGAGTTCCACATTTTCGAACACGGTAAGCTGATGGAGTAGGTTGAAGGTCTGGAAAACGAAACCGATCTTGCGGGCCCGTATATGAGAAAGCTGGCGGTCGGAGATGTGGGTCGTGTTTTGGTCCTCTATCAGGCAGGTCCCTTCTGTGGGGCGGTCAAGGCATCCCAGGATATGGAGCAGCGTGGACTTCCCGGAGCCTGATGCGCCCATAACAGCCACAAACTCTCCGCGGGATATGCAAAGGTCTATGCCCTGGAGAACGGGCACGGAGCGGGCCCCCACCATGAAGGTCTTCCTGATCCCCGTGAGCTTTACGAGATCGGCCACCTAGCGCAGTTCTTCCTGCCGCGGCTTGATAAGGCTGACCCTGTCACCGTTTTTCAGCCCCGCAACCACTGCTGCCATGTCCTCGTTCTCACGACCCACGGTTACCGCCACCCTCTTGAAGCCTTTTCCCTTATACAGGTAGCAGTATTTCCCGCCATTTTCATCAAAAACAGCCTGGACAGGCACGGCCAGGACATTCCTGACACGGTCGGTATTGATGAATATACGGGCGGTCATGCCCGGCCGTAACCGCATGTCCCTGCCCTGTACCGCAATATTCACCTGAAAATACTTCTCGCCTTTCGCACCTTCAGCGCCCTCTGTCCCCAGCACGCCGATGGAGGTAACGTCACCATGAAAAAGGATATCGGGATAAGCGTCCACCTGCAGCGTGGCCTTCTGCCCCAAGGAGATCTTGTGCAGGTCAACCTCCCGCACCTGGGTCTTGACTAGAAGAGATGAAATATCAGGCAAGTAAAGAAGAGGCTGGTTCTGCCAGACGGTATCCCCCACTCTCGGTTTTCTCTTCTGGCTGTCGCGGAAGAGCTCATAATGTACGGCTATTCCAGAAGAGGGCGCCGTTACAAGCGTTTTCTTCAACTCTCCCTGGGCTTCCTCCAGGGCCGTCTTCGTGCTCTGGAGTTCATTCTGAGCCTTTGTCACGGCTGCAATGGCGCCTGCCACCTTGAAAACGCCCTCCTTGGCGATTTGTCCGAGGTCTGTTTCAGCCTTATGGAGTTTTGCGTTCAACTGCTCAGCCTTTCTCTGCGCCTGGACCATTTCCGAAGGATAACTGAAGCCTTTCCTGCCCAGTTCCTCGAGGTCCCTGATATACTCCATATACCTGCCATACTCCTGCCGCGAATCCTTGACATGGAACTCGGCATTGGTCACCCCTCCTTCGGCCTGGCTCTTTTCCCAGGCGAGCACTTGCTTTACCGCTTCCACAACGGACTCCCTGCTCTTTACCTCTCCTGTCAGGCGTAGGATTTCGGCTTCGAAAGGTGTGGGGTCCAGGCGGACAAGAACATCCCCTGCCTTGACCATGGTCCCGTCATCCACCAGGTAGATGATCTTCCCTTTGTCCCCTTTAACGGAAGAGGAGACCATGTGCGACCGCTCAGCATCCAATGTGCCCACTGTGCTTACCACGATTTCAAAGTCGGTATACGTTGCCCGCGCCAGTTGGAAATCGGAGTCGTAGTTCCTTGACAGGACTAAGCGGAAAAACACAGCCACGATAATACAGATCCCCACTGCAATAGCGGTGTTCCTGACAACTCCCCTGTGCATCATGCAGCACTCCTCTCTATAAGCGTCCCGGAAATGGCCCTCAAACTGTAAGTGCCGACGATATAGTCGATTTCCGATGAGAGCAGGTTGATCTTTGACCTCTGGAGTTCCGTTTCCGCCTCTATGACATCGAAATTGTCAGCCATGCTATGCGCAAACTTTACCTCCGCCAGCGCCAGTTTACCCTCAGCCTGCCTGATCTGTTCCTTCCTGATGGCTATGCGCCGTTCCGCTTCCTTCAACGCCGTGAACTGCCGGCGCACTTGCCTCCTGATCTCGTCCTTTCTGCCTTCAAGATTCAGTTGAATGCTTTTCAGGTTCAGGAGACTCTGCTGGTAGGCAGACTTCTCCGCCGTGCGGAAGAGGTCGGTGCTGCTTACGAGCCTCACACTCCATCTATTCTGATCGAGGCCGGTGCTCTGCTGAAACCGGTCGGACAGGCCGAACTGGTCATACCCGACGACAAGGCTGATATCCGGAAGGATATTATGCCGGGCAACGGCCACCCTTCTCTCGGCCTCCCGAATGTCCTCCCGTGCCTGCTCCATATCAACCCTCCTGGTAAGGGCCGTTTCTATGACGCTCTCAAGGCCGACCTCCACAATCTCCACCTTCAGCGGGGAGACCAAATCCATATCGGTCTCAAGCGGCAGGGCCAACAGGACCTTCAGCCTGTCCCTGTTGTCCTGGTACGATTCCCTCGCCTGGGTCAGGGCGTCTTCAGCATCCTTGAGGCGTATTTCAGCCCTATAGGTATCCATGGGCGTTGCCAGACCCACCTTTTCCTTTGCCTGCGCCACCTCCGCATGACCCCTCAGGCGCCTGGCCATGGACTCATACATGTGCACTATTTCGCCGTTTTTCAGCGCGTCATAATATGTCGTGACAACATCCAGAAATGTGTTTATCCGCAACTGATGGAGGGAGCGGTCAGCCGATGCCATGTTGAAAATGGCTGTCCTGACCCTGTCAAGGTTAGACTCACGCCCAAAGCCCTTGAAAAGGGGCTGCTCTATGCTAAGTCCGACATCAGTGCTGTAGACCCCGAAAGCTTTGTTCACGGCAGGTCCCAGGGACAGCTTTGTACCTGATTCGAGTTTCTGCTGGATGGAGAACCCGCCCCCGTACCCCTGGGGGGGGCCGGTGTTGTCACCGCCGCTTATGCCCACATTGACAGCGGGCACTATCTTGGTCTCGAACTCGGACCGGGCTGAGACAACGGATAAGTACTGGCCTTCAGCAGCGTACTTCGTGGAGGCAATGCTCCTGTTGGCCTGGAGCGCTCGGTTGACAGCCTCATCAAGAGTAAGCGGCAACGGTGGGGGCGCACCCTTGCTCTCGGCGCCTGGCGCCGTTTCGCCGTACTGTGAAAAAGCCTGGTTTGCGCAGCACAGAAACGCTACATGCACCAGAATAAAAAAGAAGGTCAGAGGGAGTGGTATGCTCCCTCTGACACTAAAACGGGGTGTCTTCTTCATCTGCCCATGCTGTTAATTGCAGGAATTTACCAGTGACTGAGCAGCGCTGTTTACAGATGAAGCATTGCCTGTGGTATAGTACCACTTCTGACCGTTGGACGAGCCATAATAGCCTGTTCCATCGGAACAAGCATACGCGTAAATGCTGCCGCACTTCGTTGTGCTCATAAAATAACCGCTACTGGCGCACGTTGGGCTTGAACTGCCGCTTGAACTACTGCTTGAACTGCCGCCAGAACTGCCGCCAGCACCGCCGGCTGCCACAGCCACGCCCGCCGCACAAGCGCCAATAAGAAGCATTGCCGGGAGCATTGAACTCCCGCTACCCGCAGTTGCAACTGTAGAAGTATTGGCAGTGTTGGAGGGCCTGCTCACTTCTTTGCCTTGAGCGGTCTGCGACAAGGCGCTTGCCGAGGTATCCACTGTGATAGTGCTGACATGCACCGCGTGCGCGGCCCGGCCTGTCAGGATACCTGCCCGGGCGATTTTCGAAGCGGCGTAGATACCGCCTGCAACAAGACCGAAACGGGCAGCGGATTCAACAAGGTCCATCGCAATGGAATCGGTGAATCCTTCCGGAGCCTGAATCACCTCAGCAAGTTCCGTGCTGACTTTTATCTGGCCTTCCATGCTTGCATTCTGCCAGTAAGGGACGGCCTTGTCCCTGTCCGCATTCACCTGCATGGGATAGGTATTCACCACCTGATCGCTGCGGTTTACCACCAGGAAGAAGTACTGGATACTTTGCGTATTAGCGGAAGGGGCCGGCAGAACCGCCACATAGGTATTGGCGGCATTTACCTTCGGTTTCATATCCACGAAAACGTAATCCGCCTGTTCCTGTGACTTGAAATAGCACCTCACCACGTCCACGCCTTCCCGGTCGGCAATTATTGCCTCGATCTGGATCCTCTTGCCGGGGACAAAATACGGTATCGGTTTAGAACTGATTTTTGTCGCAGAAGCTGCGTACGCCATTCCTAAATTAACAGGCATGACAAGGCCTGCCATGGAAATGAATGTTAATGCCCACGCCATAATACTGTTGCCGATCCTTTTCATCATGGTGCATTCCTCCGTTCTCTCATTATTTATTCCATGCTCGTACTGCAGACAGCCTTACCGCCCACCTCCTTTCCTGATAAGTCCGCATGTTCGTTGCTTCGCCCACCTCACCTCTAACTTCATTTTCCACTGAACTGCAGTCCCATCTCGTATTTTTCCGCCTTGAGCAGTGCAACCCCGGTCCCAAAATTATTCCTTACGATGTCCAGTATCTCATCGGGAGATACCATTACAAACCCCGACACGAGCAGCAGTTCAACCGACTGATCGGCAGCGGTGGGCAGACGGGAGAACCTGACCTCCGCAATGCCTGACGAGCCTGCAAGAAGGCTCCTGATTTTATCGGCAGTCCGCATATCGGCGCCATGTATAGTGAGCCTCGTTTCACGGGTTGCCGCCGCAAGCATGCCTGGAATTTTCAAAGCCAGGGCATGGGCGAGGTTATGAGCCGCCTTGTCAAGGCAGTCCGAATAGGCCCTGAGCTCATCGGGCGCTGACGATCGGTCGTTATAATGGAAAGCCTGTATTGTTTTGCCTGTTACAGGGCTTACTGCTTTTGCGGAGGTTTCGGCGCTTATCATGACCATGGGCACTCCCGCCGGTGTTATGAGACTTCGGGAGGTCCGGATGGCGCCAAGGAGCACCATGTCCGCGCCGACGGCACGGGCGATTTTCAGCACATCGCTAACGGATTCGGCCGTGCTTTCCATCTGCTTCAGCAGCATGTCGGGGTTGACGTACCCCTGAGCCAGAAGATCATCCGAGGTCACCACCTGGTACCCGTATGTTGTGAAGACCTGCGCTACGGCTGCCTCTGCGCTCTGCATCAGGGTCTTCTGCTCTTCCGGCAGGGCAGCGCCCCCTGCATTGCTCCCCGTGGAGGCATGGAGGACAGCCGGTACAATGATGAGCACCTTGGGGTTTCCCAACAGCTCAACGAACTGGCGGATGCCCTCCGAATCGGCGGCGTTATCCGATGCCTCCTTGAGCACTTCAGCCTCTATAGTGACAATATACTGTCCCGGATTATTATCCTTCAGGCCTTCCTCCCTGATCCGGTACGTACGTACGGCGCCACGGCTCCTGTTCATCATGATATCACTGACCTGCTTAAGATCCTCTGCAAAGAGGAGGCCGCCGATTTTTCTGCCGCTGCCCACTCTGACGGCTTCCGCATAAGCGGAGCGCAGCGCGGCAAGACGGGCTCTCTCCGCATTGCCGCCATAGATGGAGGCGGTCCCCTGTGCCCTAATAAGGACCGTTTCAGCCCCTTCCACGGACTGTTTCACCGCCTCACCCGCAACGACCTCGCGGGGGACTGTAAGGCAGGCCAGGGTAAAGGCGGCGACAATGATCACATAGTTCATCCATGCCATAACTGTTCTCATTGCTGTTGGCCGTATATGGAGGTTAGTCTGGCAAGCGCCTCGTGGATGGCGTTATTGAGCGCCCTGTCCGCGGACTTGGGGTCCCAGGAGCCCGTCCGTCCTCCCAGGGGCCCGCCTGAAAACTCCTGGCGCTCGGTTGCTTCTCCCTTCGCTGCGCTTACATATTCCCCGGTCTGCGCGTCCTGAAGCAATAAATCTACCCGTATGGTGGTCTCGATGACCTTGCTTTTGGATAAAGCACTCACCTGAGCCCTCTGGCTCACGTCGAAATATGTGACGGCGCCGGTCAGGAAGTATTCGCAGAGCAGTATTTTTCTGACTTCATTCCTCTTTTCGGGGTTTTTGACAAGGGTGCTTGTGCTGAGAGCCTCCCAGTCGAAGAGCTGCTTCATCTTTTCCCACTCCACAACCCTGAAGTAGCCCATCTCTATCAGATTTGTGAACAATAACCGGGACGAGGTGTCCCACAATTTGTCGGATGAGTAAGTGCTCTTATTCTCAAAGCCGGTAATGGCCAGAAGTTTGCGTTGTTTGGGCGGCTTTATCTGCGCCGTACTGCCTGACAAGGGTTCCGGGGAAAGCCTGGTATCCTGTGTTGTTGACGCGCATCCATACATAAAGAATACAAGCAGGAATAGTACGTATACCCTAAATATTTTTCTCAATTAGTTCCCCTTCCCCGGTTCGGTATGTGTTATTTGTCCTCTTCAACGGTGACCTGGATGCTTTTTGATCTTTTCAGCAGGTTATTGCTTTCTACCTGTATGTTCCCTTGCGGCAGCGTTTTGATCATTTCGCTGACCAGCCAGGCCACTCTTTTTTCCCGTGAGGCTTTCTCATGGGAGATGGCGTTAATAAACAGGTTGATGGGGTCCAACTGCCATTGCCGGTGCGCGGCCCTCCACTGCTCCGTCTGCCACAGCACTTTTCCGGTAGCGCAGTGGACAAGTCTGAGGGAGCAGGAAACGACCACTGCGTCATAGATGCCGGCATGAACCGTTCCCGACTGTTCTATTTGTCCCACCAGGACAGCATCAGCGTTCAGTTCCTTGCCGAGGCGCGCCCAGGAAATCCCGGCCAACTGGCCGGGAGTGGTGATGCCGAGTTTATGCATGACATCCCTGACATGGTCAACCGAAATCTTGCTGTATCCTTTGCTGGCCAGTCTGTCGTAGACCTCCTTGTAGAGCACCTTCTCCACATCGGGCTCCAGGGAAAAGTTATCCATGGGGAGGACGGCAATAGTACCGGGAGTGAACATGCCGTAGTCAGGGTCAACCATCCAGGCTTCCTTTTCTGAACGGTCTTCAGCCGAGGCGGGGGAGAAGGGAAAGGCACTGATTAATAGTAAAGGGACAAGTAACTTTACGAGTTGTAGTTTCTCAAAAGCGACAACAGACATAATGCCCCCATAATGATTTAATAAATAGTACAACACCTTTTTATCTGGAGTGATCGCTATTGCTGCAAAGCTTTCCTGTCCGCGACCACGTCGTTGAGCGCATCGTGGAAAGGCTTGCCCAGTTTGAAATGGAGCACATTTTTGGCAGGCACCTCCACTTTTTCTCCTGTCCGCGGGTTCCGCGCAGTTTTCGCGTTCCTCTGCTTGACCCGGAAGTTTCCAAAGCCTCTTATCTCAATTTTTTCCCCGCGGGAAAGCGCCTCCTTCATGCCGTCAAAGATGGTGTTGATGATCGTCTCCACCTGCTTCTTGGTAAGTCCTTCGACCCTTTCGGTCACCTTTTCCACTAACACCGATTTTGTCATTACCGTGCCTCCCTGTACAATAGTTTTATTGGGTATAAATATATTTTAATTCCATCTTCGGAATAATTTTCAAAAGACTTTCGGGTATCCTGCCGCTGAGCAGGTCCAGGATCGGGGACTTGTCTTTTTTGGTTACCACTTCGGGCTCCCCTTTGATCCCGGCTATCTTCGCCGTCTCCTTGAGGGCGAATTCGAGGTCGCCGGTAGCGTCCACCAGGCCTGCTTTCACCGCCTGCCTGCCTGAAAAAATCCTGCCGTCCGCGATTTTCCGCACTTCTTCCACCGGCAGTCTTCTTCCCTCCGCCACCGCGCTGATGAACTGCTCGTGGACATCGTCCATGACCCCCTGCAGTATGGCCCTCTCCTCATTCCCTATTCCCCTGAAAATGGAGGCGAGGTCCTTGTGCCGTCCGCTCTTGACCACTTCCGATTTCACGCCCAGCTTGTCCATAAGTCCCTTGATGTTAGGGACCTCCATGATGACCCCGATGGAACCGGTGATCGTGCCGGGGTTTGCGATTATTCTGTTGGCGGGAGCGGATATGTAATACCCGCCCGAGGCGGCCACCGAGCCCATGGAGACAACTACTTTTTTCACGGCGACGGCCCTCCGCACTTCGCCGTATATCTCCTGGGAGGGGACAACGCCGCCGCCCGGACTGTTAACCCTGAGGAGAATGGCCTTTATTGAAGGGTCCTTTGTGTACTCTTTTATCTCATCCACTACCGACTTCGCTTCCAGTATGGGTCCTTCCACCCTGACGAGCGCTACCTTTTCACCAAAGGACATGCTCTTCCGCGAGAAGGTAATGAAAGCGCTCAGCAAGACGAGTGCTGCCAGGAATGCGGTGATAAAAATACAGGTTTTTTTAACTTTCATAATGATTTTACGTTTTTCATGCTGAGGCCTATCTTCCTGTCATCCACATTCATCTTTATGATGCGGACCATGACCTCGTCGCTCTCCTTTATTTCTTTCGAGGGGTCCACTTCCGACGAGTAGATAAGCCCTTCCACGCCGCCATCCAGCTCAACGAAGATGCCGAAATCGGTGATCCTCAGCACCGTGCCCCTGAACTCGTCGCCCAGCTTGAACTTCGCCGGTATCTCGCCCTGCCAGGGGTCGGGCGTGAGCTGTTTGATGCCTAGGGCCATCCGCTCCTTGCCGGGATCGAAGCTGAGCACCACGGCATCCACTTTCTGCCCTTTTTTAAGCACTTCGGACGGGTGCTTCACATGCTTGGTCCAGGAGATATCGGAAATATGGATCAGACCGTCCACTCCTTCGGGGAGCCGCATGAAGGCCCCGAAATCGGTGATGGTCTTGATCTTCCCGGAAACACTGTCTCCCACGGCGTAACGGCCGCCCACCAGTTCCCACGGTTTCGGATTGAGCTGCTTGATGCTGAGAGAGAGCCGCCTCTCCTCCCTGTTGATATTCAGCACCACCGCTTCCACTTCCTCTCCCGCCGAAAGGTACTTCGAGGGATGTTTCGGGCGCGGGGCCCAGTCGAGTTCGGAAACATGGACCAGCCCTTCCAGGCCCTCTTGTATCTCGACAAATATACCATAATCGGCTATGGTGACCACCTTGCCCTTCAGCCTCATGCCCGCATTGTATTTTTCGTCAACCGTGAGCCACGGGTCCTGTATCTTCTGTTTGTAGCCGAGAGTGACCTTCTCCGAAACTTCGTCATATCTTAGCACGAGGAATTCCCCTTCGTCGTCCACGGAAAAGAATTCCGAAGGATGGTTGACCCTCCGCCACGATATGTCCGATATATGCAGCAGGCCGTCGATCCCCCCGAGGTCCACGAAGACGCCGTAATCGGTGATGTTCTTCACAACGCCCTTCAGGAGCGCTCCGTCTTTCAGGACGTTGAGCGTTTCCTTCTTTTTCCGGCCCCTCTCCTCCTCCACTACCGCTCTTCTCGATACTACGAGGGACAATCCCGACATATGGCCTGGGGGGCCTTTCAACTGGGCCACTTTCAATATCTTCAGGGGGATGGTCTGGCCGATGTAGGAATCCAGGTCCTTTATCCCCTTGATGTCAATCTGGGAGGCCGGAAGAAACGCCTTTATCCCCATCACGTTTACTAAAAGGCCGCCCTTGGTCTTCTCGATTACATGCCCTTCCACGCGCGCGTTGCTGGTGAAGGCCGCATTCAGGTTTTCGCCCGCCAGCATCTTCAGCGCCTTTTCTTTTGAGAGGATGACAATCCCCTCCTCATCGTTGATCCTCTCGACGAGGACATCTATATCATCGCCCTCTTTTAACGCCGACAACTCGTCTGAGGTGAATTCAGAGGCAGGGATCAGGCCCTCGGACTTGTAGCCCACGTCCACGACGACACCGTCGGGCTTGACGGAAATCACCCTGCCGCGTGCGACAACGCCTCTTTCCACTCGCTGTAATGTTTCGGCGTAGAGCGTTTCGAGGTCCTTAGTCTCTTCCTTTGCCTGGATGTCCATTACGACACCTTCCTCCTCTATCTCTGATTCTTTTTTCCACTTCCTTGATGATCCACTCCGGAGTGGATGCTCCCGCGGTGATGCCGGCCTTCCTCACTCCCTTAAACCACGCGTCCTGTATCTCCTCCGCGGTCTCGATGTGGTAGGTCGGAACGGACAGGGAACTGCACAGTTGGGCCAGCTGGGTCGTGTTAGCGCTGTTTTTGCCGCCCACCACCACCATGACTTCAACCTGCCCGGCCATCTCCTTCGTTTCCTTGAGCCGCAGGGCCGTTGAGTTGCAGATGGTGTTGTACACCTTCAGTTCCTTCACCTGCCACAACATATCGCTGATGAATCCCTGCAACTGGCTTATGGGGTGGGTGGTCTGCACCACGACCCCCACACGGCTCTTCAGCTTCGGAAGCGGGTCTGACTTGCCCACCACAATGGCCTTATCCCCGGCGTAGCTCATGAGCCCTTTCACTTCAGGGTGCTCCTTATCGCCGATGATGATGACCTGATAGCCGGCTTCCTTTAAAAGTTTAGCATATTGTTGGGCCTTTTTCACGAAAGGACAGGTAGCATCAAGCACTTTATACGGCATGGTTGCCAGTCTCTTGGAAACATCCTGGGGAACGCCGTGTGTCCTGATGATGAGGTTCTGTATCTCACGGGTCTCGATATTCTCAGTGGGCAATACTTTTTTGGTCTTCAGCCGCTCAACCACTTGCGGATTATGGATTATGGGACCCAGCGTATAGACTCCCGTGCTGGTTTTGGAGGCATTGAAAGCCATATCCACGGCCCTTTTCACGCCGAAACAGAAGCCGGACCTCCTGGCAATAATAATTTCAATTTCTTGACCCATATATTTAGGATACAGGGGTTTGTATAAACAAATCAAGACGTTAGGTGAGAGGCTGGTCTGCCGGATCAGAGGCTGGAAAGAATTGCGGAAATTACTTCCTCAAGGTCCATATCCGTCGTATCGAGGTAAATAGCATCTGCAGCTCTTTTGAGGGGAGCAATATCGCGCCGGCTGTCTCTAATGTCTCTCTCCCGCACATCTCTAAGGGCCTCTTCCGGCGTTATGGCGGCGCCCTTCTGCTGTAACTGGAGATAGCGTCTTTCAGCTCTTCCTGCTTCAGAGGCGTCGAGGTAGAATTTACCCCATGCGTCGTGAAACACCACGGTGGTCATGTCCCTGCCCTCCGCAACGATGTCGCCATGTGCGGCGGCATCGCGCTGCACGCTGAAAAGAAAGTCCCGCACCGGTTTCCTCGCTGAGAAAACAGAGGCGTAGTGTCCGGCCTCGGTGGTCCGTATGGCATCGGAGACGTCTGCTCCGTTTAGAAAGACACGTCCGTCCCGGAAGTGTACCTCGGTGTCCTTTAGCGCTGCGCCTATCCCGGCATCGCCGCTTTCAGGGGTCAGACCCTTTTCCCGCAGATGCAGGGCTATAGCGCGGTACAGAGCGCCCGTGTCGAGATAGGCAAACCCCAGCTTGTCCGCCACGAGGCGCGATACCGTGCTCTTGCCGGCCCCCGAGGGACCGTCTATGGCAACGACTCTGCCCATCATTTTTTTGAACGGTTTGAACTGTTCACGTTGTCAGTCCCCTTCGAATTCCGTCAGGGTGTAAAAGGAATATCCTTTTTCGCGCAGTTTTTTCGCGCCCCCTACATCAGGGAGGTCTACTATGAAAGCCATCTCAGCCACAACGCCCCCCAACTTCTCTATCAGCGCCGCGGCTGCCAGGGCAGTGCCTCCGGTTGCCAGGAGATCATCTATGAGGAGCACCCGTGTGCCCTTTTCAATCGAATCCTTGTGCATCTCGATCTTGTCAGTGCCGTATTCGAGCGCGTATTCGTGGGTAATCTTCTCCGCCGGGAGTTTGCCCGCCTTTCTAACCGGGACAAACCCCTTGCCGAGGGTGTAGGAGAGAGCTCCGCCGATGATGAACCCCCTCGACTCAATGCCGACGACAACGTCGAATTTCACGTCTCCGGTGATATATCGCTGGGTAAGCCTGTCGATGACCAGCCTGAACCCCACGGGGTCTTTTATCAGGGTGGTGATGTCCCTGAACATGATCCCCTTCTTGGGATAGTCGGGGACGGTCCTTATTTTAGATTTGATGGGCATGGGTTTCCTCCTATGAGCAAGAACAAACACTGTTTTTTATTTTAGGGATGGTCTTTAAAAGAAGCTTCTTTACGTTGTCCGCATTCTTAGACATTATGGAGAGTATCATCTCCCAGGTGACGGGTTCCTCACCTTCCTTCCAGCAGTCGTAATCGGTTGACATGGCGATGGTCTGGTAACAGATGCCGGCTTCCCGAGCGAGGACCACCTCCGGCACGGTGGACATGTTGATCACATCAGCGCCCCACATCCGGAACATATGGGATTCCGCCTTTGTGGAGAAACGCGGTCCCTCGATGGTAATGACAGCGCCGGCCTTGTGGTGCCGCAGCTTGAGTTGCTTTGCGGAAGAGACGAGCAGGGAGCGCAGTTCCTTGCAGAAGGGTTCGGCCATGGGCGTATGAATTACCTTCTCATCATGGAAAGTGAGAGGTCTGTGTTTCGTAAAATCGATGAACTGGTCCGTGAAGACAAGATCCCCCGGCCTGATATTATCCCTCAGGGAGCCTACTGCGGTGGTGGCGAGGATGTGGGTGCAACCCTCTTTCTTTAAGGCATGAATGTTTGCCCTGAAATTCACTCCCGTGGGATAGATGGAGTGTTTCTTGCCGTGGCGGGCGAGTATGACAACCTCCACCCCTTCTATTATTCCTGAGGTGAGTGCAGAGGAAGGACTGCCATACGGGGTCTTCACTTTCTTTTCACTGATGTCTTTCATCAGGCGGGGATCATCCATCCCCGAGCCGCCGATAATACCGATCTTTATACCGGGCATATGCGCTCCTTTGTTGACGAGTTTTAAAAGAAAAGATAAAACAGGATGAGAGTTAAAGTCAAGGATGGAGAGGAAAAGTTCCCGGCATCCCTTGCGGCGGGCTCAGGCCCTCTCCGCTCAAAGTACGCCATGCAAAATCTGCTATAATCCTGCATGCAAGACGACATTTCCCTTTTTGTTTACATGCCGATTATTTATTTCATGTACGGCATGACATTCTTCATGATGGGGATTACCATCGCTGTCGAGCAGATAATAGGAAGCCTCGGCGGCAATATCAGACGGTTTATAGGCTCCCCGGTCGGCTTTCTGTCGCTTTTCGGTTTGGCCCACGGTCTGGCCGAATTGATAGAAATGACAGCCATTCTGTACGGGAATCCACAATTTACCCTCAAGGCTGTAGAACTATTTTTTTTCTCGCTCTCTTTTTATTTCCTTTTTAAATTCGCTGTTACCTACATTTATGAAAAAAGCCCGGACCGGAACGCTCCACCACATTTCTCCCTGTCCATAGTCCCTGTTGCGGTATTCATTCTCTGGGCTGCCGGGACCGCGGCGCTGCTGGTATACCGGGGTGGTATCGCAGGGATTTCTCAAGGAGAGGTGCTCTCGCGATACCTCATTGGGTTTCCGGGCTCCCTGGCCGCGTCCGTTGCCTTCTTCATGAACAGAACAACGGTCACCTCCCGGCAAAGGGGATACCTGCTCCTTGCGGCGGCAGGGTTTGCCGCCTATGCCGTTCTTGCCGGACTTGTGGTGCCCCGCACATCTCTTCAATACCCGCTTGTCCTGGATTATGACCGTTTCTATGCGATTACACACATGCCGATCCAGTTAATACGGAGTGTTTGTGCGGTTATCATTACTTTTGCCCTGCTCAGGTTCTTCACACTTTCGAAGGAATTCTCCACTATCAGGTTCAAGTCTACCATCCATATCCTCTTCACTATTGTGCTGCCTGCCTCCATTATTGTTTCCCTCGTCTGCTATATGATCGCAGGAGCATTCCTGAGCTTGTCCTCCAGAGAGATTGACAGGAAAACACTGCTGGCTGCTGATCACGCGGTTCTCTTTCTGTCCGAGGTTGAAGAAAAGGCCCGTTATCATCTGCTCTCCGCGAAGATGGCGCCGCCGGGGCTCAAAGGCGATTTGCTCGTCTCGCTTGTGAGAGATAACAAGGAAATAAACGGCCTTATAGTTGCTGACGAGAAAGGAGCAGTGCTCTCTATCGAAAGAGATCCCCGTGACAGCGCGTCTATTCATCAGGAATACCACGGTGGTCCGGCCCGCCTGGCGAATTTTCTTGAAATTTCCGCAAGGGCTGTACACACCGGCAAATTTTCCATAACAGGATACGACCGGAAGAACCTTTCTATGGAAATTCCGCTGGAGGGAAAAAGTATGAGGATTCTTATCGCCCTGGATAAGTTATACCGGACAGTCTCGGCCCTTGAGATAGAGAAAGGGTGGCACGCCCTGCTTGTCAACGATGCAGGAATGGTTATGATGCCTTTTGGAGGCAGACACCACGGAGAGGCTGCCGTTATGAAAGCCCTTGCCCGCGAGGAATATTCCTATGTGCTGCATCATGAGGAAGGCGTGGATTATTATGCCATCGGGAAAAGGATTATGCCGTCAGGGCTCTCCGCGGTGATAGAGATTCCCCTGAGAGAAATGGTTTCCCCTATCTTCACTGTATTCAAAGGGCTTCTCCTGGGATTCCTTTTTATCTATATGGCTGCCGTTGCCTTTGCCATTATATTAGCCGACAAGATCGTGAAGCCGATAAATCTTATTGCCCGCAGGGTTAAATTGATAGGCAGCGGAGATTTTGAGCAACACCTGGAAGTGAAGACGGGGGATGAGCTCCAGACGCTTTCCGAAGAGATCGAGAAAATGGCCCAATCCCTTTCCGAGCAAAAGAAAACAGAGGAGCGCATGATGCATACTGAAAAAATAGCGTCCCTCGGACGGCTTACCGCCGGCATATCCCATGAGATCAACAATCCCCTCGGCATAATCCTGGGATACTGCCAGGTGCTTTTACGCGAGCTGGAGCCGGGGAGCAGGCATGTCGCGGACCTCAAGATGATCGAGACCCATTCGCTCAAGTGCAAACGAATAGTGGAGGACCTGCTCAAGTTTTCAAGACCGTATAAGAGGGTGGATAGTGCCGTTGATCTCAACACAAGTATCAGGGAGGCCCTTGCCCTGATTCCGCACTTCCTCACCGATAAAATTGCCATTCACTTTCCGCCTTCTCCCGAGACTCCTTCTATAAAAGGGGACCCGGACAGATTGCACCAGCTCTTTCTTAATCTCATTATGAACGCCCTGGATGCTATGAAAGGCGGCGGCAACCTGACGATACAGGTCCGTCCCCTCATGATCGGGCCGGAAGCCATGGTGGAGATTTCTTTCAGGGACACCGGCTGTGGTATAAAAGAGGAGGACAGGAGAAGGATTTTCGACCCCTTCTTCACCACGAAGGAAATGGGCAAGGGTACGGGCCTGGGCCTTTCCGTATCATACGGGATCGTCAAAGATCACCAGGGGGACATACGTGTGGAAAGTGAGATAGACAAGGGGACGGTTTTTTATATCACGTTCCCGGCATGGAGCGGCCATGAGCAATAAAATAGTCGTTGTAGACGACGAAGAGGCGATGCTTTCACTGGTTGAAAGGATCGTCACCGGGCAGAGAGACATCACCGTATTGAAAGCAAAGAGCGGACCTGAAGCCTTGGAAATGCTCACCGTGCATAATGCCGGTATCGTCCTCGCCGATATTATGATGCCCGGCATGAGCGGTATGGGACTGCTGGATGAGATTAAGATGAGATGGCCCGACAAGACAGTTATCATAATGACGGCCTACGGCTCCATAGAGAGCGCGGTAGAGGCGATGAAGAAGGGGGCATACGATTACATAACCAAACCGTTTCAGTATGACGACCTGCTGCTGGCGCTGGACAGGGCTTTCGAGAGGGGAAGGCTTATCGATGATAAAAGATATCTCCAGGAAGAGATCCTTAAATATTTCGGTTTCAGCGAGTTGGTCGGGAACAGCAAGGAGATGTCTGCCGTCTATGATACTATCAGGAACGTTGCGGCGACTTCCGCGACTGTGCTCATAACAGGAGAGAGCGGAACGGGAAAAGAGCTGGCAGCTCGGGCAATCCACTTTGAGGGCAAGCGAAGGGAGAAGCATTTCGTGCCGGTTAACTGTGCGGCCCTGCCCGAGGCGATTCTCGAAAGCGAGCTGTTCGGGCATGTCAGGGGGGCCTTTACCGGCGCCATTCGCGACAATAGAGGCTTGCTCGAAGAAGCGGACGGAGGCACGCTCTTTCTTGACGAGGTGGGGGACATTAGTCCGCAGATTCAGGTGAAGCTCCTGCGCGTATTGCAGAACGGCGAGTTTCGCCCTGTGGGAGCCGTGAAGGACAAAAAAGTGGACCTCAGGATTATCAGCGCGACCAACAAGAAGCTGGAACAGGAGATAGCAAAGGGCGCATTCAGGGAGGATTTATACTATCGCCTCAAGGTTATTACTCTCACTATGCCTCCCCTCAGCGAGCGGAAAAAAGACATCCCTCTCCTGGCCGATCACTTTCTCAAGAAATATGCAAAAAAATATGAGAAAGAGGTTACGGACATTTCCGCTTCCGCCATGTCGTATCTCATGAACAGGCCATGGAGAGGAAACGTAAGGGAGCTTGAAAACGCTCTTGCACGGGCTGTCGTCATCACAAAGGGAACGGTTATTGATGAAAAGGATTTGTTTCCCGAAGAGTGCGGCGAGATTAATGTCGGCTTCAAACAGGCAAAAGAGCAGGCGCTAATGGGCTTTTACAAGACATATCTTACAATCTCTCTCACGAGGAACAAAGGTAATATCTCAAAGACCGCTGAAGAATGCGGCCTGTTGAGACAGTCTCTCCAGCAGATCATGAAGCGCTGCGGCATTAATCCGGAAGACTTTCGTTAGCCGCAAGATTTGACCGTTTGCCCGCAATCCAGACATTGCACCTCCCGGCCCCTTGTCAGAACCTGATTATACCTGTTTTTTCTCCTGAAGCTGCAATAAAGACATTGCACCTGCCATAAACCGCAAAGGGCGACTCTCTGCCTGTTGCATACATTATCAATAACTTTTCGGTCCGCTCTGTAAGTCTGCATGCTGGCATGGCATATGCTTTTAAGTGCCCGGCAATGAATCTTTCTCAACCTCCCCGCAGGGGGTAGACAGCAAAGAATGTCTACCCCCCTGTGAATTTAGTATCAGGCAAGAACCACCGGCAGTTATGGGAAGGGAGCGATTTCTTTGAACGTGTCGTGAATATTAAAGAGTTATCGGATCAGCAAGCAGGACACACTTTGGTGGGTCCTAATTTAACAGCTTCAGGAAATATTTCATTTCCAAAGAGAGGAGAATCATGAAAGAGAGAGAGGAGACATTATGAAACAAATTGCACGAAGCGTCGTTGTCATCGTTGTCTTGGCTGCAACATCATTACTGCTGTCCGCGCCCAGCGCCTGGGCAGTGCCGTCGTACACAAACAGGTACGGGGTGGAATGCTCCCGCTGCCACACCATGTGGGGCGCCTTGACCGGTGCGGGCGTTCAGTTCAGGCTCAGCGGCTATCGCGCCATCGGAGGCCGCGATCTCACTCCTGTTTCAAAGGACCTCGAGATTTCAAACGGCTTGCTCACTATCCCGACAACGCTGCCGCTGTCATTCATCACGGGCGTCGGGTTCGATTACCGCTCCGAGAAACGCCAGGCAGCAGACGGCACAAGCAAAACCAGCACAGGGTCCAGCCTGGCCCTCGAAGATGCCAGCATCTTCCTTACTGCTCCTTTAGGCAAGCACCTGGCCGGGTTCATCGAGTTCCCGATGTATGAAACCAAGGCGTGGGAGTTCACGCCGACAGGCCCTTATGAGGCCAATAACACCGCAAAGTCGAAAAACCTGAAATTCGACTCCGTGACACCAGGATTCGAGGTGGCGAAGTTTTTCTGGAACAACCTCCTGGGGGACAGCGCCCCGCGTGACAGCGTTAACGTGCTGGCCGGGATAACACATCCTCCTCTGGCCTATTCACCCGGTAAAGTGCGGCTCTCCATCAATCAGTACCCTATCTATGAGCGTCGCGCGCTTGACCTGATCAGCCATAAGAATGTTGAAGACATGCTGGGCGTCGACACCAACGAAAACCTGTTCAGACTGAGCGAACCGCAGCTCCTCGCCGAGTTCATGGGTATGGTCGTGCCTGGCAAGGAAGTCACCGAAGTCGGGAAGAAGGAGACGTTCTGGTTCGAGTACCACATCGGCGTTACAAACGCCAGCAACATCAATGCGGACAACAACTCCGACAAGGGCTTTTACGGGCGTTATATCATGCGCTGGTACGGCCAGTCGCTCGGCGTCTTCGCCTTCTATACCGGCGACACCTATGATAACGATCTCAGAAGCGGCGGCGCTTCGATTGCAAACGGAGGCATCATGTCGGGGCAACAGTTCAGCAACAGCAGCCTGAGGGTCGGGCCCGACATGACGCTGAGCCTGGCGCCTTTCGGCGTTCCAGTGTGGCTTGAAAACCAGTACATGTATAATCGTGAGGGCAATCCCACCGGATTCAATAAAGAATTCAAATGGCAGGGCGGTTTCCATCAGCTCAACTGGCAGATATCCAAAAAAGCCATTGCGTACGGCCGGTACGACTGGGTCAGCGGTAATACCTTTGACGATACTCATACAACGATGGGCGGCGTCACCGGCACAACGTTGGCAAAACCCCGCGAATGGGATGTCGTTGCCGGGTTCCAGTATCTCCTGCTCCAGAATGTTAAGTTTGCCGCTGAGTATCGCCACCATGACTTCGAGGACAAGGCGAGCACGCCGAACATATCGAAACTCACCGATAACGGGTTTACGACCCGTGTGATGATCGGCTTCTAGGGCGACCTTATCTGATAATTCAGCAGCCGGGGCAGAGGGTGAGAAATTCATTTTTCATCCCCTGCCCCGGCACATAACGGAAGGAGAGAGTTATGCAAATATACAGGATGTTGGCGCTTCTCTTGCTCGGGGTTGGCCTGCCTTGCCTCGCTCTGGCGGCCGGTGATGGCGCAAAAATGTATGTTGAGTCGTGTTCGCCGTGTCACTCCGCAAGTATACGTCCGCTCGACAATACGCATTTGACGGCTGAGAAATGGAAGGAGACGGTCGAGCGGATGATCGACCTGGGCGCAGAAGTGCCGAAGGGGAAAATGTCCGAGTTGCTCGACTACCTCAATACCACTCATGGGCCAGCCGGCGCCTCGTCTGATACGGGTAAATAATAGGGGAGAAATATACCGGTCTGTTTATTTATGCAATCTCTTCAGCTTCCCGAAGAAGCCCGGGAACGAGATGTCCACGCATGATGCGCGGTTCACCGTTGTGGTCCCCTCCGCCACCAGTCCCGCAACAGCCATGGACATGGCAATGCGGTGGTCGTCGTAACTTTCGACGGCGCAGCCTTTCATAGCGGACTTCCCCCTGATGGCGATCCCGTCGGGGTACTCTTGCACTTCAACCCCGAGTTTCCCGAGTTCCGTTGCCATGGCTTTTATCCTGTCGGATTCCTTGACCCTGAGTTCCTCCGCGCCCCTGATTTCGGTGACGCCCTCAGCCTGTGTTGCAAGGACGCAGAGAATGGGGAATTCGTCGATTAAAGAAGTGACCGCTTCCTTTGCAATCTTCACGGCTTTAAGGCCGCCCGTATAGGCACAGTAAATATCCGCTACAGGCTCTCCGGATATTTCCCGCGTATTCTGCAGAGCGACACTGCCTCCCATTTCCCGTATGACATCCAGAAGCCCGGTGCGGGTTGGGTTCATGCCGACATTTCTGATGAGTATTGCCGAATTGGGCACCATAAGGGCCGCCGCCATAAAAAAAGCCGCGGAGGAAAAATCGGCGGGGATGGTGATGTCAAAGGGACTGAGCGCTGGGCCGCCCTGTATGCTGACCGTGAGGCCGTCAACTGTAATTGCCGCGCCTGCCGCTGCGAGCATTCTTTCGGTGTGGTCGCGGGACTTGAAGGGTTCCGTCAGCGTGGAAGTACCGTCCGCGTAGAGTCCGGCGAGGATGAGACACGATTTCACCTGGGCGGAGGCCACGGGCATGGTGTAGTGAATGGGCCGCAGTTTCTTACCGGTTATGGCTATGGGCAGGTATTTGTCAGAGGCCCTTCCCGCAATTACGGCGCCCATGGTTTTAAGTGGGGTGATGACCCTCGCCATGGGCCGCTGTTTCAGGGAGTCGTCCCCGGTGAGAGCGGAAAAAAATGGAGAGCCGGCGAGTATGCCCGACAGGAGCCTAACCGTGGTGCCGGAGTTGCCGCAATCGATAACACCGAAGGGTTCTTTCAGCCCGTGCAGTCCTTGGCCGTTGATGACGATATCGCCGCCGGCCTCTTCAGATGTCCCGATGCCGAGGCAGGCAAAGGCTTTCATGGTGCTGAGAGGGTCTTCAGCCCTGAGAAAATTCCGGACGATGCTCTTGCCCTGGGCAAGGGAGGCGAACATCACCGCCCTGTGAGAGATGGACTTGTCCGGGGGAGGAATGATTTCTCCCCTGAGGCCGCTCACCCTGTTTATTTCCATATGGGCATACCCTCTTTGTTCATGTCAGTTTTTTTCGGAGAGCTTGCGCCCTGGAGAACTGTTCTTCGATTCCCGCGGCATCGCATTTCTCCAGATGCTCTTTTATTATTCCAAGATTGTCCTGCAACAGGTCGATGAGCCGCAGGAGGTTTTCCCTGTTCAGGAGCGAAACGTCCCTCCAGAGTTCTGGTGAACTCATGGCGATGCGTGTCGTGTCCCTGAAGCCGGGCCCCGCATACTCTATCTGCTCACTGACCGAGGTCCCCACCGTATTCACAAGCGCGTACGCCACAATGTGGGGCAGGTGGCTCACCGCAGCATAAATTTCATCATGCCTCGCTGCATCCATGTTTTCCGTTTTTGCTCCCAAAGTTTTCCATATCGTTGAAATTATCTGCAGTGCCTCTGTATCGGATTTAGCGGTGGGAGTGATGATGCACCGCGCGCCCCTGAACAGGTCGGCCCGCGCCTCATCGATGCCTGACCTGTCGCTGCCCGCAATGGGGTGGCAGCCTATGTACCTGACGCCTTCTGGCATCAACGCTTCAAGCTCATGTACAAGCAGACCTTTAATGCTCCCGATATCGGTGACTATCGCACCCTTTTTCAGAGCGTTCCGTATTTCTCCTGCAAGGGTTTTGAATAAGCCCACCGGTGTGGATAGGAGCACGAGGTCCGCATCCGCGCAAGCCTGCGCAGCGTCGAGCCTGTAGTCGTCGATGATGCCCCGTTGCCGTGCCCTGACAAGGTTCTCCTCTTTCCTGCCGTACCCGCATACGCTCCCGCACAATCCCCGCTCTCGCAGGGCGAGGGCAAAGGAGGCGCCGATAAGACCGACGCCGAGCACGGTCACCCGGTTAAAAGAAAAGGATGTGTTCATAGATTTCTATTATACCTGATTGCGGGGTCTCAGGGCCCATTCCCGCAGTGCCGACGGGTAATTGCGGTCAGGGCAGATTATCTGCTTACAGTGCGGATGAGTTTGGAGGCGAGGCGCCACATTTCTAATAACCGGGTTCGTCGGAGGTCTTGGCGAAAAGCTGAAATAGCAAGTAGCTATAAATACTCCACACGGTTTGTCATATCTTCCGGCTCGGCGATATCCCACAGGAGTTGTAATCTTCTTATTAAGTCGCCTAAGCGGTATTTCTGCAGATGAGTATAAACAATCCCTTTGTGATTCAAGTCTAACGCTATAGCCAAAAAGTCGGCATCATGAGTAACAATGACGTAGTTATTCTCAATGGCATAAGCCAGTTGCTCCGAATCAGCGAGACCGAGATTCCCGGATTCTTTAGCGGACACCGCTTCTATACCGCGTCTTTTCAGTGCATTAGCTACAGCGACATTTAAGCTTTCGTCAAGATAAAACCTGAGCTTAGGCACAAGTCTTCTTCAGGAATGCCGGAGTTTTTTGCGAGACTTTCTTTATAAACTCTTTTTCGCTTCTGATTTTGTCATCCAGCGGCAGCCTGTTCTCGTAATAATACGAAAGAGCGTCATGAACCGCTTCAAGGGTCAGATGAGGGTGGGCTTCAACAATCTCATCCGGCGTATGACCGAGTTTTTCATACTCTATGGCAATATCAATAACCCTGACCCGTGTCCCCAGTATTACCGGAGAACCTTTTGATATTTTGGGATTGCACGAAATATAAGGATGCTTAATTTGTTTTGCAGTCGCTATTGTCATTAATACACCTCTCTTTGCTTTTGCTTCTATTTTATCACGGCTGAATAATTTAAAAAAACAGAAAATAATAATTGGTGTTATCTGCTTACTGCGCGGATGAGTTTGGAGGCGAGGCGCCACATTTCTAATAACCGGGTTCGTCGGAAGTCTTGGCGAAGGCTTGAAGGTTTTCCTTGAGTTCCTTGGCCGTTACAGTCATCGCTAATATTCCGAGTGCTCTGCAAGAAAAGAATGCAGGTCGGACAAATATTTTACAAACGGCTTATCGCTGTGCACAGTGGCATATAGCCTCTGATCGCCGGTTATGAAAGAAATACCCTACGTCTCAGCAATAGTCACATAAACCATATCGTAAACAGCATACTTGTATCTTGCGGCGTTATTGTAAATCATGTTCAAATGTGACGCTATTGGGTATAGTTTGAACGGGATCGCCTGAAGCTCCTCGATGAACAATGCCCCATCTTCTACTGAAATTCTGTTTCTTCTTGCTGCGGTTGTCACTCCATTGGCAACTTCATAAAGCCAGAGTTCAGGCAAGACCAACTCAATGGAGCCGCCGGTAATCCTGCTTAACAGTGCTCTGGCTTCGCCGATAAAGTCCTCATCATCCAGCCACCATTTGAGAGAAACAGACGAATCGACAACAAGCTTCAAAGTTATTCCCTACCTTCTTCTATAAGGTCCTTCACTTTCAAAGGCGCAATTTTGACAGGCTCTCTGCTCAACAGTCTTTGGATGAGTGCGTTTTTCTTTATGGCAGTATCGGTTTCGTCCAAAAAAGTCACAAGCACCTTGACTATTCCGTTGACCTGTACTTCTTCAGTTAATTCAAGTTTGTTGCCATCATATAAACCAACTACCGACTGCAACATGAAGCCTCCTTTCAGACGTATTTATACAATTGTTTTACTAGTATTGTACCACAGAATTGCAGGTGCGGCTTAACGAGGCGGCTTATCTGCTTACGGCGCGGATGAGTTTGGAGGCGAGGCGGAGAGAGGATTCGTCGGAGGTTTTGGAGAAGTATTGAAGGCTTTCTTTGAGTTCCTTGATGGTTACGTTGTGGCCGAAGTCGAACATCTCCCACATTTCGACTTCAAGGGCGCGGGAGAGTTTGCGGTCAAAGGGCAGAAAGACGCACAAGCGTGAGGTGTTCGATGTCTTCAAAATGAGCATCATTACTGAGAAGCGGAATTTTATGCTCAATGCA
>Ga0315281_10000083_pt1 | contig 108003 bp, 85 predicted proteins | sample YL17G07_0_MG_FD_204540 | JGI IMG/M metagenome (GOLD analysis project Ga0315281, IMG submission 204540) | Sediment microbial communities from Yellowstone Lake, YNP, Wyoming, USA - YL17G07_0 | ecosystem: Environmental > Aquatic > Freshwater > Lake > Sediment | place: USA: Wyoming | collected...
GGTAGGGTGGGTGAATACCGATAATATAGAAATCTGGGAAACGGCTCCGAACTTAGCTACGGGGGCTTGAGGACGGCCTAAGCGCCGCCCGAACGGGGATGTCACTTTTATTAATGCGTTGATATTATGTTTCTGAAATATGAAGGCTAAATTCTCCGGAAAACAAAGCGGCCGCAGCCGACGCGGACGGCGGTTTTGATGGCGCCGTGCGTCAATTCGGTGGCGTGTTCACAGGCCTTTTCCAGCGTCTTGCCTTGGGCCAAGAAACCGAGCAGGCTGGCCGAGAAAAAGCATCCGGTTCCATGGACCTCTTTGGCGATTCTCTTTTTTCCGAAAAGATAGACGGTCCGGCCGTCGTAGAGAAGATTGACGGCCTCTTTTTCCAGGTGGCCGCCCTTGACGAGCGTCGGGACGCGCGTGCGGTCAAAAATCGCTCGAGCGGCCTCTTTCATATCCGCGATCGTCCGGACTCGGGCGCCGGCCATCAAGCCGGCCTCCTCCAAATTCGGCGTTAGCACGGTCGCTCTTTTCCGGATTTCCTGGAGAAATTCGGAAACGGCTTCCTTTTCCATAAGCCAGGTCCCGGAGCTCGAGCGGAAGACAGGATCGATAACTCTGGGAATGTCTTTTTGCGCGGCGAGTATTTTGCCGATCGTTTTTAAATTTTCCCGCGAACCGGCCATTCCGACCTTGATGCCAGTGAATAATATGTCTTCTTCGAGAACCCTATATTGCTCCTCGAGCAGATTGGCCGATAGGAAATAGACGTTTTCAACTCCTTGAGTGTTCTGGGTCGTCATCGCCGTTAGAACGGCCGCGCCATGAAAACCGAAACGCTGGAAAACCTTGATGTCCTGGAGGACGCCGGCTCCGGCCGAAGGATCGTAGCCTGCCACGGACAGCAGGCATTTTGTGGCATAATATCTCGCCATTTTATGTTCTTTCGTTAATATTTGACCGCAATTCGAGCCGCCCGTCAACAGCGGATGTTTCGATTCTTTACCGTGCCGCGGCGGTATGCTATTATTTTGGCTATGAACGCCCGGGCGCATGTTTTTGTTTCCGGCAGAGTCCAGGGAGTTTTCTTCCGCGACCATACCCAGCGGTGGGCCGTTTCCCTCGGCCTGAAGGGCTGGGTGCGTAATCTCTATGACGGCCGCGTCGAAGTCGTGGCCGAGGGCGAAAAGCCGAAAATCGATGACTTAATCAGCCTGCTTAAAGGAGGGCCGCCCAGGGCGCGCGTCGAGGAGGTCGAGGTCGGCTGGGAGGAATATGCCGGCGAATTTCAGGATTTTCGGGTCACGGCCACGGAATTCTGGTCTTTAGGCTAGGCGGTCTTTCGCTGGGCCAAGAATTTTTGACGACACTCTTTTGAGCAGAAGAAAAATTCTTTGCCGCCGATGACTTCGCGGATGGCTTCTTCTTTGGGGACATACATATTGCAGGTTTCGTCCTTGACCATCATTCCCGAAAGGCGGGGCCGTGCTTTGGAAGACAATTTTCTTTTGCTGAGATTCCTGAAAAATTTATAGATTATATAAATAAGATAGGCCAGAAAAACGTAATAAATCAGCCTGACCAATCCGCTTAGCATCGCATCACTGTAGACGATTTGACCGGTCTTGTCAATTGAGTTGACTCGTGTTGACTCGTGTGTTGACTCGCGGTCGGCCAAAAAGTAAGATGATGCGGAAGAAGGAGTTATGATGTCATCAGCCGCGGAATTCAAGGAGCAGGCTTGGATTTCTTATTGACCGAAAGCCAGAGAGACCTGAAGAGGTCGATTCGGGATTTCGTCGATAAGATCCGGCCTTTCATCAAAGAACCGGACCGGAGGGGAGATAGACTCGAGAGGCTGACAAAAAAAATTGCCGAAAAATGGCCCGAGGCAATGTTCAAGCCATCCGGAGACAGCGATCCCGATCTTAGTTGTCTGGATTATGTCGTTATTCTTGAAGAAATATCCAAAGCGGTCCCAGATTGGAGGCTCGTTCTAGCTGTCCACAAGACTCTCGGCTTGAAGCGCTTTCTTGGTTCCGGACTCATGGATAGAAAAGAAAATCAATTGCCTCCGCTGGGAATGGCCGCGTTTGCTTTGGGCGTCGCCGCCTGTGCTTTGGAACAAGGCCTCCGCGCCGTCCATAAAAAGGAGTGGCAGAGGCGTTCCGCAATGAAAATTGAAGCTGTCCGGCTGGCGATTGCCGAGGGATTGGCCGAGCTCGAAACAGCCCGCCTTCAGATGTACCGGGCGGCATTTCTGGAAGATCGGGGCAAGAGCTCACTCGAGGAGTCTGCGGCGGCCGGTGCGTTCGCTCGGGAACTTGCCGTGAAAGCCACATCCATGATCTCCCTGGCCAGGAGCAAGCCGCGTTTCAATCTTGGAAAATTAAAGCCATGAAATTGATTAAAGAAGTCCTGAGCGCAAATTCCAGGGCCGTCGCCCGCGCCATTTCGCTCGTCGAAAACAACGGCCCCGGCGCTCAGGAATTGATGAAGGGCATTTTTCCCCGTCGGAAAGATTCCCTCATTTTGGGCATCACCGGCGCGCCGGGAACGGGCAAAAGTACGCTCGCGGATCAATTGATCGGGCGACTCAGACAAAAAAATTTAAAAGTCGGAGTTGTCGCCGTCGATCCTTCGAGCCCGTTTACCGGCGGGGCCATTCTGGGCGACCGGATCCGGATGATGCGCCACAGCACCGACACGGACGTTTTTATCCGCAGCATGGCTACGCGGGGACATTTGGGCGGCCTGGCCAAAGCTGCGGGAGACGCCATCGCCATTCTTGAAGCCGCGGGAAAAGACGTCATCCTGGTCGAGACCGTCGGCGTGGGCCAGGATGAAGTCGAAGTGGTCAAGCTGGCCGATATCATCCTCGTCATCCTGACTCCGGGCAGCGGAGACGACATCCAAGCATTTAAGGCCGGCATCATGGAAATCGCTGATATTTTTGTCTTGAATAAGGCCGACCAGCCGGGAATCGAGAAGCTCGAGATCCAGCTTAAGGCCATGCTTGATTTGGGCCTTAAGGATAGACGACGTCCGCCCATCGTCAAAACCGCGGCCACGGAAGGAAAAGGGACGGAGCGTCTGGTCCGTGAAATCCAGGCTCTCGCTGCTAAAAGAGAAAGCGGCGACCTGGCCGCGCGGCGGAGAAAGCTTTTGTTCTGGATGCTGCGGGATATCGTCCGGGAAAAAATTTTTGATCTTCTGAGCCGGCGGATCACTGAGGCGGAGTTCAGTGGCTTTGTCGATAGAATTTATAAGAAGGAGATCGATCCGTACACGGCGGCCGATGAGCTCATCGCCCGGCTGCGTAAAATGCCGCGAAAGGATCAAGGGGAAGGAGCCGGAAAAAATGTTAATCGAAAAAATCGACCACATCGGAATCGCCGTTCGCGATCTTGAAGAACGCCTGGCCCTCTGGCAGGCGACGCTCGGCGCCAAAGCCCGGAAGATCGAAGTGCTCGAGAACCGCGGCGTGCGCATCTCGCACCTTGAATTCCCGCAGAGCCCGACCGTGGAGCTTATCGCCCCGCTGAATGACCAGACGGCCGTGGCCAAGTTTTTGGCCGAGAGAGGAGAGGGCATTCATCACTTTTGCGTCAAGGTTAAAAATATCGAGAGCGCCATGGCCGAGCTCAAAAAGAAAGGGATCCGATTCGTCCAGGATACGCCGCAGAAAGGCGGGGATGGAAGCCTCGTCGTCTTTATCCACCCGCGCAGCTTGGGCGGCGTGATGATCGAACTAAAAGAAGCCGGGGATGAGCGGACTGATAAAATATAGCGCCTTGGGATGGCCGAGATTCCGCGGCTAAAACTGATAGTTGTATTTCGTCCACAAATCCTGGTTTAGTTTCCGGTAGTCCTCCACTGCCTGGTTGGCCGTTTTCAGGCAATAGTCCGTCAAATACTGTTTGGCCTTGGCGGGATCCTGCTTGAAGAGCTCCAGGGCTTCGTCTTCGATTTTCTTCTGGTCGGTGAAGGCCTTATCCTCGATGACTCTCCAAGCTTTTTCGATGTCTTTAGACATCTCCTGCCAGCGGAATTGGGCCAGCTTGCTCACCTGCCTGAAGGCCCACCAGGCGGAGTCGCTTTTATATCCCCACCGGCCGTCGACCATGTAGGAGTCGGGCATTTTGGCGATACCGCAGTAAAAAGGCGTGTGCGTCGTCGTCGCCGGGTTGTCGTAGCCGAGCCAGACAATCCCGCCGATTGGGTCGGGGAGCCACGCTCGTGATTGCGTAATCTGGAGGTAAGTCGCGGTCGGCGACGAGATTGTCCGCTCGCGTTTGATATGGAGAAGCTCCCGAAGATCGGCGTTGAGGAAGGGGCCGGCCACCGGGCTTTTAACGGTTTCCCCTTTCCTGTTGACCGCAGTCAATCCGCGCGTCATATCGAACTCTGTGTTGTCGTAGGTGTCTCTGAAAATAGCGAGCAGGTCCTGGACGGTGACTTTCTTTTCCGGCTTCACCGAGAAAGGATAATTTTCCGAGTTGGGATCGAGCTTGAGAGAAGGTGCCAGACGGCTCAGGGCCCGCCATTCGCGGCGCCGACAGTAGATGCTCGTTCTTGAGGCCGGGGCATAAGCGTAACAGAATTCAAACGGCTCGCCCGATTTCGGGTTCCAGAAGCCCATCGTTTGAGCCAAGGTGATGACGTTATCCGCTGCTAAAAAATAATCTTTGTTCTTGAAATCGATTTTCCGGAGGCGGCTGGCATTGGCCGAGATGCTGATCTCGTCATCGGGGACGCGCTGAGCGGCCCAGACCGCGCCTTTCTTTCCTTTGCCCGGACCGTAGATTTCAAAGAGCCAGACTTCTTTCGGATCGGCGAAGGTGAAGCTTTCTCCGTAATCGATGTAGCCGTATTTTTTCGTCAGCTCATCGGCGATTTTGATGGCTTCGCGGGTTGTCTTGGCCCTTTCGAGCAGCAGGCGGAAGAGTTCCGGTGCATCGATGATGCCGTCATCGCTTTTAAGCTCCAACCGGCCGCCGATCGTTGTCTCGCCGATGGCAAGCTGGTATTCGTTCATGATCGGATAAGCCGCGTTCATGTAGGCGTAGGTTTCCGCGGGTTGCGGAATCTCGCCGGTTGCAATCCTGTCTGTATCATCGGGCCCTTTGGACCTTTTGGGCTCAAAATAGACTTTGGCCATGTCGCCGGGTTTATGAATGAGGTGGGGGACAATGGTGATCCAGGTGCGGTCGGTGTTGCTGTCGCAGGAATGCGACGTCATGGTCGAACCGTCGGTCGAGGCCAGCCTCCCGACAAAAATGCTCGTGCAGGAATCGAAGGTCTGTTCAGCTGCGGATTTCTGCGGCATCGGGTCGGATGCGGAAATGGAGAACAAAACGGAGAGAATCAAAACCGACATCAATCCGGCGAAAAAGAAATATTTCTTCAAGTTTCGCATATGGCCTCCTTTATATAATTTTAGTTGTGTTCTATTTCGGGAGAGCTAAAAAAGAAAAGGCCCGGGAACGGCGTTAAAAACCTAAGAGGGAGCGAGGCCATTCCTGGGTCTGACCGTTTTATCATCCTCGCCCGCAGGAAATAGAAGATAATCATTGTTTTATGAGAGATTCGAAAACGACATTGAAGCCTGACAGGAAGCTAGTCCGTTTCCGATATTTCCTTAATATTGTCCTTGGTCGCTGATCGTTTTGATATATCGGGCGAAGACCGCGGCTTCGGCGAGGTCGCTTGGTGTCGGATGCGCGCTGGCTGACGCGGCCATCTCGGCCCATTCCTGGTGCTCGGGCTGTCGGCTCATGAGGTCTATGGCCTCGACGGAGATTTTTCCTCGGCAGGAAAAGGTGCCCAGGACTTTGGCTTTGGAGGCCAGGACAACGGCGTGTTCCAGGGCTTCGCGCGATAATCGATGTCCGGCCAGAGAACCGTGCGTCGAGAACAGCGCGATTTTTTTATTCGCCGGGATATTCTTAAGAAACGCTTCCGCACGATAGGGGACGCTGTGCGATTGGACGGGAAATCCGATAAAGGCCAGGTTGTATTCATCAAGGCTCTTCACGTCCTCCAGAGGCCTGAGAAACTTCTCGCCTTCGAGAGCTTCGAAAATCGCTTCGGCCACTTTTTTGGTGTTTCCGGTTCGGCTGAAATATGCGACCAGGGTCTTGTTCATGAAATTATTTTTCCATAGACGGCGAAAAAATTCTAGCTTTTTATGCGAGGCAGCCGGATCGTGACGGCGGTGCCTTTGTTCGGCGCGCTTTCGATCTGGATTTCTCCGCCGTGATCCTCAACGATCTTTTTAGAAATGGGAAGTCCCAAGCCCGTTCCGACATCCTTGGTGGAGAAATAGGGCTCGAAAATCCTGTCTAAGATCTCTTTGTCTATTCCGCTGCCCGTGTCTTTGATTTCCAAGACAAAATCGTCCGTCCGGCCGGCGAGGCGAAGGACGATCTCGCCTTTGCCGCGGATGGCTTCGATGGCGTTGGTCAGCAGGTTTCTTAAAACAATCTTAAGTTTGGCCCGGTCTCCCATGAAGGCAAAATCTCCGCCTTCATAAATCTCCCGGAATTGGATCCGTTCCGCCAGCAGCTTTTTGTAGGTCTCGATGGTTTCGCGGAGGAGATCATCGAGCCGGAAAGCGTCTTTCTGGAGATGGGGCTCCTTGGAGATTTCGAGGAATTCCTGGGCAATTTTACGTAGGTTTTCGACTTCGTTGTTGATGTAAGATATAGATTCCTTCAGAGCTTGGCCGAAATTTTCTTTCTTATCCTCGTAGACTCTCAGCAGATGCTCGGTGGACAATTGGATCGGCGTCAGGGGGTTCTTGATCTCATGGGCCACTTTGCGGGCCATCTCCGCCCAGGCCGCTTTTTTTCCCAGATCAGCCAATTCCCGCTGGTGGGATTTGAGGTTTTTGATCATGGCGTTGAAGCCGTCAATCAACGTCTTCATCTCATCCCGGCGTTTATATTCGATTGCAAATTCCAGGTTGCCCAGGCCGGCCTCTTTCGTCCCGGCCAGAAGTTGGCGGATGGGCATGACGATCATCGACCCGATGCCGCGTGCGAGCGCGAGCACGGTGGCGATGAAAAAGACCGAGATGAATAAAAGGAACTCGATCATCTCCTGGGTGGCGTCGGCGATTTCCTGTTGTTCGAAGGGAAAAGGAAGCGAGATGAAAAGCAGCCGGCCCCGGGACATGTGGGGAACGGTCAACGTTCGGAAGGAGAATGTTCCGATGCGGCGTTCTTTAGCGAAAAAGGGATTGTTTTCAAAACGGAGTTTGTAATAAATTTCGCCGTCCAGAAGCTCGGGGATCAGGCCGGAGTCGAAAAATTCCCGGCGGCTCGATGAAACCATGCGGCCGTCTTCGTAGAGGTTGACGTCGTTGGCGATCGTCGTGCTGATCCAGAGCACCAGGTCCTCGGGAGGCGTCTGGAGGCCTGGTTTTTCTTCCTGCTGGAGATAAATGAAATCGTCCATGACGCTACGGGCCATATTGGCGTGAATTTCGGCCTTCTCCGTGAACTGCTGGCTAAAGGCGCGGCTAAAAAAGCCCCGGGAGAAAAAGGTGAAAAGGACAAGTGGAATCAGGGCGACGGCGATGAAGGAAATGTAGACCCGGTTGGCAAACGACCAGAGAGGGTGCTGAAACTTTTTCCCGGCTCCGGCCAGAACAATAAGAATGGTCAGCGTCAAAAAAATCGCCAGATAAAACACGAGGAGTTTCAAGAATTCAACGGCATAACGGACGAGCCTTTTTTGAGGCGCGAAGATGGCATAAATGCGGTTGTCGGAACGGAAGATGAAAAGATTGAAGCGTCGCCCTTTGTCCTCGAACCTCGTCCACCGGCCCCGCAGATCCAAGCCCGCGGCCGGAAGGAGCGAGGCGGGAAGACCCGAGGAGATTTTGTTCGGATTGAACAGGATATTGCCGCTCAGGTCGAATACGGCGAAACGGAAGTCGAATTGGCTGAGAGAAGGAAGGGCGTTGACGCGGAGGAGCTCGAAATAGGGATTGGCCGAGTATAAAAAGGGCAGCAGATCGTAATCCAGGGAGAGGTAAAGAACGGTGCGTCCCAGATGTTCCCCGTTGTCCGACCAGTCCCGGTAGGCGATGAGAAAGTCCTTTTCCTTGCCCATGAATGGGATCATCGCGCGGAACAGGGTCCACTCTTCACTGGGCGTCAGGCTGATGGCGGCGCGGAAGATTTTGGGAATGTTCAGAGAAAAACGGGACAGGATATTCTCCTCGGCGTCCTGGATCTCCAGGCACGAATACCAGTTGAATTTCGCGGCCAGGGTTTTTTCCCAGAGAGCATGGGCTAGATCGGGGGCGATTTCTGGATTTTTCAAAAAAGCGAGAATGGTTTTTTTCTGTTTATCAATGTCCGGGAAGGATTCAGTAAGATAAAACCGCGCCCAATGTTCTTGGGAAACAATCGTATTCTTGAGAAAGTTTTGGGCCAGGGAGCGGCTTTTTTCGAATGTAAAGACGTCGAGGGAACCGTAGATAAAAAGCGTTTGAAGAAGAATTAAAAGCCATAGAACTTCTTTTCTGCCGGAAGCTCTTGGCAGAAACGTCAGGATGACGAGCGGAGCGAGTGAACCGGCCTGGAAAAGATAAAGGATCGGCCGATTTTTTCCGAGGACAAAGAAAAAAACAACTTCTAGGATCAAGAAGAGAATAAAAGCGGGAAGCGGACCGCCGGCGATTCGGGAAGAGGTCAGCCTAAGGAGCGTATAAGCCAGGAGGAGGAGGCCGGCCAGGAGAAAAAACAGGCTGAAGTGAAGGAGAAAAAATGCTCCATTGAAACCGAATCCCAGGAGGTTGGTGTTGGAATTGAAGACGACGCGGGCCATGAAGTTTTGAAAACCCGCGGAGAGTAGAATCGAGACCGAAACGGCTGAAATGATCATCGCCGCCGCCGCGGCCTTTCCGGCCTTTTTTGCCGGCGAGCGGTAAAGTTTTTGAGCGTAGAAGGCCGCCATGGCCAGCGCGAGAAAGACGAGGAACGATGTCAGGAAGATGTCGGCGGGAGATTTTGTGAAATCGCCGGCAGACAATAGGCCGGCCAGCGTCGGTGAAAAGACGGATATCGATTGGATTTTTTCCAGTCGGCTCAGAAGAAGGAAGATCCAGCGCAGCCCGGCCAGCGTCAAAAGCAGGATCAAGCCGGGCCAATATTTTTTGTCTTTTAAAAAAGCCGGCAGCCGGATGATATAAATCAAAAGCAAAACGAGCGACAGCGCCGAAAGAAGATAAAAAATCAGCAGATAATTCTCTTTGTTGGCGAGAAGCGATGCTCCCAGCGAGGGCGACCGGAGAGTGATGGTGGCAATGATTTTGTTTTCGGGGGTTCGGATGGGAAAAAAGATAGATTGGACTTCACCCTGCAGGCGCGGCTGGCCGATATATTCGTCGTTATGGCGGACGAAAAACTTATCAAAAAACGAGACGTCTTCCCGGAAATCCGCATAGTCGATAGCGCCATTTTCTCGAAGCCGAGGTCCCAAAAAATCGTACTCTTCGAGATAGGGCGATTTGAACTGCGGAATGAAGGCCAGGAGCCGGAAAAGGGCCCCATATTCCGAGGAGCTGATTTTCTTAAGCGAAACGAGATAGGCCGAAGCCTTGTCCTCGATCAGCCACACGGAGGGAAGGCCTTGAACATCAGCGTGGCTGGCGAATTCGCCGAACAGATCTTCAAGATCCAGAGCGCATCCGAACCAGAGCGACGGTTTCCCCTCGGCGGAGCAGACGGCTGCGCCTTCGATATCCGGCCGGAGAATCAGCCGCTCGAAAAGCTCAAGCCGGAGATTGACTTTTTCTGGAAACGGCCCCCGGGTCAGTTGCAGGAGTTTTTGCCGTTGGTCCCGGAGAAGAACGGCATATTCTTTTTTAATGGCCTGGGCCGTCTGCCGAAGGCTCTTCAGGCTTTTCTGGTAATAATTTGACGAGGAAACGGCCGGCGCGATGAACGATGCCAGGAGAAAGGCCGACGCCAGCAGAGAGGCGGCGAGAAGGGCGCCGAGCAGTCCTTTATCTTTCACCCGGAATCGAGGACTATTCAAATTTTTTCGGCCTTGATCTCGGCGATTTTCCAGGGATCGCCGTTTTCGGAGAGCCCGGGTTCGAAGCGGACATAAAAGAAGAGCTTGAAGACATGTTGGTTCCGGTTTTTTGTGAGGAACGACCAGCGGGCCTTGAAAATATAATGGCTTTTTTCGAGACTCGCGGTCTTTTGATTTTCAGGGTAGAATTCAAAGGTCGTATAAGTCCGAAAAATCCGCCGGAACAGAAAATAGGCTTGCTCATCGGACACTTGGTCCGAAAAAGAAATTGGCTCCGGGAGCGAAATATGGATGGCGCTCTTCACGGGCAAAAGAGAATGAAGAAGCGCGGCGTTGTTTTGGAGGAACGCTTTTTCGATATTTTTAGGAACGGATGAAAATAGAGAGAGAAAAAGAGAAATCAGATAAATGCCGAGCTGAGACACTCAAGGACAAACGAACGATTAGGCTTTTTCTTCTTTGGTTTCTTCTTCGAGTTTTTTGGTTCTCGCGGCATCTTTGATGCTGCTGATGCCGGCGATCAGCGCGATCAGTCCGCCGAAAAAGAGAACCGGGGGAATGCAGCCGAGGACGACGGCTTTGAAATAGGGCCACCATTTGAACACCACGAGGAGGACTCCTCCTGCCATGGCTATCAAGCCTCCGATTATGGCCAAGAATTTGCCCATGAAAGACCTCCCATGAATATTTGGATTCTACAGTCGCGGATTATAACAAAACAATTCCGAAGACGCAAGCACAAAGAAAAAGAAAAAATGACAATGAAGATGCATTTGAGAAGAGGACCGATATTATTAGATGGAACTTTAATAGGCTCTGAGATAAAATAGGGAACATCAGCCTGCAAAGAAAGGAGATATTCTGATGAAAAGACCGCGACACGGACTGTGGGCAGGATTGCTCTTGGCGGTTTTATTATTTGGAGGATTATCTTTTGCGACGGACAGGTCATTCACCCTGGGAACTCTTAAAGCAGATAAGGGACAGATGCAGTCCGGGTTTCTGACCGTGCCGGAAAAAGACGGTGTCGGGACATCGATTCCCGTCACGATCATCAACGGCGCAAAGCCGGGAAAAGTTCTCGTCCTGACTGCGGGCGTTCACGGCTATGAGTATCCGCCCGTGCTGGCGCTGTATCGAATCAAAGGGCTGATCGACCCAAATAAGCTTTCGGGAACACTCGTCCTGGTCCACATCGCAAATCTGCCCTCGTTCCAGAAAAGAACCATTTATTACAATCCCGTTGACGGGAAGAATCTCAACAGGGTTTTTCCCGGAGACTTGAAGGGAACGCTCTGCCAGAGGATTGCGTATGTTCTGCATGAGGAGGTCATCAAAAAATGCGATGCCTTAATCGACCTCCACTGCGGCGACGGTAATGAAGCGCTCATCCCGTATTCGTACTGGATGATCACCGAAAACAAGGCTTTGGACCAGGAAACCAAGGACATGGCGCTTGCCTTCGGCTTGAAATATATCATTATCGATACCACCAAGGCGAAAGACCTCGCCCAATCCGTGTACCTCGCCAATACGGCCCTCATCGAAGGCAAACCCGCCATCACGACGGAATCGGGATATTTGGGCCGGGCGGACGAAGAATCCATCGGCCGGAACGTCAAGGGAATCTTAAGCGTAATGAAGCTGTTCAAGATGATCGAAGGCAAGCCGACCGGCGTTGCGGATCCAGTCTGGATTGATGAATTTGAGGTCGTCAATTCCAAATTCAGCGGGCTATTTTATCCGCGCGTCGAAATGGGCGCCAAGGTCACGCCGGGAGAGCTGGTCGGCATCGTCAAAGATTATCTGGGAAATTTAAAAGAGGAAGTCAGGGCGCCGTTCGAAGGCACCATCCTCTACATCATCGGCACGCCGCCGGCAAATAAGGGAGAGCCCCTTTTTGAGGTCGGCCGCTTAAAGAAATAATATATGGGGAGCAAAAAGCTCAAGGGCGTCCTTTTCGACATGGACGGGACGGTTGTCGATGCTCCCTATGATTGGCCGCGCATTAAAGCGGAACTGGGCACGCAGGGAGTGCCCATCTTGACCTATCTCAGCAGCCTCGAAGAGCCGGAGAGATCCCGCAAGTGGGGACGACTCCAAAAGTATGAAGATGAAGCCACGCGAGCGGCCGTTCTCAAAAAAGGGATGCGTGGCTTTTTGGATTTCTTAACCGCCACGGGCGTCAAAAAAGCCCTGATCACGAATAACTCCCGGGCGAACGTCGACATCCTCCTGAAAAAATTCGGCTTGGCCTTCGATTGTCTGATCTCCCGCGAAAGCGGACTGTGGAAGCCGTCGGGCGCGCCGCTCATTTGCGCCATGCGGCAATTGAAGCTCCGGAAGGAAGAGTGCTGCGCGGTCGGCGATTCCCATTTCGACATCAAAGCTGCCGAGGACGCCGGTATTTCCCGCATATTTATTTTGAATAAAGATTCTCACGGATTTCCCGCCGGCTCCGCCGAGATTGTTCCCGACGTCGGCTCTCTCCACAAAAAAATTTTGTCTCTTATATGAAATAAAAGCGGTTTTCGATTGTATATAGGAATGGAGACAGGCCGATGCCATTTTCTCTCCTGAAACGATCTCCGGATATTTGGAGTTTTAAAGGACGAAGAAAAATGTCATTGGCTTAAGGAGGATTTCAATGACAAAGAAAAGCATGGTTTGGTTGTCTTTTGGATTTCCTTTTTTAGCAGTTCTGGCCATGGCCGCCGGGCGCCTTTATGCGGACGGGTTTATAATTCCCCATCCGCCGCGTCCGGGCGATGCCGTTCCGCCTTTGACCGTCAAATACCATCGCGTCAAGGTGGACATTACGAATCAAGTGGCCAAGACGTCTATCGACCAGGTCTTCATAAACAATTTCGACCGGGATATCGAAGGGACCTACATTTTCCCGCTGCCCGAAGGGGCCGCGATTTCGGAATTCGCCATGTGGGTCGGAGATAAAAAAATCGAGGGCGAGATCCTCGACGCGCAACGCGCCCGCGGTGTCTATGAGGATATCGTCCGGCGGCTGAAAGATCCCGCCCTCTTGGAATACATCGGCCGCAACATGTTTCGGGCGCGCGTCTTTCCGATTCCAGCCAGGGGCGAAAAAAGAGTCCAGCTCTCCTACACGGAAATTTTAAAGTCCGAAAAAAATTTGGTCCGCTACCGCTACCCGCTCAACACGGAACGATTTTCTTACCGGCCGATCCAGGAGGTCAGCGTTTCCGTGACCATCTCTTCTCCGGTTCCCATTTCCAACATTTATTCGCCGTCGCATAAAGTCTCGGTGCGGAAAGAGGCCGAGGGCCGGGCCATCGTGAGTTTTGAAGAAACCCAGTCGAAGCCGGATAAGGATTTTGTCCTTTATTATTCGCTCTCGACGGATGATGTCGGGCTGTCGCTCGTCAACTGGGCCGGTCCCGAGGAAAATTATTTCATTCTCCTCGCCGCCCCGCGCTTCGCGGCGCAAAAAGAAAAAGTCATCGACAAGAACCTCGTCCTCGTCCTGGACAGCTCAGGGTCCATGAGCGGGGCCAAGATTAGCCAGGCCCGAGAAGCGGCGCGCTTCATCATCAATCATCTCGAGGAGAACGACCGTTTTGCAATCATTGATTTTGATGACGGCGTCAATCTTTTCGCGCCGGAACTCGAGTCCCCGCGCGCGTCAAACCGGGAGAAAGTTCTCAAGTTCATTAACGACATCCAGGATTCGGGCGGGACAAACATCAACGAGGCCCTCATCAAGGCGCTCCAGATGACCCAGTCCGGTGAGCGGCCGAACTATGTTCTCTTTCTCACGGATGGGCAGCCGACGGTCGGCATTACGGACACAGGCGAGATTCTGAAAAATATCGGAACGGCCAACGCCAACCGCGCGCGGATTTTCGTTTTCGGCGTGGGCAACGACGTCAACACCGAGTTGCTCGATAAAATCTCGTCCGAGAACCGCGGCACGTCGGTCTATGTCGGAGAAAATGAAAACCTGGAAGTTGCGCTCTCGAGCTATTATGAAAAGATTTCCGCGCCGCTTTTATCCGATTTGAGAATCGATTTCAAAGGGATTGAGGTCCGCGAGCTCTATCCCAAGACCTTGCCCGATTTGTTCAAGGGGTCGCAGCTGGTGATGATCGGGAAATACAACGGCTCCGGTCCCGTGACGGTTATCCTGACCGGAAAGGTGGGAAAAGCCGATAAAAAATTTATCTTGGAGGGCCAAAAGCTCGTCAAGGACGAGGCCTATAATTACCTTGCTCGGCTGTGGGCCATCCGCCGGATCGGCTATCTCCTTGAGGAAATCCGGCTCCGCGGGGCGTCGACAGAGCTTGCCGAGGAAGTCAAAAAGCTTGGACTCAAATTCGGCATTGTTACCCCTTATACGTCGTTCCTGGTGACGGAAAAAGAGCGAATGAACATGCCCCTGGCCGCCCCAGAAGCTCAGGACGCGTTTAGGTCAGGCCAGAAGTCCGGCAGCGGAGCGGTTCAACTGGCCAAGGCCTCCCAGACTTATAAGGATGAGGAACAAGCCGCTTTGACGGCTTCGCAGCAGATCCGCTATAAAGACGATAAAACATTCTTGCTCAAGAACGGCGTTTGGGTGGACAGCACCTATAAAGAAGGCGGCCCGTTCCAGGAAATCAAGTTCAATTCCGAGGCCTATTTCAAACTCCTCGCCGAAAAGCCGAATCTCGCAAAATATCTCTCCGTAGCCACGAAGTTGATTGTCTGTTTCGAAGGCGTGAATTACAAGATCGTGGAGTGACTATGCGAGGGGACAGAAAATTTCGATGACAAAAATTTAGCGGAGCTCACCAAGAAGCTCGTCGGTCCCGACGACAAGGGCATAGGTTCTACTCAATGTGGCCAGGAAGGCGCTCTAGACCTAATATGAAAAGATCATTCCCTTGTCGCTTTGGATAGATGAGACACGAAACTCCGCAGGAATATCGTGAAGTTTTGGATTTAACCGATCCAGCTTACCGTGTACTCGGTCAGTTCATCCGGCTTTTCGACGGCCGGCTCTTCAATCACCCATTTGCCGTCCAAGCCCAATTCTCTGGCCGTCTGTTCGAAGTGGCACATAGCGATGCCCATGTCCACACGCTGCAAGTCAGCTAATCTCAACAGCTTGAAAGTCAAACTGCCGCGGCCATAGCTCCGGCTGCGCTGCAGGTAAAAGTGCCACTTCTTTCCGTCCCTAATGACTCTCCACGGTTGCTTGTTAGATGCCGATGGCCCCAATCGTACCATTTCGAGGGGGGCAGCATACGCCCCGGCTTCCTCAGATGAAATCGGTTCTCCGAATCTTGCCCGATAAAAGAGTTTTCGCCAAGGCAGCCTGCGGTCGGCACCGACTTGTTGGCGGATCAAATCTTTTAAACGGCTTTTTTCTGCGGCGTATCCGACGGCAGTAACGGCGGGCATGATTTCCCCGTTCCTCATTGAAATTTTTCTGGCAAAGCTGCTTTTAGTGAAACTGCCCCCCAGCCAGCAGGTCCCTAAGCCGAGGTCCGTTGCAAACAAAATTGCACTTTCCATCAGGTAGCCGTAGTCTTCCAGATTCTTTTCGGACGATTCCACGGCTCCCACGATAAATCCGGTTGCCCGTCGAATAAACCCGTACGTTCCAAGTCTCTTCAGGGAACTTCGATCTTGTTCGGACGCGGCAAGCAGTTTAAAGCGCACGGATGCGCCCAAAGGGCCCACCCGGAGCGAAAAAAGGAAGTTCTCGATTGCAAGACGCTTTTCTACGGCGATGGGTTGCTCGAGATATGTCCGGCAGGAGTAGCGCCGCGGGATGATTTCAGTGATGGGTTTAGAGTAGCGCATTCTGAACCTCTTCTGGAGAATTTAAACAAGATATCCCACTCGAGAAGAAAATTTCCGATCAGGGCTTTTTTTTAAATTTAATACAAATGCAATAAATAAGGTGTCAACCTAGAGGCGGCGCTTAGGCCGTCCGTAGCCCCCGGACCCCGAGGAACCAGTCCCGTCGGTTCCCCCCGTCGGAAAAGCCGACGGGGCCCCCCTCCGCTACGGGGGCTTGAGGACGGTCTAAGCGCCGCCCGAACGGGGATGTCACTTTTAATGCATTGATATTAATATAGACGAAAAAAATCGCGCCCCCGATATGCCTTCTTTTATAGGGCCGGCAACAAATTCGTCTCTTGAACCGATAATCAGGAAAAGATGCCGACCTCAAAGACAAAGCCGGCTCCTCGACCCTCGTGGGAAAAGGGGTCGTTTAGCGCGTCCAAGCGATAAGAAGCCGCTCCTGGAAATCGAAAAGACCCAGTTCAGCTTGCTCGCTGCGTGAACGAGTTTTTTTGTCCCAGTCTCAGGCGTTTTTCTATTTTTTGTTCTTTTCGAAAAGCAGAGCAAGAATGAGATAAAGTGCGGCCACGCCGATGATGATATAGACGACCCTGGTGACCGTCCCATATCCGAAGATCTTGGCGACCAAGTCAAAACGGAACGCGCCGACTAGCCCCCAATTGAGGGCGCCGATCAGGACCAGAATCTCGCAAATCCATCCCAGAAGACCAAGTTTTTTCATTATCCTCTCCTCTCTTGCTTATATTATACAAAACTTTGTCAAGGTTTGCCAGCAAAATTTGTAGATTTTTTTCGCGTTTGCGGATGCGCTATTTCTGATAGACGATCTTGCCGCCGAGGATCGTGTAGAGGGCTTCGGTCGTCAGGATTTCTTTGGGAGCGATCGTCAGCACGTCTTTGGATAGGATCGTCATATCGGCCAGCTTACCCGGCTCGAGCGATCCTTTGAGGTTTTCCTCGAACGAGGCGTAGGCCGAACCCAGCGTAAAAAGCCTGATGGCTTCGGCTATCGTCAGTTTTTGTTCCGGGAACCAGCCGCCCTCCGGATAGTCGAATTCGATATTTTTCCGGGTGACGGCCGAATATAAGCCGCGCATCGGGTCGAGCGGCTCGACCGGCCAGTCGCTGCCGAAAGCGATCTGGGCGCCGCTGTCGAGCAGGGTCTTCCAGATGTAAGCGTTTTTAGACCTCTCTTTGCCGACGCGGACTTCGCAAAACCTCATATCTGTCGTACAGTGAGTGGGCTGCATCGAGGCGATGACGCCCAGTTCTTTGAACCGTTTGACGTCGCTCGGAATAATCACTTGGGCGTGTTCGATGCGGTGGCGGAGGTCCTTTTTTCCGAATTTTTTCTCGGCTCGCTCGACGGCGTTCAATACCCAGTCGACGCCCTTATCGCCGATGGCGTGCGTGCCGGTCTGGTAGCCGTGTTCATGAGCTTTTTCGATGAGCGCGTAAAATTCATCTTCTTTATGCTGCGGCAGGCCGATTTTTTGGGGCTCATCGGTGAACGGCTCGAACATGAGCGCCGTGCCCGAGCCGAGCGTCCCGTCAATATAGGCTTTTTCAAAGCCGACTTTGACCATGTCGTCGCCCAGGCCCTGTTTGATGCCGAGTTCGATATATTTATCCAGTTGTTCGATGGGTAGCCAGGCGTAAACGCGCAGGGTCAGCTTGCCTTCGGCGTTAAGCTTTTTAAAGACGTCGATCTCCTGCAGGCTGGCCGAGGTCTGGACGCCGGTCAAACCGAGCTTGGCCGCGTGCTGCAGGCCGCGCTCAATGTCTTCCTTGAGCGTGGACTTGCGGGCCGACGGCTTGACCTTGAGTAACCCCATGGCTTCTTCCTTTAGGATTCCGGTCGGCTCGCCCGTCTTGGGATCCTTCATGATCTCACCGCCAAACGGATCTTTAGTGTCTTTGGTGATTCCTGATTGACGGAGCGCTTCGCTGTTCGCCCAGACCGAATGCCCGTCCACGCGGCGGATGACGACGGCATTCTTCGGCGCGACTTTGTCCAGGTCTTCCTTGGTCGGCCATTTTTGTCCGGGGAAGAGAGTCTGGTCGTATTCGCTGCCGCTGACGGTTTCGCCCGGCGGCAGCTCTTTGATTTTGGCGGCCACTATCTCCTGGACCTTGGCTACGGACATGACGCCGCGGAAGGTCAAAGACGCGAGCGATCGTCCGCCCTGGGCGAAGTGGAGATGGGCATCGATTAATCCCGGAATGACGAGCTTCCCTTTGACATCCAGGACTTTGGTCGACGGGCCGATGAATTTCTTGATGTCGTTCGTTGAGCCGACGGCCAGAATCTTTCCGTCCTTGACGGCCACCGCTTCGGCCGACGGCTTCTTCGCGTCGAGCGTGAAGACTTTGCCGTTCATGACCGCCAGATCCGCGGCTTCCGGCTTCTGTCCGCCTACCGGGGAAACTAAACAAAAACCCAAAAGAACGAATAAAACGGCGATAATTTTTTTGTTCATGGTGTTTCTATTTTATTAGATTTCCATTAAAATGGTCAAAAAAATGGAGGACATAAGCCCATGGAAAAGCTGCTTTTAATACCCGGCCCGAGCCCCGTCCATCCGCGCATTATTCACAGTCTGGCTGAGCCGACCGTATCGCATGTCGGCCAGGAAATGGCCGCGGACATGATCACGGCGCTCGATAATTTGAAGAAGGTCGTTTTCTCGGCCAATGGAGAGCCGTTTATCATCGCCGGCGCGGGCACCCTGGCCATGGAAATCGCCCTGCTGAACGTGATCAAGAAAGGCGAGCGGGTCTTAATTCTCTCCCAAGGATTTTTCGGCGACCGCATGGCCCAGATATGTCAAAGCTTCGGGCTTGATTTCGACATCCTCCAGAGCCGGTGGGGGAGCGCCGTCGTTCCCGAAGAATTGGAGAAAAGGATCGCCGAGAAACGATATCAGGCCGTCGTCGCGACGCATGTCGATACGGGAACCGGAGCCTGCGCCCCCGTCAAAGGATACGCTCAGACTTTGAAGGGGAAAAATATTCTTTACATCGTCGACGGCGTCTGCGCCACGGGCGGAATCGAAGAACGGATGGATGACTGGGGCATCGACGTAATTTTCACGGCCGCTCAAAAGTGCTTCGGCGCGCCCCCGGGACTGGCGATCCTGGTGTTTTCCGAGAGGGCCATGTCCAAAAGAAAAAGCATCCCCTCCATTCCGGCTTATTATTCCGACATCCTGCGCTGGCTGCCGATCATGAAGGAGCCGGCCAAATATTTTTCAACGCCGAGCGTCAACGAAATCCGGGCCTTTTGCGAGAGCACCAAGATCGTGCTGGAAGAAGGAATGGAGGCGCGGTTTGCCCGGCACGCGCGATACGCGGAGAGCATCCGGACGGCTCTTAAAGCCCTCGGCTTCTCGTTTTTTACGGAGGAGGCATTCCTGGCGGATACGTTGTCCGTAGTCATTTATCCCGCCGGCGTTGATGATAAATTATTCCGGACAATGTACAACCAGAACGGCGTCATCGTCGCCGGCGGACTCGGGGATACGGCGGGCCGGCTTTTCCGCATGGGCCATATGGGCAATTTGTCATCACACCAAATCATCTTTGCCCTTGAGGCTATGGAAAAAACGCTGGGTTCGCTGGGATATAAATTCGAACCGGGCAGAGGCGTAAACGCAGCTAAGAAAATCCTAAATTGATTAAGGCCGAGCATGAAAAGCAAAGTTTATTTTATCGCGGCAACAGGCGACGAGCCTCCCGAGGCCCTGTCGCTCAAAGCCCATAAAGCCTATTTTCGTCTCGGACTGAACGATCAGATTGAAAAGGACGATTTCGTCGCCCTGAAAATTCATTTCGGCGAAAAAAACAACAGCGGCTACATCCAGCCGCTTTGGCTGCGGGGCATCATCCGCGAAATCCAGAAAAAGACCGACCGGGCGTTCCTGACCGATTCCAACACTCTCTATGTGGGTCAGCGGTCGAATTCGGTGGATCACATCCGACTGGCCTGGAGCCACGGTTTCACTCCGGAGATCGTGGATATCCCGGTGATCATCGCCGACGGTTTAATCGGCCGCGACGACTATGAAACCAAAGGAAAGCACAGCCGCGTCGCCTCGCCGAAAATCAGCAGCGCTTTTCTAAATTCGGACGCCCTGCTCTGTTTGACCCATGTCACGGGGCATATCCAGACCGGAATAGGCGCTGCGCTCAAAAACCTGGGCATGGGCTGCGCCTCCCGCGCCGGAAAGCTCGATCAGCATTCGGTCGCCCATCCTCGCGTCAACCCGAAATACTGCCGCAACTGCAGCCTCTGCTTTGATTACTGCCCGGCCGAGGCCATCGTCCAGGCCGAAGGACACGTCGTCATCGACGACAAAAAATGCATCGGCTGCGGCGAATGCCTGGTCGTCTGTAGATACAACGCCGTCAAGCTGCGCTGGGATGAGGATTCGAGGCGGATTCAAGAGAAGGTGGCTGAATATGCCTTCCATGTCCGGCAAATTTTCAAGAATAAAGCCGGTTTTCTAAATTTTCTGATCAAGATCACCAAGGATTGCGATTGCATGGCCAAGGATCAGCCCCGGATCGTCGAGGACATCGGAATCCTGGCTTCCTCGGATCCCGTGGCTGTTGACAAAGCCTCGGCGGATTTGGTCCTCAAGCGCAACAAGGGAAAAGACGCTTTTCGGACAGGCTATGAAATTGACTGGTCCGTTCAGCTCAAACACGGCGCCGCCATCGGCCTCGGCTCGATGGACTATGAGCTCGTCGAGATCTAAATCCTTTTAAGAGATTATTTTTGGGAGCGAAGCCGTTCTTGCATCACTCCAGGCGGCGGAGCTTGGGCATAAAGACGAAGATGAATCCCGCGTAGGCGAGAACGATCAGGGCGTTGACCATGATCGTGGTGGGTTCTCCGATCCTGGCCGCCATCGAGCCGATGATCAAGGCGCCGATGGGCATCGAACCAAAAAAGGTCAGAGAATAAATGCTCATGACCCGGCCGCGGAGATGATCCGGCGTCAGCGTTTGGACAGAAGCGTTGGCCAGATTGAAGACCAAGATCAAGGCGAAACCGATCCCGAAGAGGAAGAGTAGTGATAACGGCAGCCAGTTGATGAATGAAAAGATGATCAGCATGACCGGAAAAGCGAATGAGCCGAACGTCAACAGCTTGCCGCGGAATTTAAACCGGCCGAGTGAGGCGATTAACAGGGCGCTGATCAGCGCGCCGAAGCCCCTGGCCGATTGAAGAAAACCGTTCGTCGTGGAATTCCCATGGAGGATTCTGACGGCCCAAGCCGGCATGAGAGTGGCGAAGGCGAAGCCGAACAAGGTCATGACGCCGACCAGACTGATGATCGTCCGGATCATGGAGTGCGCGGCGACGTATCGCAATCCTTCTTTAAGATCGGTCACGATCGAATTCTGCTCGGCGTTCGGAACGAACGGAATCAATTTCATGGCCGCGAGAGCGGCGATGACGGCGATGAAGGACAGGCCGTTGATGGTGAAACACCAGGCCGGTCCAAAGAGCGCATAAGTCATGCCGCCGACCGCCGGTCCGAGAGCGACGGATGTGTTGAACATGGCCGAGTTCAAAGCGATGGCGTTGGTCAAGTGTTCGGGACCGACAAGCTCCTTGACCATGGCCTGCCTTGCCGGTGCGTCAAAGGCGTTCGTCACGCCGAAACCGAAGGCCAGAATAATAATATGCCAGGGCTGAATGAGGTGGAGAAAACTCAGCCCGGCCGTGATGAAAGCCAAGATCATCATGGATGTCTGGGTGATGATCATCAGATTCCGGCGCGGCATGCGGTCGGCCACAACTCCGGCATAGAGCATAAAAAGCCAGGTCGGAACGCCGCTGGCAAAGCCGGCATAGCCTAAATAGACGGGCGAACGCGTCAGCTCGAACATCAGGAAGCTCTGGGCGGTGCCCTGCATCCAGCTCCCGAACAAAGAAATCATCTGTCCCCAGAACCACAACCGGTAGTTCGGGTATCTCAGGGCCGTGAATGTCTGCCGCCAGCTAAGACGGCCGTTGAGCTGATTTTTGAATTGCCGGATCATTTATGCAAAAATCCATTTTGCGTTTCATAACGGGAATTTTGGAAACTTGGTCGGGGAGGTGGGATTTGAACCCACGACCCCAGCGTCCCGAACGCTGTGCGCTAGCCAGGCTGCGCTACTCCCCGAAAAGGGTAATTATTATATCCGGAACGGCGAAAAGATAAAAGTAAATATTTGGCGAGAATTTGGGGGCCTGGAGCTAGCTATATATCCCCCGCTTTTTATGTATAATAAGAAATCTAATATGAACGCAATAAATAAGGTGATAACCTAGAGGCGGCGCTTAGGCCGTCCGTAGCCCCCGGACCCCGAGGAACCAGTCCCGTCGGTTCCCCCCGTCGGAAAAGCCGACGGGGCCCCCCTCCGCTACGGGGGCTTGAGGACGGTCTAAGCGCCGCCCGAATGAGGATGTCACTTTTATTAATGCGTTGGTATTAGTTCACTTTAAAAAGAATTTGCCAAAGAGAGTCGGATCATGAAACCTTGGTGGCATCTGGATATCCAGGAAGCGGCGCGGGTTTTGGAGACGGACCTTGCCCTAGGCCTTCCGGAATCTGAAATCAAGCCGCGCTTGGAGAAATACGGTCCCAATCAACTTCAGGAACAAAAAGGCCGCAGCCCGCTCAAGATTTTTCTTGAACAGTTTGAGGATTTTATCGTCTGGGTCCTGATCGGTGCGGTGCTTGTTTCAGGCTTCCTCCAAGAGTGGATCGACGCACTGGTCATCATCGCCATCATCATTCTCAATGCGATACTGGGTTTCATCCAGGGATATCGCGCAGAAAAATCCCTATTGGCTCTAAAAAAAATGGCCTCACCCACGTCGAAAGTGGTCCGGGGCGGCGTTCGGTCGTCAATCGCTTCCGCAGATCTTGTTCCGGGCGACCTCGTTGAGTTTGAGGCGGGCGATCACATCCCGGCCGACAGCCGCGTGACCTGGCATACGCCGAACTTCGCCGTTCAGGAGGCGAGCCTCACCGGCGAATCGACGCCGGTGATGAAAACGTATTTAGCTTTGGAACGTGAAGACGTCCCGCTCGCGGAGCGGGCGAACATTGTTTATCAGGGGACATCGGTCAGCGCCGGCAAGGCCAAGGCCGTGGTTGTCGAAACGGGTATGCAAACCGAGCTGGGCAGGATTGCGGGAATGATCCAGGCCATTGAACATGAAACGACGCCCCTTCAAAAACGCCTTGAACAATTTGGGAAATGGATCGTCTATCTCTGTTTCGCCTTGGTCGGGATCGTCTTTATCTTGGGACTTTTGCGTGGCGGAAAAATATTGGACATGTTCCTGACCGCCGTCAGTCTGGCCGTGGCTGCCATTCCAGAGGGGCTTCCGGCCGTCGTGACGATCGCCCTGGCCTTGGGAGTCCAAAGGATGGTCAGACGGCATGTCATCATCCGCAAACTGCCGGCCGTTGAAACTTTGGGCTGCGCGACCGTCATCTGCTCGGATAAAACCGGAACCCTGACGAAAAACGAGATGACCGTTCGGGCCGTGTCGACTCACACAGGACTTTTTCAAGTAACCGGCGCCGGCTATGATCCCCAAGGCGAATTCCTCTTGGATGAGGCGCCTGTTGACCCGGAGAAATATCCGGATCTTCTGACCTGCCTGACCTGCGGTATTTTATGCAACGGCGCCGAACTCGTCCAGGAGGAAGGAAAATATAAAATCCACGGCGACCCGACCGAGGGAGCGATCCTGACAGCGGCGGCCAAAGCGGGACTGTGGAAAGCGGACCTTGAAACAAAATTCCCGTTTGTTGAAGAAATCCCGTTTGATTCCGAGCGCAAGAGAATGACGGTTGTCCGCAGCCAGTTGGGCGGAGAAAAATACGTCGCTTACGTTAAAGGCGCGCCCGATATTCTTCTGAATCATTGCTCGTGCGTCCTGGAAAAGGGCGTCGAGCGGCCGCTGCACAAAGAAGATATCGTCAAGATCTTAAAAGTGAACAACGAGCTGTCGGGCCAGGCGCTGCGGGTCCTGGCTGTCGCTTTCCGAAATTTTATTCAAAAGCCCGATCGGTTTGATGCGGCGCTCATCGAAAAGGACTTGAGCTTCGTCGGCCTCGTCGCCATGATCGACCCGCCGCGCCTGGAAGTCAAAGACGCCGTGGCCATTTGCCGGGATTCGGGTATCAAGACGGTCATGATCACGGGCGATCACAAAAATACGGCCGCGGCGATCGCCCGGGAGCTCGGCTTTTTCACGGAAGATTCGATCGCCTTGACAGGCGAAGAGCTCGACCGGATCAGCGACGAGGAGTTCGCGAGCAAAGTCGAACGAACGTCGGTTTATGCTCGCGTGTCGCCCGAGCACAAGCTGCGCGCGGTTCGGGCGTGGCGCAAACGGGGCGATGTCGTGGCCATGACGGGCGACGGCGTCAACGACGCTCCGGCCGTGAAAGAAGCCGACATCGGCGTCGCCATGGGCATCACGGGAACCGATGTCACCAAAGAAGTCTCGGATATGATCATCACCGACGATAACTTCGCGTCGATCCTCGCCGCCGTCGAAGAAGGGCGGAGTATTTACGACAACATCCAAAAATTCATCCATTTCCTCTTGTCCTGCAACAGCGGTGAAATCCTTGTGATGTTTATAGCGTCGCTCGTGGGTTTGCCCGTTCCGCTGCTTCCCGTCCAAATCCTCTGGGTCAACATGGTGACGGACGGTTTGCCGGCGCTGGCTTTGGGAATGGATCCCGTCGACCCGAAAATTATGAAGCGCCGGCCGCGCCGATCGGACGAAGCCGTCATCATCGGTTCCCGCATGAAGCTGATCCTGGCCCAAGGCATTTTCATCGCTTTTTGCAGCCTTTTGGCGTTCTGTTTTGTTCTCCTTGTCGAAAAAGAGGGAATCGGCCGAGCCCGGACGGCGGCTCTTTTCGCTATGACTGTCAGCGAGCTTTTCCAAGCGCTGAACTGCCGGAACCAGATTGAATCCTTTTTCAAGATCGGACCGTTGACCAATATGAAGCTTATTATTGCCTGCCTGGGCTCCTTCGCGCTGCAGGTCTTAATTATTTTTCTCCCTTTCACGCAAAGAATTTTTAAAGTGGAAGCGCTGGGCTTTATGGATATGCTTGTGTTGATGGTTGTCTCCTCCGCGCCGCTCTGGGCCATGGAGTTGGTCAAGCTGGCGAATAAAAAATTTCGCTTCATTCCACAAATGTAAGGATAGCTTTTCTCAGATAGGAGGCTGTTCGATTTTTTCCCTATTAATATAAATGCAATAAATAATGTGACGAGATCTGAGTGGCGGCGGGAAGGCTTCCCTCTAGCCCCCGGCCCCGAGGAACCAGTCCCGGCGGTTCCCCCGTCGGATAAGCCGACGGGCCCCCCTCCGCTACGGGGGCGAGAGGGAAGCCTTCCCGCCGCCGCTTGAATGGATATGTCATATTTATTACTGCGTTTGTATTGGCTATAATACGAGATTCATACGGATATGATTGCAGTCGATAATCTCACCAAAAGCTACGGCGACCAGGCGTTGTTCGACGCCGTCAGCTTCAAGATCAACCGCAGAGAGCGCATCGGGCTGGTGGGCCGGAACGGGCACGGCAAGACGACGCTCTTCCGGCTGATTGCGGGATTGGAAGAGCCCGATTCCGGTTCGATCGCCATTCCCCGCGGCTACCGGATCGGCTACGTCGAGCAACAGCTCGATTTCACCGAAGATACGGTTTTCAAGGAAGCGGCGAAAGGCTTGGCCGCGGACGCCCGGGACCAATTCTGGCGGGTGGAAAAGATTTTAGCCGGCCTGGGGTTCGGGCCGAAAGACACCGCCAAACACCCGGCAGAGCTTTCGGGCGGCTTCCAAGTCCGCTTGAATCTGACAAAAATCCTTCTGGCCGATTACAATCTGCTTTTGCTTGACGAACCGAACAACTACCTGGATATCACATCCATCCGCTGGCTCGAAAAATTTCTGATCAGCTGGCCGGGCGAGCTGATGCTCGTCACCCACGACCGCGAGTTCATGGATAAGGTCGTTAGCCACACCATGGCCATCCACCGGCGAAAAATCCGGAAGATCGAGGGCGACACCGGCAAGCTCTACGAGCAAATTGCCCTGGAAGAGGAGACCTACGAGAAGACCCGGATCAACGACGAACGGAAGCGCAAGGAGATCGAGGGGTTCATCGCCAAATTCCATGCCTCGGCGCAGCTGACCGGCCTGGTCCAGTCGCGGAAAAAAACCCTGGCCAAGATGGGGAAGAAAGAAAGGCTCGAAAAAATCAAGTCGCTCGAATTCGACTTCACTTACAAGTCGTATCACGGGAAATACGTGATGACGGCCAATGATGTCTCGTTCGCTTACGAACCGGACAAGCCTCTAATCCGGAATTTCGGCATCAGCATCGGCGCCAAAGACCGCGTCTTTGTGATCGGCAAAAACGGGCGGGGCAAAACAACCCTGCTTAAACTTTTCGCCGGCGCGCTGAAACCGGAGCGCGGGGAAATCACCAGCCCCTTGGCCGTCTCGACCGGCTATTTTGAGCAGACCAATGTCCAGAGCCTGGGCGACGCTAACACCGTGCTCGAGGAGATAGGTTCCGCGGCGCCGGACATGGAGCCGGCAAAGACGCGCCTGATCAGCGGCGTGATGATGTTCGAGAGCGACGACGCTCTCAAAAAGATCAGCATTCTCTCGGGCGGGGAGAAAAGCCGGGTCCTCTTGGGGAAGCTGATCGCCACGCCGTTCAATCTGCTCCTGCTCGACGAGCCGACAAACCATCTCGACATGGAATCGAGCGACGCGCTACTCACCGCCCTCGACAACTTCGACGGCGCCGTCGTCATGGTCACGCACAATGAAATGTTCCTCCACGCCCTGGCCGAGCGGTTGATTGTTTTCCAAGACGACGGCCTTTCGGTTTTTGAGGGAACATACGAGCGCTTTCTGGAAAAGGTCGGGTGGCGGGGGGAAAACCAAAGGCCGCGGAAAAAAGCCGGGAACGGAACGGCCGCGGAGAGCCAGGAAAAAATCGGGCGAAAAGAACTCAAGAAGATGCGCACCGAACTCCTCGCGGAGCGGTCGGCTGTGCTCAGGCCCTTAGAACAAAAGATGCGGGAGCTCGAACAGGCCCTGGAGGGAACGGAAAACGAAGCCAATCGGCTGACCCAGGAGATCGTCGAAGCTTCCCGGGCCAAGGAAGGCGCCAGGATCGGAGAGATGTCGAAGACCATCCACGAGCTCCGAAAAATGATCGATGCCTATCTCGAAGAGCTCGAGGCTTTACTAAAAAATTTTGAACAGAAAAAAGCCGAATTCGATAAAAAGATCGAAGAATTGGCAAGCCAAGAGCAGATCTAAGAATTATTTCTTTTTGTCACCGTACCAGACGCCGGCAGACATATACTCTTTCGGCGAAAATTCCTCGATCCAGACCCGGATCGTTTCGAGCGGCGCGCCGATGGATTCTTGGACGGCTTTCGTCACGGCCTGCAATAAAGCTTTTTTCTGTTCATCCGTCCGTCCCTCGAGCAAATGGACTTCAATGAGCGGCATAGCTTCTCCTTTCATCTAAAAAAAATCCTCCCTCGCTGCCATTCTGAGGAGGAGGGAGGATTTTATCACATCCAGCGGCGTCCGGATGCGGTTAAAGCTCGAATCATTTCAATTTCAGCGTAAAGCGGACCGTCACCGTGAAAATGACGCCTCGGGGACGGCCGTTGATGATCATCGGCTCATAAACCCACTGCCGGACCGCGTCGATCGCCGACTGGTCCAGAAGCGGAATCGAGCGCAGCACTTTGAGGTTCTGCACCCGGCCGTAAATATCGGTCTGAGCCTCGATGATGACAACGCCTTCCACGCGGGCCTGGCGGGCGATTTCCGGATACACCGGATCGACCTGCTTCAGGAGCCGCGGCGGCTTGATCTCGCCGATGGCCCGGACGGGCGCTTCGATCTCTCCGACGACACCGCCCAGCACGCCGCCGACGACGCCGCCGAGGACTCCGCCGATGACGCCGCCTTCGACTCCGCCTTCGACTCCGCCCTCGATTCCGACCGAGGTGATCTGCTCTTCGGCGATTTCGTCGGGGATTTCGACGGGGGCGACGAGCTTGCCGGCTTCGAACGAGGTCTGAGCCTGGACGGGCTTGATGCGCTTGACCTGAGAGGTAGTCGCCTTTTTAGCCGGCGGCGGAGGCGGCGGCGGGGGCGGCGGAGGCGCGGCTAGAAAGGCGCTTGAGATCTCAAACCGGGGCAGATTTCCCGTCTGTAAGAGCGGGATGATGATCAGCAGCGCGATAAGCATGACGTGAGCGACCATGGACAGCGGGAAGACCCAGGCTCTTTCCCTCCAAATCCTTTGCTCCAGGATGAAAGAATCTTGAAACATTGTGACCTCCTTGGGCTTGGCTCCGGACAGTTGCCGCTGGATTCCGGATGCGATCCGGCCCGAAAAAGAATCCCAATATTCCTTGTTCTCATGAATTTCCGAGGGCTCTCTGGACAGGGCGTCCATGTTCTTGAACATCTCGAGTTCTTCCCGGCACGTTTCGCATGTTTTGAGATGCTCCTCGACCCTGAGCTTCTGTTTGGCCTGGAGCTCTCCGTCCAGGTAGGCGCTTAAAAGCAGCAGAATTTTTTTGTGTCTCATGCGCGCCTCCTTGCCAGATAGCCTGCCAGGATTTTTTTGAGTCTCTGCCGGGCGCGGCTCAGCCGCGACATCACCGTTCCCTCGGAGATATGAAGCGTCCGGGCGATATCACGGTAGCTCTGATTTTCATTTACTCTCAGGATTAATATGGCTTTCTGTTCGGGAGGAAGAGCCTGCAGGGCTTCCTGGAATTTTTTCTCAACCTCATTTTGTTGGAGCTCATCCTGAGGCAAGTCCATAACGGCATTGTCCCTGTCGCCCAGAGGCTCTTCCCTTTTTCTGGATTTGAGATGATTCAGACTCGTGTTAACGGCAATCTTCCGGATCCAGGTATAGAAATTCATGCCGTCTTTGAAAGAGGAGAGCGCGAAATAGGCCTTGATGAACGTTTCCTGAGCGATGTCGTCCGCCGTCTGGTGTGTGCCGGTCATTCGGCGGCAGAGATAGTAAATGCTCTGTTGAAACATCTTGACCAAGCGTTCAAAGGCGTCCATATCTCCCTCTTTGGCCCTGGAGACCAATCGCTGTTCCTCCAAACGGTCCATTTGCCTCATCTGAGCTCCCATTATATATACAATCTAAATCTCATTTTATTCCCCTCCGGCAAGGTTATCATCCGATATTTTTTATGGTAACAGCGATGTGGAAACGGAGATACTATCATCACGCTTCCGTGATTTGCCATGAGAAAAGCGTTATGTTATAAGTATTTTAAAAGGCTTTAACCGAAATTGCGAAGTATTTTTATTGCCGGGCGATTTAAGCCATAGGGAAGGAGGGTCTTATGGTTGAAACCATCAGCCAGATTTTGTTGAACATCGTCCGATCCTATCCTAAGCCGGACATCCTACTCTATAAAGACAAAAGCCGATATGTTCCCATTTCGACTGAAGAATTCGGCCGCCGCGTCAGGCATATCGCTCTCGGACTTTGGAGCCTGGGATGTCGGGCCGGGGATAAAATCATCATCCTCTCGGAAAACAGGCCGGAGTGGGTGATGGCGGACTTCGCCAATTTATGCTTGGGCGCGATCACCGTTCCGATCTATCCGACGCTTGTCGCGGAGCAAATCCGCTATATCATCGATGATTCCGACGCGACGGTCGTCTTCTGCGCGAACAAAGCTCTCTGGGATAAGGTGACAACCGTCAAAAGTCAGTTGACGAAAGTCTCTCATTTCATCCTGTTTGAGCCCGGAGCCGCCCGGGGAGTCCTGACGCTTGCGGAATTGATGGAGAAAGGCGGGGCGCTGGAAGCCCGGAATCACGGCCTTTTTGAGAAAACGGCGCTGGCCATCAAGCCGAATGATCTGGCTTCGATTATCTATACGTCGGGGACGACCGGCGTGCCGAAAGGCGTCATGCTGACGCATGCCAATTTTGTCAGCAACATAAAAACTCTGGCATCCCTTATCAAATTTCATGACCCCGATTATGTCCTCTCGTTTTTGCCCTTGTCCCATGTCCTGGAGCGCATGGTCACATTCGCCTTTTTATCCGAAGGCTGTTCGATCGGGTACGCCGAAAGCGTCGAGACCGTGGCCGATAATCTGCTCGAGATCCGGCCGCAGATCATGGTCAGTGTGCCGCGCCTTTTCGAGAAACTCTATGCCAAGATCATGGACAGCGTCCTGGCGGGCTCGGGCCTGAAGAAGAAAATCTTCTTCTGGGCCGTCCGCGTCGGGATGAAATGCGGCCGGAAAAGCCTGCGGCAAGAAAAAATTTCTGGATTGTTGCGTTTTCGGCGAAAACTGGCGCATAAGCTTGTGTTCTCGAAGATCCTGAAAAAAACCGGCGGCCGGGTGCGGTTCTTTGTCTCCGGCGGCGCGCCGCTCTCCAAGGACATCGCCGAATTTTTTTACGCCTTGGGACTCGTTGTCCTGGAAGGATATGGTTTGACCGAAACAGCGCCCGTCATCGCCGTCAACACCTTTGAGAATTTAAAATTCGGGACGGTCGGAAAACCTATTCCCGGAGTCGAAGTCAAGATCGCCGAGGACGGAGAAATCCTGGTCAAAGGCCCGAACGTCATGAAGGGCTACTACAAAAAAGAGGCGGAAACTCGGGAGGTCTTTGAAGGCGGCTGGTTCCATACGGGCGACATCGGCCATCTGGATGACGACGGGTATCTCCTGATCACGGACAGGAAGAAGGATCTGATCATCACCGCTGGAGGGAAAAACGTTGCGCCCCAGCCCATCGAAAATCTTCTGAAGAGAAACATCTATATCGCCAACGCCGTCGTCATCGGCGGCCGGCGGAAATTCATTTCGGCGATTATCGTCCCGAACCTGGAAAAATTGACAGAGTACGCCAAGCAGCGCGCTATTTCTTATGCCGACGCCCGGGACCTGATCGCTGACGCCGAGATCGAAAAATTCATGCTCGAGGAGATCGACCGCTGCACACCGAACCTGGCGCCTTATGAGAAGATCAAAAAAATCATTTTAATGGACCGAGATTTCGAGATCGAAAAAGAAGAAATGACGCCGACCCTCAAGGTTAAGCGCAACAAAGTCGAGGAAAAATTCAAGGACCTCATCGATTCTCTTTACAGAGAATGAGATGGAGAAAACAGGGGAGGACTTGGAAAATAATAAATTTTCATGTAGAGTAAAATAAGCAACAGAGATTGTAAAAGGCGATCGACAAAACATGAAAAATAAGGTTTTTATTCTTCTTTTTTCCATTTGTTTCCTGGTCGGATTTTCCGCTCCCATCAAGGTGAAAGTCATCGTCGACAATTCCAGCCTTAAGGCCGCACCGGAGATCGAGGCCAAGACCCTGACAAAAATTCCCCTCAATACCATTCTTGAAGCCGAGGAAAAGCAGGGAGAATGGTATCGAGTGTCCGTGAACCAAGACGGCCTCAAACTATCCGGCTTTATCCATGAAATGCTTGTCAAGGTCGTCCCGGTGGAAGGAGAGCCATCCGTCGAGGAAACCAATCCGGCGGCTGGCGAAAAAACTCAGGCAGAAATCGCGGCCGAGATCGCTCTCAAGATTGAAGAATACCGAAATCTCATAAGGCAGGATGGGAAATATGAGGAAGCCCTGGATTCGCTGCTGCCCCTTATCGCCAAGGTTTTCAATGTGACAAATCAGAAGCGGCAGAAAGAATTGGCTGCCGAGATTTTTTTACTGAGAGGCCTGGCTCAGGCGGGCCGCGGGGAGGAGGTTGCGGCGCGAAAGGAATTCAGGAATATCTTTGAAGTCAGTCCGGATTTAGCAAGAGACTTCCAAAAAAGCGTCTTCGATCCCAAAGTCCTGGTCATCTTTCAACAAGCGGAAAAGGAGTTTTTGGGACTCAGCATCGAGTTTTCGCTGGCCATTTCCTCGGAGCCGGGAGGGGCGAAAATCAAGATTGACGGCAAAGAGATCGGCGTGACGCCGACGATCTATAAAACCACGTTCTCAAAAATTATCTTGGAGATGGACAAGGAGGGCTACAAGCCGGTTCGGGAGGAAATCCTCCTGACGAAGCCGCAGGACAATAAAGATTATAAATTGGAACCCAGCGTCGCGACGCTGACGCTCACGTCGCGTCCGGATAAAGCGAAAGTCTATTTGGATGGAAAAGATACCGGAGAAACGACAGACTGCCAATTGATCGGGGTTCCCTTTGGTTCTCATCAGATTAAGTTAATCAAGGATGGTTTTTTGGAGTGGCACGCCGAGATCGAGCTTCAAGAAGGGAAAGCGCCGGAGCCTTTGACCGCGGAACTGGTCGGAGTGAGCTACATCTATTCCAACAAATGGGGGGATTTGAAAGATCCTCTCTTGGAAAAACCCACCGGCGTTGTGATTGATAAAGAAAACCGCGTCCTCGTGGTCGATGAAAGCGATGTCAAATTTAAAATTTTTAGCCCCGAGGGAAGCGTCCTCAGTCGCGGAGCACCGGAGGCTAAAGACCTCAAAGCGCCCGGCGCAATCGCCCTCGATAGCCAGGGCAATATCTATATCCCCGATTACAAAAGAGATTCCGTATTCAAGCTGGATTCGAAAGGAAAATTTCTTGCCAGGTGGGGAAAGCCGCGCTTGGGCGCGCCGCAGGAGTTCAGCGGCCCGATAGGGATCGCCGTCGACCAAAATGATTTCATCTATGTCGCGGACACCGGCAACAGCCGGATTAAAAAATATACTCCCGAAGGTGCACTGATCAAGTTCTGGGGCAAGAAAGGCTCCGGGAGCGGAGAATTCGTTTCTCCGCGGGCCGTGGCCGTGGATCAAAAAGGCCGGCTCTTTATCTTGGACAGCCTGCGTGTGCAAATATTTTCTTCCGAAGGAGAGCCGATCGGATTGTGGAGTGTGTCCGGCAAGGAACTGGGGGTATGGAATAATCCCATGGGAATTTTTATTGACCGGAACAATTGCGTTTATATCGCGGATTCGGGCAATAACCGTATCCAAAAATTCGATGAAAACGGAAAGCTCATCGCGGCCTGGGGCGTGACCGGCGCCGAAAACGGCCAGATGAATTTTCCCTGCGGCGTGGCCGTGGATAGCCGCGGGACGGTCTATGTCGTCGAACGGAACAACAACAGGGTGCAGCTCTTTATCGCCGGAACCGCCAAATCTTAACCGAGGTTCATAAATATTTTGCCGAGGCGGCCGTTCAAGGATTATAAAGAACTTTTAAAGCGTTTTTTCGTATGAACAAAAGGAAGGAGGAAGGATGAAAAAATCCGCTTTTGGATTTGTTATTTTCTGCGGAATTCTGGTCGCGTCGGCCTGCGTGATCCCGGTATATTTTCCGGAGCCGGGGGATTTCCCGGTCCGGACAGGTGAGTTCCATAGAGTTGTGGCCCTGGCCGCCGAAGGAACAGTTTCTCTCGAGAATGCAGCGGGCGATATCGACATCCGCGGCTGGGAAAAGAATGAAGTCGAAATCTTAGCCGAAGAGGCCTGGGGTTGGACCTTCGCCAGGCGTTTTTGGTTTCTGGGATCGAGACGCTCTGGACCCAAAGTGGATATCGATAAGATCGATAACTTTCTCAAAATCAAGACCCATGCGCTTAACCGGGATATCGAGGAAGAAGCCCCCGCCATTCATTATACTCTCAATGTCCCGCATTCCATCAATCTCAAAGATATCCGGGCGAAAAGCGGACGAATTCGAATCGCCGATCTCTACGGCAAGGTCCGCGTGGATCTCGAGGAGGGCGACATCAAAGTTGAAAATTTCTCGGGTTCGCTGGATATTTCGCTTGTCCGGGGATCGGCCGAGGTCGAGCTATTGGATATGCGGAAAGAAGACGATATCAAGATCACGGTCAAACGAGGCGATATCACGCTCTTCCTCCAGCCCGATGTCATGGCTAAGATCGAGGCCAGCGCGGCCAACGGAACCGTTAGCGGCGATTTCGATCTCGGCCAGCCGCTGCCGGCCAAGAAGGTCACCGCCCAAATCGGAAAACCCGAGGGCACCGCATTGTCGTTGACGGCGCTCAGCGGGAACATTCGCCTGAAAAAAATCAAAGAATAAGGGAGATAGGAGGCCCCATGGACGAGAAAAAAAAAGTGATTCGGACCGGCGTTGCGATCATTATTGTTCTGGTCGTGATCGCAGCCGCCTATTATTTTTTTATCGCCGGCAAAGGAAAAAAGACGGGGCCGGGAGAGCAGACGCTCCAAACGCAAAAGCTTCCGGGGGAAGAAAGCGCCGGCAAAGAAGGAAAAAGTATTCCTGCGATCTCGACAGAGCTGGATAAAAGCGACGAGGTCGTCCGGAAGCTCATCGCCGAGCTGTCGTCCAACTCGGCTTTCGGCCAATGGCTTAAAAGCAAAAACTTGGTGAGGAAGTTTGTCGCCGCCGTCGACAATATCGCCAACGGACAGAGTCCCCGCCCGCATATGGATTTCTTCACTCTCAATAAGGAGTTTAAAGCGATATTGAAAAACGGCCGAACCTATCTCGATCCGTCGAGCTACGAGCGCTACAACATTATCGCCGATGTCTTTGATTCGGTCAGCGTCGCGGGCTGCGTCCGGTTGTATGAAGGCTTTAAGCCGTTGTTTCAGCAGGCTTACCGAGAGCTCGGATATCCGAAAGAGGATTTTCACCAAACCCTTCTTAAAGCGATCGTCGAAATTTGTAAGACGCCGGTCGTCGATCAGCCGATCGCCCTCGAGAAAAAAGTTACGACGTACGTGATGGTCGATCCAAAGCTGGAGCAATTAAGCCCGGCTCAAAAGCACCTGTTGCGCATGGGGCCGGAAAACCTTCAGCTTATTCAAGCGAAGTTAAGGGAAATCGCTTTGGCCCTCGGTTTCGCGGATGCTCAGCTCCCCAAACAAAAAACACCTACTCGGTAGGGGCTATTTTTTATTCCAGCGAAAAGGCTCTTTTAGGTTAAAATCCGGCACGAGGTGTTCATCCGGCAGAAAAATTTCGGACTGGACAAAGAGATTTTCTAAGCCTAATTCTTTGGCCTTAGAAAGAACCGTCTGATATTCAGCCGAAGTCAGAGGCCTTTGGATCTCCTCGGGGGCGCGAAAACACGGCCGGTACTGGCTCATCAGGCTTAAGGATACGGATGTGGATAAGTTTCCGGCAATCCACTCCAGGATTGCCAAGGAGTCTTCGGTCTGTCCCGGAAGAACTAAATGCCGGATGATCAATCCCCGCTGGGCGATATCATCGTCATCCAAGACTAGATCGGGCTGCTGAAAATACATTTCCTGGATGGCCGCGCTTGCCTGTCGGAAGTAATCGGCCGCTGCGGAAAATTTTTTGGCGATTTGCGGCGAGTGATATTTCAGGTCGGGGAGATAGACATCCATAATTCCCGCAAGCTTCTCTATGACTTCGATTTTTTCGTAGCCGTTCGTGTTGTAAACGAGGGGAATATGGAGCCCGTTTCTGTAAGCGATTTTCAGGGCCTGCAAAATAGGGACAATCAGGTGAGTCGGAGAGACGAGATTGATATTGTGAGCGCCTTGGTCCTGAAGGCTGAGCATCATGTCTGCCAGTTTTCGGTCGTCTACCGGCCGGCCCTGACCGAGCCAGCTGATCTGGTAGTTTTGGCAGAACAGGCATTTCAGGTTGCATCCCGTGAAAAAGATCGTGCCTGAGCCGCGGCGCGCATTCGGGCTTCTTTTTTTCCCCGTCGCCCAATCTTGGCGTCCGCTCAGCACGGGTTCTTCGCCGTAATGAAGCAGCGCCGTCGAAAGCGTCGCCCGTATTCCGCTTTGGCAGATGCCGGTTTCGCCCTTGACCCGGTTCACTCCGCAGACGCGCGGACAGAGCGTGCATTTTTTTTCGAGCGGCGCCAGCGCCGCGATCGCCCGTTCAATCTTTGCGATTTTTAAAAGCTCAGGTCTCAACATTTCACTTTTCTCTCACCATCTTCTCAGAAATGTGCGGCTGGAGTCAAAAAAGGAAACGGCCGAATGGATCCGAGAGAAATCCTCAATGTGAAATGTCGAGACCCGGCCCTCTATCTTGTATCAGAATTTTATGGTATATAAGCTTTTTTCAACCGAGCGAAGGAGTCCCCATGAGTTTTTTGTCGAAAGTGATTGATTTCATCCTGCATCTGGACACGCACCTGAGCGCCCTGATTCAGTCCTACGGGCTTTGGACCTACTTGATTCTCTTTGTCGTCATCTTTTGCGAAACGGGCCTGGTGGTGACTCCGTTTCTGCCCGGCGATTCCCTGATTTTCGCGGCCGGAACGTTCGCCGCCGCCCGAGTCCTGAAAGTGGGCTGGCTGTTTCTCATCTTATGCGCTGCAGCCGTCATCGGGGACACGGTAAACTATTGGATCGGCAAGATCGTCGGTCCCAAGATTTTCCACAAAGAAAACGTCCGCTTCTTCAAAAAAGAATATCTGGATCGGACGCATAACTTTTATGAGAAGTACGGCGCCGAGACGATCATCATCGCCCGCTTCGTTCCGATCATCCGCACTTTCGCGCCGTTTGTCGCCGGCATCGGCAGGATGACCTACGGCAAGTTCCTCAGTTACAACGTGATCGGCGGCGTGGCCTGGGTGGCCCTTTTCACGTTTGGAGGATATTTCTTCGGGAACATCCCCTTCGTCAAAAAGAATTTCAGCTTCGTCATCATCGCCATCATTCTCATCTCGCTTGTCCCGGTCGTTTATGAATTCTTCAAGCACAGGAAGAAGAAACCGGCGAAAAGCCGACTTGAGTAAGTCCCTCGAAAGACGCGGATTTTTCCCCGCGAGAAAAATCCGCTCCCGCGTCCTCGCTCCGCTCTTCTCTCCCTTCGGTCGAGAAACCATGCCCGCTTCGTTCCGGAGGGCTTTCTACGGGACTTACCCTGCGTCCAAAATTACAAAGAATAGGGCTCCCTTAGCGAGCGGCTCGGAAAGGCTAAACATTCCATGATCGCTGCGGCTATTCCCGGATCTCTTCTTTTTTAAAAGGCAAGTGAATCATCTAATCTTAATTGAGGCGGCTAAATTCTTTAGGATGGGCAGCCGCATGGCCTCATGGTCGGTCGGATCGGTATGGAGCGGCGAAATGGAAATATATCCTTCATGGGCCGCCGTCACGTCGCTCGCCTTATCGCCGATGATTTTAGGATTTCCCCGGCCGATCCAGTAGTAGGAATTCTGCCTCGGGTCTTTTTTCTCGATGATTTCCGGTTCGTAGCGTTTTTCGCCGACCTTTGTGATCTTGATCCCCTTCACGGGAGGCGGGGGAATGTTGATATTCAGCGTGGTGTCGGCGGGAAGCTTATGTTTGAGGAGCGCCTGGGCCAACTGCTGAATGACATCGGCGGCTTCCTCATAGTGGAACACCCCTTCCTGGTCGGCGATAAGAGAAACGGCCATGGCCGGAACCTGGAAAAATGTTCCTTGAATCGCCCCGGCAACGGTTCCGGAATAAGCGACGTCCTGGCGGCCGAGGTTGGGGCCGGGATTCATTCCGGAAATGATCAAATCGGGGATTCGCGGGCAAATCTCTTGGAGCCCTAAATAGATACAATCGGCCGGAGTTCCGTCGACGGCATAGATATGGGACTGGATTTTCTGGACGCGCAGAGGCTGGCGGAGCGATATGGCCAGAGACGTGGCGCTTTTTTCCCTATCGGGCGCCACGATATAGGCTGCGCACGAAGTCTTGAAACGCCGGTAAAGCTCCTGGATTCCCTCGGTAAAAAAACCGTCGTCATTGGTCAGGAGGATGAGGGGTTTGTGAGCGGATTTGGTAGGAATGAGCGACCTCGTTTCTTCAGGACCGAATCATGATAAGGGCCATCTTGAACTTCCCGGCGGCCTTGAGGGCGTGCGGTTCGTCGGCCGGCATGATGATCATCTCACCGGCTTTGAGACGATGAACTTTTTTTGAAATCGTAACGTCCGCCTCGCCGTCGAGTCCGAAGGCGAGGGCGTCGAACGGCGCCGTATGCTCGCTCAATTCTTCGCCCTCGTCGAAAGCGAAGACGGTCACGGTGCCGGTCGGTTTTCTTAAGATTTCCCGGCTGACGATGGCGCCGGCCTGATATTGAGCTAAATCGACCAGCTTTAATGCTTTGGCCTTGAGGTCTTCGCCGCTTTTCTGCTTTTTGATGTTGTCCATCCTATCTATCCTTTTCCTGAAATATACTGGCAGTATCCGTAGCCGATCGGCCCGCTCTTGGTGATTTCACAGGGAAAATCCCCGCATTCAAAACACAATCGGACGCCCTTTTGGAAGGCGCAGGTCGCGATTTGGCAGAACTCATTTGCTTTTGGAGTGCAGCCCTTATCGCCGTTGGGGCATTTGTTTTGGACCATCCTCGGGCATTTTTCACAGGCGATTCCGCAGACGCCAATTCTCATGGGACTTCTCCTTGTGAGGTCATCATCTGGAAAAATTGGTCGGGACGGGCGGATTTGAACCGCCGACCCCATGCACCCCAAGCATGTGCGCTACCAGACTGCGCCACGTCCCGACGCAAGGGGTAGAAATTATACCAGAATTGAAACAAATTTATTAGACTTTTTTTGGCCCTTTTTCGAGCGACAGGCTGATATCCTGAAGCTGGCCGCGGACCTGCCGGAGGGCCTTCATGAGCTTGTCCGGATGAACGGCCGCAGCCGGCTTGAAACCGAACTCTTCTTCGATGCGCCGCCGAGCTCCGGCCAGCGTAACGTTTTTCTGGTCGAGAAGCGCCTTGATTCTCTTCATGATTTCGACGTCTTTGGCCCGGAAGATTTTCTGGCCGCTTCCCGTTATGCCGGGCTGGAGAAAAGGAAACTCCTTTTCCCATTCTTCGATGGTCCTTTTGTCTAGCCTGGTGATGCGGCTGACTTCTTCGATCCGGTAAAAAAATTTTTGATGATTTTTTGTCGAACTCATGGGGGCCGCAAAATCGGGGACACGCACCGAATTCGCGGGAATTCGGAACATGTCCCCGCCCGTCTAAATTCAATGATAACAATAGCATGAATTTTTGCTATAATCAACTTCGCCAAAACTATGGGCGCGAACAAGAAGCATATTCCTCTGGCCGAGCGGATGAGGCCCCTGGGCTTTGAGCGGCTCTACGGCCAGGATCATCTGCTGGGAAAGGGAAAAATCCTCGGCCAGCTCATCGAAGCCGAGCGGCTCGTGTCGCTGATCTTTTGGGGGCCTCCGGGGTCGGGCAAGACCACTCTGGCCTATATGCTGGCCAAGCATTTCGACCTGCCCTACACCTTTTTCAGCGCCGTGCTGTCCGGCATCAAGGAAGTCAAAGAGGTTATGGCCAAGGCCGAGAGCCACAAGAAAATGTTCGGCAAGCCGATGATCATCTTCATCGACGAAATCCACCGCTTCAACAAGGCCCAGCAGGGCGCGTTTCTGCCCTACGTCGAGCGAGGCGACATCATTCTCTTCGGCTCGACGACGGAGAATCCCTCGTTTGAAATCATCGCGCCGCTCCTTTCCCGGACCAAGGTCCTGGTGCTCAATCCTTTGACCGAAGAAGCCCTAGCGCGAATCATCGATGACGCGCTTGCGGACAAAGAACGGGGATTGGGGGACCGGGAGCTCAAGCTCGGCCCGCAGGCCCGGGAGATGATCGTAGCCTTCGCCAACGGCGACGGCCGCCGCGCTCTCAACACGCTCGAGATCGCGGCCAATCTGACGCGGACGTCTGTAATTACCGCCGACGACGTTCAGGAAGCCCTTCAAAAAAGGATGCTTCTTTATGACAAATCCGGGGAGGAACATTTCAATCTCATTTCCGCCCTCCATAAAAGCCTGCGCAACAGCGACGTCGACGCCGCCCTCTACTGGCTGGCGCGGATGCTTTATTCAGGCGAAGATCCTCTCTACATCGCCCGGCGTCTGGTGCGCTTTGCGTCGGAGGACATCGGACTGGCTGATCCCCAAGCCCTGGCCGTCGCGATCCACGCCAAAGAGGCCTTTGATTTTTTGGGAACGCCGGAAGGGGAGCTGGCCATCGCTGAAGCCGTGATTTATTTAGGCTCCGCGCCGAAAAGCAATCGCGCTTATACGGCTTTCACCAAAGCCATGAAAGACGTCGAGCAGAGCCCTCACGAACCCGTTCCTCTTCAGATTCGGAACCCGGTCACGCGGCTGATGAAGGATATCGGCTACGGCAAGGATTATGCCTACGCGCACGACTTCGAATTCGGCACGACGGACATGGAGACGTTTCCGGAGAGGCTCAAAGGCCGCAAGTATTATGAGCCGGGGGCCATGGGCTTTGAAAAGGACGTCAAAAAAAGGATCGAGTGGTGGGAGTCGGTCAAAGCCAAGATCAGGGTCGAAAATAAGGAAAAAAAGCCGTAATTACGACTCGTCTTTTTCTTTCATCAAATAATAAATTTCCCAGCTCAGGTCCGTGGCCAGGCAGTCCAGGCAGGAGCTGGGCGTCGTCGCGATTTCGCCCATCGCGACCTTGTCCTTGATCATGGTTTTGACTTTCTTCTTGATTTTATAAAGCACGATGTAGTTAACCATGGTTTTTCTATCGAAATAATAGCATTTTCCTCAGCGGCTGTAAAGATTGAGCCGGAAAATCAAAACATGGTATGATGATCGCTTCCGATAACATGATGAACGACAGCCGGCGGATAATTTTCTCCGTTCTTCTCCTGATCAGCCTCGCCTCCGGCTCCTGTTCGTTGTTCAAAGCAAAAAAAGCGGCTCCGCCGCCGGCCTTTCGTTTTCCGCTGATCGAAGACGGGCGCCTGACCTATGACGGGGAGATAAACGACAGGCTTCAAGCGGCCGGCGGGAAAATCTTTTTTTCCACGAAAAAAGGATTTGTCTATGCCGTGGATGCCGGTGCGAAAAAGGCGGATTGGCGTTTTGCGGCCAAGTCTTCGATTTCCCTGCCGCCTTCGTTGGGGCCGGACGAGATCATCATCGCTGATTCGGAAGGCCATATTTACGGCATCGATTTCGGCGGCCGGCTGCGCTGGGAGAAAAAGCTTGAGGAAAAAGTGATTTACGAAATCCTGCAATTTCGCGATAAAGCTTTTATGCTGACGGATGCCGGGCAGGTCGTGGCGCTCGAGGCCGGCACGGGAACGGAAATGTGGCGTTTTAGGCCCGATGGAGCCATTCGAACGACGGCCGTCTTTTGGAACGAGCGGCTGATATTGGGGACGGATGGCGGCAAGTTCCAGCTCGTCGATTGCCGCCGCGGAACCGCCGCCGGCGTCTTCGTAACGGGGAGCGAGATAACGCGCCTTCTCTTCGTGGATGAAAACCGGCTTTATTTCAGCCTGGAGGAAGGCTCGCTCCAATGCCTGAATTTGGCGGCGCTCGAACGGCGCTGGAAAACCAAGTGCGGCGGAACATTAACGGCCGCGCCGGTGGTTGACGAAGGCCGAGTATATTTCATCACCTCGAACAATGTCCTTTTCTGCCTGGATAAAAAGGGCGGCGACATCATCTGGTGGCGTCCTTTGCCTTCGCGGAGCTCATTCAGTCCGGCTTTTTGCGGCGAACAGGTCATAGCCTCTTCGCATTCGCCGCTCTTGGCTGGGTTCAATAAAAAAAACGGCGAGAAGACGGGAAGCTACGAAGCGGCCCGAGAGCTTAAATCCAATCCGTTGACCATCGGCGACTATGTTTTCATCAATCTTTATGATCCGGACACGGCCAAAGGCGTCCTCGTGTCATTGAAAAGCGAAAAGCCGGCGGAGGAAAAAGCCGAGAAAAAATAGTTGGAAAGGAGAGGAACCCATGAAGCGGGAAGAAGCTTTAGATCTCATAAAAAAACACTTAAAGAACAAAAATCTTGTCAAACATTGTCTGGCCGTCGAGGCCTGCATGAAAGCCGTCGCGGCAAAACTCGGCCATGATCCCGAGCCCTGGGGTCTGGCGGGACTCGTTCACGACCTGGACTATGAACTGACAGAGAAAAGTCCGGAGCTTCACACGACGGAGACTGTGAAAATCCTAAAAGGGCTGAACATCGATCCCGTGGTGATACACGCGGTCGAAGCTCATGCGGCCAAGGTCCCCTGCGAAAACGCCATGGACTGGGCAATCTATTCCATCGATCCGCTCACCGGGCTCATTATCGCCGCGACGCTCATGCACCCATCGAAGAAACTCGGGAGCATCGACCCGGAGTTTGTCAAACGCCGCTATAAAGAAAAAAGCTTCGCCCGGGGCGCCAGACGCGAGGAGATCGAAAAATGCTCCAACCTCGGCTTGGACCTGGAGACATTCATATCCGTCTGCATCCAAGCGATGCAAGGCATCGACCGAGACCTCGGGCTTTGAGATAAATCGGGGACAAATATCGTGGCGGACACAAATTGGATTTCCAATCCCCGGATAGAGGAGGATTTTCCGTGAGTCAAGGAAAAGAACGGTTTATCTCAATTCAATACGGATATCCTTGCCTTCCCGGCGAAGGCTCATTTTAGCTCCGGACAGAAGAAACTCATCTGTCTCGACCTTCGCGCTGTCTCCGGGGAGAAATGTAGAAGCCGGGCTGGCTACGGTGAAGAGGATTTCTTTTTTCGCTTTATCAATCAGGACGGGGATAATCTTTTTGAGTTGAAGAGCGACACCTCCTTTAAGCACAACCTTGATGGGCACCATGTCGTAAATGGCGCTCGTTTCGCTTACCCAGGTCACGCCGAAAGGCGAAAAGGATATGCCTATCTGGTCTGTAAAACCACCGTAAACAATCCTAACAAGAGTCTGATCAGAATGGAGCAGAGCATCCAGTTTTTCCTGAATTTTCTTTTTCCCTTCCTGCTCAAACTTCAATTTTTCGGCCAGAGCCTCCTCATACTTATATTCCTGCTTAGCGTGACTGAGATGGCGCTCCAACTCTTCGGGCGACAATCCTGCGGCCTGTATCAAAAGACCACCGATGGAAACGCCTTTATCGAATATTTTCTCTTTCCAGGAAGGCATCACTTCATCCAGCAGCAACGCCTGACAGGCGCCGAGGTCGTACAGCTTGAAACGCAGAGGGCCTGCGCCGAATTTATTTCCAAAGCGGTCATCGCTTACAGCCACAATCTTGACCATGTCCTGAATATTGTTCTCCAGGAGCTTCGACAATACGCCTTGATAGCCGTGAAATCCTTGGCGATAAAACATTTCCTTGAGGGGCTCGATTTTCTCCCCCAGCGTTAAAAACTTATATTCGATGTATTTGGCCAGTCCTTCGGAATACTCCGCTAAATTTTCATATTCGGCGCAATCACGATCGAGCCGCGACTGACGAAAATGGCGGACCGCGACAAACTCTTTGATTTTATCAAGCCTCTGAGAGCCCCTGGAGAGAAGCGCGTCCCTTAGGATATTTCCCTCCAGGACATAAAGAGCATTATTGACCGGATCAAGAAGCGGATATTTGGAGAGGGCCATTTCGTTTGCCATTTTTTCAGGAGCCATCGTGTGTTGATAGACATGGAAACCCTCATGAAGAATCAGAAGCAGTTCATGGTAGGGAGATGGGGTAAAATTCCAGTCTTCCAACCATTGGAGGACGAACTCCTTCGGCCTGGTCATGAGCACTCCCCGGATTTGATTTCTCATCCTGGAAAGCGGGTCAGCCACTACCAGGACCGGAATGCCGTCGACCTGAGTGCTCGTATTCTGATCATCGATGAGAAAGGTCGTCGTTTCATTCCTGACATAGAAAGTCTCCGCCGGCAAAGGAGAAATGCCGTTGAATTCAGAGAATCCTTGAGGTTTATGGGGAAAATTAATCAGCAGTTCCTGAATCCCGGGTTTGTAAAACAATACGGGTGTTTTTTGAATATCCCAGCCGGGGAAAATGTCCCGGCCCAGAATCTTTATAATGTTCCGGCATTCCTTGAGAGAAACAAGAAGCAGGGGATCGATCTTGAGCTCCGGAAGCGGTTGAGGATAGGTTCGGACTGAGAAAAAAAGAAAGGTTATAAGCAGAAATGGCAATATCAATTTCTTTTCCATCCTATAAACCTCCTTTTCCCATAATGGAGTGTGTCAAATTCCTTAACCCAAAACTCTAAGAAAAAGTTGCGACCCTTATGATTTTTTTATGGAAAAATTTTCCACTTCCGGATAAAACGAAGGCTTTGCAGCTAAGTCATCAGGCGCTATTTATTCGCGGTTGTCGGGGTTTTTTTAAGTTCCTGGCAGAATTGCTTGGCTTCGGAGAGGGCCTCGGAGTAGTTGTAATTCGCCGCGGCTTTCTGTTTTTCGGGCTTCCGGCCAGAGATGATGGACCAGATCTCCCATTGGCCCTCGCATCTGTTTTTCGCCGGATTAAAGGTGAAGGCCTTCACGATCCTGACTTCGGTTCCCAGATATTTGGAGCCGTGGACGGCCCTTCCCGCCTCGTCTTGTCCGCGCTGCCGGCGGATGACAAACATCTGTTGCGAGCACTGGCAGATCGACTGAGGGTCTGTCGGAACCCCGCCGGCCGGGCTTTGGCCGCCGCTCAGGTTCCCCGACGTGTCCTGTCCGCTTTTGGCCGGGCCGCAGTTGTAATGCTCCCGGAAATGGGTTTCTAGGGCCTTTACCGTCTCGTTGTGACCTACGGCGGCGTCGGCGAAGGCGCGGTTTTCATGCTTCCGGAAGAGATAACCGAAGACGCTTTTCCAGGCTTCCTGACAGGCTAGGTCCTGGAGAATGCCCTGATCGAAAGACGAATCGATGGCCTCCGACTGGGTACATTCCCTTTTCCACGAGCGGAGCCGCGCTTCCTGCGCCGGCCGGACGCTTATCAATAATCCGAGGACTTCCTGGGCCGTTTTCTGGTCCTCTCCGGCCTTGCCCGTGAAAAATTCCGGTCCCGTCAGCAGGCGAATTCCGGCGGAGATCGGAGGCTTCGCGGGGCACGACATGAGAGCCTCGCCCTCTTTCCGCGCTTCCAGGACGGCGCGGTAGATGTCGAGCGTTCGGCGGACGATGTCGGCCGCGCGCACGACCTCACTTTCAGGCCAGGGCTGCATCCGGAGAAACCGGCTGAGGCCCAACAGCCAATTCATCAGGGCCTTGAAATTGCTGCTGTTCCATTCGGAGTCTATGGCGGCCTGGACCTGAGGGCCGACCTTGAGGTCGTCGGCGATCCGCCGCAGCTCGGCGAACATCGCCGGGATTTTGCCCTCAAGCAGCGCCTGCTCCGCCGCCCAGCGGTTTTCGAGCCGCGTGATCGTGTTCAGAAGGAACTCGAGCTTGACGTCCTCCCAGCGGACGCGGTACTGATCGCTGTATTGCTGGAGCAGCCGGGGGCCGACCGCCGGGTCTTTTTTCTGCGTCTCCAGGAAATAGAGAACGGGGTCGGTCTCCGCCAGGTTCTGGCGGAGCGTTTCGTCGGCGCTCAGCCAATCTGTTAGGGCTGCGGTGCCGAATCCCGGATCCCTGAGCCGGCGGCGCTGTTCGAGCGGCTTTCGAAGGTCGTCTTTCATCGCTTCGATCTGGGCCCGCTGGTAGGCCACCGCGGATTCCAGATTGATCTTGATTCCTCCATGCTCCACGGCGACCAGGCGCCAGACGCCGCCGACGTTGCCGGAGGCCGGGCTTTCGAGCTGGAAGGTGGCTTTTTCATAGAGCCCGTCGACAAAAAGGTTGAGCGCTTCCGCCCAGTAGAGTGAGGTCGCCTGCTGCGAGATCCAGCTCGTGACTCCGATGGCCGCGTCGATCATGGCCAGAGGTGGAACGAAAAGCGTAACGACCTGCCACGCGGCCAGATAATAATTGCCCAAGCCCGCCTGCTCGGCGGGGGAGACGAATGGGATGCGGCGACGACAGAACTCCTGGCCCAGGCCTTTCCAATCGCCCTGGCGGAAGGCTTGGCAATAGGCGTTCATCTCGTCGACCAGGCTAAAAAGCTGAAGGCCTCTCATCCCCGCCCGTCCGAGGCGCGTGGATTGAACCATTTGATTCAAGGCGATATTAGCGGCCTGGATGCCGGACTGGGCCCGCTGGCCGGCTTGAATGATACGATTTTTCACGCCGGGGCTCGTCTTCATGGTCACCCATTCAAAATGCGTCCGGCGGACGAAGCTGGTGAAATCCTCCTCTAGGTACTGCCCTCTCAGCTTGCCCAAAAGAAAGTTGTCCACAGTGTCCAGGAAATTGTTGGTCCGGTCGATGGTCCTTGAACTCAAGTCCATGACGTAGGCCGCGGCGAGATGCAGGGAGGAAGGCTTACCGCACTTGATCTGCTCCTCGACAAACCGTTTCTGGGCCCGTTCTTCCGGGGTCAGCATTTTCAAGAGATACTCTTTGAAGAAGACGTCGGCGGCCTTATGGAAATCGTCACTGAGACGGCTGACGGCCTCCGGCACGTTGACTTTGTCCGCTCGAAGGGCTTCGAACTCCACGTCGAGGATGGCCCGAAGCTCTTGAAAATCCATCTGCAACTTTAGGGCCGTTTCCTGAACGGCCTTTTCCCCTTCCGGAGTTTTATCGACGGCCATTTGGTCCAGGGACCCTTTTCGCACCGCCAGGTCGAAGAGTTTGAACTCGAGCCCTTTCTCCACGTTGTGCCAGATCTCCTTCGCGCACTCGGCGTGGAAGCGCGAAACGGCGTCCGGAAGGACATGGAAAATGGCGCGGTTGTTTTCGATTTTGACCTCGGAGGCGGCGCTCCCCCCGAATCGTTCGAGGATGACGCGCTGCATGTCCTCCGGGACGGGATTCCGTGCCATCCGCTCGATCGTCTCAGCGAAGGCCGTAAGCTTGGGATCGGAGGGTTGAGCACCGGGAACGGCGCTGAAGGCGGACGAGCTGCGGGAGAGATATTTCGCGCCCTTGATGATCGCCTCCACGGGGGCAAGGTTCCGGGCCTGGACGATGTCGGAGTCGAAATGGCGGATCATCTCCAGGGAGATGCCGGGCTCCCCGCCGTAGCGGGGGACAGCGATTTCCATCTTGGATTTTGCCGCCGCCTCGATTCCGGCCTCGACCGAGAGCGGACGTATGGATTCGTCATAAGTCACCGGGCCGCCGATCGTGCCCGCAGCGAGATCGACTTTCCGGATGTAGCTGTTTTTCATGATCGATTCGGCGTACATTCGGCCGTGCTCGCCGAGGTAGACGTCGCGCGTGGCCCGTCCGTGAGCCGTGCAGATGCTGTCGAATTGCTGGGGCCAGAGACCGGTCGTCCGGTGCATCTCTTGATCGAACGCATCGCGCAACTTAACCACCAGGCCCTCGTCGACGGAGACAAAACTGAAATCAATATCTCCGGCGAAGGTCAGATTCCGAGGTCCTAGGATCGACCATTTTCCGATCTCCGCAAAGTAAACGCTGTATCCCGTGCTTTTTCCCTGGAACTGGCGGACCGCGACGCCGGCGCATTCGAGAGTCACCTTCCGTCTCCAGACCAGAAGTTTCTCTTCCACCGGAGTCCCCTGGCCGTCGGAAAAGCGTTCACCCAGGAACAGGCCGAGGGCGTCGAGCTTCGTCTCGACATTGGCCTGATGGAGCCGGCTCTTAACCTCGTTGACCTCCTTCATCCCGACGCCCAGTTCGGCAAGGCGGTTGAAAAACTGCTGTTCGGTCATCCGGCCGTTTTTCACAGCCAGGAGCGATTCGGCGATCTGCTGGCCCTTGGGATATCCGCGGAAGGAGTCTGAATTTTTGATCCGAACGACACGGTCCTTCTCTTCATCCGTCTTGGCCTGCGGGATTGTCCCCAAGACGAGACCGCACGAGGAAAAAAGAAAAGAGAGGACGAGGATCGATCCTCCGAGGATTCGGAAAAAAAGCTTTGTCTGAATCGGCACGGCCGCCTCCTTGTCGGCCTCACCCCCGGAGTCGAGGGTGGGGCGTATTAGCGAAGGGTGGTGACGCTGCGGCGAACGCCCGGCTCTTTTTTGTAACGGAAAGAATTTCGTTTTCTAGGCTGCAAGATTTCGCCATGCTTAAAGCCCGGGATTGATGCCACCTGTCGCGAAAATCATATCCTCGGCTAAAGGCCGAAGTCAAGGCAAAAAAGAACGCCCGTTCCCCGTTTTTTACGCTCTGCGAAAGCCGCGACCGTCAGAAGATTTTGACTTTTGCACCGAGCTCGAAGAATCGCCCTCTCCACGGAAACCCGGGCTCGGAATACATATATGAGTCGAAGATGTTCGTCACTTTGATGAAAACCTCGAAGCGAGCCAAGTCATAGGCGACGATGGCGTCCAGGTTGAAATAGGCGGGGATATCCGCGACATAGCCGGATGTGGCGCCGGTGGAGATGAACCAAGAGGACTTAGAAGCTCCCAGGCCGTAGAAGCTGACGCGGAGCCCGCGGACGGGAAAGAGGCTTAGGTCAAAGTTGAGGTTGTGATCGGAGAGGGCGTCGAGCGGCCGGTTGTCGCTCTTGTTTTTATGGTCGAGATATGTGTAGTTTAAAGTCGCCTCTAGCCGGCCCAAGGATTTTTGGGCCTGCAGCTCGAAGCCGTTAATGTAGGCTTGGCCTATGTTCCAATAGCGCCGCGTTTTTCCGTCGGGGAGCAGGACGCTGTCGATCAGGTTCTTGAATCGTGTCAGGAACACCGCGCCGGACAGATATATACCCTTGTCGAACGCCCAGCCCGCTTCCCAGTTCGTGCCTGTCTCGCTCAGGAGGTTCGGGTTTCCTGATGAAGGGGAATACAGGGCGCGCATGTTCGGGAACTTGGATTTATCCGAAAACGAGATGTGGAAATCGAGGAAATCTTTCGGCGAAAATTTGATTCCGACCAAAGGATTAAATTTTTCCGAGCGGCCTCCGCTGAATTTATAGATGTTATCCCAGCTCACTCCGGCGATCAGCTTGATGGTATCGGTGACAGCGATATGGTCTTCGAGCGCTATCGAAAGCGTCCCCTGGTCGTATTTGCTCCAGGGCAGATTGACGTCGTCCTGCGTCCGGGCGATATCCTTTTCATAGTTAATGCTCGCCTTCAGGGCGTTCCACGAGCTTAGATATATGTCGGCGAGCGCGAACCCGCCGTAGACGGAATTGTCAAAGGTGCTCTCGAACTGGCGGACAGTCATGGCCGCGTCTTTCCATTGGTCGAGCGTGTTTTTATAGCTTACGTAAAACGCCCTGAAACGCAGGGTGGAGTTTTCGCCCAGAGACGTGTATCCGCCGGCGTTCAATGTGTAACGGTCCCAGCTCTTAAATTTCCAGTAGCGCGCTTTCTGCGTGAAAAGCGCCGCCGGCATTCCGTAATCGGATGCATAAATGCCGCCGTTGACCATGATCTCCGTGCCGGCAGAGGGCTGATAATAGACCTTGGCGTTGAGATTGAACCTCTGATAATCGCCGTTGGTGCGCGCGGTCCTGCCCGTTGTCGGGTCCGGATAATAAAATCCGTCGGAGTCCTGATAGGAAACGTTTCCGACGATCGAGAACCGTTTCCATTGCGCCCCGCCGTCGAGCCCGACATTCTGGGTGTTCTTTTCTCCGTAGCTTCCGTTCAGAGTCAGGAACGGCTCGGGGCCGGGCCTCCGGGTGATGACGTTGACAATGCCGCCCAGAGTGTTCGGGCCATAAAGCACGGACGACGGCCCTTTGGTGATTTGGAGGGAGTCAATTCCAGCGGCAGACACCGTCTTGAGATCGAACGTGCTGTAGTAAGGTTCATAATCCGGGACGCCGTCGATGAGAAGCGCGATCCGCTTCGAATCTATGCCCCGGAGTTTAAGAGTGTACGTATCCTTGTCGCCGAAGGTGACGGTGACGCCCGGAGCGTAGCGAATGGCTTCGGACAGGTCCTTGGGTTTGTTCTGTTCGATCTTCTTGAAATCAATTTTCGTGACCGTCGACACAGGCTGTTCTTTGGGCGCCTTGCCGACGACCAGGATTTCCTCGGTGATTTTGACGATTTTTTCCCGCTCTTTTTCTTTCTCTTTTTTTTCTTGGGCAAAATTCAGGCCGGGAAGCGTCAAGAAAGCCAGAACAGCCGCGAATAAAAGCCCGACGAAAATTTTTTTTGCGGGGAAAATTGTGTGACGACGCATGAGTCCTCCTTTTCAAATATGGAAGGCGATGCCGTTTCCAGCATTGCCCTATCGGCCAAAGGTCTTGGCCGCCGTTCGGCGCGGCTTTAGCGCCCTTTGGCTCGGAGCAGTCGCAAAATGTAGCACATTTAATTTTTGACTTCAACTTTTTCCTGTGTTATAAAATTTGTTCGGGCGGCAGGTCTTTCCGCAAGTCATGAAAATCATCGCTTTTGTCGGAAATTCCGGAAGCGGCAAAACCCGGCTTATCAGGCGACTTGTGCCCGAGCTCAAAAAGCGCGGCCTTTCCGTAGCCGTCATCAAGCACTGCGGCCATGGGTTTGACCTGGGCGGCGAGGAAAAAGATTCGTCTCAATTTTTGGCGTCCGGCGCGGACGGAGTGGCTCTCCTGTCTCCGGAACGGACGGCGATTATTCAAAGAAACGGGAATGAAATGAATTTTCGAGCTCTCGCCCGGGATTCATTCCCGACCGCCGACATGGTCCTCGTCGAAGGCGGCCGGAAGGATCAAGGCCTGAAAAAAATCGAAGTGCTGCGCCGAGGGGTGTCCGACGGCGTTCAGACTTCGGCGCAAGAGCTTGCGGCCGTGGTAGCGGATTTCGATGTCCGCTGCCAAGCTCCAGTCTTTCATCCGGAGAACGTGGCGAAGATCGCCGATTGGCTGGAGGGAGGTTTTTAGATGAAGACGTCTCGCATCATTTTGGAGTGCGACGGGAAGTCCATTCCGATGAATTCGTTTGTCCGGAAAATATTCATTAGTACGATCCTGGGGATGATCGGATCCTTGAACAAGGTCAAAGATAATCCTCGGCAAATTCAGATCATGATTGAGAGGGAGGTCAAAGGATGAAGAACTACAAGAATTGGATCTGGCTCCTGGTCTTCGGCTCGCTGTGGGGAATCATGGAAGTCATCGGCGGGGAAGCGTTTTTCAAGAACAACGTTCCTTATGCCTCCGTCTGGCTCTCGGCCTGGGCGTTCTTCATGCTCGGGATCGCACGGGGGATCGTCAATATGCCGGGGTCGTCGACTGTGGTCGGGGCAACGGCCACGCTCTTCAAGCTGGCCTATGCCGCGCCCTATTTCTGCCATCTCCTCGGCATCTTCTTCATCGGTCTGGTCTTTGATATCGCGGCCACGGCCTGGATGAAGCGCGGGAAGAAATGGTCCTGGCGCGGCATGTTGACCGGCGCGGTCACGGCTTACGGCGCTTACGCTTTGTTTGCCATCACGATCACGTATATCGCTAAATACGGACCCTGGGTGGCCGGCGGGACGCCGAAAGTCCTGCACCATATTTTCGTCGGCGGGAGCTTAGCTGCGCTGGCCTCGATCGTGCTCGTTCCGCTGGGATTCAACGTGGGCATTGGCAGTGAAACTGCGGTTGAGCGCCGCCCGAAGTGGGCCATGGCCGGCGCTTTGATCGCCCTCGTCGTGCTCTGGACCCTGGGCCGCGTCATCAGCTAAGATAAATCGGTGACAAACCTAGACTATTGACATTTTGGCAGTATTCTTCGGCGGTCGGTTAGTTATTACAAACGCGATAACAATAATTAAAGTGTCATCGCGAGGAGCGGAGCGACGTGGCGATTTCTAAAAATCCGGAAAAAGAATTTTTTTCCAAACACGACCCCGCCATACTGCCGATCTTAAGAGCAAGCGTTGTCGGCATTGCCGGCGCGGGCGGCCTGGGTTCTCATGTAGCCGTGGCGCTGGCCCGGGCGGGAATCGGCAAACTCATCATCGCCGATCCGGATCGCATTGAAATCAGTAACCTCAACAGGCAACAGTATTTCTGGCCGCAAATCGGAGAGACCAAGATTCATGCGCTTCTCGAAAACCTCAGCCAAATCAATCCGTTTTCGGAATATGTCGGGTATCATGTCAAAATCACGCGGCGAAACGCGGCCAAAATTTTCGGCGAGGCGGATCTTCTGATTGAAGCGTTCGACCGGGCGGACCAAAAACAAATGTTAATCGAGACCTGGATCGCGCATTTTCCGGAGAAAGCAGTGATTGCGGCTTCCGGGCTCTCGGGATTCGGAAGGAACAAGAAGATCCGCCAGAGAAAAGTCGGCCGTCTCTATATCTGCGGCGATGAGGAGAGCGAGCCCCGGCCGGGAATTTCTCCCATGGCCCCCCGGGTGGGAATTGTAGCCCATATGCAGGCCAACTTAGCAGTGGAGCTTCTGGTCAAGCTCGGGAAGAAGCATCTTTAAGGTTCAGGTAGATATTCGCTAGTCTTTCGATTCATCTTCAGATTCTCCTGCGGTCTGTTCCGAGTCTCATCTTCAGTACAATGACAGGCCGCCCAACGATCTGCTCACCAGTAGGTGTTAAGCGCAGCGGAACACCTGTCGGGTGCAGCAGATGGTTGGTTATTCATTCCTCTTTTTTAATTTTTGCGATTTACGGCGTTTGTTTGATTGTAAATATTTACCGGGAAAATCGTATTTTAGAAATCGGTCCAGTATTTTTTGGGAGGTCTCAGGTAGCTGAAGTGTGGCTATAGCCATTTCAATCCTATGGATTACATCGTCCTGTATATCTGTATTCCATTTGAAGTTTTTTCCTTCAGACGCATAAATTAATGAGTTAGCTAAAGATCCAATTGTTTTCCAAACACCGCCCTTATAAAAACCATGTTCCCACCAAAGCCAAACAGACCAATTAGCCATTCCTTCAATAAGGAATTCCCGGATATTTTCTGGCATCCAGGAAGAAGCTTTTGAAAGAAGCCAAAACGCATGATCGGTATGTTCATAAGGAGAAACTGGAGGGCCAAACATACCGCCACTGAAATACTCATTTGTAACATAGACAGCTTCATAATCTCCGAATGTTGGGTGGCGAAGTGCCCACTCTTCATCACACATTGGGCACTTTTTGTTTATTGTCAGACCAGATCCATGCGACGAGCTCTCTGAACGCATCTTGGCGTGCTTACGAATGGATTTTCTATAAAGCTCTTCAAATATTCTTTCAAATTCACCCCCCATTCCTGGAATTGTAAGTTGAGGGGCATATTCGACCAACAGGGTTGGGAACATCTCGCATATCTCATAGAGCCCAGGATGATCGTCAATAAATTCAAGAACTATATCAGGTTCAGATAAAGGTGTTATTGGAATTTCATCTGCCGATTTTACCCAATCAAGCTGCATTGCAGTCCAAGCTAATCTTTCTCCCCAATTTTGTGGACCTCCTTCTTTCTGAGGCAAGGGAAAACTCCAGCGACCCCATATAGATTCCTCTGGAATAGCACCACCAGAGGCGGGGGTCCTATTGGATGCTTCAACGATATGAAGCCAATATTCGTCTGTAATTACCGGCGGATTTGTACCCCATTCAAGGAGGATATCACGTGCTGCAATTAGTGGACTTTGTTGGGGACGGACTACATCTATAATTGCCTTTATGACTTTTTCTAAGCCAGAATCTGATGAAACTGCATGCCTGTTTGCAAGAGAGGGTGAGAATTCGAGAACATCTCGGTGTTTTATGCCGTGCCATATTGGTAAAATAATTTTATCTTGCCCTCTCATTTCGCGCTCTGCAAGCCCATCAAGTTCGTATTGAGGCCACTGCTTAGCAAAAAAACTTTTGCTCAGAACGACGACACCAAATCGAGACTGCAGCAAACCTTTGTCAAGAGAACGCCGAATACTGTCACCCAGTTTCAGGGAAAATTCGTCGTACCAGACTTCAACATTCTCGATCCTTAGCGCGTCAGCTAACGGACGAACGAAGGAGTCTTTATCCTCTGATGCATGGCAAATGAACAAGTCGTATAGCATTTATTATTAGCTTGTTAGCCAACTATTAATATACAACATGCTGTATTTGATACAAATTTCCCTTGAAGAACGTCGTATATTATGCGATTCCATTAGATATCCCCGCAAAATTGTACTATTATCTTAAAATCATCCATAATAGATTGCAAGTGTTAGATTGCAAGTTGTATATTCGACGGTCATAATATCCATTCCGGGGGGCGATTGGAAAACCATCGAAATAACCTTGCGGAATTTGAAGATTTTCTCAGAGGTCCATCGTCTCTTTTCCTTTCTTGAAGGCCCCCTATCTTCTCATGGCTCAACTGTTCTATGGAAGTGGCCTCCGCCTTCTGGAATGCGTACAATTGAGAGTCAAGGACATCGATTTTGCCAATAATTTGCTGATCATCCGGGCGGGAAAAGGAGAGAAGGACAGAACCACCATGCTTCCGGACAAGATCAAGGAGCCTCTGAAAGCCCATTTGAAGAGAAAAAAGAAGTTGCATGACCAGGATTTGGCAAAAGGATACAGGGGGACAACGCTTCCCGATGCCCTGGAGAAAAAATATCCGAATGCCAATAAAGAATGGGCCTGGCAATGGGTGTTCCCCTCGAAAAGTCTGGTGGTCCATCCTTTGAACGGAATGGTTCTCCGCCATCATATTCAACCCTGCACTCTTCAAAGAATGATCAAAGAGGCTTTAAGAAAATCGGGGATTTCTAAGCCGGCAAGCTGTCACACGCTGCGGCATAGTTTCGCTACGCATCTTCTGGAAGCGGGGCATAATATCCGTACAATCCAGGAACTCATGGGCCATAAGAATGTGAATACCACGATGATTTATACTCATGTCGCTCGAAAAAGCTATTCAGTCATTTTCAGTCCTTTGAACAAAATGAAAAAAATGCCGAAAAAACTAAGCGGCTGTTCCTGAGATATCTCGCACTTCGTAAAACTTCTGCGGCTATCTGGTAAATAATCGCTCCTCTGATGGATATTTTTAATCCTCGAATATACGGCTTGCAATTTAACATGTATAATCTTAAAATTAAACTGCAATTTTGCGGGGATATTAGATGGAATCACATAATATACGGCGTTAATGAAGGGAGGCTTGTATCAAATACAGCATGCTGTATATTAATAGTTATGCCGACACGGAGTTCAAGTGATGGCTACCGAGGCATCGAAGCTCATCGACTCGCTCCACCTTGATCGCGAACTGGTGCTTGAGTTCTTCACGTTCTTCTCGCGCTTCGAGTACTCGTTGAAGCGATCCGGCTTTCGGAAAAAGGACAAAGCTGAACCGAACTGGGATTGCTACGCAAACAGTCTTCGTGGCCTCTTCGGGCAAGTCAAAGACCAAGCATTTCGAGAGGCAGTCGCGTTTCTATTGAAGGAGCCTCCAAAGACCCAGGTTATCTCCGGAGACGATCTCGACTGGAGCGACACCCTTCCCGGGGACGGACAACATCATGAACGCTACGTTTTGCGTCTGGTGAGCACGGTGCGAAACAACCTGTTCCATGGCGGCAAGTATCCGGTGGGCCCGATCGATGACGTCGCGCGCAACCAGAATTTGCTCAGAGCTGCCATTACGGTTCTCGACCAGTGTCTTGAACTCAGCGAGCGGGTCAGAGCGGTGTTCAGGGACGCGGCATAACAAGGCGTTGCTCCCGACGGCTGTCCGCGCGATCATGAGGCGGCCGCGGGGGAACGCTGGCCGTTGGGTGCATGAGATAGGAGGGAAAGGATGGCGAATCTTTTCTGGAAAACGCAACAGGGGGTCAAAGCCCTCTTGGCAACTCCTTTCAAGACTGAAGATGAGTTCGAGCACACAGTCTTCGGGACGTCGGAGTTGCTAGAGGACATCTTTCTACTCAAACGTCAAATTCGGGGCGGTAACAAGAGCGGCATTCCAGATATTGTGGGCATAGATAGCGATGGCAATGTCTGCATTGTGGAGATGAAGAACTGCCCGGTGGACTCCTCAATCATACCACAAGTTCTTCATTACGCATTTTGGGCGGAAACAAACCCTGATTCAATCAAGTCACTTTGGCTTGAATCCGACAATCGGCCAGAAGACATTTCCATTAGCTGGGAGAGTCTTCAGGTTCGCATCCTAATCATCGCTCCCTCGATCCTACACTCAACGTTGGACCTTGTGGACAAGATTAACTACCCTGTCGACCTTATCGAAGTGAAGCGATGGGTAGAGGGTGAAAACGAAATTCTTCTCGTGAACAGGCTAGAGCCTGAACTGAAAAAACTAACCAGACCTGTCAGTGGCCGATCCACGTATGACGAGGTTTTTTATAAGAAAATGTACAACAACGCAAGCGTTGACCAGTTTCTGAAGTACGCTAGTGACCTTGAGCAATTCGTCAAAACGCAAGGCTGGGACCTTGAAATCAAGTTTAACAAACACTATTGCGGCTTCAAAGCAGGTTTTTTCAATGCATTTGGAATCAAATGGATTGGATCGAAGACTTTTGCCTTCTTTTTCAAACTGCCGAAGAAGGAAGCGGAACGCCTAGGTATTCCCATGACAAGATATGAAACCGAATGGAAGGAGGCTGTCTTCTACATCGATCCAGGGAAAACGAAGATTCCTCATTTTAGGCCGCTGTTTGAACTTGCATACAAGAAGCTAAGTGGAGACTAAAATACACCCAACCAGCGGCCGCAACGGTCGGCGCTGGTGCGCCGCCGTTGAACCGCGCCGTTGGGCATCAGGAGGGTGACATGAGAGATCAAGAGAAGAACAGAGAACCTTTCAGCGAAGGGCCGACGCCCACTAAGATGCCAGTAATGATAGCGCTCTTCGATGTTCTCGGTTTTTCGCACCGGCTACGAAACGACGGGATAGAATCCATCTTCTCTCTCTATCAGGAAATGGTTACGAGCGTAATTGAGAAAGAACTAATGATGTGCCTTGGAGCCAGAGATGTCGGTGATGGAACTCAGTGCCCTGTTCTATTCTCGGCAGACATTCGCTACACATACTTCAGTGACACCATTATGCTCTGGATGCCGCTCGAACGGCTCCTAGCGGGTCCCTTCGTCCAACGTTGTGCGGACTTGGTATGTGAAGCACTATCCATGCGTGTACCACTTAGGGGAGCAATCGCATTGGGCGAGGCAGTGATGCACAAGGCCAATGGAATGTATCTCGGCGAACCTATTATTGATGCGCATGAGTTGGAAGAAGCCCAGGATTGGATCGGCGTCGCTTTTACCGCTTCGGGTACATGGAATCCTTTTATTGCCGAACTGAACCCGATTCAGATCATCGAGTACGAGATTCCCGTGAAGGAAGGAAAGGAAGCCCTTCGTGCGCCACTTGCACTTGATTGGCCTCGGCGTTGGAGAGATACGCGTGAGGAACCATTGCGTGATGTGCTGAATCAGATGAACACCTCCGAGAGACATGCCAAGTACTACAACAATGCACTGGCTTTTGCTGATCACTCAGAGAAGCATCACGACTGGCACAAGAATCCGGATGGAGTGAATGACTTCAAGTACTTGCGCATGGTCAAGAAACATGAGATTGCTGCCCAATAATAGTTAGGCCGCTACACGCACTAATATGCGATTTTCACCTACGCGCTGGTTGCAAATGTATCGACAGCTCGTCGAGGCGGAGCTCGAGGAACTGAAAAGGTACGCAGACGCGTTGGAGGGAGCTCTTGAGGAGGAGAAGCGGAGACTTGAGAAAGATTCAGAAGAGCGGGCATCCACAATGACTGAAGAGCAGCGGATGGAGCTCTATGAGTGGGCTTATGATGACTTCTATCGACTCGGCGAGACATTCCCAAGAATTCTGCGCTATTCGCTATTCGTGCATACGTATTCGCTGCTAGAGCACACAATACTTCGCATCGCTGACCATCTTCGGAATTCTCGGAAGCTTGACTTGTCGCCGAGCGACTTGCGCGACGAAGGAATCACGCGGGCGAAGACCTTCCTCAAGAAGGTAGTCCGAGTGTCGTTTCCCGACAACGGGACAGATTGGCAAGACATTTTGGCGCTAAACCACATCCGGAACATTATTGTCCACAACACAGGACATTTTCCAGAGGATCACTCTAAAAGAAAGCAGATTGATGCGTTTATGACCAGATGGTCCAGCGACATTTCTCTCGACAACATCAGGCAGTTCACCTTGTCCGATCGTTTCATCGAGCACGTGATTGAGACATGCAAACACTTCTTGGACGACGTCTTTACGAGCATTAAGGACACAACACCATGACCGAGCGGCCTAACAAAAACGGTCGAGTGAACCGGCGGCCCGCTTGTTCGCTCGATGCGGAGCGGCAATTCGGACGCGCCGTCCACGCGCCACTTCACGTGCTGGCGGCGGTCGCTCACCTCTGTCGTTAGACACGGGAGAACCAATGATCACGAAAAGCGAACTCCAGAAACTCCGGCAAGAACTCAAAAGAGGAGATAAGACGTCCCAAGATCGCCTCGATGCCATTCATGACCATTTGAAGAAATTTAAGAAAGCCTTGGTGAAAGACCGGTCTGATGAGTTGTTTGTGCTTGTACGATCCGATGGGAAATCCTCACAACTGACAACACCGCGCTGGTTGTGCCATCTTCTGGGTCTGCGTCACAGGTGCGCCCATGTCCTTCTTTGGTGGGACAGTCCACAGTTCGGAAGGACTTTCATTCTTCAAGTGCGAAGTTGGGCTAAATCTGATTCTCCAGGACATCTCGATATTTCAGTCGGGGGGCACGTGAAAGGGAATAACTCGAGTGAGGACACAGCATACAAGGAGATGAAGGAAGAGTTAGGAATAGCCAAGTCGGATCTTATGGTTAGGCATCTCAGTTATGTGGGTGGCTATGAGAGCTTTAATTCGAGGGAAAACGATAACTTCTATAACGCTGAATGGCGGGATGTTTACGTCGGTGAACTTACTACGAGGAATCTTGGCAAAATTCAATTCAAGGACAAGGAAGTAGTTGGTCTTTATTTGTGTCCCAATGGTCAAGCCAGAAAACTCCTGAAGCAAGACAAAATCCCTATTGCGAGCGCTTTGGATCTTTCGCTACCGAAATGTATGAAGGTTGGTATGAAGAATATGCCCAACAACGGCATCCAGCCGACGTCCCTCCCAAAGGCCGAGGCTGATGCCAGCCCGTTAGGCCGCTATAAGCGTTAGAGAATGAAACAGTATGAAGTACGGCCAAATTGCCGGCAATAGCCAAATTAACACGTTCATCTATAGCTGCTTTGAGCACATATGCGAGGAAGATGAACGGAAGTTTGTGAAGAAGTTTCGTGAGCAACCTCAGAACTCAGATGAGATAATGCATACCTTCAGGGAATTGGTACTGGGGGCTTATCTCTGCTCACGGGGTTTCAGGGCACGGTATGAGCATGCGGTCGATAGCCGCACCCCTGATTGGAGCATTCTCAATGACGATTCAAAACCCGGCGCTATCGTGGAATTGACGAACTTCCATATTGACGAAGCCACGGAGACTGAGATAGAAGAACAACTGCGTGCCAAAGGTTTAGCGTGCGTGTGGAGAGACGCGAATAGGGACAATGTTGATCGCCTATACCGTTCCATCTGGCATAAGGCACAGGTCTACCGGGCCTTGGTTCAAGAGTTGGGGATTTCGTACATTGTAGCCGTGTTTGGTGATTTTAGGGCAGCAGTAGATGAAGAAGAGGTCCACATCTGTCTCTTTGATAAGGAGTTTGGTCTCTTCGGGATATACCCCGAAGTCAGTGGCGTCTTGTACTTTGAGGAAAAGTTTGGCTATTACTTGTTCGGATACACCCGCAACCCAAGTGCGCAGTCGCGATTTAATTTGCTCAGCGGCGTTTTCCCATCTGATGCGGCGTAACTTCGGGCTGTAGCCGACGCCGCTTGCGCGGCAGATTAGCGGCGGTGCCACGCGCTTTGTAGTTGGTTTTGCATTGCAGGTGATTTTCACACAGTCGCGGCGCGGCTAAGCCCGGTGCCGTTAGAAACTCCTATTTCGAGCAACTGCCTTTCACTGCCATTGTCACAACAAATCCTGAATTGATTGCTGTACAAAGATCAATTGTTTTTGTAATAACGTCTCGCCTGAAAGCTCAATCCCGGCGAAAGGCTAAAACCACAAGGCGAACGTCGCGCCGAAAACAGGTTCCTTGAAAAATTCATTGAACGACGTTATTGCGAAAACGGTCAGCTTGATATTGGCGGATTTGTATCCCACGTTTGCTTTGAAGGCGACATCGGTCGAGTACGCTCCTTCCACTTCGGATCCAACCAGCCACCATTTGGTCAGGCCGCCGCCGATGAAGAAGTCTGTTCCTTGGTAATTCAACAGTATTCCGGGCGCTAGGAAGAAGCCGCCGAAATCGAAATTTTGGACAATCATGAAGACTTCAGGGCTCAGGGAAAAGTCGGGATTCAAATAAAAATCCAGAGTTAGTCCTGCGGTCCAGAGAAAGGGTTTGAACGAGAACGATTTGTCCGTGATGACGCCCCATTCCAAGGCGAATTCGGTTTGAGCGGATAGATTGGGAGCGGTCGCGAGAAACAGCGATGCGACGGCCAAAGCCAGAAGCGTAAATTTTTTCATAGGGTTTACCCTCCTTTGTGTCAATTGTTACGCTCTTGCATTCTATAGGAATACTCAAAGATATGTCAAAGCCGTTTAAAACTGACGGACCCTGTTCACCGATTAGGCTCTCTTCCTCGTCCACTCTGTCCGCGTTATGGCACGTTCTTCTGAGTCCACTGGCCGTCGATGAGGCGCCACATTTTGCCCGTGGGATTTTTATCGCGCAGTTCAGGCGGGAGCCGGTCCTGGCGCACATTGTCATAACAACGGAGCGCGGCGAAACGGAGCATGGAGGCCGGAATTCCGACGGATGTGAATCCCGGATGGCCCGTGGCGGGGAAGGGGCCGCCGTGAACCATGGCCGGCACAACGGCCAAGCCCGTCGGCATTTTATCGTTAAGCAGACGGCCGACTTTCAAGCGCAAAGTCGGCTCTAGTTGATTGTGCAAATCGTCGTCATGTCCGCCGCTGTGACTGTAAATACAGCCGCTGAGGTTTCCTTCAAGCCCGTCGGCGATTTCAAGCATCTGCCCGAAATCTTTGGCAAAGACGCACAACGTGACTGCGCCGAAGGCTTCCTGTTGTAATTCGTTGGGATGTTCGAGAAAAACATTTCCGGGGACGCGGAGCAGCGTGTTGGCGAAACGAAATCCAGGATCTTCGAGTTGTTCTCCGCCCGTTATAATTTCCGCGCCGGAATTTTTCATGGTCTCGACGGCGGTTTTCATTCCTTCGAGCACACTTGTGCTCAATAAAAATCCTGCCGGCGTCTGTTCGAAGTATTCTTGGACTTTGCGGAAAAAGGCTTCGCTATTTTTATCCTGAACAAGGATGACCAGCCCCGGCTTTGTGCAGAATTGGCCGGCGCCCAGCGTGCAAGAGCTGGAAAGCTCGGCTGCGATTTGATCCCGTTTTTCCGCCAACGCACCCGGCAGGATAAATATCGGATTGACGCTCGACATCTCCAAATAAATCGTCTTGCCCGCCCTGTCGGCGGCCTCTTTCAAGCGCAGGCCGGCGCTGCGGCTTCCCGTGAAGGCCGTCGCTTGGAGCAGGGGATGGGCGACAAGCCTGAATCCGTCTTCCGCTTGAAGATGATAGATCAGTTGAACTGTCGCTCGCGGAAGGCGGTTTTTTTTTAAACATTCAAAGGCGATTTCGGCAAAGAGCCTTGTCGTGCCGGGGTGGCAGGGATGGGCCTTGGCAAGGACAGGGTTGCCGGCGGCGATGGCGGCGGCAAAATCTCCGCCCGCAGCCGAGTTGAAAGCGAAAGGAAAATTATTCGGCCCGAAGACGACGACCGGACCGCCGAGCGGGCCGTACTTGGAGCGGATATTGACTTTTGTATCGATGGTCGCCCGGCACCAGGAGCGGTCCCGGGCGGCCGCGGCGGCTTGCTGGAGTTGATTGGTCGTTCGCGGAAGCTCGGTCAGCCGGAGGCGCGGCTCTTTGGGTAGGGCTGTTTCAAGGTTGGCCGTCTCGGTCAGATCCTCACATCGGGCCTGGATTCCTTCGGCAAAAAGGTCGAGGAAATCGGCGATAGCCTCGGGCGAAATTTTTATCAACTCCTGCGCTGCGCGATGCGCGGCCTGGAGGGCGGCTTCCGCGTCGGCATAGCTTGAGATAGGGTAAACGTCGCCCACCTCAGAGCCCGTCGCGGGATTTGCGGCGCGGAAGGATCCGACGGGATCTTGCGCCGGCCGCCATTCGCCGTCGATGAGAACAAGCTTTAGATTTGAAGACATGCTAGCCATCTATAAGAACTCGCAAGAATCCGGGATCAGATCTATAAATCTGACAGTTGCCTTATGCCATGCGAGGAATTAAATGACGCGGCAATCCGACCATGCAAATTTCAGATGTCAGATGTCTAGATCTGACCCCAATTATCAGCCGCCGGAATAGATCGGGGAAATCGCGATTTTATCGCCGTCCTCAAGGATTTCGTCCGGAGCGATGGCTTTCCCGTTGCGCGTCATGATCTTCGGTCGCTGCTTGGAAATGTCGATCCGGTCGAGCAGCTTTTCGGCTGTGGTCGCCACAGGGATATCCATCTCTTTTTCGCTGAAACCGGCCTCGTACATCAGAGGGCCGATCATCTTGATCCTGATTTTCATGTCAGTTTTCCGCACTTTTCGGCTTCGGCCGCTTCCCGGACGAGGTCGAGCTTTTTCAATGTGTCCTTGGTCGGGATCCCCCGCTTGTCGTAGCCGCGCTGGTCGTAGTAATGCTGGAGGAGGCCGTCGTACTTCTCCGCATCGAGGACCTTGCCGGCGATAGGGCCTTCGGTGTCGGCGTTGGACGGGTCGAACCAGACTGCAGGCGGATAATCCGCCTTGCGGGTCGTGCCGGGGAACTCGCGGAGGTAATTTAGCTTGATCAGGCTGTAGATCCGGTCGGCCGTCCTCCACATGTCGTCGAGCGTCCAGTTCAGGCCGGTGACAGTATTGAAGTACTTGGGATAATTGTCGAGGGGCCAGCCCAGCTCGATCCAGGGGAATCGACAGGCGACAAGCGTCTCGAACATGCCGCCCCGGATGCGCTGGAGCTCGATGACCTTGGCCGCTTTCTCCGGTCCGTAGGATTCGCGGGTCGTGTGTTTGATCTCAAAGGTGATGATCCAGGCCTCGCGGTGGTGAGCGCCGATGGCGGCGACGCCGAAGGCCAGGGCCTGACCGGGGATGAATTTACAGTTGTAGGCGGCCACCTCAAGACCCTTGACCTGCATGGCATAGGCCTCGGAGTTGTGCCCGAATTCCCGGGCCATCCGCCGCGACCCTTCGGCCAGGAGGTTGCCGATCTCGCCCTCGCGGAAGGCGGCCATCCGAAGTAGCTCTTTGGCCCGCTCGGCGTCGCCGAACTTGAAGTCGCCGCTCGTCGCGCCGTGGTCGATGGCGTCGGCATAGAAGCTGAGGACGCAGCCGGCCGACATTGTGTCCAGGCCGTATTCGTCGCACAGATAATTTAACGAACCGACCTGGGGGAGGTCGAAGATTTCGAGGTTGGCGCCGAGGAGGCCGATATTCTCATAATCAAGCTCGGCCTCGCGGCCTTCGTGATCGTGAATGGTGATCCCGCAGCGCATAGTGCAGTTGGGACAGCCGTAGGTGGCGACACGGGCGTTATTAAGACGTTCACCGTCAATCTTCCAGGCGTCGGGATGGTGGGTCTTGCGGAAGTTTCGGACTGGGAGGCCGGCCACTTCATTGCAAAAAGAGAGGACTCCGGTCGTGCTCTGGATGGACCAGCCCGTCTCCTTATCGATCTTTTGGACCTTCTTCAGGTCGCCGGAGCCCAGGGCGCGCATGGCCTGGGGATCGGCCTGGGGGATGGGACGAGTGCCTTTGACGACGATGGCTTTGAGGAGTTTGGAGCCCATGACCGCGCCCATGCCCGGACGGCCGCCGGCCCGTCCTTCCAGGCTGCGGACGACGGCATAGCGATTGAGACACTCGCCGCCCTGGCCGATATTCAGGACGCCGACACCCTTGCCGTACTTGCCGTAGATCCAGTCGTTGGCGGCGTAGGTCCCTCGTCCCCAGATTTCATCGGCCGGCAGGAACTCGACCTTGTCGTCTTCGATGTAGAGCATGGTCGGCCGGTCGGCCTTTCCCTCGACGATCAGGGCGTCGTAGCCGGCTTTCCGGAGATGCTCGGAAACACGGGTGCCAAGGTTGCCGTCGCCGTAAAAGCCCGTCAAGGGCGATTTGGCGGCGACGACGGCTTTCCCTGTGTTGGGGGCCGGGATGCCGGCGATCGGTCCCAGGGCGACGATGAATTTATTGTCAGGGCCGAGGGGATCGATTCCGGGCTTGAGCTCATCGTACAGGATCTTAACGGCGAAGCCGCGACCGCCCACCCATTTTTGAGCGAACTCTTCGCTGAACGTCTCCTTTTTCGCGGTTTTGGCGGTGAGATTGACCCGGAGAATATTGCCGGTCCAGCCAGTCATATGAATGCCTCCGTAGCCGCTAAAATTCCATATATCCTGCTTTATATTTGATACCATACGCCCGGGAGTTAGTCAATTAACTTGCCTTGTCTTGACAACCCTATTTTTGTTAAAATGGGCCGCGGGAGGAGGATCAATTAGCCTAGGTGAGCATGCCCTTTCCATTTCGATTGAATTTCCAAGCGGATTTCGCGAGGGCGTAAAAATATAGAATTGTAAAGAACAAGAAGCGACAATGAGTGACGACAATTCCAATTCGCTGGCGAATAAGATCAGACATACGCTGATCGGAAAACCGCGGAGCATCAAAGACCCGTCGCTTTTCCATAAGCTGGCGTTGATTCCGATTCTGGCCTGGATAGGTCTGGGCGCAGACGGACTGTCTTCGTCCTCGTACGGTCCCGAAGAAGCGTTCAAGACTCTCGGCCAGCACACATACCTCGCGCTGTTTCTGGCGATCGCGACGGCGGCGACCGTCATAATTATTTCTTTTGCCTATACTCGGATCATCGAATATTTCCCTTCCGGCGGCGGCGGATATATCGTGGCGACGCACACGATTGGGGAGAAGGCCGGGGTTGTTTCGGGATCCGCGTTGCTGGTCGACTATATGCTGACCATCACCGTCTCCATTGTTTCTTGCGGGGATGCGATTTTCAGTTTTTTCCCGGCTTCTTATCAATCTTACAAGGTGCCTTTTGAGATCTTTGCCATCCTTCTGCTCGTGATTTTGAACTTGCGGGGCGTCAAGGAATCCGTCACGGTCCTGACTCCGATCTTTGCGGTCTTTGTGATCACGCATGTCCTGATGATCGGCTATGGCATTTTTTCTCATATTCCCCAGATCGGCCCTGTGGCCAGCGGCATCCGCACGGATTTCAAGGTGGGGCTGGCCACCCTCGGGGCAGGCGGCATGATTCTCCTTTTTCTGAAGGCATTCTCGATGGGAGGCGGCACCTATACCGGAATCGAGGCCGTCTCCAATGGACTTCAAATCCTGCGGGAGCCGCGGGTCCATAATGGAAAAAAGACAATGGTCTATCTAGCGGCATCATTGGCCCTTACGGCCGGAGGCATCCTCGTTTGTTATCTCCTGCTCGGCGTCCGGCCGGTCTACGGACAGACCCTAAACGCCGTCCTTGCGGGAAAAATTTTTTCGGGTTGGACGATCGGCGGTGTTATAGCCTTGATTACGATATTTTCCGAAGGAGCCCTGCTCTTAGTTGCCGCTCAGACGGGGTTCGTCGACGGTCCCCGGGTCATGGCCAACATGGCCGTGGATTACTGGTTCCCCCATCGGTTCGCATCTTTGTCCGACCGTTTTTCCATTCAGAACGGTGTGATTATTATGGGCGGCGCCGCCGTTTGTCTCCTCCTGTACTCCCAAGGTTCGATTTCAACCCTTGTGGTCATGTACTCGATCAATGTTTTTCTGACTTTCTCCCTTTCCCAACTGGGTATGTCCCGGTTTTTCATCAAGAACCGCAAGACCGAAAAAAAGTGGAAGCGATATTTACCCGTTCATCTCATCGGCTTGGTCGTCTGCGTCACCGTCTTGATCATCACGTCCATCGAAAAATTCGCTCTGGGCGGATGGCTGACGATCGTCATTACGTCGGTGGTCGTCCTGCTCTGTTTCTTGACCCGCCGGCATTACAACAAAGTCCGCAGCGGCGTCCGGGAGTTGGACGATCTGCTTTTAAATATTCCGTCCAAAGGCCCCATGAATTCCGATCCCCTGGACCCGACGAACATGACGGCCATCCAGTTGGTCAACGGCTTTAACGGGTTCGGGGTTCACACGTTTCTGTCCATCATCCGCAGCTTTCCCGGGCTCTATAAGAATTTCGTCTTCGTCTCCGTAGCCGAGGTCGATGTCGGTTCATTTAGGGGGTCGGACACCGTGTCCTGCCTCGAAAGCTCGGCCTGCGAAGCGCTCCAAAAATATGTCGATCTGGCGCGAAAACTCGGATTCCCTGCGGATTTCAAATACGACCTCGGAACGGACATCGTCCAGACTGCAAGCAATCTTGTCGAGTCCATCGCCAAGAAGTTTCCCAAATCCACGGTGTTTGCCGGCCAGTCTGTCTTCCGGCAGGGCGGCCTCATCCACAGACTGCTGCATAACGAGACGGCATTCGCCATCCAGCGGGAACTGAGGTGGAAGGGGATCACGACGGTCATCCTGCCCATCCGGATCAATATTTGATTTGGGCACACATACCCCCATGAATATTGTAATGATAAAATTCAAAGTCCGAAGGTAAACACAATGCCCCACATCCCCCCAGAGCCGGTCCTGTCAATTGTTTTCGGACTGTTGGCCATAGCCCTCCTGGCGATGATCCTTCCTTTTAAAGTCAAAAAAATTGAGGAAAACCTGGAACCATTTTTCCTGGTCATGGGCCTGATGGCCGTGACGGTTTCCGGACTATGGAGTTGGAGATTGGTCGTCGAAGCCCTCAAAGCGCCGGTCATCATCGGATCGCTTCCTTTGGGAATCTTCCAGGTCGTGTTGGTGATCGGCCTTGTCATCCATTATTTTAATACGCCTTTTTGCAACTCGGTATTGAGATTAGCGACAAGACTCGGCTCTAGATGGTTCATTTTCCTGCTGATCACGTTATTCGGCCTCTTATCCAGTGTCGTTTCCGTTATTATCACCGCCGTTCTTTTGTCTGAAATCACACCTGCTCTCCCCATTTCGAAAAAAAATAAGATCAAGTTGATCGTTATTTCCTGCTTTGCCGTGGCCCTCGGCGCTTGCTTAACGCCGCTGGGTGAGCCTTTATCGACGATCTTGGTCGCCAAGTTGGCCGGTCCTCCCTACCATGCCGGCTTCTTTTTCCCGCTCCGCGTTTTCGGCCTGTACTTGATTCCCGGCGTCGTCGCCATAGCCCTCTTCGGGGCTTTCTGGCTTGGCCCGAAAATTTCCTTGAAAAAAGAAGAAAAGATCCCTGAATACACAGAAACCCTGACGACGGTCATCATCAGAGCGGCTAAGGTCTATATCTTTGTCGGAGCCCTGGTTCTGCTGGGTGAAGGCTTCAGACCCCTCATCGTCTGGTATTTTGCCAAGATCGCGCCCGGAATGCTCTACTGGTTCAACATGATCTCAGCGGTCCTGGATAATGCCAGCCTGGCCGCCATAGAGATAGGTCCGACCATGAGCCTCCCTCAGATCGTCGGCATCATTATGGGCCTGTCCATCGCCGGCGGCATGCTCATCCCCGGAAATATTCCCAATATCGTGGCGGCGGGAAGGCTCAAAATAAAAATGAAACAATGGGCCGTCATCGGAGTCCCCGTTGGACTGGTGATCATGGCAATTTATTTCATCATTCTGTATATTTTATGACCGTGAAGACTGAACCGCCGATGAATGAATCATTAAATATTCTCGTGGTGGATGATGAGGTCAACATCCGCAGAACATTATCCGTCTGCCTTGAGACGGAGGGCCACAGGGTCGTCGGCGTCAGCAACTTCCAGGACGCTTTAGCCGAGGCATCGCGAAGATCTTTTGAACTCGCCTTCGTGGATTTGCGGCTAGGCGCGGATGACGGACTGGATTTGATCCCAGCCTTATTGGCCACGACTCCTTGGCTGAAGATCATCGTCATCACCGTCTACGCTTCCATCGACACGGCCGTTGAGGCCATGCGGCGCGGGGCCACCGATTACATCCCCAAGCCCTTCACGCCGGCTCAAATCAAGCTGGCGGTCCGCAAGGTCTTTGAGATGCGGACGCTGGAGCAAAGGGTCGCGGCACTCCAGGAAGTTCTGGGACGGGAGCATCCTGAGATCGATTTTTCAAGCACAAGTCCCGCCATGCAAAGGGTCGTCCATTCAGCGCGCCAAGCAGCCTCCTCCGAGGCGACGATCCTTCTTCGCGGAGAAAGCGGAACGGGCAAGACCGTTCTCGCCAGGGCCATCCACTCCTGGAGCCGCAGGGCGACAAAGCCGATCAGCGTCATCTCCTGTCCTTCCTTTTCATCCGAGCTCCTGGACAGCGAATTATTCGGGCATGTTAAAGGAGCCTTCACAGGCGCCGTCCGCGACAATCCCGGCCGCATCGCTGCCTGCGAGGGCGGCACGCTGTTCCTGGACGAAATCAGCGATCTGCCTCTCTCCCTTCAGCCGAAACTTTTACGGTTCGTCCAGGATAAGGAATATGAACGTGTCGGTGACTGCTTAACGCGAAAAGCCGATGTCCGCCTTATTGCCGCTACAAACGTGAATCTGGAAAACGCCGTCAAGGAAGGCCGATTTCGAGAAGACCTTTTTTATCGGCTCAACGTGATCCAAATCGAAATCCCTCCCCTGCGCGAGCGTCCGGATGACGTGGTTGCGCTAGCGGAAAGACTGCTGGTCTTTCACGGGCGGAACAATCATCGCTTGAATTTGAGCTTTACGAAAGAGGCGCTCGAAGCGCTCCGCCAATATCACTGGCCGGGCAACGTCAGAGAACTCAGCAATGTCGTAGAACGTGTCGCCATCCTCTGCCGGACCGACCATGTCGGAATGGAGTGCCTCCCCACGAATATATTGCCGGCGGACTCAACTCCCAATATAGGCGACCCGGTGACGATTGACAAGATCGAGGAACAGCATATCCGGCGGGTTCTCGCCGGAGCGAGATCATTGCAAGAAGCCGCCGACATCCTCGGCATAGACCAGGCCACCCTCTGGCGGCGCCGGAAGAAATTTGGAATCTAATATGAACGCAATAAATAAGGTGACAACCTAAAGGCGGCGCTTAACCCGTCCGTAGCCCCCGGACCCCGAGGAACCAGTCCCGTCGGTTCCCCCCGTCGGAAAAGCCGACGGGGCCCCCCCTCCGCTACGGGGGCTTGAGGACGGCCTAAGCGCCGCCCGAACGGGGATGTCACTTTTATTAATGCGCTGATATTAGTGTCCCGCGGATTTCGTTTTTCGGTTGATTTATTTTTTAAACCCGCCTTTCAATTTTCAATGAGTTTTTCATTCCATTCTTGAGAAATGCAAGGCGATGAATCGGCTTGCTGATGAAAGATATTCATTATCAATAACTTAGGAGGATGTCGAAGTGGCACGTCTTTTGCAATATTTAAAATGAAGGAGAAAAAAATGCTGGGACTCCGCCAAAAGGTCTCTCTCGGCTTCGGAGGTCTTTTAATCATCATCGCCGTCATCGGAGTTCAAAGCATCCTAAATCTTTCCAAGCTAGGCGAAGCCATCGACGTCATCCTCAGAGAAAATTACAGGAGCGTCATTGCCTGCCAGCAGATGAAGGAGGCCTTGGAACGTATCGACAGCGGCCTGCTTTTTGCGCTTCTCGGAGATACGGGGCAAGGAAAGGATCTCATCCTTAAAAACGAAGGCGTTTTTGAGAAGGCTCTTCAAGTCGAGCTGAATACAATCACTCTTCCGGGGGAGGGAGAGAAAGCAGCTCAGGTTCGCGATTTCTACGTCCGGTTCAAAGCGGCGCTCCAACGGATCATCGATCCACAAATTCCGGCCGTCCTTCGCCGCGACGCTTATTTCACCGTCCTTTTCCCCTTGTTCGGACAGATTAAGGCCGCCGCGGACAAGATTCTTCAAATGAACCAGCAAAATATGAGCGACGCGAATAATCAGGCCCGAAACAGCGCCAGCAGCGCGCGCAGACAAATGTATGTTCTTTTGATCATCGGGACGATCGTCGCCATCGCCTTTATCTTTTTTGCCGGAAGATGGATTCTGCGTCCCGTCCAGCGTCTGATCCGATCCGCGGATGAAATCCGGCGGGGCAATCTCGACCTCGTTGTCCCCAGCGCCACCCGGGACGAAATCGGGCATCTTTCCGAAGCGTTCAACGCCATGGCCGCGAGCCTTCGCGAATTCCGTCGGACCGATCAAACCAAGCTCATGCGAATCCAGCGCGCGACCCAACAGGCCTTCAACAGCCTCCCCGATGCCGTGGCTGTCATCGACCCGCAAGGAAGGGTTGAGGTCGCTACAGAATCGGCCAAGAATATCTTCGGGCTTTGGCCCAACGCCGCGATTTTTGATCTGCCGTTCGGATGGATGGCGGATCTGTACAATGAAGCGCTCAAAGACGGCCGCAGAGCGATATTAAAGAGCCAAAGAGTGGTCCAACAGTTCGTGCGGGGAGAAGAGCGATACTATCGTCCGGAGGCCGTGCCCATCCTTGACAACGAAAAACTGGCCACGGGGGTGATCCTGGTCCTCCAGGACGTCACCCAGCTCCGGCAGCAGGACGAGATAAAAAGGGGGGTGATTTCTACGGTATCGCATCAACTTAAAACCCCGCTCACTTCCATTCGCATGGCCATTCATCTCCTGTTGGAAGAACGCGTGGGCTCGCTCACCGAGAAACAGGCCGAGCTTTTGGTTGCCGCCAGAGAAGACAGTGACCGTCTGTCTAACATCCTCAACAACCTCCTGGATATCAGCCGCATTGAATCCGGAAAGGCCCATTTGGAATTTCGGGCGATCTCGCCCCGCTCGATGGCGCTGGAAGGGATTGAACCCTTCCGGAGAGCCGTCCAGGACCAGGGAATTTCTCTCGAAGTGGATGTGCCCAATGATCTGCCTGAAGTCTGGGCCGACCTGACCCGGATCAATCACGTCTTTGGCAATTTGCTCTCGAATGCCCTCAAATACACACCCCCGGGAGGGAACATGACCATCTCTGCCACTGCTGACGAGGAATGGGTTCAATTCTCCGTTTCAGATACCGGCAGGGGAATTCCCAGCAAGTATCTTCCGAGGATTTTCGAACAATTCTTCCGCGTCCCGACTCTTGGACAAGAAACTGGCGCCGGGCTCGGCCTGGCCATCGTCAAGGAGATCGTGGAGGCCCACGGCGGGTCGGTTCGCGTGGAAAGCCAGGAAGGAAAAGGGTCGACCTTCACCTTTACGCTTAAAAGAGCTGATCGCATTTCCGATAAGGAGAATGCTCTATGATCGATCTTGTTTGCATCCTCGGCGCCATCGTTTTTTTCGGGCTTTGTTATCTCTATGCTCGTTTTTGTGAAAGGCTTTGAAAAATGGCAGACTTTTTCGGAATCATCATCGGATTTTTATTGATCGCCTATTTATTCTTCACCATCCTCCGACCGGAGAAGTTCTGATCGAGGAAACCAGCCATGGACCTTTTCGGTTGGATTCAACTGGCGCTTTTCCTCCTGGTTCTTCTGCTCCTTACTAAGCCGGTTGGTCTCTACCTTATCCGTGTTCTGGATGCCGGGGGAAAGACCTTCTTAGATCCGGCGCTAAAGCCCGTCGAGCGCCTGTTGTACCGTCTTCTCGGTCTGGACCCGAAAAAAGAGCAAGATTGGAAACGCTACACCCTATCCCTACTTGCTTTCAGCCTCGTCGCATTATTGTTCACCTATGCCATTCTCCGTCTTCAACACTTTCTGCCCTTGAATCCTCAAGGATTCGGCCCGGTTAGCCCGGACCTCGCCTTCAACACTGCGGTCAGTTTCGCGACCAACACGAATTGGCAGAATTACGCGGGTGAGATCACCCTCTCCTATTTTTCCCAAATGATCGGCCTTGTGTTTCATAATTTCGTCTCGGCCGCCGCTGGCATAGCCGTCGCGGCGGCCCTGGTGCGCGGCATTGCCCGGCATTCCGCCAAGACCGTTGGGAATTTTTGGGCCGATCTTGTCCGAGTGAATCTCTACCTGCTGCTGCCGCTCTCCATGGTGTCCGCTCTTTTTCTCGTGTCACAGGGAATGATCCAGAACTTCAAACCCTATGAGAAGGTAAAGCTTGTCGAAACCTCAGGCCTTCAGGCTCCAAAAAATGATAGCGCTCAACAAACCATCGCCCAAGGCCCGACGGCCTCTCAAGCGGCGATCAAGATGCTGGGAACGAACGGCGGCGGTTTTTTCAATGCCAATGCTTCCCATCCTTATGAAAACCCGACGCCGCTCTCAAACTTCATTCAGATGCTTTTAATCTTCCTCATCCCGAGCGGTCTGACCTATTATCTCGGGCGCAAGGTCAAAAACCAGAAGCACGGCTGGGCGGTCTGGAGCGCCATGGCCATTCTTTTTCTGGCCGCAGTTTTGGTCTGCTGGCGGGCCGAGAGCTACGGCAACCCCCGCTTGCAGGCCCTTGGGGTCGATCCTGCGGACGGAAATATGGAGGGAAAGGAAGTCCGTTTCGGCGTCTTTAATTCCGCCTTATTCGCCACAATCACCACGGATGCTTCTTGCGGGGCGGTCAACTCCATGCATGATTCCTTCATGCCGCTGGGCGGGTTCATCCCGTTGTTCAACATCCAGTTGGGCGAGGTGGTTTTCGGCGGAGTCGGCTCCGGGTTATACGGAATGCTCGTTTTTGTGGTGCTGGCCGTATTTTTGACAGGACTGATGGTCGGTCGGACGCCCGAGTACTTAGGAAAAAAGATCGAATCCTATGACGTGAAAGTTTCCGTGCTCGCCGTGCTCATCCTGATTTTCAGCATTCTCGTCTTCTCCGCCTGGGCGTCGGTGAGCAAATGGGGACTGGCCGGCCTGAACAATGCCGGGCCGCATGGTTTGAGCGAAATCCTCTATGCCTACTCGTCCGGCACAGGCAATAACGGCAGCGCTTTTGCCGGCCTAAGCGGGAATGCGTTCTGGTACAACATCACGCTGGGCCTGGCCATGCTCTTCGGCCGATTCCTCATGATCGTACCGGTCATGGCCCTGGCCGGAAACCTGGCCAGAAAGAAGCTGGTCCCGTCGAGCCAGGCGAGCTTCCCCGTCAGCGGACCGACGTTCATATTTATCCTGATCGGGACGGTCCTGATCGTCGGCGCGCTCACCTTTCTGCCCGCGCTGGCCCTCGGCCCCATCGTTGAGCATTTCCTGATGACGGGATCGGGCATTTTATTTTAGAGGAGAACAGGCCGTGGCTGCAAAACCCCATTCCCTTTTTGACCGGCAGATCATCGGGCCGGCCGTCGTTGATTCCTTCAAGAAATTGAACCCCCGGTCCTTGTTGAAAAATCCCGTCATATTCGTCACCGAAGTCGGCGCTGCCGTGACCACTCTCGGGCTTTTTATCAGGCCCGGAAACGAGCCTTTCGGCTTTGTCCTGCAGATAAGCCTCTGGCTCTGGTTCACGGTGCTCTTTGCCAATTTCGCAGAAGCAATGGCCGAAGGACGGGGAAAGGCTCAGGCCAGAGAGCTTCGAAAAACGCGAACCCAAACTATCGCCAACCGCCTGAAGGCCGACGGCAGCGTAGAAAAGGTCCACGCTGACCGGCTGCGGAAAGACGACCTCGTTATCGTGGCTGCGGGTGAAATCATACCGGCGGACGGCGAAATCATCGAAGGTGTGGCGACGGTCGACGAATCTGCCATCACCGGCGAATCCGCCCCTGTCATCCGCGAGGCGGGCGGGGACCGGAGCGCGGTCACCGGCGGCACGCGCGTGCTCTCCGATCGGATCAAAGTCTGCGTCACGGCCAACCCCGGCGAGAGCTTTTTGGACCGGATGATCGTCCTTGTCGAAGGGGCGAGGCGTCAGAAAACTCCGAATGAGATCGCCCTGACTATTCTCCTCTCGGCTTTGACGATTATTTTCCTGCTGGTCATCATCACCTTGAAACCCTTCGGGGCTTACTCCGGAGTTTCTCTGACGATGACCGTGCTCGTGGCCCTCTTGGTCTGCCTGATTCCGACGACCATCGGCGGATTGCTCAATGCCATCGGAATCGCGGGGATCGATCGCATGGTCCAGAAAAACGTGCTGGCCATGAGCGGCCGCGCAGTCGAAGCAGCGGGGGACGTGGACGTGCTGCTCCTCGATAAAACCGGAACCATTACCTTGGGGGACCGCCAAGCCACGGATTTTCTCCCGGCGGCCGGCGTTCCGGTCGAAGAACTGGCCAATGCCGCACAACTCGCGTCATTGGCTGACGAAACGCCCGAGGGACGGAGCATCGTTGTCTTGGCGAAAAAATACGGCCTGAGAGGCCGATCCATCTCCGAGATGGAGAGGGCACGGTTTATTGCGTTTTCGGCGCAAACAAGAATGAGCGGGGTGGATCTCGACGGCCGACAAATCCGAAAAGGCGCCCCGGACGCCATCAGAGCTTTCACTGGGAATAATATCCCCGGCGAGCTCCAAGGCGCGGTCAGCTCCATCGCCCTCTCCGGGGGAACGCCCCTGTTGGTCGCCGACGGAACAAGGTTTCTCGGCGCCATTCATTTGAAAGATATTGTCAAAGGCGGGCTCAGGGACCGTTTCGAGCGATTCAGGGCTATGGGGATCAAAACCGTGATGATCACCGGAGACAACCGTCTTACGGCAGCCGCGATTGCCAAAGAAGCTGGTGTCGATGATTTCATGGCCGAAGCCAAGCCGGAGGATAAGCTGACGCTGATTCGAAAAGAACAGGCGGCGGGTCACCTTGTGGCCATGACAGGCGACGGCACCAACGACGCACCCGCTCTCGCCCAGGCCGATGTGGGAGTAGCTATGAACACCGGGACACAAGCGGCCAAGGAAGCCGGGAACATGGTCGACCTCGACTCCAATCCGACGAAGCTGATCGAGGTCGTTGAGATCGGCAAACAGATGCTGATCACGCGGGGAGCATTGACGACGTTCAGCATCGCTAATGATGTCGCCAAGTACTTCGCCATCATCCCGGCTATGCTGGTCAGCGTGTTTCCGGTCATCGCGCCCCTTAACATCATGGGCCTCCGGTCGCCCTTGAGCGCAATCCTGAGCGCCGTTATTTTTAACGCCTTCATTATCATCGCTCTTATTCCTCTGGCGCTGCGCGGAGTGCGTTTCCGGCCGTTGGCTGCGGCCGCGCTTCTCCGGCGCAATCTTCTGATTTATGGCCTGGGCGGCCTCATCGCTCCGTTTCCCGGGATAAAATTAGCGGACCTGATTGTCAATGCTCTCCATCTTGTTTAAGATGAGAAAGGACGGACAGAGATGAAAAATTGGCTAAGTGAAATCTGGACCTCTTTATTGGCCGTTTTATCCCTAGCGGTCATTTTGTGCGGCATATATCCGGTTGCCGTCTGGCTTTTGGCTCAAGGTCTATCCCCGGCCGCGGCCAATGGATCGTTGGTCATGCGGAACGGGACGGTTTTAGGGTCAAGCTTGATCGGGCAAGGTTTTTCCGAGCCGAAATACTTTCATCCTCGTCCTTCGGCGGCAGGGCAGGGTTACGATGCTGTTCGCTCCGGCGGCAGCAATCTTGGACCCACTTCTAAAAAGCTGGTCGATGCGGTCCGCCGGCGCCTTGCCGACTACCGGGCAGAAAATAACCTCGACCCTGATTCCATGGTGCCCGCAGATGCAGTCACGGCGTCAGCCAGCGGGCTTGATCCGCATATATCTTTGAAGAACGCTTACCTCCAAGCTCCCCGCGTGGCCAGGGCTCGAGGGCTGAGCGAAATGGCCGTTCGGAAGCTTGTTGAGACTTATGCCGAGGGCCGTGACCTCGGTATCTTTGGAGAGCCCCGGGTGAATGTTCTGATGATCAACCTGGCCCTGGACGGAGCGATAAAATGAAAGAAGAGCGAGCCGATGCTTTTCTCAGGATGATCCGCCGCGCCCAGCGCGGGAGGCTGAAGCTTTACCTCGGCTACTGCGCCGGTGTGGGGAAAACCTATCAGATGCTCCAGGAGGGCCATCGACTGAAGGGCGAAGGCATCGACGTGGTGATCGGGCTGCTCGAAACACACGGCCGCGCCGATATCGCCAAACTCGCCACGGGGCTGGAAGTCATCCCCAGGCGCCGGCAGGAGTATCGCGGGATTGCCGTGGAAGAAATGGACGTCGCTGCCATTTTGGCCCGCAAGCCCCAGGTGGCTCTTATCGATGAGTTGGCTCACACGAACGTTCCGGGAAGCCGGAATGAGAAGCGATACCAGGATGTCCAAGATATTCTGGCGGCAGGAATCCACGTCATCAGCACCATGAACGTCCAGCATTTGGAAAGCCTTTATGACATCGTCGAAAAAGCGGTCGGCGTGAAGGTGCGCGAGCGTCTGCCTGATTCCGTTCTGGCTGAAGCGGACGAGATCGTCGATGTTGACCTGGCGACGGCCGATCTCAGGAAGCGGCTGGAGGAAGGCAAAATTTATCCGCTCGACCGGATCAAGACTGCCCTGGCCAATTTCTTTGTTCCCTCGAATCTGGAAAAGCTTCGGGAGCTCACGCTTCGCGAGCTGGCTTCGCAGATCGATCTCAGAAGGCGCGAAACTCAGGAGGAAGAAAGCGGGGCCGCCTCGGACCAGGTCTTGGTCTGTTTGAGTTCGCACGGCCCCAATAGCGAGAAATTGCTGCGCTATGGTTCGCGTCTGGCAGGAAGGTTGAATCGGAACTGGTATGCCGTCTATGTTCAGACGCCTTCCGAGGAAGCGACGGTCATCGACGCCCAAACCCAGCGGATCCTCTCCGAGACACTGACTCTGGCCAAGCAGCTGGGCGCTGTCGTGTTCACCTACAAGGGAGAAGACGTTGTCGATACCATTCTCAGGTTCGCCAAAGAATATCGTGTCGGGCATATCGTTGTCGGCAGGTCACATCCGAAACCTTTCTGGAAAAGGTTCGGCAAGAATAAAGCCGTCGTCGCCAATCTCGTAAAAAATGCCCGGGGAGTCACCATCATTGTCATCGATACTTGCGAGAAGGAAACCGTTATCAGCGGGTCCCTCGTCGAGGTCCCGGAAGGGATGGCACCCATTACGACGACCGCTGAAACTGCGGCCCTGCCTTCGGTCCTACCGACATTCGGCCAAACACTTTCAGCCCGACGCATCGTCATTTGGGACAACCCGGTCCCAAAAGAAGACGTTCTGCGAACGCTGGTCGCAGCTGTCGGCAAGGATGACGGAATAGAAGATCTTGAAACGTTATTCGGAGCCATCATGAGACGGGAGGAACAGGGCTCGACCTTTTTCAATGAAGGCGTGGCCTTCCCCCATGTCCGCGTCGATCATCTGGCTGACCCTATTGTCGCTATTGGATTGACAAGGCAGGGCGTCTCGGATGTCTCTACGGAAAAACCGATGGAGATCGTATTCCTCATTCTTTCGCCCGCCCAGGCTCCCGATACGCAGGTGAAGCTTTTGGCGCTGGCCAGCCGGGCGGCTCAAAACAGACATCTTCTCCAGACCTTGCGCTCCGTCCAGACACCGGAAGAAGCCATGGCGGCGATTCGGAATTGGGAAGCTCCCGAGCCATCCGCCGCCTAGCGACCCTTAATAAAGTCTGATTCATTTACTTTACTAAGCAAAAATCTTCACCTATAATTTTATTATTGCCATGAGCATTAAAATCGTTGAAAAAATCGGGGACGTGAAAATATACGGCGATGGGTCCCCCGGCGGAAAAGGAGTCGGTCTGGCCAAAATCAATGAATGTCCGATCCCGAAAGCCAATAAGCTTAAAACCAGCGTCCTCAGCACAACGTTTTACGACCGTTTTTTGGACCGCTGCGGAAAATTTGGAAAAGAAGAATCGGATATCATTGTTTCGATATGGAGTGAATTGGGAGACGTTCCGATCGGCATTCGCTCTTCGGCAACGAATGAAGCCGCGACATCCGCCGGAGGAACAGCCCTCATCCATGCCGGAGAATATACGTCCTACATGCTCCCCAACAATCATCCGGACGCTATGACGCGTTTGCATCAGGTCCAACAAGCGATTTATCACATCTATAATGATTTTACGCAAAAACAGCCTCCCGCCAGCCGGGAAAAAATGGCGGTTATTTTGAACCCAATCCCCGGCGTCTTCGATGATACGCTGGCCGGCCCCTGCTATTACCCTTATATCTCCGGAGTTGCCAATTCCTATTTTCCTCACGCTTTAAAAACACAGGACCCTAAAGAAGGATTTGCCAGAATCGCCTTTGGCCACGGATACGCGACCGTTTTGGATGACTTTCCGGTCATTTCCATGGCTACCATCAAAAATCCAATTCCTCTCAAATTGCTTCAAATCGGGAAGGGACAGCAATTTTTTTATGCTTTGGATATGACCAAGAACAGAGAGCTCAAGGGAGAAGAACTGGAAACGATGAAAAAATTGCACGTCAACTTCGCCAACTACCATAAAATCAAATTGTTGGGAATTCACAACAACCTCATTACCATCGAAGAGCTCATCCAGAACAATCACTTTCGTTTTAAGACGAGCCTTGTCGAGATTATGGAGACGATTGCATCTCGAATCACGCCTCATTTCCAGATCGAATTCGTTTTTAATATCAACTTTGCCAAGAAAGATAGAGAAGATGGGACGTTTCATATCGTCCAGCTTACGCCGTTGCCGGAGCTAAGATTCGATTCCATTCGTGTTCCCAAAAAGCCCCGCCATACCTTTCTGTCGATAAAAAATTCTCAAGGCCACGGCATTATAAGAGACATCAAATTTGCGGTCGTCATTTCTCCTTTCGTCTATACCAAAGAGATGCATGAGGTTGTCCGCAACAAGATTTCCGCCATCAATCGTCAAATGCACGAACGCCATGAGCCCTACATCTTGATCGTTCCCGGCCGGCTGGGCAGCAAAAATAGCGATTGGGGAATCTATGTAGATTATAAGGACGTCGATCGCGCGGCGGCCATTTTTGAATACGGAGTGGATATCGCCGGCCGGGCGGAGCCTCTCCCGGAAGACAGCCATTTAACCGGCGGGATCTACGGCAGCCATTTTCTTTATATGATCCAGGGCGGCTATGATGAGGATCAAAAAAGACTTCAAACCCGGATGTATGGGACACAAGGGACGCATTTCTTGACCAACTTGATGGGCAATAACATCATTTACGGTTATATCGCACCCGGCCAAGATAAGATGGATCCCTGGCTTTTTTCATCCGTTGATCCTCATGAGGCCTTATCGCTTTTGGAGTTTTCTAGTCCAGCGACACTTTTTGCCGACTCTATCCATCAGCGCTGTAAGGTTATCGTGGAAGATGGCGAATAAAAAGCTGGGCAAGGAATTCTCCTTCATCCCCAGAATCATTAATCCCGTCAAGATCGAAAAAGCCGTCTTCTTTTGCGCAGAAACCCGGATCCGGGAATCCTCACAGATCCTAAATGAAAACATGCCCTGGCTCAAAACCGAAATTCTCGGCAGCCCCCAATCCGTTTCCGATTGCGCTTCCGACCAGACGACGGTTTTCCTCTTTGACGATACGGCTTTGCCTCTTATTGACGCCGAAAAAATTCGCAAGAATAATCCTGATTCCGTGGTGGTCCTGCTTTCAGCGAATTATTTTATCCAACGTTCCCCTCCGCAACCTGCTAAAGAGAAATATCCCTACACGGCCAAAGCCGATCTTGTTTTTGCTTACAGTACGACCGTACTTGTCCCCCCGCTCATTATCACCTCTGTTGTCAGGGCCGCCGAAGATTTGATCAATATTCGGAGGTCTTCAAAAATCCGGCGATTTATCTTTTTGGTCGTGGATGACGAACCTCGCTGGCTTTCTCAATTTTTGCCGACTCTTTACGGCATCATCGGGCAGCGGGCCGATGTCATGATCACCCGAACGTACGAAGAGACATTGAGCTTTCTTTTCGGGACGGAGGAAGAATCTCAAATCGACGGCCGGGAGTTCCGGTCTCACGGCCATGGAGACGATGTTGTCTGTCTGATCGCCGATATTTTCTTTCCCAAAGGAAGCCACTTCAACAGCGATGCAGGCCGCGACATCGTCCGATTGATCAGCCGCTATTACCCCCGGATTCCCATCATCATCGCCTCTAAGGCCAAAGAGGCCGAGGATTTCAAAAGAATAGCCTTTCTTCTGCCTAAAGGAGACCCGGGGAGCCTCCAAAAACTCAAGGACTATATTCGTGATCACTCCGGCATGGGCGACTTCCTGATTTACGACGAAAACGGCCAAGAGTTGGATCGGATAAAAAATATCCGGGACCTATACCGGATCCTGTTGGCCGCGGAAAAAAATACCAAGCGTGGGCAGGCGCTAAGAAAAATCATGGAAAGCTACGGGCAAAAAGATAAATTCTCCACTTGGCTCTACATGCACAGCTACAGAGAGCTCGGGGATATCTTACGCCCGAAGCGAAGTCAAGGCCGGCGCCTGATCGCTTTATTGAAAAGATACCTGAAAAAAGAAATCCTGCAGCTGGACGCCACGCCCCTGGCTATTGACAATCTCAAAGCGTTCAGCCTCGATGATCTCCTATCTGTTCTGCGAACGATTCCTCCTGACATCCTCCAGCCGTTCTCCGACAACGATATCATCTCTTCCTGGCTGGACAGAAAAGGCTATTCGGAGCTCGCCGAAGAGCTTCGACCGATTCACGGAAGCGGAGCGAAATTGAGCAAGACCTTGATCTTGATTATTGAGAAATGGCAGAAAACCTACGCCCGAAGAGATCGAAGCCCGCAGCTGCTGAATAGCGCTAAGCTTAGCCCTTGATAAAAGTTCGTTCTTTTTGAGATATTATTAGGATTTTGTTTGATTTTTGTTAGGACGATATTAAAATAATCCTTGGGCCCGACGAAGCCCCGCGTTTAAAACGAGGATAACGAGGGCCGTTTGGAGGATAGCTGTTATTCATGAGCGATGCTCAAGCTAACGTCAAAATCCTACTCGTTGAAGATGATGTGAGTCTTCAGAAGAGTCTCGCCTTTATCCTTGAAAAAGAGGGGTTCAAAGTCCTTGCCACACAGACCGGCGAAGAAGCCGTCATTATAACGCGAAAGGAAAAGCCCGACCTGATTCTCTTGGATGTCGTCCTTCCCGGAATTGATGGCTACAAAGTTTGTCATATCCTAAAAAAGGACCCTCAAACCGCCACTATCTTCATCATCATGCTCACCGGAAAGAGAAAGCTCGAGGACATCGTCTTCGGCTTGAAAGAATACGCGGACGACTATATCATCAAGCCCTTCGAGCCCCAGATCCTAATCGCCCGCATCCACGCTTTGCTCCGAAGAAAAAACAAATTAGAAACGAGCGACCGACATACCCTGGAATTCGACGGATTGGCGATCAAGCTCGACGCCTACGAAGTCTTTGTCGACGGGGAAAAAATCGACCTGACCAAAACCGAATTTGACATCCTCTCTTTGTTGGCCGGAAAGCCAAATAAAGTCTTTACGCGTTCCCGAATTTTAGACCATGTCCGCGAAGACAACTACTCGATCACCGAAAGGGTGGTGGATTATCAGATCACGGGGATCAGGAAAAAACTGGGCAAAGCCAAAAAATATATCCATACGGTTCGCGGCGTCGGATATAAGTTCGAGGCGGAATCCAGTTCCTAGCATTCTTTCGCCGCCGACTCCTTGAATCATAAGGCCTTGAGGGGTTGTTTCACACGACAATTTTGATTATCATCTTTTTTTGACGGTCTCGGATTTGGTCGACGATATCGAAAAGATTTTTTAGAGGGAAAATGACGAGTTGCTTTTTTGTTACTGATTTGCACGGAAAGATCGAACGGTATCAAAAGCTTTTCCAGGCTATTATCACTGAACGACCTGAAGCTGTTTTTTTAGGCGGCGATTTTCTGCCGCTGCCAATCTATAGACCTAAGTCATTGAATATCTCTCGCCAAGATTTTATATATAAATTTCTCGTGAAACAGTTGGCCCGTTTGCGCCAAGAACTCAAGGACGCCTATCCCAGAGTTTTTCTTATCATGGGCAACGATGACCCGCGAATTGAAGAAGCCGCTGTTCTGGATGTCGCCTCTCAAGGAATCTGGGAGTATATCCACAACAGGAAGGTCGGCTTTCATGATTTTCATATCTATGGCTATGCCTGTGTTCCTCCGACCCCCTTCCGTATTAAAGATTGGGAACGCTATGATGTCTCACGCTATGTCGACCCTGGCTGTATTTCTCCCGAAGAGGGAATTCGCACTTTCCCGGTTTCAGATCAAGAAAAAAGGTACGCCACCATTCAAGACGATCTGGCCCGATTGGCTGGAGATGATAATCTGGATAAGGCCATCTTTCTCCTTCACGCCCCTCCTTATAAAACGACGCTCGATCTGGCTGCGCTAGAAGGCAAAATGATTGATCATGTCCCTTTGGATCCGCACGTGGGAAGCATCGCCATCCGTCGCTTTATTGAAACTCGTCAGCCTCTGCTGACTCTCCACGGCCATATCCATGAATCTGCCAAGCTATCGTTTTCCTGGCGAGACGTTATCGGGCGCACCTCTTGTTTTTCAGCGGCCCACCATGGCCCGGAGCTGGCTCTTGTTCGATTTGATCCCGATTGCCTCAAAGCGGCGACTCGGCAGCTCATTTAGCTCGGCTGTCCTGACTTTTTGAGAGGGAGAGGTCTGGCCGCATCCGTGACCGCGTCGATTTTCATCGCGTAGCTCTCCTTCCTGGCGATATCCTCATCCGTGACGATATGGATATCGAGGAGTCCCCCTGACCTGTGACCCGTTTTTTGGAAATTGATCTCGTCTAGAGCTAAGCTCCAGCCCTCGAGCCAGATCGCAAGCTCCTGGCGCTGTCTCTTTGTGCCCTGAAAATGGATCAAAATATCAATATCGCTCTGAGGGCCGGCGGCGGCATTTTTCGCGCTGCCAAAAACATAAAACGCCTTTACGCCAAAGCGAGCGGAGTCAAGTTGGGAAGCAACATGCTCAGCCATCTGCAGACGCCAGGCCCAAAAATTATCTGATCGTTTTTCATTCTGCTCCTGGGTGACAAAGGGAATCGGCGACGGGAGGGACGGGCTGGCCAGTATTCCCGCGGCTTCATCTCGGTCAGCGTTCATTAGGACCTTCAGGATAAGTCCATCCGTGCTCTTGGGAATATCGATGACCCTAACGGTATCAGCCAGGAAGGTGAACTCCGGTAGAATTTCGGGAAGGATATTATTTGATGTCTTGAAAAAATTCTCGTTGAAGATCGTGTCTTTTTCATCGGGATAAAGGGGCAGGTAGCGGATTTCGGCTTCAACTAAATCCTGGAAGAAATGTGTCCCAAAGGAAAGGTCTGGAAGATAGTTTCCTTTTTTCCGGGCGATTTCAATGAGCACGGCCGTATTCGAAATATCGGAATAGGTGACCTTCACGCCCAGCTTGATATCTCCCCGGCTTCCCCAACGTCCGGGTCCCATGAGAATGAACCGACGTCGGGGCAAAAGTTTATTAAGTTTTCCCACCGCTCGTCCGACGTCCAGCAGAGATGATTCCTCTTTAAGTTCATCGTATCCTTGAGGGTTGACATAGATGATATGGGTAATATCGGGCACTCGGCCATTTGAAACGAAACGGTTGCTGAAAAACAGGATTTTATCTTTGGGGATGTCTTTGGGAACCGGATACGGCTCACAGCCTTCCAAATAGCTTTGGGGCCGACATTGCAAGAGATAGAAATCCTTGCCGTCGGAGGCGAATTCGATATCCACGGGAGTTTTAAGCTTGTCCTCCAGCAATTGAAGCACGGATCTCAATTGGGGGATGAACTGCGTATCCGTGACAAGTCCCTCAAAGGTGACGATCAAATCATCCTTCTTAAAGTTGATATTCTTGCCTGCAGGTTTGTGAATACGATGGCTATCATGGACGGAAACCATCTTTTCAACGGCTGGGATATCTTGGCCAAATTTCTTTAAGAGCTCCCTGATCTCCACTGTCTCAAAAGCATTCGTTTTTAAATTAATCACATCAACCTTCTTGGGAGCGTAGCGGACAATTTCGTCAACAGAGACATTCACCCGAAGACCAATTTGGCCCGGGGCCATCAAGACGGGGTAATCGTCGCTTGTCCGGTCGACGGCGCGGGTTCCCAGCCCGGGGACAAGACGCAGCAAGCCGTCCTCGCGTTTAATCCGTGGTGACCAGCGGAATTCATTCCGGCTGAAGGCGACCCCGGCAAAGGACGGCATGAAGTAATCGCCGACTCTCGCCCCAACGACTTCTTGGATCATAATCCCCATTTCCTCGGCAAAATCCAACAAACCCCGTTCGGATCGGTATCCGATCGGATCGGGACCGAATGTCGAGGCGTAAACTTCGGCAATGGCGTCGGTCAGCGCTTCCAAACGCTCTCGCTTGTCGCCCTGGTTGGCGAGAAACAAGCTTTTATATTTCCCCGAAAACGATGACCCCATGCGGTCTTCGAGCAGGCTTGAACTTCTGACAATCAGAGGCTGATCCTTGAAATCGTCCAAAACCATCGACAGACCTTGGATGATTTCCGTCGGAAAACTGGAATTCTTAAAGGTTTGCACCAGATGAGGATATTCCAGCCTCACCTGATTGATATCCTTATATTTTTGTTCAACGGCCTCGTTTAGGTTATTGTAGCTGAGAAAACTCAACAATCCATCCGAGGTGATATACCACGTTTTGGGGACCTTGATGTCCCTCAGATGGTTTGAAGAATAAGAGCTTTTCTGGATAATATGTTTCGCCAAGAACAAGCCGGTGCTTTTCCCCCCCAATTTTCCCTGGCTTTCCGGGGAAAAGACGATATGGTCCAAAACTTCATAGAAATCATCGATGTCGATAAACTCCACGGCCGTGTTGACGAAATCTTGCCTGGCCGATAGAAAACGCTGGATGAGGGAGACCTGAACCCCTCTCTTGCTTGCCGCGGGCAACTCAATACCTTCCGCGGCGATATGATGATGGCGCCGGATGGCATCGACAACTTTGGCCAGCGGCAGATTGCGATTGCTGATTTGGACCAAAAAGCTGAGCCTGTCCTCCTGGATCCATTTTTGAATATTGGCCAGGATTTGTTCATTGGTCAGGTGCATCGCAGCAAGCTTAAATGTTTCGTCTATGAGACGGTCGGTAAACGCTATATAACTTTTCTGGTCGGGACGGTTTTCATCGGCCAGCGCCCTCTCGTCTTTCGTTCTCGGCCCGCCGCCTGATTTCTGCAAGAGTCGTTCGGCTTCCCCGATTCCGCTCCAGCACAAAAAATTCAACATGCGGCGGGAGATATCCAAAAAGAGATTTTTGTTCGTCTCCCGCAAAAAATTCAAGGCCACCCGCCACTCTTCGGCTTTGTGTTCGGTCAGATCTCGTCTAGCAACCCGATATTCCTGAAAAACTTGTTTCATCCTCGCATACAAAATGTAATGCCCCAGGCGTTCGACAATCGTTCCCAGCAGCTTGGTTTCTTCCTTAAGAAAAGGGCCGTCATCCATATGGGGCATTTCGGCCGTGTAATAGATGTTGAGCCGTCCGATCTGCTGATCCTGGACTTTGATGTCGGCAAACTGCACCCAGGGAGTTTCCTTAAAATTTGGAGATTGGCCGGTGTGACTTTCGAGAGTGATCTTCGCCACACAGATATCCGGATACTGCCAGCCGGGAGGGATGGCTTCGATAATCCCTTTACAGATATCGTCCAGATTTGTATCCGGCTTGTTTAAGAGTCCCTCAATTTTATACAGGCAATTAAGCTCTTTGGCTCTTTCGGACAAGAACCAAATCAGATTATCGATATTTTTCGGCTGATCAGGCATAATTAATGACTCCTCGACTCGTTGTTCCATCCACTTTTATTTTTAAAGGGAAGAGAAGTTTGACATGGCGAACAAACTCTGTTTCGGCGACGACTTTTTGCTGTTTTAGCCAATTCCAATCAATCGTATACTTTTCCCAGTGAGGTACAGAAAAATAGAGAACACGGAAGCTCGTGATATTATGGAAAAAATGAGACCCCTGGCTGAGCATGAAATTCATCTCCGGCAAAGTCGACTCGACAATCGCTTTCGCTCCGCAGATTTGTCCAAAGTTGACGGGAATACCGCCCAGGGGATCGGAAGAACCCCAGCGACCGAAGCCCAGGAGAAGATAGGGATCATGGGAGGCCATGAGTTTGTGGTTCTGCTCCTCCAGTTGCGCGGCGATCATGGGCGTCTGATGAACATTAAATTTTTCGGGCTTGCAATAGACGATATCCTGGATATGATCAAGAATTCCGTTGCCCAGAACGGATTCGGAAGCCACGAGCACATTCTTTCCCACGAGCTCGGCTAGAGAGACGTCGACTTTAGCGTCTGAAACAACCATCGGCCTGACCTGTAAAAAGCCAAAGCGTGCGGGCCTGCCGTGGGTCTCATCCAGAGTCAGGGCAAATTCAATCTCCACCATTCTCTCCAAGGTATCTTCACATATATGAAGGAGGGTCCGGAGCATTTTGTTGAGAGGGATAAGCTCAAATTTCAAGATGGAAGCGAAATCGATAATCCTCGGGCCTTTCTCGGCGATGCCAAAAACAATTTTGTCGTCGTGGGACCTATAGGTCGACGCAATGAAGCGTAAGGTTCCATCTCGCTCCGCCTCTTCCAAGTTGAACTTCAGCATGTATTCGGTTTCTTTGATGGGGTTGTATTCTCCCGGTGGACCCATGTTGATGGCCCAGAATTCAGTCTGAGATTGTTCTAAAAGCTCGCTGATGGAAATGTAGGGGGGGTTCGCTTGAGGATACGCCGGCGAAAAGGACCAGCCTATTCCATCATCGACGATGCTTTTCCCCAGCCCGAGCGCCAGATCAATCACGCCATCGCCCGGCTTGGCATGGCCGAGCGGATAAAAATTATGAGAGCGAGCGATACCCGAGATATGGGGATAAAAACGGTCGCCATGGCGGCCTCCGACCACTTCTTGGATGATGACCGCCATTTTTTCATCGGCTGTCGTGTGCTGGGTGGCCTGCATATAGTTTTTGGCGTCCTTGAAAAAAGTGGAAGCGTAAACATATTTGATGGCCTCCGCCAGCTTTCGAAATCGTAAATCCGCGTCCCATTGATTGTTGGGAATCATCTTCGTCGCATAGACACTGGCAAAAGGCTCAAACATGGCATCTTCAAGCAGACTCGAGGACCTGACCGCCAAGGGCCTATGTACTTGCGCGATGAGCGCCCTCAGGTCGCCGACAAGTTGCGTGGGTAATTCCGCCCTTTGAAAAGCTTGAGCGACAAGGTCGTCACGCGAGTCAGAAAAAGCGACGTCATCGAGGCTGTTTTCTTTCATGAAAAGGTCGAACGAGCCCGTTGTGATTACGGTCAAGGTTGGAATCTCGACTTGAATTTCAGGCAAGAACTGGGGAGTGATCCGTGTTTCAAGAATCTCCTTCATGAGGGCTAGGCCCTGGGCTTTCCCCCCCAGCGCTCCCTTGCCAATGAGCGTAAATTTTTCCTTGCCGGTGAAAAACTGACGATCGAAGGGGGCCAGGTTCTTTAAAAAGGACATCTCCCTTCTTTTTGACATTCGAATCTAGCGTTTGAAACGGTTCAATACTTTAGGCCGCGGTCCATTGTTGCCGTCAGACCCAGCCCCGATCTTTGCAGGCTTGAGCCACACGGGAAATGGCGATAAAAAAGGCGGCATCACGCATATATAAGCGCTTTTCTTTAGCCAGCTCGAGAACCGAACGAAAAGCCGCGGTCATTTTTACGTCCAACTTGCCCAGGATTTCGTCTTTTTCCCAATAATAATTCATATTGCTCTGGACCTGCTCGAAATAGCTGCAGGTGACACCCCCCGCATTCGCAAGAATATCCGGAATAAGGAAAATATCGCGGCCGGCAATCACTTTGTCCGCCTCAGACGTCATGGGGCCATTCGCGCCTTCGGCGATGATTTTTACTCTCGGGCGAATCTTCTTCACGTTGTCGATTGTAATTTGGTTTTCTAAGGCCGCAGGGATCAAGATATCAACATCCTGCTCGAGCCAGGCACTTCCCGGAAGCACTTCGTAGCCCAGATTCATAGCTTTTTTTTTATCGATTCCCCCGAAGCGATCGGTTATGCTCACAAGGCTGTTAAAATCGATCCCTGATTTTTTTTTGTATGAATATGAGGCCCCATCATTTTGATCCCAGCAAGAGACACAGATCACCTTGCCTCCCATCTGTTGGAAAAGTCGGATTGTATATTGACCGACATTGCCAAATCCCTGGACGCTGGCTGTTGTATCCTCGGGTCGAATTTCCAGCTCTTTAAGCGCTTCGCGCAGCGTGAAGGCCAGGCCAAAACCTGCCGCCTCCAATCGGCCGAGGGAACCGCCCATTCCAACCGGCTTGCCCGTGATAAACCCCGGCAATTTCTCACCTCTGACCGCCTCGTATTCATCAAGCATCCAGAGCATATGCTGAGCATTGGTCATAATCTCCGGAGCAGGCACGTCAATTTGAGGCCCCAAGTCTCTGAATAATTGTCTCACCCAGCCTCGGCAGAGCTGTTCTTGTTCTTTGAAGCTGAGGTTGTGAGGATCGCAAACCACCCCGCCATGGCTCCCCCCTAAAGGAATGTCCATTAATGCGCATTTCCAAGTCATCCACATGGCCAGGGCACGGATAGTATCAATCGTTTCCTGAGGATGAAAGCGTATGCCTCCCTTTCCGGGGCCGCGGGCATCGTTGTGAAGAACACGAAAACCTCGAAAGATCTTAATTTTACCGTCATCCATGCGAATGGGAATAAGGAATTGATATTCTCTCATGGGCCACCGTAAAAGATCTCTCGTCGCGCCGTCCAGTTCGAGCAAATCGGCGATCCTATCAAACTGGGACTGGGCCATTTCAAACGAGTTAAATGGTTTGATGCTCATCGCTCTTTTCCTTTCTCCACAAAAATCGGCATGAAATTGACATCATCGGGGCTTCCATAATCCTTCTTTTTAGAAAATACCCTTAGCGAATTTAAATGTCAAGGAACCTTTCATCATCAAGCGGAAAGGCTTATCTCCTGGGTTCCGCCCGGCGCAATTATTTAAAGACTTTTTTATTAAAATCAAAACAAAAACCAAATAAATTTATAACAATTGTGGTGTATTCGAGAAAGATGAAGTTATTCATACTTCAATCATTTTTAAAATCATAATAAGGAGAACTGTTTATGGGTAATTATGTTTCCGACTTTATGTCTGAAGTCATTGCCAAGAATCCGGCCCAGCCCGAATTCCATCAAGCCGTCCATGAAGTTGTGAATTCCCTGTCCTTGGTCCTGGAGCGTCATCCAGAGTACCGCAAGACGAAGATCCTGGAACGTATTGTGGAGCCTGAACGCGTGGTCATGTTCCGGGTGACTTGGTTGGACGACGCGGGGGAAGTCCATGTCAACCGGGGCTACAGGATTCAAATGAACAGCGCCATAGGTCCCTATAAAGGCGGTCTTCGCTTCCACCCGACAGTCACTCTTGGGATTCTGAAGTTTCTCGCTTTTGAACAGGTTTTTAAAAACAGTCTGACGACCCTTCCCATGGGCGGGGGCAAGGGCGGCTGTGATTTTGACCCAAAAGGAAAGAGCGACAATGAGGTTATGCGTCTTTGTCAAAGCTTCATGAACGAGCTTTTCCGGCACATCGGCCCCGACACGGATGTTCCTGCAGGAGATATCGGAGTCGGCGGACGGGAAATCGGCTTCCTTTATGGACAATATAGAAAGTTGAAAAACGAAGTAACGGGAGTTCTCACCGGCAAAGGATTGGACTGGGGCGGGTCGCTCATCCGGACTGAGGCCACGGGATACGGCGCGGTTTATTTTGCCGCGGAAATGCTGGCGACCAGAAAGCAAACTTTTGAGGGGAAAACGTGTTTGGTCTCGGGAAGCGGCAATGTTGCCCAATATACCGTCGAAAAAATCAATCAACTGGGAGGCAAGGTCGTAACATTGTCCGATTCCAATGGATACATTTATGACCCGGCCGGAATCGACGGCAAAAAGCTGGCCTTTATTATGGACTTAAAAAACATCCGGCGCGGCCGTATCAAAGAATACGCCGATAAGTTCAAGGGCGCGACCTATATACCCTTTGCCGGAGGCTTAGATCATAACCCCCTCTGGAATCATAAGGCTGACTGTGCGTTCCCGAGCGCCACTCAAAACGAGATCAATGCCAAGGACGCCAAAAATCTTGTTAAAAACGGCGTCTATGTTGTCGTTGAAGGCGCCAATATGCCCACAACAGCGGAAGGGGTTGATATCTTTCTTGATGCAAAAATTCTATTCGCTCCAGGAAAAGCTGCAAACGCGGGAGGCGTGGCGACGTCCGGACTCGAAATGTGTCAGAATAGCATGCGCTTGAGCTGGACAAGAGAAGAAGTTGACAATCGCCTCCATCAGATTATGAAAAGCATCCATAAAACATGCGTCGAAGCTACCGAAACCTATGGGACACCCGGGAACTACGTCAACGGCGCCAATATCGGCGGCTTTCTTAAAGTCGCCCGGGCGATGATGGAGCAGGGCTTAGTTTGAAATAAATCTCTTTAACTTCTTCTTAACCTAAAAAGAATGCGGGAGGGCGGAGGGCCCTTCCGCATTCTCATTTTGGATAAACCCCCAAATCCGGTTGAAAATCTCCCACGGCAAAAATCAGGAGAAAGCCATCACTCAGACGTTCTTCCCAATGGCCAGAAGATGGGAACTGACGCCTTGTAATCTTCGTCAAACAGAGAAAGACGGACGCTTCATTCCCGATTCGGGATTTGATCCGGGGAATTTGCTTTTGAAAAATACTTTATAATATCATTCATCTTGGGGAGGAGGATCAGGCTCAGCCAGATCAAGGAAGGGATTTTCCTGCGGAGTCACCTTGACCTGGCGATAATCATAAAGAGCGGATGACGTTTTTTCGGGAGGCAAAGCATGGCCGCTAAAAAGCTTTACAGGTCTTTGAGTCAGAAAATGCTGGGTGGGGTCTGCGGCGGTCTGGCCGACTATTTCTATGTCGATGTCTCGCTCGTCCGGCTGATTTTTGTCGGCATCGCCCTGGTGACCATCTTCATTCCGATGTTCATTTTTTATGTCGTCGCCTGGATCGTCATTCCATCGGAAACGACGATTTCGCCTCCCGAGGAGAAGAAATAGAGTCGAGCGGTCACCGTCGATTCACTCCCGGCGATGATGTTGGCGTTGACCAGAGTTGACGAAAAAATGTATATCCGATATAAAAGAGGCTGCTTCGGCGGACGCTGCCATGGATACGAACGAGATTAAGTTTAAACACATTGCCGTGGAAGGCGTGTTCAAGTCGGGGAAGACGAAGCTCGCCGCCATTCTGGCCCAAAAGATCGGCGGTAAGCTCGTACTCGACAGGCCGGAAAATCCCTACATCAAAGATTTCTACGACGAAAAAGAGGGGGCGGCCTTTCTCGCCCAGCTGGTGTTCCTTGTGAACCGCTACCATCAGCAGGTTCTGCTCGTCCAGCGGGACCTTTTCGAGGAGCGGATCATCTGCGATTACATTTTTGAAAAAGACAAGATTTATGCCTACCAGACGCTATCCGATGATGAGCTCGTCGTCTATGAAAAAATTTACGGCGTCTTCAGCGAGCGGATTTCCAAGCCCGACCTCGTGATTTATCTTCAGATCTCGCTGTCGACATTGGTCAAAAGGATCGCCAAGGAAGGTAACGTCCAGGAAAAAAATATCTCGGAGAAATATCTACAGGATCTGATAGAGGCCTTCGATTATTTTTTCTTCAATTATCAGGCGACGCCGCTACTCGTGGTCAAGTCCGACGAGCTGGACCTGGCCGACGAGGCGGACCTTGACGATCTCCTCGACCAAATCGGTCAGATGAAAAAGACATCGCTCTTCTATGTCCCTCAAAGCTACGCGGGCAGGGACGCCAGGAAAAAATGACTTTACCTCAATCCCGCGAACCAAGGCGGGATGGGGAGAAAGGAAGGATCATGGCAGAAACAAAAATCCAAAAAATCACCATTCCTTTGCTCCAGGCCAAAAAGGCCGCTGGCGAAAAAATCCTGGCTCTCACGGCCTATGATTTTCCCGTGGCGAAAATCATCGATGACGCGGGAATCGATTTGATTCTGGTCGGCGATTCCTTGGGGATGGTCGTCTTGGGGTATGAAAACACTATTCCCGTTACGATGGACGATATGATCCATCACACCAAGCCCGTCGCCCGGGCGGCGCGACGGGCGTTAGTTGTCGGCGACATGCCGTATTTCTCGTTCCATCTGTCGCCCGAAGAATCGATTCGCAACGCCTCCCGGTTCATCAAAGAGGCCGGCGCGCAGGCCGTGAAAATCGAAGGGGCCTCCAGAAAAAGGCTCAAATTGGTCGAGAGCCTGGTCGAGGCGGAAATTCCCGTCATGGGCCATGTCGGGCTGACGCCGCAGTCCATCCATCATATCGGCCAGTTCAAGGTGAAAGGGAGCGAGAAGAAGGAGGCGGAAAAGCTCATCCAGGACGCGTTGAATTTGCAAAAGGCCGGAGTCTTCGCCGTCATCCTGGAATGCATTCCCCTGGAAGTGGCGCGGATCATCACCGCCAAACTTTCGATCCCGACTATCGGCATCGGTGCCGGCCCCTGGTGCGACGGGCAGATCATCGTCTTTCATGATCTGGTCGGCTGCTCCGGCGGCTATCTGCCGAAGTTCGTGAAAAAATACGCCGATCTTCACAACGTAATCGCCGCGGCCGTGAGCGGCTACCGGAATGATGTCCTCAAGGGCTTTTTTCCGGATGACGAACATTCGTATCATCTGAAGCCGGATGTCGCCAAGTCGCTCCAGAGCTATAAAAGAAGGAAACCGGCATAAGAGATTTCTGAATGAAAGTCATAAAAAAAATTCCGGACATGAAGGCCGCGGTCAGAGAATATCAATCGCAGGAAAAAATCATCGGATTTGTACCGACCATGGGCTATCTTCATGAAGGACACCTGAGTCTCGTCCACGCCTCAAAGCGAAAAGCGGATATCACCGTCGTCAGCATCTTCGTCAATCCGACGCAGTTCGGGCCGCGAGAAGATTTCAGAGACTATCCCCGGGATTTCGCAAGGGACACGGCCATGCTCGACAAAGAAGGCGTCGATATCGCGTTTTCTCCTGAAGCTCGGGACATGTATCCCGACGGCTATAAGACGTATGTCGAAGTCCATGACCTCCAGAATAAACTCTGCGGGAAATCACGGCCCGGCCATTTCCGGGGCGTGTGCACGGTCGTTCTCAAGCTCTTGAACATCGTCGAGCCCGACCTCGCGTTTTTCGGGCAGAAGGACGCCCAGCAGGCGATCATCCTCCAGACCATGGTCCGCGACCTCGACCGCGACGTTCAAATCGAAGTCATGCCTATCGTCCGGGAAGCGGACGGTCTGGCGATGAGCTCGCGGAATACATATTTAAATCAGGCCGAGCGGCAGGCCGCGCTCATCTTGATGAATAGCTTGCGGCGGGCGAAGAGGAATATTGATAAAGGCGAGCGCAATGCGGAGGTCATCCTCGCCGGGATTCGGAATCTAATCGCCAAGGAACCCCTGGCCAGGATCGATTATCTTGAGGCCGTCGAGACGAAAGATCTTAATCCGGTCCGAGAGATCACGGCGGGAACGTTGATTGCGCTCGCGGTGTTCATCGGCAAAACCCGGCTGATCGACAATATGATTGTTTGATTAAAGAGGATATAAGCCATGCGAAGAACTTTGCTTAAGGCCAAAATTCAAAAAGCGCTTGTGACCGAGACGAATCTGGACTACGAGGGCAGCCTGGGTTTGGACGAGACGCTGATGAAAGCCGCGGACATGATCCCCTTTGAGAAAGTCCATGTCTATAACATCACCAACGGTGAGCGTTTTTCGACCTATCTCATCAAAGAAGGGAAGGATTCCGGCAAAGTGGCGATCTACGGCGCCGCCGCCCATAAAGCCGGGGCGGGGGATAAGCTGATAATTGTTTCCTATGTCCAGTTGGGCGAGGACGAGATCGAATTCTTCATGCCCCGCATCGTCAGTCTTGACGGAGAAAATAGGATCAAAGAAATCAAATAATTATTTGAAGACAAAGATGGAATAGCGTAAATTCGGAAAAACAGACCTAGTTGTGCGTCTTGACGGGCTCGGGGCGCGCCTTCTTGCTTTGGCTTAATATATTTTCAATCGTCTTTATGAGGTCTGACAGCCGGAGCGGCTTGGAGATGTAGTCGTCCATGCCCGCGGCCAGGCATCTCTCCCGGTCTCCCTTCAGCGCGTGCGCCGTCATGGCCACGATCGGGACGTGGCCGGCCGTCTCCTGTTCCTTCTTGCGAATCATTTCGGTCGCTTGAAATCCGTCCAGATTTGGCATTTGGACGTCCATTAAAATCAAATCAAAAGAGTCCTTCTCCAGCGCCGCAAGTGCCTCCAACCCATCGTTGGCAATCGTCACCAAATGTCCTTGGTTCTCGAGGATTTTCATTGCCATCTTCTGGTTGATGATATTGTCCTCCGCTAAAAGAATCGAGAATTGTCTCTTTTCTTTCTCCAGAGAATGCCGAGTTATCAGCGATGTTTCCCCTTTCTTCTCGGGGGATGTTCCCAGCGCCAGCATGATCGCATCCAGCAGGCTGGACTGCTTGATTGGTTTCGTCAAATAGGCCGCCAGCCCCAGCTTTCGGCACAGCGAGGCATCCCCGCGGAATCCCGCGGAACTCAGCATCATAATTGTGGCTTTCCTGAACTCCGGATGTTTTTTGATCTGGGCCGCCAGCTCGAATCCGTCCATATAAGGCATGTTGGCATCTATCAAGATCAACCGGAACGGCTGGCCGGACAACCGCGCCGCTTCCAAGGCCTCCAGCGCCCTTGCTCCGCTCTCCACGGCCGTCGGTCTCATATGCCAGTGGGCCAGCATCTCCTCCAGGATCCGCCGGTTCGTCGCGTTGTCGTCTACGACCAGCACCGGAACCCCCTGGATGTCCTCGAATTTGACCGGTTTCGACTCCGCTTCCTCCCCTTCCTGCAACCCCAGCGGCACGTTAAAGTGAAAGGTGCTTCCTTTGCCCAGTTCGCTCTCCGCCCAGAGCCGCCCTCCCATCAACTCGATGAGCTGAGACGATATCGTCAGACCCAGACCTGTTCCTCCGTAAAGCCGCGTCGTCGAGCTGTCAGCCTGCATGAACGGGTCAAAAACAACCTTCAGTTTGTCCGGAGGGATCCCGATGCCCGTATCTCTGACCTGGAAATGCAGCCAGAGATGTTTATCGATCCGCTGTTCTATGCTGACCAAAGTCACCACCTCGCCCTGGTTGGTGAATTTGATAGCGTTGCTCAGCAGGTTGGTCAAGACCTGACGCAGACGGCCCGGATCGCCTACGACCCGGTCCGGGATGTCCGTCGGAATGTGATAAGCGAGCTCCAGCCCTTTCTTATCGGCCTGGACGGTCAAGCTTGAGACCATGGCATGAATCGTATCTCGGAGGTTGAAGTTGATCTTCTCGATATCAACCTTCTTGGCCTCGATCTTGGAAAAGTCAAGAATGTCGTTGATGATGTTCATCAGCGATTCCGCCGACGCCTTGACCGCTTCCAGATACTCCCGCTGCACGGTAGTCAATTTGGTTTGGAGCGCCAGCTCCGTCATCCCGAAGATGCCGTTCATCGGCGTCCGTATCTCATGGCTCATGTTCGCCAGAAATTCGCTCTTCGCCCGGTTGGCCTCCTGCGCCTGCTTGCGTGCAGCCACCAGCTCGGAGGTGTCCGTATAGACGACCATCCCGCCGGCGAGTTCATCTCCTATATAAATCGGAGAGCCGCCCAGGATGACATTCAATGGGGTGCCGTCTTTGCGATGGCGAACGGCTTCCCGGAGATTGACAACCTCTCCGGAATGAGTGACCTTTGACAGCTTGGCGGCCTCCTCTTTGAGATCAGGCCTGATGACGACGTCATCGATGTCTTTTCCCAGGACCTCGTCCCGCTTCCAGCCGAAGATATTTTCCGCGCCGGGGCTCCATTCTATGATCCTGCTCTGGGCGTCGATGGTCACGATGGCGTTCGGGGAGCTGAACAAGACTGCTTCCAGGTATTTCTGCCGCCGTTCCAGTTCCTTTTCGGTTTTTCCCCGGACTGCAATTTCCTGATGTAATTCGGCCGTCCGGGCTTGAATTTTCCGTTCCAGCTGCAGATTTCTTTGGCGGATGTTCCGGGTGCGCAGCCGGTAGACGGCGCCGACCAGCAGCAGGACCAGTATGGCCGCCAGCCCCTGAAACCACCGCGTCTGCCAGCCGGGAGGGACGATCCGGATTCTCAACGCAACGCCATTCTCATTCCACACCCCATCGTTGTTCGAGGCCTTAACTCGAAACGTGTATTGGCCGGGCCGGAGGTTCGTGTAGCTCACAAACCTCCGGTCCTTGACATAGTTCCATTCCTTTTCCAGGCCTTCCATGATGTAGGCGTACCCGTTCTTTTCCGGCGCCGCGTAATGCAGTGCCGCAAATTCAAATGAGATCAGCCGGTCCTGATAGCTGAGGGCAAGATCGAATGTTTCCGAGATGGATCTTTCCAGAACGACCTTGCCGTTGAGCTTTTTTCCGATGGGAACGGTCTTATTGAAAATTTGGAAGTCGGTGATCACTACGGTCGGAATGAAGGGATTGTCTTGGATGCTCTCGGGGAAAAAGCTGTTGAGCCCGTTGGTTCCGCCGAAGAACATCTCGCCGCCGCGGGTCTTATAATAAGATCCGCCGTTGAATTCGTTGCTCTGCAGTCCATCGGAGTCGTCGTAGTTCTTGATTTTCCCGGTCCGGGGATTCAGCTTGGAAAGCCCCCGGTTGGATGAAATCCAGATGTTGTCCGCCTCATCGACCAGGATCCCGTAAATGGCGTTGTTCGAAAGTCCGTCCTTCTCTGTGAAACAGATAAAGGTCCCTGTCTTCCGATCAAATTTATTGATGCCGCCCAGCGTCCCGATCCAGAGATCTCCCGCGGAGTCTTCATTCATGGACATGATGAAGTCGTTGCAGAGGCTGTTGGGATTGGCCGGATCGTGTCGGAAGCGATTGAATTTTCCGCGGTCGCGGTCGAACCTGTTCAGTCCACCGCCGAACGTTCCCACCCATAATATCCCCGAACGATCCTCGAAGAGGAGGCGGACGATATCATGGCTCAGGCTCTCCGGATCGGAGGGGTCATGTCGATAGCGGATGAACTTATTTTTTTCGGATATGAATTTGTTGAGCCCTCCGCCTTCCGTTCCCACCCAAAGCGCCCCCAGATGGTCGGTCCGCAGGCTCCGGATGGAGTTGTGGCTTAAACTGCCTGGGTCTTCAGGGTCATTGAGAAAATGGGCGAACGCCCGCGTTTTCGGATCGTATTTGTCCAGCCCTCCTCCCAGCGTTCCGATCCAGACCGCTCCGATGCCGTCGATCTGGAGGGCATAGACAAAATTGCTGCTCGGGCTGTTGCGGTTGCCGGGCTCATGTCGGTAATGGGTGAACCTGTCGTTTTTTCTTTCAAAATAATCTAAGCCCCGGTTCTCGGTGCCGATCCAGAGATTGCCCGAACCGTCTTCCGCGATCGCCCGGACATAGTTGGAAACCAGGCTATTGGGGTTATGGGGAATACTTTCATAAAGATTGAACTTCCTCTTATCGGGGACATATTTATTGACGCCCTTCCCTCTCGTCCCAATCCAGAGCACGCCTGTCCGGTCCTCATAAATGGAAGTGACGTAATCGTAGCTGAGGCTTTTAATGTTGGCCGGGTCGTTCCGGATGACGGTGAAATTCTTCTTTTCAAAGTCGAATTTATTGAGGCCCTCGTTTGTCCCTATCCAGAGCGAATCCGAGCGGTCCTGGAAGATAGTATAGACGTTGTTGTTGCTGAGGCTGTCGGGGTTGCTGTCATCATGGAGGTAGCGTGTGAATTTGCCCGTCTTGCGGTCGAAGGCGTTCAGCCCTCCGCCTTCCGTTCCCACCCAAAGCGTTCCCGCACGGTCTTCGTAGATGGTTCGTAAATGATCGTGACTTAGGCTCAGCGGGTCGCGAGGATCATGGACATACCGGGTGAGTCTGCCCGTCTTGGGGTCGAGGGCGTGCAAGCCCCCGTAGGTCGCCAGCCACAGGAGCTCCGATTTGTCTTCATAAATGGCATATATGGCATCGTGGCCTGGCTTCTGCGGTTTGCGGGATTCATGGACGAATCGCATGAATTTGCCCGTCTTGCGGTCAAGGGCGTTCAACCCTCCGCCTTCCGTTCCCACCCAGAGCTGCCTCCTTGCGCGGTCCTCGTAGATGGCATATACGGCATTGTTGCTCAGGCTTTGCGGGTCACTGGGGTTGTTCTGGTAGCGGGTGAAATTGTCCTTGTCTCGGTCATATCTGTTCAGGCCGCCGAGGGTTCCCACCCAAAGAACTCCCCGGGAATCCTCGAAGATCGACCAGACCGTGTTGTCGCTCAGGCTGTTCGGGTCGTCGGACGATGGCTTGTAGATTGTGAACTTATACCCATCGTACTTGTTCAGACCCACTTCCGTGCCGAACCAAAGGAACCCTTTTCTGTCTTGAAGGATGGCGAGGATCGATCCTTGGGAAAGGCCTTCTTTGATGGAAATATTGAGGAAATTTATCGCATTGTCCCGCGCAGATAATCCCGGGGACATGAAGAGGATTCCCATGGCCGAGTTGAACAAAATGACCAGGGCCAATTTTTTATGATGATCCCGAAAGACATTTTTCAGAAAAGAAGAGGTTTTTCGATAAATGTCCATAGTGATTCCTTTCCTCAGTAAAGCTTATCAGGCAGGGAAGAAAAGGAGTGAATTAAGCTTGAGGAATGAGAACATCCTTTTTCCCCTGCACAATTTCTACTCCCTTTGAGCTCGGATTCCATGTCGCATCTTATGCCCGAAATATATCTCAGGCTGAGGAGGACTGTCAATATCGATGGCTACAGATTTCCGCCCCGACTTTCACGTCAGATTTTATGCTCCAAGCCTAGGGGAACCCTTGATGCAGATTTTTTTTCTTGTCAGAGCAGGAAAATATTATGCGCCTGGCATTGTTCCCGGATCTCATTCGGCCAGAGGCTTGCCTGGATTTCCCCAATGTGCACTTTCCGAAGAAAAAAAGATAAAAGTCATTCAGAAAAAATGTTGGAATGGAGGCGGATGGTCTTAGAGGGCAGAGGCGATTGACAAACGATTTGCCGCTTGGCGATCAAGGGCTGCGCCAGCTACTTCGCCGCCCAGTCCTTGAGCTTTTCGTAGGGCATCTCGCCGCAGACGGCGTCGTTGGTTTCGGTGTTGAGGAAGGTGGGCACGCGCAGCTGGCCCCCGCACTTGGCGGAAATGATGGGCCGATAGGAGCGCATCAAGTCGGCGTTTTTCTCATCGTGCCAAATTTCGAGCCGCTCGATGCTGACGCCGGTCTCCTGTTCGAGCTTGTCGACCAAGGGGTGCATAGCCCGGCAGTGGGGGCATTCCCTTCCATGGAACATAATATATTTTTTCATGGGTCACCTCTTGATAAAAAGTCCGCACCAGCATTCTCCCTTGTCCAGACCTTTGTAGGTTTCGTGGATGAGGAAGTTGCAAGGGCAGACGATCCTTAGGTCTTCGGCGAAATCCTTGGACATCAGGCGGCAGGGACAGTATTTCAGCCCGTGGTTGTGCTCATTGTTGAAGATGCCGTCGAAGAGCAAATCGACGCGGCCGCGGTCCGGGTTGACCATGAATTCGTTTTCTTCGGTGAATTTTTCGATCGCCCGGCGGAAGTCTTCTTTCGTGAATTCACCGTCGGCTTCCGTGCCGCAGATGGTCTTGGCCTCTTTCGTGGAGATTCCGACATAGGCGTTCTTGATTTTACAGGTCGGACAGACTTCGGGCGGCTTAAGGCCGTAGTGAATGTCGTTGCAGACGAAGCATCGCCAAAATATTTTCATCCATCCTCTCCTCGACTCAATTCCTATGGAATCTATCGGCATAGAGGATAATAGGCCAGATCGCGGCAGAAGTCAAAATAAAAAAAACCGCAGAAAATTCGCAGACACATACCAGATTTAATCGATATTTTTCACGAGCACTGAAGCTCGAATTCGGTCTATGTCTGCGAATTTTTGGAAATCGGTGCCTGTCACCGAATTTCGACAAATCTTTATTCCGGATGGTAGTTCGGGGCTTCTTTGGTGATGGTCACGTCGTGGACGTGGCTCTCGCGGAGTCCGGCCGATGAGATTTTGATGAACTTCGCCTTTGTCTGCAGCTCTTCGATGGTCCTACAGCCGGCATAGCCCATACCCGATTTGAGTCCGCCGACAATCATCTGGATGATCGAGGCCGCGCTGCCTTTGTAAGGCACCAGTCCTTCGATGCCCTCCGGCACAAGCTTGGCTTCCGGCGCGGCTAAATCCTGGAAATATCTGTCGCGGCTCTTGCCTTCTTTCATCACTTCAAGCGATCCCATGCCGCGGTAGATTTTATAAGATCGTCCCTGGTAGATGACGGCTTCGCCCGGGGCTTCATCCGTCCCGGCCAGAAGGTTGCCGAGCATGACCGTGCTCGCGCCCGCGGCGATGGCTTTAGTAACGTCGCCGGAAAATTTGATTCCACCGTCGGCGATAATCGGGACATTCTTGGCTTTTGCGATTTTATAGACATCGGCGATGGCCGTGATCTGGGGGATGCCGGCGCCGCTGACGACGCGCGTCGTGCATATCGAGCCGGGACCGACTCCGACCTTGAGCGCGCTGACGCCCAAGTCGATGAGTTCCGCAGCGGCTTCCGCCGTGCCGATATTGCCGGCCGCGACTTCCAGCTCCGGGAATTCTTTTTTCAACATTTTGACGGTGTCGAACACGCGCTGTGAATGGCCGTGGGCCGTATCGACCACGAGGACGTCGACGTTGGCGTTGACGAGCGCCTTGGCTCTATCCAGGACGTCTTCGCCGACGCCGACCGCCGCCCCCACCCGCAGCCTGCCCAGGTTGTCTTTGGCCGAGTTGGGGTACTGGATTCTTTTAAGGATATCTTTATAGGTGATCATCCCCTTGAGGTGAAATTTCTCATCGACGATCAGGATTTTCTCGATTTTATGCTTATGAAAGAGCTTTTCGGCCTCCGCGAGCGACGTTCCGACCGGTACCGTGATTAGTTCCTTGGTCATAACCTTTTCAATGGTCATGTTCGTCCGTGTTTCAAAGCGGATGTCGCGGTTCGTCAGGATGCCGACCAACTTGTTGTTTTCGTCCGTGATGGGCAGCCCGGAGATTCTATACTTCTGCATGGCCTCTATGGCCTGGAAGATTTTGTCCTGGGGCCTCATGCTGATCGGGTCGTGGATCATGCCGCTTTCATGCCGCTTGACCTTGTCCACCTCGTCGGCCTGGCTCTCGACCGGCATGTTGCGATGGATGATTCCCAGACCGCCCTGCTGGGCGAGGGCGATGGCCATCTTCGATTTCGTCACCGTATCCATGGCCGCGCTGACGATGGGAATATTCAGGCCGATGTTCCGGCTGAGCCTGGTGGTCACATGCGTCTCGGCGGGGAGGACATCGGATTTATCCGGAATGATGAGAACATCATCAAACGTCAGGCCTTTTTTGATGATTTCATCCAGCATGGCTCCTCCTCGTCATTTCTTTTTTCGTTTTCTCGGAATCAGGGATCTGGCCTGCTTCGGCTTTTGTCCGGACGGCTGTTGGGCCTGCTGGTAATGCAGCGGCTGCTGCCGTCTCTGGGGAAGTTCCTGCTCGACGACCGGCTGAACCAGGAAAAGGAAGCGGATGGTGTCCTCTTCGATCCGGTCGAGCATGGCTTGGAACATGTCGAAGCTTTCTTTCTTGTATTCGATAAGGGGGTCTCTCTGGCCGTAACCCCGCAGGCCGATGCCCTCTTTAAGATAATCCATGCCCAGGAGGTGGTCCTTCCACTGCGTGTCGATGACCTGGAGAAGGATTATCCGTTCGAATTCGCGCATCCGCTCCGGGCCGAGAATCCGCTCTTTTTCTTCATATAATCCGATGAGATGCTTGAGAATCTGTTCACGCAGCTCGTCATAGTGGATCTCGTCCCATTTGATGTTCAAATCGTCGCAATTCAGGCCGAACTGCGCGCCGACGGCTTTGCGGAAGGCTTCAACATCCCAGTCTTCGGGCGCCTTATCCTTATGGGTGTGTGTATCCATGTACCAATCCAGGAGCGTTGCGATGAGCTCCAGGATGTAGTCCTTCATGTTTTTGCCTTCGAGGATTTCGCGGCGCTGCTTGTAGATCGTCTCCCGCTGCTTGTTCATGACGTCGTCGTATTCCAGAAGATGTTTGCGGATGGAGAAATTCTGGCCCTCGACTTGCTTTTGGGCGCGCTCGATGGCGCGGCTGACCATGCGGTGTTCGATCGGGACGCCTTCGCCCATGCCGATCCTGGCCATCAGTCCGGAAATCCGTTCGCTTCCGAAAATCCGCATCAAGTCGTCTTCGAGGCTGAGGAAAAAGCGGGAAGAACCGGGGTCGCCTTGCCGGCCGGCCCGGCCTCGGAGTTGGTTGTCGATGCGGCGCGCCTCATGCCGCTCCGTGCCCGTGATATGCAGCCCGCCAAGGGAAATGACTTTTTCGTGCTCCTCCTTCGTGATCCTCATGGCGTCGGACAAAGCTTTTTCCCATTGCTCTTGCGTCGCTTTCAAGGGATCGAGGCCGGCGCGCTTGAGCTGTTCTTTCGCCATGAACTCCGGGTTGCCTCCGAGCAGGATGTCCACGCCGCGGCCGGCCATGTTGGTGGCGATGGTCACGGCGCCGATCCGACCGGCCTGGGCGATGATGGCGGCTTCCATTTCATGGTATTTGGCGTTGAGGACGACATGTTTCAAATTTTTTTTGCGCAAAAGCGAGCTGAGGAGCTCGGATTTTTCGATCGACACCGTTCCGACTAGGACGGGACGTCCTGTCTGGTTGTTTTCCATGATCTCTTTGGCCACGGCATCCCATTTTTCCCGGGCTACGCGGTAGATGACATCCGGAGCTTCGTGGCGGATGAGCGTCTGGTTCGTTGGAATTTCGATGACGGGCAGGTTGTAGATATGTTGGAATTCCGCCGCCTCGGTGGCGGCCGTGCCGGTCATGCCGGCCAGCTTCTTGTACATGCGGAAGTAATTCTGGAAGGTGATCGAGGCCAGAGTTTGATATTCTTCTTCGATGCGGACTTTTTCCTTGGCTTCCAGGGCTTGGTGGAGCCCGTCGCTGTAGCGGCGGCCCGGCATCAGGCGGCCCGTGAACTCATCGACGATGATGACCTTGCCTTCCTTGACCATGTAATCCACGTCGCGTTTGAACAGATAATGGGCTTTCAGCGCCTGGTTGATGTGGTGCACGAGCTCCATGTGGGCCAGGTCGTAAAGGTTGGAGACGGCGAGGAATTTTTCAGACTCGCTCACGCCCTCTTCCTGGATCGATACGGTCCGCGTTTTTTCGTCCACCGTGAAATGCTTGTCCTTGTGGAACCGCCGGACGAGCTGGTCGATTTTGTAGTAGAGGGCGGTGGATTCGTCGGTCGGTCCGGAAATGATCAGCGGCGTCCGGGCTTCGTCGATCAGAATGCTGTCCACCTCGTCGACGATCGCATAATTGAATTCCCGCTGGACGAGGTCGGAAAGCCGGAATTTCATATTATCCCGCAGGTAATCAAACCCGAATTCATTGTTCGTCCCGTAGGTGATGTCGCTTCTGTAGGCGACCTGGCGTTCCTGGTCGTTCATCTCATGCTGGATCGTGCCGACGCTCAGGCCGAGGCAATTGTAGATGGGACCCATCCATTCTGTGTCGCGCTTGGCCAAGTAATCGTTGACCGTGACGATATGGACGCCCTTGCCTTCGAGGGCGTTGAGATAGGCGGGAAGCGTGGCCACAAGGGTTTTTCCTTCGCCCGTCTTCATTTCGGAGATTCTTCCCTGGTGAAGGACGACGCCGCCGATAAGCTGGACGTCGAAAGGGCGCATTCCGACTTTGCGCCGAGCCGCTTCGCGGACGACGGCAAAGGCCTCGGCGAGGATATCGTCCAAGGCGGCGCCTTGGCTCAGTTTTTCTTTAAATTCAGCAGTTTTCGCCTGGATCTGGGCATCGGAGAGGTTTTTGATCCTTGGTTCAAACTCATTGATGGCGGTGACAAAAGGCTGGAGCTTTTTGAGGTCCCGTTCGTTCTGCGTCCCGAAGATTTTATTGATGAGCCACTTAACCATTGTCTATTTTTAACAGAAATCGATGGGGTTTGTCAATTTGTGCGACTCGTCAAATGGAGGCCTTTTTTTTGCGGGTGAGAAGGCCGATGCTGGCAGTGAAGGCGGCAACTAAAGCGCCAAGGAAGATCCATAAACCCGCTCAGCGAAAGACACTGTCAATTCGCGGACGAGCCGTCCTTCCGGATTTTCTTCAAAAAAGCCCCGGCCTCGTCAATCGCCATCATTTCACCTAGACGATCGACGCCTACGCCGAGCGTGATATCGATGTCTTTTGTCAGCCGCGGTTCTCCGTAAAGAAGAACGGCCTGCCCTCGGATGACCATGTAGGGGATTTGGTGCTTGTCCAGGGAGGAGGCAATTTTTTTAAGAAGTCTTTGAAAAACTGTTGATCGCCCTGGCGATTTTTATATCGATGTCTAACCCTGAGAGCTTATCTTGAGAGGGGAATACGCCGAGAAAAACGGCTTCTCTATACAAAGCCTCGACAAGACGAATATTCTTCGAATAATCGGCTTGTTCTTTCCGGAGAATTGCCTTCTCCAGGTTCCGGACGGCTCCTCTATTCTTAATCAATTTTGGGGATCTTCCTCACTTTTTACCCATTTATTATAACATATTATGCAGCAGACTTCTCAGAAAGGGACCATCGCAGAATATTCCACGATCGAAGAGACCATTTCTGCTGCCGCTTTAAAAATAATTTTGGACTGGATCCTGAACCATACAACGTAAATACAAATTCCTCGGGGGCTCAAAAATGAAACCTACTGCGCGAAAAAAGCTTTCCCTTTCCATAAAAAAAAGGAGGCTGTCCCATGATCAAAGAAATTACCGAACAGAAGCTTAACGCCGAAATCTTTATCGACCAAAAAGTAAAAGAGATCAAAGCCGCCGATAGAATTAACAAATTTTAAAAAAAATCAAAAAATCCGAATCTCATTGAACATCTTTTTCCTCTATGATAATGTAGAAAAAAAGATGAAATCTCCGGTCGGAAAACTGAGGGAGGTCGATATGAAAAAAATCGCCGGTGTGTTGGTCATGCTTTTTCTCGCTGGATCAGCCGTGGCCCAGAATATCCCGCCCATCCTGGTGACGGAAGGCGAAAAGGGCAGCGAACGATTGTCCCTGTCCAAAGTTGCGGTCGTGGTCGAGATCTACGGATTTCTGGCCGAGACCAAGATGACCTTGATGTTTCGCAATCCCCATAACCGGCAGCTGGCCGGGGATCTCTATTTTCCTTTGCCGGAGGGGGCTACGATCAGCGGCTATGCTCTGGATATCAACGGCGTTATGGTCGACGGCGTCGTCGTGGAAAAGGAGAAAGGGAGAGTCGTCTTTGAGAAGATCGTCCGCCAGGGAATCGATCCGGGGCTCGTGGAATGGGTCAAGGGCAACAATTTCAGAACACGGGTGTTTCCCATTCCGGCCCGAGGCTCGCGGACGGTCATGGTCCGCTATATCTCCGAGATCAACTTTAAAGACAAGAGCGCGCTCTACCGCCTTCCCCTCAATTTTTCGGGCAAGATCGACGAATTCTCCCTGCGGATCGAAGTCATCAAAGCCCTGGCCAAGCCGGTGGTGAAAGAAGGCGGTCCCGAAGGCTTGCAGTTCAACAGGTGGCGCGATAGCTATGTGGCGCAAACGAGCTTGAAAAATGCTTCTCTCGCGGCCGACATGGTTGTCGCCCTTCCGGACATCGAAAGGCTGAAGGTCATCGTCGAAAAAGGAGGCGATGGGGACTATTACTTCTTCATCCATGATCTGATGCCGGAAGCCCGACAGAAAGAAAAAGACAGCTCATCAATCCCTGCAGGGAGGATCACCATTCTTTGGGACAATTCCGGATCGAGAGGTAAGGTCCCGCATGATAAGGAGCTGAAAATTCTTAGGGATTATTTCGCGCAGAATTCCCGGAGGACGATCTCCGTGGACTTGATCTTTTTCAGCAATGAAAAAACAAAGGCCCGGAGCTTCAAGGTGGAAAACGGTCAGGCGCAGGCTCTGCTCGAAGCCGTTGAGAAGACCGAGTACGACGGCGGGACTCAGATGGCCGCCGCCGCGCCAGGGAAAGGCGACCCTGTACCGGATTTTTACTTGTTGTTCACGGACGGGCTCTCGAATTTCGGCCGCGATGACCCGGGGAATTTCGAAGCCCCCGTGTATATCTTCTCCGGCGATGCCCAGGCGAACCACATCTACCTCCGGAGCCTGGCGCAGCGGATGGGCGGGGAGTATTTCAACCTGGCCCAGGTGGATGAAAAGACGGCCGTGGCCCGCATCGGGCTGACGCCCTTTTCATTTTTATCCGCGATTTGCGAATCGGGGACAATCACGGATGTCTATCCTCAGACCCCTCAGCCGGTTCAGGAAAAGTTTATGCTGTCGGGAAAGCTTCAATCGGAAAAGGCCGACATCGTCCTCAATTACGGCCGGAAGAACAAAGGTCTTCAGAAATCCAAATTCACAATTTCTAAGAGCGCCGCCGCCGCCGGCCATCTCCTGCGCATCTTCTGGGCTCAGAAGAAGATCCAAGATCTCATGATATTTCAAGAGAAAAACAGGGATGAGTTGCTGGAAACGGGGAGAAAATTCGGCCTCGTGACGCCCGGCACATCTTTGATCGTCCTGGACAACCTCGCCCAGTATGTCGAAAACGAGATCGTCCCTCCGGAGTCTCTTCCGGAAATGCGCAAGGAATACTGGAAAATCATAGAACAGAAGAAGAAGGAAGACTGGAAGAACCAGCAAGATAAACTGGAGCTGATTCTTCAATTATGGAAAGGGAAAGTTGCCTGGTGGAATAAGGACTTCAAGTACCCCGATGGCTTTAAATTCGAGGAAGAAAAGAAGGCGGCGGAAAGAAGAGAGGAGGTAGCCGCAGCGGCTCGCCCGCCGGCCGATAGGATGGAGAGAAGGGAAACCGCACCCCCGTCCGCCATGACTAAGGGAGGCGGAAAAGATGAAACCGAGGAAACGGGCAGGATGGGAGAGCCGGCCATATCCATTAAAGAATGGAATCCGGACACGCCCTATATGAATGAGTTGAGGAAGGCCAAGGAAAACGCCCGGCTCACGGTCTACCTGGAGCAAAAGAAAAGCTACGGTGATTCTCCGGCCTTTTTCCTGGACTGCGCCGACTTCTTCTTTAAAAATGGGCAGAAAGAAACCGGACTTCGGATTCTATCCAATATCGCCGAGATGGAGCTTGAGAATGCCCAGCTTCTTAGGGTTCTCGGCCACAGGCTGGCCCAGCTCGATCTTCTCGACCTCAGCGTCATGATTTTCGAAGAAGTCCTCAAGCTCAGGCCGGAAGAGCCTCAGTCCTACCGGGACCTTGCGCTTGTTTTGGCCAGGCTCAAGAATTACAAGCGGGCCGTGGACCTTCTCTACCAAGTTGTGCTGAAAAAATGGGACCGTTTTCAGGAGATCGAGCTCGTCGCGCTCGTCGAAATGAACAACATCATCGCCAAAACCGGTCGGGAAGGGATCAAGGAATTTCCCGTCGATCCCAGGCTTGTCCAGCTTATCGATGTGGACATCAGGATCATTCTCACCTGGGACACGGACCTGACGGACATGGACCTCTGGGTGATCGAGCCTTCCGGAGAGAAGGCATTTTACGGCAACAGGCTGACCACTATCGGTGGGGCTGTCTCCAGGGATTTCACGGACGGCTACGGCCCCGAGGAGTACCTGCTCAAGAAAGGTATGCACGGCGTATATAAAATCCAGGCGAATTATTACGGAAGCCAAGCACCCTCGCTCGTCGGCGCCGTGACCCTGCAGGTCGAGATATTCACGAACTACGGCCGCCCCAATGAGAAACGGAAGGCCATCACCCTTCGATTGACCGAGAAGAAAGAAGTCATCACCGTGGGCG